>Ga0206682_10000011_pt1 | contig 149079 bp, 129 predicted proteins | sample M240m12015metaG_FD_155444 | JGI IMG/M metagenome (GOLD analysis project Ga0206682, IMG submission 155444) | Ammonia-oxidizing marine archaeal communities from Monterey Bay, California, United States - M2 40m 12015 | ecosystem: Environmental > Aquatic > Marine > Intertidal zone | place: USA... | reverse complement strand
TGGTCGCACTTCCACAAGCCCAAGCTGACCACCACTGCCCTCTATAAGTTTCAATTCGTACTCCACCCCAGGCTTACGCAGCATCGTTGTTGCACCCTCTGAGTATTGATTTGGCGGAAAGTCCCCTCGCGAGCCTTCAAGCGGGTCTTGAAGAATTTCTTCAATCGCCTCTTCAATCACCTCGTTAGGGTTATCCTTGAGAACGCCCTCTAACGTACAGCCGATGTGGTTGGCATCAACCAATGTTGCCTTACGTTGCATATCAAGCCTCCTTTATCATCAATCAATTCATATCTTTTTGTTGTTTTCTAAATACCCTGCGTCCGGGCAGCGAGCGCATAAGCGGGCGAAGAATCACAAGAAACAGCACCGCGCTGATTAGCCCCAGAGCCAACAACAGCACTTCCAAGCCCCAAACATCAAACCCAAAACCCACCATTGGGCCGGTTAAAGCGAAGCTGCTACGAAAACCGAAACTCGATAGAGAATTAGCCGTAGCCCTGTAGTTACTTGAAATTCGGCGGTTCAGCGCATCGGTCAACAACACCGTGCCCAGACCTCTAATGACAAAAAATATCGCTGCGCCTAACAGACCAAGCAAAAATCCAAACTGAGCCAACGCAATAAAACCAACAATCGGCGCAAGGCCAATAAAGCCCAACAAAATCCGCGGCCCCAGCAATGCTTCTATGCGGTGACTAAAGCGAGAAGATAACGCGGTCAATAACGTCAACGCCGCCCACAACCAGCCGAAGTGAATTAGGTCTACCCCTTGATCTTGCCATATGCGCTGCAACAGCCATGTCGCATAGAAAGTTGTCAAAGGCCAAATACACAGCGCCAAAAGTATTTGCCGCAAAATTTTCGATTGCGCTAACAGCACCTGAACAATTTCCCCAAAGGCCTGCCAATGAGAAGTGTTGGCAGCAACAGGCTCAGACGACTTGCGCGGGCGCGGCGCCTCAACCAAAAAATACACCACACACAATGGTCCCCAACCGATAATCGCTTGAACCCAAACAACTTCATTGATGCCCCCAGCCAAAAGCACCATAGAGCACAGGGCCGCAGATATGGCTGCGGAAAATGTGCCAAAGCTATACAGTTTGCCCACCACACGGCGCTGTCGTTTAGCGTCTTTGCCTAGCGCAAGTTCAGTGTCATATAGCAAGGCAAGGTCCGCCCCTGACAGCAAAGATGCGCCAATGCCAAGGGTAAACTCGTAAATCACCAGTGCTGCAAAACTGTCAGCAAACAATAGTTGGCTGTGGCCAAGGCCAGCAGCAATTGAACCCGCAAGAATAATATTGCGACGCCCAAATACATCAGCGAGGTAACCAGACGGCACTTCACTGACCAACATAGCCAGAGCGAATATCGTCTGTAGCGCAAAAATTTCCTGCATGTCTAAACCCTTGCGTTGAAACAAGGGCACAATCAACGGCATGACTATGCCAAAGACATAGAAAAACCTTAGCCACATTGAGCCGGGGATATTGCGTTGCAATAATTGTTGCGCCTCGCTACCAGCTAGCGGCGTTGCGTCTGTTTTAATTTTTGCGTCCATCATTACTTCTCGTTATCGCTTTCAGCTTTTACTTTCTATTCTTTTAAAAGGAGCACTCGCTAAATCAGGCACCCCATCTGCCTCTCCAAAACACGGATCCTTTGCTTTTCTGTTTTTCCTTTTCTGCCTTTGCTTCTCTGCCATTTCAAAGAGGCAAAAAAAAACCCGAAGGCTTTGGGCGCTTCGGGTTTTTAAAATTCAGTAAATGAATCAAATTAACTAACCGATTTACCCGGGTCGTAAAAAGCGTCACGGACCATTCTTTCTACTCTTGTTTGTGTGGGGATAATGTTCGTCGCCACGGTTTTCCACGAACAACCAACCACGGTCATCACGCACAGCACACTGCCGCGGCATAGGGCGCGCTGATGCTGAAGTTGATGTTTAGGTGTAGAAATGTTCATGGTCTTTTCGATATCTCTTTTTTGCTGCTTTTTTCAACGGTGTTTTCGATGTTTTTTTTCGATTTTTTTTCGATAAATTTCAAAATTGGTTTGAAAAAATGGAAGAAAAAGCGGCCAAAGGCCGCCTTTTTCAAGCCATGAGCTACCTTGGAGGGGAACTGGCTTCTTCCGAATCTGCACGGTATAGATTTATCGCAGCAATACACTTGGGTTTTGATAAGCGGTAGAAATTTTCTGACGTCTTGTAGCGCAACCAACAATTCTCAGTGGATATGTCGACCCAGCCCAGCAGCTGCTCAAAGACAACTCACTGCAACCCAAAGACTATTTCCCTTGCTGGTGCTCAAAGATCGACTTATGGCCGGTCTTTGACCAATCTGGTGGCAAAAGCGCGGGCCTGGGATCGAACTTCGCCCAACGCGCAGGTTGACCACGCACAATCACCTCGGAGTATTTGGCACCTGCTGTTAGGTTAGTAATAGGAATGGCATGGGCGGCTGAGTAAGCACACAAAAATAGAGGTCTGGGCGTTGGGCTCAGGTTTGGTGGCGAGCCATGAACACTGCGACAGTTATGTACTGTTATAGAACCGGCAGGCCCACCCAAATACTCTGCGCTATCCGCGTTGAGTTGGGGGATGTCCTTATCGGCAATGTTACCTGTCCACTGGCTAGACTCGTCGTACAAGTCATAAAGGGGGCCATCATGACTTCCGGGAATAACCCCCATAGGTGCCATGTCATCTGTTACATCATCGAGGTAAACGCCAATGGTCAATACTTGATAATTGGTGTGCGGCCAAAACTGAATATCTTGATGCCACTTAACCTCTTCACCACCACCTCCCCATTTAAAGTTCAGCTTTGAGTGGTGAAATTTAACATCAGGACCTAGTAGATCTTCGGCAACATCTACAAACGGACCTTGACTAGCAAATTCCCAAAACGTTTCATGGTAGTCGACCGGCGAGTTGAGTCGGCGAATGCGCGGCAGGGTGGGACTGTGGTCGGGCTCCAAATCGAAACGCCTGTCCTTACTCTGCAAATTGCGGCTTATTTCAACAAATTCATTGGTCACGGCATTGAGTTTGTCCAGCCACCCTTGACTCACCAAACGTTCTACCCCAATAAAGCCATCGCGAAAATAACCTTGCCGCTGGGCTTGGCTCAGAGTTTTGGCTGGTCGGTTTAAAATATCTTGCATAGCGCCCTCCCTCACTAAAAAATCCAATATTGTTCTAGCCACAACCTCGTTGTTAGTTAATCAGTTATCTAAGCCTAATATTCGTCGATTGGTTTTCTCATCCAATTCACCTGCTGCGAAGTCGTCAAAGGCTTTATCCGTCACAGGTATAATATGTTGGCGAATAAACTCTGCGCCTTCCCGAGCGCCCACTTCCTGATGCTTGAGGCAACACTCCCACTCCAACACCGCCCAACCGTCAAAGTCGTAACCCGCAAACTTTGAAAATATTCCTTTAAAGTCGATTTGCCCATCTCCTAACGAACGAAAACGACCCGGTCTTTGCAGCCAATCCTGGAACCCACCATAAACACCGCTCTTACCATCGGATTTAAGCTCAGCATCTTTAACATGAAACATTTTGATGCGTTCATGGTAATGATCAATAAAACTGAGGTAGTCCATTTGCTGCAGGGCTAAGTGGCTTGGGTCATAAAGAATATTAGCGCTCGCATGCTGATCTACCGCATCAAGAAAGCGCTCGAAAGTAATGCCGTCGTGTAAATCTTCACCAGGGTGAATTTCGTAGCAAACGTTAACGCCCTCGTCGGCATAGACATTCAAGATAGGCAGCCAACGTTTAGCCAACTCTGCAAAGCCCTCTTCAACTAAGCCCGCAGGCCGCGGTGCCCACGGGTACATATAAGGCCAAAGCAATGAGCCAGAGAAAGTCGCGTGCTCGGTGAGCCCCAACCGGCGACTCGCGCGCGCCGCCAACTTCACCTGTTCTACTGCCCAGTGACGACGCTTCTCTGGGTTACCCCTCACTGCAGGCGCGGCAAACCCATCAAACATTTCATCATACGCTGGATGCACTGCAACCAATTGACCCTCTAGGTGAGTTGAAAGTTCTGTAATTTCTATGCCGTGGGCCGCAACCCGCCCCACCAACTCATCGCAATAAGTTTGGCTTTCGGCGGCTAATGCCACATCAATAAAGTTAGCGTTGCCGATAGGCACCTGCACACCGACAAAACCCAAACTTGCTGCCCATTCAGCCATTGCATCAATTGAATTGAAGGGCGCGTCATCCGCCATAAACTGGGCTAAGAAAATGCCCGGGCCTTTAAGAGTTTTCATTTATCCAATCCCTATATTTGTCGTCTGCATTGGTAACCTGTTCTGGTGATTTGTACGGCCCGTACTGGCCAACCGCATCTATCTAATTTGTTAGCAAATTTTCTAGCAAATAGGCGCTCGACTAAACCTAGTCCAAACTTACCCACTGCGCGCCCTGCTCAGCGCTGGCAACGACGCTTTGAATAAACCGCATACCGCGCACCCCCTCAGCAATACCGGGATAGTCGGCAACATCCACAACACCCAGTAAGTGGTTGCAAAAATTTCTATACACTTCGGCAAAAGCTTCCAGATAGCCTTCTGGATGTCCCGGCGGCAGTCGCGTGGCAGCGGTGGAATGAAGACCAGTGCCCGGCCAACCCGAACGGAAAACTTGCATGGGGGCGTCTGCATATCTAACGATCAGGGAATTGGCGTCATCCTGACGCCACTCAATGCTGGCTCGATCACCAAATACTTGAAGCGTTAAATCATTCTCTTTGCCTAACGCAATTTGACTGACGCTAAGGACACCCTTGGCTCCACCAGCAAAGCGCAGCAATACATTGCCGTCGTCTTCTAGCTGTCTGCCGGGGACAAAGGTTGTGGTGTCAGCGCAGAGGGCTTCAATCTCAAGACCGGTAACGTAACTCATCAGGTTTTCACCATGGCTGCCTATGTCACCAAAACAACCGGCAGCACCAGCGCGAGTTGGATCAGTGCGCCAATCCGCTTGCTTATTGTTCGGCATTGGCTGGGCCAACCAACCTTGCAAGTAGTCGCAGTTTACCCGTCGAATAGTCCCCAACTTACCCTCTTGAATGAGCGTTCGGGCTTCTCGAATCATTGGGTAACCGGTGTAATTATGAGTCAGCGCGAAATGCAGACCGCTCTCGCCCACTTTGCTTTGCAGCGCCAGAGCTTGGTCAACGTCAAAGGCCACGGGTTTGTCGCAGACCACATGAAACCCAGACGCCAGCGCTGCCACCGCAACGGGATAGTGCAGATGATTGGGGGTGGCAATCACCACAAAGTCCATGCGCTGGTCCTGCGGCAGTTGTTGCTCCGCTAGAAACATCTGCTCGTATGACCCGTATGATCTGTCTGGGGGTATTCGATAAATCGTTTCACCAGAAGCTATGGAACGCTGCGCGCTAGATGAAAAAGCGCCACACACTAACGTGGCCAACCCATCCATTTCAGCAGCCATACGGTGCACTGGACCAATAAAGGAACCAATACCGCCGCCTACTAAACCAAACTTTAATTTTCTCGATTTAATTGTTTTGGCCTCTTTTTCTTTCTGGGTGTCAGATTATAAAGTACAGGTTAGGATACGGTATTGGGAGAAACTTATGAGTACAAAAATAGTACCTATTTCGGTACAGCTTTACAGCGTCAGAGACGCCTCCGCCGAGAACTTTGATCAGGTGCTAGATATTATTGCGCGGCTCGGTTTTAAGGGCGTAGAACCTTTTCACCTCTTTGGCAAAACCCCGACCGAATTCAAAAAGCAGGTAGAAGACCTGGGCATGGAAGTGTCTTCCACGCACTTCCCTTGGGTCAATCGCAACCCTGACATTGGCCGAGTAGCCGGCATTGTTAAAGAGCTGGGACTCAACCGCGTACCCGGTGGCTACGGTCCAGATGACTTCAAAGATATGAACGCGGTCAATCGCACGATTGAGACCACCCAAGCTTTTGTCGACCAGCTCAAACCCTATGATCTGACGTTGTTCCTGCATAACCACCATTGGGAGTTCAACGAAATTCAGGGGCGCCCCGGCTATCACTATTTACAGGACGCCATTCCCGAACTGACTTTTGAGCTAGACACCTACTGGGCAGCTAACTTTGGCAACAATGACCCCGCAGCAGAATTAACCCGCATTAAAGAGCGGACGCCGTTGATGCACATCAAAGATGGCCCGCTGAAACCCGATATGCCCCATGTGGCTGTGGGTTCTGGCGCAATGGATATTGCCAAAGTATTCGCCGCAGCAGATCCAGAGGTTTTTGAATGGGCAGTGGTGGAACTAGATGCCTGCGCCACAGACATGCTCACCGCTATAGCACGCAGCTACAAATACTTAACTGAAAATGGATTGGCTGAAGGCAATGTCTAAAATAAAATACGATTTCGGCAGCGGACGCTCTGACCCGGCCACATTCCCAGTAGCGGCGCTGCAAGCCGCTGCATCCAAAGTCATTGAAGAACAAGCAGAGGCGTTGACCCAATACCCGGGCAATTTAGGCCACGAAGGCATGCGGATCGCCATGGCTGAGCGCGAAGCAGATCGCGAGGGTTTAACCATTGACCCCAACCACCTACTGCTCACCAACGGATCCATGCAGGGCGTCACGCTCACAGCCGAGGCGCTGCAAGACAATCCAGGTGACACTGTATTGGTAGAAGAGTACTGCTACCCGGGTACGCTCAGTGCTTACCGCAGCCTGAAGTACGACATGGTGGGCATTCCCTTAGATGAGGGCGGCATGTGTCCAGACGCTGTAGAAGCAGCGCTGTCTCGGCTAGCCAAAGAAAAACGCCTGCCTAAGTTTATTTACACCATCAGCACCTACCAAAACCCCACGGGCTTTGTTATGCCCAAGGCCCGACGCCTACAAATTATAGAACTGGCCAAGCACTACAACGTGCCCATTGTTGAAGACAATTGCTACGCGGACGTGCACTACGATGGCCCACTTGAACCTACGTTTTACGCGCTGGATGACGACCCAAATCAAATTTATCTCTGCTCTTTATCAAAAATTCTCGCCCCGGGACTGAGGCTAGGTTACATCTACGCACGCCCTCCCATGTTAGAAAAAATCATGGCGCGCAGGCACGACGCTGGCAGTAACTATTTGGCTGCCGCCATCGCCGCAGAGTTCTATAAAGAAGGTATTCAAGCCCACGCCAAAGCCACCAATCCTGTCCTCAAAGAAAAGCGCGATCTGACCATTGCCGGTCTGGAAAGCGAGTTAAGCGATATCTGTGTTTGGTCTGAACCCGTTGGCGGACTGTTTATTTGGGTACGCATACCCGAAGACGTGGACAGAAAAGCCCTGCGCGACATGGCATTGGGCGAAGGCCTTAACTTTCTGCCGGGCCAGTCATTCCACTACCAACGCAAAGACGTGGCTTATTTACGATTGGCTTTTGGCCATCTGACATTTGAACAAATCAGCGCCGGCATTCCGATACTGGCTAAATGTATTCAAAGCTGCCGCGGCAGTAACGAGCGCAGAGACTTCGACAGCCTGTTTTAAGACTTTAGACAAAGGGCATTTGACTCAGCGTAATGCATCTAAAGGGCTTTATGCATCTAAAGGCCTTTGTTTAAGATAGTTTAGGATAGGTTAGAAAAGATTCGGGAAAAATAAGAAGGAACAATGATGGTCGAAAAACTTCAACCGGGGGATATGTTTCCAGACATTACCCTCACAAGCGTAGACGGCAGTGAAATAAAACTCCCTGCTGATCTCACCAGCCCTTTTACCGTAGTGCTGTTTTATCGCGGCCATTGGTGACCTTACTGCCGCCGACTGTTAGCCGGCTATGAAGAGCGCCGTGAAGCGCTCGCAGCACAAGGGGTAACGATGATTGCCGCCGCGGTAGACTCGTTAGAGAAAACCAGTGAGGTGGCACAACCACTGGGCTTTCCAGTAGCCCATGGGGTCACACGAGCGCAAGGCGACAGCCTAGGAGCGTGGTGGGATGAGGGTAGAGACTTTATCCAGCCAAGCGAATTCATACTCACCAAGAGCGGCAAGGTCATGGCCTCGACTTACAGCAACTCACCCGTAGGGCGTATGGACGCAGCAGAAACGCTGACTTTGATTGAGTTTATCAATGCTCAGAGAGCAAAAAAGACTTAAGGGTGTAGCTGGCTGTTAAAGCGTGGGAATGGGCAGTCTGGATAAGATCCACACTGCCTTTCTTTTTAGGATAAGCGCTGACTTTGCTTTATATGAGCCTATTTATATGCGCTGAAGAAATACTGCTGTTAAAAATCCGTTAGTTGATCATCTTGTTCTGCAGCGGTTTTCTACTGAATCTCTTTTAGCTTTTTTAGGAGGGCACCGCTAACGCCAAGATCGCCTTATAGCCTTTCTGAATTTCCATCTGATCCTCATAGCCTTTTTCGATGAGCATTTTGTGCGCATCTTTGAGTTTGTAATGAGGGCAGTTAACCACCAAGTGGTGCTCTAAATGATACTGCACGTTATAGGGTGCTATCAGCGCACGCTCCCACCAACTGGCAATTGTTGTTCGAGTATTGCGCAGACGATCATCGTTGTCAGGCACCACCGCGTGCTCACCAATATTTCTAAGGCGCACTACAAAGCGATTCCAAGTTAACGCGGGCACCCACCACAGCAGAAAGTACATGTACCAAACCCCTGCGGCTGCGAAGCCCGCCAAGAACAGCAAATTGATCACCGCGTTAGGGCCAATCCTGCGCCACGCGTTTGCTAGGCGCTGACTAAGCGTGTCGCCCTTAAACGCAGCGCGGACGATACGCCCATATTGATCCCAACCGGTCTGGCCAGTGAGGTCGCGAATGACTTTGCGGCGAAATGAAGATTTAGAAATTGGAAAAGGTTTTGACAGCACAAGATCCGGATCGTCTTCTTGCTGAGTATTCACGTGGTGTTTTACATGATACTTGCGATAGGTATCAATTTTTTCATCAGTAAACGGTCGATTAAGAATCCACTCACAAACCCAGTCATTGACCTTACGGTCGGCATACAACGCACCATGGGCACCGTCATGTGTAAGAACAAATAGACCCAACTGCCGAGCGCCAATAACCATAATGGCCAAAATAACCGTGAGAGGGTTTGTCCAAATACTGGCCACAATCCAAGCGCCCAAAATTACACCCCAGCAATGCACTATCGCTAAGGTGCTGCGCCAGCTGGATACTGAACGCAGGTAGGTTATTTCAGTCGGCGAGAAAAAATCGCTAGGGCGTTGTAAATCACTCATTTAGACCTCTTGAGACCCACATTAAATTTGCTAAGGCCCAGATCTTACTCCCCCTAAAGCACCAGTTCCATTCAATCCAAGACAGTAGACAGCCATTAACCGCGCTAATGAATAGCGCCACTTGTTCTCAACTGAACAATTTCAGGGCCGGTGAAACCCAATTCGTTCATTAGCGCATCAGTACTGTCCCCTGCTTCACACGGCCCTTGCAGAGTACGCTGTAGCTGTGGCCATTCAGACATCGCGCCATGCCGTAACCCTGACCCGTGCAAAGGGTGGGTGAACTGCACAGCTAACTCACTGGCAACAAAATGCTTAGCTTGAATGCGCGCACCCGGTGTTGGGCCATCTGCTTGAATGCACCCCAGGCCTAGCGGCAGCAGCAATTGCTCCCACGCTTGAGACGATAAATTCATTAAATCTGCAAAATCGCCCACCACCTCATGGAATTGCTGCTGCTCTGCTTTGCTGCTGAGACCCACAAACAACCAGCCCACTTTACAGGGATAAAGCTGGTGGTAAGGCCCTTTACCTAAATAATCAGTATCTAATGCCGCTCGGCTGCTGGCCTCTTCCTGTAGCAAAAAGTCGTCAAAATTCGCATAAGCATTGGCGCCGAACATGTCTAGATAAATAATCTGTCCCGTACCCAACTTGCGCGACGCTAGCAACCCCATGGTGGCAGCGCTGGCAACGACAAATGACGTATTTGGATCAGGATTCAGCTCATTGGCGCGAAATAAACGCCGACTGGTCTCAAGTAATTCGGAGTAGGTTTGTAGCTCATTGGGCAGCTGGCCAAATTGATAAAGCACGCCACCTAGTGCCGCACCGGGTATGGGGTGGGTAGATGGGCGCAGCGCTCCGGGTCCATTGGGCCCGTAACCATTCACCGACATAAACACGAGCTTGGGGTTGAGCGCGGACAAACTTAGGTAATCTAGGCCCAACCGTTCTGGCACCCCAGGCCGATAGTTGTGAATAAACAGGTCCGCCTTGGCGACCAGAGATTGTGCTATTTTTTGTCCCTCAGCTGACTTCAAGTTCAGGGCGATGCTTTCTTTGTCTGTATTGCATCGCGCTGCGCCCAAACCAAAGGCCATGACACGAAAGGGATCGCCGTCTATCGGTTCAATCTTGATCACCCGTGCGCCAAGATCTGCCAGCATACTGGCACCAAAAGGCGAGGCGATAATGGCCGCGGCTTCCACTACGGTAACGCCAGCCAACGGCAAAGTTGCTTCAGCCAACGGCGCCTTCGTCTGCGCCCACTTAGATGAAGTGGTTTTTTGCTGCCCGTTAAATGATGCCCGCAGAGACAACGCTGCCATGGAAATTGTTTCAGGCGCGCCAGCAACCTGCCCCGGCGTTGCTGTGAAATCGCCCAAAAGACCGAGCTGAGTTACGCCACCGGTTGCATCTATGTGGCCATTAGACACTATGTCTGCATCTAAAAACGCCTCTTGAGTGCTTTGATAGGGGTGGCCAGCAACACCCCCGTCGGCTAGGAAAAGATCCATCCATTGCTGCTGGGTGCGGGTCTGCATTTGCAAACAAATACGCCGCCTAAAATCCTCAGTAACCGCCTCGCTAAAGGGCTCTTCGAGTAACTTCGCTTCTTCAAGCACAGCCTCAAGACCTGCAGCTTTAAGAAAGTTGGCTTGCAGGTGGGGCAACAAATTGCCCAGCTGTAACCAGCGCCCGTCAGCACATTGCACAGGTTGATAATTGAGCATGGGCAGCACCGCATGAGGATCTATATACGGCACAGGCGAGGGGTCCACTTGACTGGCACCCAGACCCACAAGGTCATAAGCAGTAAGAGCGCGCAGCATATTGCTGCGCACTAGCTGCCCATGACCAGTCTCCGTTCTGTTAAACAATTGGGCCAAAATGCCAGCTAGCAGGGCCTGACTGGCTCCGTGGGTACCCACTTTAAGGGCCGGATAAACTGGGCCTGGACGTTCTGCTACACCTTCAAAAACCATCATACGGCCAATAGCAGCAGCCACTAGAGATTCATCGACCGCTAAGCTTTCACCGTTGGCGGCCAAATGACTGTATTTGTTGTCTTCACCAAATCCGCTGACCTGACCTTGAATCAAGTCCGGCCGCTGAGGTTCGAAATCAGGCCAACCTAGGCCCAGTTGTGCCAACGCAGAGGCAGATAGATCTGTCAAAAATACATCGGCAGAGGCCAAAATATGCTGGCGTATCTTGGCGGCATCCTCACACGCACTGCCCAATGTCACGGCCAAATTGACGCTTACACGCAGCTTGCCACGGTGCCAAACCCGATATTCATGCTCAGATTGCCCATATTCAAACCAAACTACTTGCGCACCGAAATCTGCCAGAACCATACCCACCATGCCTGATAGGGGCCCGTTGCCCACCTCTACTACAGTAATGCCGTCTAATATTTGCTTCACTTAAGTCCCCCGACTCACTGAGTCCCTGTTCTGCCGCACCATCCTTTATGCTAAGTGTCGACGCCCTGTGCTTTTAGAAACTAGCATATTCGCTGTTTTTCAACAGCATGGATGAACGTACTTAAGGTTTGCATGAGATTCAGAGAAGCCAGCCCAAAACAGCACTGTCTTAAGTTGTATTTGGGTTTTACAGATTCCGCTTACGCAGATGAGGCAGCCTAGAAGACTACACGCTATACTTCGGGGTTATGAATATAGAAAACAAAAAAGAACAAACAGAAATAACTTATCCGCTTACCCAGAGACCCGACGCTGGTACAACCATGGAAGTCGCCCCCGGCGTACGCTGGTTGGCCATGCCAATGCCCGGCTCCTTAGGCTTTATCAATCTTTACTTGCTTGAAGACATCGAGGGCTGGTGGGTTGTGGACACAGGACTCAGCAACGATCAAACAAAAGCTTTGTGGGAAAAAATCTTTGCTGACGAGCTGCAAGGTAAGCCGGTCATCGGCGTCATTTGCACCCACATGCACCCAGACCATATTGGTCAATCGCTGATGATCACTAACAAATTTCAGTGCCCGCTTTATATGACCTGCGGCGAGTATTACCAAGCTCGAGCATTTTCCAGCAGCGGCGGCTTTAGCCACAACAATTGGATTGGCAAGAAATTTTATAAGCAAGCCGGTATGCCTGACGACTACATGGAACAGATTGAAAAAATGTGGGCTACACGTGCGGCCGAAGGTATGAACATGCCCACCATGAGTGGCGGCTTTGAACGCCTAGAAGACGGTCAAGTACTCACCATCGGCAACAACGACTGGCGTATCGTGGTGGGTTCTGGACATTCACCAGAGCACGCGTGCTTATACTGCCCCGCATTAAAGGTACTGATTTCCGGCGATCAAATTTTGCCCATCATCACCTCAAACGTCAGCGTTCATCCGTCCGAGCCCAATGCCAACCCCATGCACAATTGGATGACCTCACACGATCATTTCCTTAAAGTAATCCCAGACGATACCTTTGTATTGCCCGCTCACAACCTACCGTTTTATGGTGTTAAGGCACGGCTGCGAGATTTGATCAGCCACCACGACGACAGAATGCTGGCCATCGAGGAGGCCTGTATTGAACCAAAGGACGCAAAAGAATTGCTGCCGGTTTTGTTCTCTAGAGAGCTCGGGCCACCGCAAATGATGATGGCACTGGGTGAAGCCATTGCCCACGTGCACTTACTTATGCACCGCAATCGAATTGAACGAGAGTTGAATGATGAAGGTGTTTATAAATACCGCTCCATCGACCCAACGCTCGCCCGACGCGCTCATCCGGGCGACCACGATGCACCCAGTGATGCACCGACCTACGTTTAACAAACGTTTAACTGAATAACTAAAGTGTCTGAACAAACACCCGCACTGAAAACACGCATTGCGGGTATTTGTTACAGGGTGTTGAAATTTGGTCAAGACAAATTGCCGCCAGGCATTCGCAGCATTGTAGGACTACTTTGCATGGTAGGCGGTATGTTTGGTTTTTTGCCGGTACTCGGATTTTGGATGTTGCCACTGGGCGTTGCACTGATCGGGCTAGATATACCCCCAGCGAGAAAACACATCCAAATCTGGATGGAAAAACTGCGTATTCAGAGCATTGAGTAAAATAGAAATAAGCAAAACTAAGACTGGTCAAGATCTCCAGCTCGCAGAACATTCTTAGCGTTGCGTACAACCACCGGCCCAGCCGCCCCCGAACCATGTTCCGACCTACCTGAATATTCCGCACCTTGAAAATCTCCCCCTAACCCTGCACAGTCAGAGCTGACTTTTAAAACTTATTGGCACTTTTTGGGGAGGAAAGCACCATGAGCGAACTCGCATTTCTTTCGGCAACGCAGTTGGCCGCAAAAATACAAAACAAAGAAATTTCAGCAGTCGAACTGCTCAACCACTATTTAGGTCGTGTAGACCAATACAATGGCGACCTCAATGCGATCGTTGTGGATATCCGCGAGGAGGCGTTGAAAGATGCCGAGGCAGCTGATGCCAAGATGGCTAAGGGAGAATCTTGCGGCCCTCTTCACGGTGTGCCGATGACAGTGAAAGAATCCTATAACGTCGCGGGCACGCCCACCACTTGGGGCAATCCGGCTTGGGCAGACAATGTGCCAACTGAAGATGCCGAGTCTGTGAAAAAGCTCAAGCAAGCTGGCATTTCACTATTTGGCAAGACCAATGTGCCACTGTCTTTGGCTGACTTTCAAAGCTACAACGAAATCTACGGCACAACTAATAACCCCTATGACCACGAGCGTATTCCCGGCGGTTCTTCTGGCGGTTCCGCAGCTGCGCTAGCTGCTGGCTTAACGGGATTAGAAACAGGCTCGGATATTGGTGGTTCCATTCGTAACCCCGCGCACTTCTGCGGCGTATTTGGCCATAAGCCCACCCACAATTTACTCTGGATGCGTGGTCATGCACCGCCAGGAGACAGCCGCGCTGGCTCAGATATTTCTGTCATCGGACCTTTAGCCAGATCTGCATTTGATCTGGAAACTGCAGTAAGAGTAATGGCCGGACCGGATGAGATAGCCTCCCGCGGCTTTAAGCTAGACTTGCCAGAATTAGGCAGCAGACCGCTCAGCGATCTTAAAGTTGGTGTTTGGAAAAACGAAGCATCCGCCCCAGTCAGCCGTGAAGTCGAAGCCCGAGTGGATTTAGTGGCCCAAGCCTTGAGAGATGAAGGCGCAACCATTGACGAGGATGCGCGCCCTGATTTTTCCGCTGCGCATGTAGAAGACGTTTACCGCAAGCTCCTGCATTCAACTATGGCTATGCGCATGTCGGACGCGGACTATGAGAGTTTGCTTAAGTATGTGAAAGACTTAGATCCAAATGACGACCGCGAAAGCTCAAAAGTATTGCGCGCTCAAGTTTCAAGCTTTAAGCAATGGGGTGAGGCTAATGAAGCCCGGCACAAACTGCGCTGGGTCTGGCACGAGTTCTTCGGTAAGTACGATATTTTGCTCACACCTATGATGGCAACTCCCGCCTTCAAACACGACCAACGACCCTTTGCCGAACGCACGCTGCAAGTAGACAACCAAGAGCGTCCCTACTTTGAGCAAGTGTTCTGGGCTGGGCTTACTGGGGTCTCCTTCCTACCCTCTACGGTTATCCCCACGGGGCTGAATAAAGATGGGTTGCCCATTGGCGTACAAATCGTTGGACCGGAGCTGGGTGACTTAATCACCATCGGTGTAGCGCAAAAACTGGAATTGGCAGGGTTTGGTTTTACACCCCCACCCGCTTATATGTAGCACTTATTTAGTCTCCAGCTCGCCCTCATCCAAAGCGCTCAGACGCGCCGCAATGCGGGACTTAACTTGCCGAAAGATAGACTGTAAGTCACTGATTTATAGTCTATTTTTTGCCTTTTGGCATTTCCATAATGACGCGCACTTGGGCCCTACGCGTTAGCTATTCAGCCCACGCTTACCTGAAAGTGTTGCCTCCAGTCCAAGCGAACTGCTCCCACCGGAAGATATGAGGTAACATTGCGCCGCTATGCAAAATACAACTACAGCCCAAGCGCACCCAAACATTGCCCTAGTGAAATACTGGGGCAAACAAAGCAAGCCCGGCAACCTGCCCGCGACGCCCAACCTGTCTATTACCTTGTCAAATCTGACCACTACAACACAGATACAGGAAGGCAAAAAAGACGCGTTTCACCTTAACGGTGAACAGATTGCAGACGCAAAGATAGAACGCTGGCTGCAGACACTTCGGAGTGAATTTGAAGTACCCAGCCTGATCATCAATAGCGACAACAACTTTCCAACCAGTGCTGGCCTTGCCTCTTCTGCATCTGGCTTTGCGGCTCTCATCACTGCCGTTAACGCTCATTGCGACCTAGGTCTAAATGAGGAGATGCGATCAAACTGGGCACGCCAAGGGTCTGCAAGCGCAGCTCGCTCAATTCACGGTGGGTTTGTGGCATTAGTGCCCCCACAATGGGAAGCCATGCGCCTTGCCCACAGCAGTCATTGGCCATTAGAAGTAGTCGTTGCTGTGACCAGCAGAGCAGCAAAAGCGGTGAACTCTACTCAGGGTATGCAACGCTCCAAGCAAACCTCACCCTTTTATAATGCTTGGCTAAGAGGTGCAGCAGAGGACTATAGCTCGGCAGCTCAAGCAATCAGTTTGCGCGATTTCACCCAACTGGCCGAGGTTGCCGAACTGAGCTGTTTAAAAATGCACAGCTTAATGCTGACCAGCAACCCAACATTGAGTTACTGGACGCCAGCGAGTATTGCCTGCATGGATTGCATCCGCACATTACGCGACCAAGGCCATCAGGTGTTTTTCACCGTAGATGCAGGGCCGCAAATTAAGGCAGTGTGCACAGCCGAAAGTCGCCCTACCGTCAGCGCCGCACTGGCGCAAGTGCCAGGCGTGCTAGAAATTATTGACTGTGGACTGGGCGAAGGCGCACAGATTATCGACCAGTGATATTTACTGCACCGGGCAAAGCAGTTCTTTGGGGCGAGTATGCAGTACTGGCAGGCGCACCGGCAGCCATCATGGCTGTGAGTGCTACGGCTCAAGTAAGCATAGAGGCGCACAGTGACCATACCTGGCACTTCAGCAGCGCTGGCTTCGACAGCCCCAGCATCAGCGTCAACAAGAAAGGCGAAACATTACCCACCGGCCCTACCACCGGATTCACCACTGCCATACTGCAGCATTGGGGTATCACTCAACTCAGCGACTTATGCGGTGGCATGCACCTACATACAGACAGCTCTGACTTTTTTTCTGCTGGCCACAAATTGGGTTTAGGCTCCTCAGCCGCAGTATGCAATGCCACCTATGCGGGCCTATGCCAGTTACTGGGTAAAGTTCCCTCTCTTGCTGAAGCACAGCTCATTCATCGCTCCTGGCAAAACGGCAAAGGCAGTGGTTTAGACGTTGCCTCGTCTTGGTTCGGCGGTGTAATAAGCTATCAAAACGGCGTCGCCCAACCCTTGCAATGGCCAGAAGATCTGCATTGGCAGCTGGTGTGGACAGGTAAAAGTGCTAAAACCGCAGACCACATAACGCGCTTTGATGCATGGCGACAAACAGATGAATCTGGCCTGCTTGACGATCTATCTGCGCTGAGTAGCCTGTTGTGTGAGCAACCCATCAAAGATGAGCTGCTTACGCACTATCAAAAAGCACTTTTTGCGCTTGATCAAAGCGCAAAGCTGAATATTTTTACCACAGAGCACCTCAGCTTGGTTAAACTGGCGGCCTCAAGCGGCCTCACCTATAAACCTTGTGGAGCAGGTGGCGGCGATATCGGCATTGCGCTGAGCCAAGATAAAGACGCACTAGAAAAATTTCGCAGTAAGGTGTCGGATCAGAATTTTTTGTTACTAGATTTGGAGATGGCCGAACATGGCATCACAGTCAAAGACTAAACAAGACCAACAGGGATCTTCTCGGATTCCAAATTTTTTCCGCTTAAACATCAATCAACGCATTGCAGCCCTGCACCAGCGCGGCCTGCTCTCCCAAGAAGATGTACAGCAACTCACATCAGGCAGTCACCAAGTGCAACTTAACGTTGCAGATAAGATGATTGAAAATGTCGTCGGTGTCTTTGGCCTGCCTATGGGCGTTGCGCTGAACTTCCTCATTAACAATCGCGACTACGTCATACCGCTAGTGGTAGAGGAGCCTTCTATTGTTGCGGGCTTATCGGGCGCAGCGCGCTTGGCACGTCTGGGCGGTGGATTTGTTGCCGAAGAGGTCACCCCCATACTCATTGGCCAAGTACAGGTAGTCCTCGATGGCGACCCGGAAGCGGCTAAAGCTGTGTTACTAGAAAACAAAGAAAAAATATTAGCTCTGGCTAACAGCTTGCACCCGAAAATGGTGGCGCGAGGCGGCGGCGCACTGGATATAGAAGTATTTGACTACAAGGCAGAGCACGACGGTCGCCTAATGGTAGTCATGCACCTGCTGGTAGATACTCGAGACGCCATGGGCGCTAACTTGGTTAACACCATGTGCGAGGGCGTTGCCTCACTGGCTGAAACCCTTACGGGCGGCAAAGTTTTCTTACGCATTTTGTCCAACCTTACAGATCGCGCTGTAGCGCGCGCCAAGGTGCGCATACCCATCCAAAACTTGGAAGGTAAAGGCTACACCGGTGAAGAGGTCAGAGACGGCATAGTGCTTGCTAACGACCTAGCACTGGCTGACCCCTACCGTGCGGCAACCCATAACAAAGGCATTATGAACGGCGTGGACGCTGTGGCCATTGCCACAGGCAACGACTGGCGCGCTATTGAGGCCGCAGCACACGCTTATGCCGCTGCAAGCGGTCGCTATAAAGCATTAACCGTTTGGCACAAAGACGAGCCCGGCTATTTAGTTGGTGAAATTGCCATCCCAATGAAGGTGGGCACGGTTGGTGGGTCATTAGAAACCAACCCTAGCGTTAGAATTAACCACAGACTGCTGGGGTCACCCAACGCCTCTGAACTGGCAGGCATTATGGCGGCTATTGGCTTGGCGCAAAACTTTGCCGCCCTACGCTCGCTGTCCACCGACGGCATCCAGCAAAACCATATGAACTTGCATGCCCGCAGCGTGGCCAGTTCTGCTGGCGTTTCAGACGAACACTTCGAGACCGTGGTAGAGGGTCTGATTGAGTCCGGCGAAATCAAAGTCTGGAAAGCACAAGAGATTGCTAAAAATCTAGCGCGCAAAATTGTCCAACCTGACGTTGCTGAGCGCCAAGCCGCCTGCGGTAAGATCATTTTGCTTGGCGAACACGCTGTAGTTTATGGCAGACCGGCCATAGCCCTACCCATTCCGTTGGCAGTGGAAGCCGCCATTCGCAAAGGTGGCGACGGCATCAATGTAGTGATTCCACGTTGGGGCGTGGAACAAAAAGTCCGCGTCACTAACCCAGGCTTCACCGGAATCATTGCGCAAATGTTAGAGCAACTTGGCCTCGACAAAGAGAACATGACCATAGAAGTTTTCCCACACATTCCCAGAGCAATGGGACTTGGCGGAAGTTCTGCATTAGCTGTGGCCATTATCCGCGCCATCGACCACGCCTATAAGCTAGGCCTAAACGATGGACGCATTAATGAACTGGCTTTTGAATGCGAAAAAGCAGCGCACGGCACACCTTCCGGCGTGGACAATACCGTGGCAACGTATGGCTCGCCCCTGTACTACCAACGCCGCGACGAACAACCCTTATTCAGCACTGTAAAACTTGGCCAACCACTAGAGTTGGTTATTGGTATGACAGGTAAAGAAAGCCTGACCGCCGATACTGTGGCCAAAGTCAGAGCTTCATGGCAACAATACCCAGAGCGCTACGAGACGATATTTGATCAGATTGGTCACCTCACCATGTCCGCTAGCGATGCCGTAAAAAGCGGTCAATTGAATGAGTTAGGCGAACTGATGAATTTGTGCCATGGCTACCTCAACGCATTACAACTCTCCACCCCTGAGCTAGAGGAGATGATTCACGTTGCGCGACAAAATGGCGCGGTGGGTGCAAAACTTACTGGCGGCGGTGGCGGCGGATCAATGATAGCCCTATGCCCAGACAGTTCTGCGGCAGTTAAAGCGGCGATCGAGGCAGCTGGCTTCAGAACCTTGGCGATCACACTAGACTAAATCGGCTCTACGTTTTATTCAGCCTCAGCGTTTGCTGTCAGGGCCGTTGGCGGAGCCCCAACAACTCGCGCAATCAGGTACGGGTTAGTCGTACCTTGTACCAACAGGCTGAACAGCACCACGCCAAAGACCATTGACTGAATTGTCCACCAGTAGGGCAAACTTGTAGGTAGAGACAGCACCAACGCAATGGCAATGGCACCGCGCAAACCGCCCCAAACCAACAACCCCTGCCACGCCAATGAAATAGGCGTGCTGAGAGGGCGGGCCCCCAAACAACTGACACCTACGGCAACTACTCGAGCAATAATCGCTGCTGCAATGGCCACCAGCATGGCCAGCCACTGGTCACGGAACATGGCCAAGGTAATCACGAGCCCCATAATGGCGAACAAAATACTATTAAAGTATAAACCCACCCATTCCCATGTACCGGCAATACCCTCAGCCACGGTGGCTTCAACTTCTCGCAATGTAAAGCGGGCGACAATGGCGGTCATCATCACGGCTAAGATGCCTGAAATGTGCAACACGTGTTCTGCCACAAAGAAACTCGCAAAGGCGGAAAAAACCAATATAAAGCGGCTGGCTACGGATGAGCCCACCAGCAAAACAACAGCGCTGACTACCAATCCAGCAACGGCGCCAAACACTAAGCCGCCAACGGCGACCAATGAGAAGAAAGCAAAATAACTGTCGCCTGCGTCCACGCTATTGGTAGCTAAGCCAATGACAATACTGAACAGCACCACGGCAGTAGCGTCGTTAAAAAGACTTTCGCCCTCGAATATTGTGGTGAGATCCCCAGATACTTTAGCGCTGCGTAATTGCGCAATAACCGCCACGGGGTCTGTGGCAGCCAGAATAGCACCGGTCAAAAGTGCAGCCATCCAAGGAAAGCCCTCGGCGTGACCAATACCTAAGTAGATAAGTCCAGCGGTGATAAATGTACACAACAACACACCCAACGTGGCCATTAGCAAAATGGGCAGCAGCCACTTTTTTAGTAAGACCGGCTTAAGTTCCCAAGCTGCCTCAAAGATGAGTACCGGCAAGATCACAAAAAACACTAGATCGTGTAAGTTACTGGCCCTTATCCCGGTATCAAAATCTGTATATTCCAAACCTAACCCAGCAACGAATCCTACCAACAAGCAAGCCAAGGTCAGTTCAATACGCAGCAACCGTTGCAGCAACAAACCCACCACGGCCACTCCGCTGATCGCCAAAACCTGACCCATAATTATGCTTATCATTGCTCAGCCCCTCTTTAACTCGTAAAACCCATCCTAAAAACCTACCTGTAAGAATCTAATTCTGAAAACTACTTCTAGAAAACTAACCTATTAATTTTTAAGTAAATGCCACCCGACCTAGTCTGACAAGGGTAGTTTTATTTTTTGGCTAACCACTGGCGTTGGATACTGTTCTGCCAGAGATACAGAGAGGCCACCAGACTCGATAATACGTACATGATGACGCTCTAGTTCGCGCGGTTGAGAAACCCCACAGGAGTGCGCAATAACACCAACGTCATAAACAATTTGCTCTGCAAAGCTAGCCACTCGCAAGGATTTTTCCGCTGGCACTAGGCCACGCTGCAACTCTTTTTGGTGGGTGGTAATACCTGTAGGGCAAGTATTCTTGTTGCACTGAAGCGCTTGAATGCAACCCAAAGCGAACATAAAACCTCGAGCCGAAGTAACAATGTCGGCGCCGCAAGCCAGCGCCCATGCAACCTTTCCGGGCGTAACAAGCTTGCCAGAGGCAATCACTTTAACTCTATCACGCAGACCATACTCAACTAACTTATCAACAATCATCGGCAGACTTTCACGCAGCGCTAATCCAACATAATCCATAAGCGGCTGAGGTGCTGCGCCGGTGCCGCCATCGGCGCTATCCAAGGTAATAAAGTCAGGCGCACTGAGCACACCACGTCGATTAATTTCATCAAACAAATCGTTGAAGAAATGTATTTGACCAACAACTATTTTGAATCCAACCGGCTTACCGGTAATCTCGCGAACGTTTTCAATCATGTCGAGCAAGTCGTTTACCGACTTTATATCTTCGTGACCATTTGGACTGATAGAGTCTTCGCCCGCATCTATACCTCTAATTTCAGCAATTTTAGCCGTTACTTTACCGCCGGGCAAAATGCCGCCCTTACCTGGCTTAGCCCCCTGACTCATTTTTATCTCAAACATTTTCACTTGGGGGTGAGCGGCAACAGCCGCTAACTTTACTGGGTCTAACGCGCCTTCAGCTGTGCGAACACCGTATTTGGCAGTCCCAATTTGAAACACAAGATCACAGCCGCCTTCTAAGTGATAGGGCGAAAGTCCACCTTCGCCAGTGTTCATCCAAATACCGGCAGCAGCGGCACCCTTAGACAATGCACGCACAGCAGGTTTGGAAATTGCGCCATAACTCATGCCGGAAATATTGATCACCGAACTGGTGGTATAGGGTTGCTTACAACTCCCCTGCCCTAATGTAATTGCTCCGGCATCGGCGCTGTCTTGAGAAAGCACAGGAAAGGCGCTGTTAAGAAAGATTACATCGCCGGGCTGATCTAACGGGCGGGTAGAACCAAAGGCAATAGTCGTGTCTACGTTTTTAGCTGCGCGGTAAACCCACGAACGTTCGGCCCTGTTGAACGGCAGTTCTTCTCGATCCATTGCAAAAAAGTATTGGCGGAAAAACTCACCAAAATGTTCAAACAAATAGCGCAAACGTCCAATAACCGGATAGTTGCGGCGAATGGTGTGTATTTTTTGCGTCTTATCTACCAGATACAAGACAAATACCCAGAGCAGCCCTACGCCGAGAAAAAACAGGAGCAGCAACGCACCCCATTGTATTACTGTTTGCGCCAGCTGTTGCAGATCTTCCATTGTTATTATTCCTCTACTGAATCACGCGTTATTAATAGCTAGACTTTATAGCTGTCCGTTCATTTCACCTAATCGGTGGGTTAAAAGTTGATTTTCGTTATAGTCTATTGGTATCACAATAAGGCTAGGCCCATTGTGCTGAGCTGCCTCAAGCAACGCATGGAGCAACAGTCTGCTGTCATCGACATATTTGTAGTCCCAGCTAAAAGAGGCTGCCAACAATGACCAATCTGGATTATTGAAAGACAAATCTGTATGTCGACCAAATTGCGCCCATTGCTTCCATGCAATTAAGCCATAAGCATTATCTTCCCAAATCATCATCGTAATATTGCTATTAAGGCGCGTTGCAGTTTCCATTTCTTGTACGTTCATCAAAAACCCAGCGTCTCCAGCAATGCCTATAATTTTACGCCCCGGCTCCACTAGGCTTGCGGCAATAGCCCCAGGCAGAGCAAAACCCATTGAACAAAACCCATTAGGGATAAGACAACCATTGGGAATGTCGCAATGATAATGCCGCGCAATCCACATTTTATGCGCGCCCACGTCAGATAATAACAATCCATATTTACCGTAAACCTGTTGCACATCAGCCAACGCTTTCTGCGGCTTAATAAGACCTCGAGTTACGTCATTACGATAAAGGTCCAACTCAGCAGCCATTTCTTTACGCGTTAAGGCTTGTTGGCTGAGATCAAAAGCAAACTCAGAGGTTTTTTTTAGCTCGAGCACCAAAGCTTCTAGAGTGTCTGCAACATCCCCCACCAACTCCAATTCAGGATGATAATCGCTGTCTATTTCAGCCGGGGTAAAATCAATATGAATAATTTTCTTCTCGCCAGTCGCATTCCAAAGGCTAGGGTGATACTCCACCATATCGAAACCAATACAAATGACTAAATCCGCAGCATCGACGGCATAAGTGCCTATGTCTTTGGAACCAAGGCCGATGGTATACAAGGATTGCTCTGAGTCAGAGGGTAAGGCACCTTTCGCCATAAAAGTATTGAGTACACCAATGCCAGTAAGTGCTGCCAACTTGCGCAATATACCCGCGCTCCTTTTTCGCACGCAGCCATTGCCAGCCAAAATAACCGGACGCTTTGCGACGCAAATTTTTTCTGCTGCATCAACAATGATTTCTTTATGCGCCGGAGAGCGGCGAAAGCGGATGGGCATCATCGGCAAGGCGAGGGTATCGTCTTCGGCAATATTTTCTGGTAGCTCAACGAGTACTGCACCGGGCTTTTCGCTACGCGCAATGCGCACCGCTTTGCGCACAATTTCGGGAATATTGTCAGCGTGAATGATAGTTGTCGCCCATTTTGTAACCGGCTCGAACATCTTCACCACGTCCATAATCTGATGAGATTCCTTATGTAGCCGTTTAGTACTGCCTTGGCCCGTGAGTACTAACATTGGTGCTCGATCCATATTCGCGTCAGCAACGCCAGTAATCAGGTTGGTCGCTCCAGGACCAAGAGTGCCGAGGCATGCAGCGGGAGCACCTGTTAGACGGCCATATATTTCTGCCATAAATGCAGCGCCCTGCTCATGGCGAGTCAGCACAAACCGTATGCTTTCGGACTTCTCTAAACTCATCATAAAGTCTGCGTTTTCTTCGCCGGGCACGCCAAAGATAAGTTCAACGCCCTCCGCCTCCAGACACTTAACCATTAAATCAGAAGCCTTCATGTATTTTCCTCGGGTAACTAGCCCTAAGCTCACCATTATTGAAATTTCGGCACTGGTTCTAGTTGTGTTGTGGCGCTTTGTAGTAAAAATTTTATTTTCGGTATACGAAATTCGGCTGAGAGGTAGTTACTTTCGGACTCGCGTACATTTTTGCAGTATCTCCACTAAAAGAGTGTTATGTATTTTTCCGCGCTCTTTAAACGAGCGCATTTAGAACAATAGAAAGGAGGTTCCTAGTGGAATCTAGCTGGCTTGCCTATGCAACAAGGATTCAAAGCATTGCCGATACGGGTATGACGTTTGCAACAGATGACTTTGACAAAGAGCGTTACCAAGAACTTGCCGATATTGGCAATAAGATGCTCGCAGATTTGGGCAACGTGCCCATTGCGCGAATTCAAAATTTGTTGGGCGACTTGGGTAACGGCTATGCGACACCCAAAGTGGACGTACGTGGCGCACGTCTTCCACAACAATAAAATATTATTAGTGAGAGAAAAAGCTGATGGTTTATGGGCGCTACCAGGCGGCTATGCTGACAGCGGGCTTTCCGCTTCACAAAACATCAAGAAAGAAATCAGCGAAGAAGCGCAAATTGACGTCGCCGTTACAAGCTTATATGCCATAAAGCACAAAGCCCAACATGACTATGACCCCGACATTAGAGATTTCTACAAACTATTTTTCTTATGCGAGCAAGTAGATAAAAGAATAATAGCGACGCCGGGCATGGAGGTGTCCGCAGCTCAATTTTTTGCGCTAGATGACCTGTCGCCCCTGTCTACAGGGCGCGTAAATCTCGATGATATTGAAACAGCGTTTGCAGCAAGTGTAGGCAAGCTAGCGAAAGTTCTATTCGACTAGCTTGGTGCAACTAAGCCGAGTTAGAAATGGCTTAATTTGGCTGGTCCGACACTGTGAAAATCACTGAGCGCTAAAGCTGGCTCTAGCATCCATTTGAGTTTTCCAACGGGTAAGGTTTGGCAGTTCTGGCAATTCAACCACCTTAACCATCTTAGCAAAATCAATAGCAACGCCTAAGGTTATGTCGGCAATAGAAAAATGCTCGCCAGCCAAATATTCGTGCTGCGCCAATTGCGTATCAAATATGGCTAATGCCTTGGGCGCTCGCTCTGCGCAGACCTCGCCCCACTCTTTTACACAGGTTTCGCGGTCTTTGAAGAACGCCGTAATGTTGCGAAACGCACCAGCTACTTCCAACAAAAAATTGAACTCAACACGGCGTTGCCACATTTCGATTTGAGCCGCACTCACGCCGTCATTACCAAACATGCTGGGGGCAGCGGAATTTGGAGCAATGGCGTCTAAGTAGCGGCAAATGGCCACGGACTCACCAATAAAGGTACCGTCATCCAACTCTAAAACTGGCACTCGCCCACCCGGATTCTTCGCCAAAAACTCAGCTGACAAATTTTCCGCAGCGCGGATATCAACCGCCACACGTTCGCACTCAAGGTCCAGTTCAGCCATAAAGATATGAACCCGGCGTGCGTTGGGAGAAGGTGCTTCATGTAGTTTCATCAAATTTCCTTGTTATCTGTGTCGTTGCCCAGTTAGCGCCCAATAATGTCATAAACAAAACCACTTTAAATCATTGCATAGCTACATTTTTTGGCAGGGCTTCATGCGAAAATTTTCCGCATACAATTTTTTATATACAAATTTCTTAGTAAAGGTAAATTGGAACCGCTAAATAGGAGAAGCAGGATGGGAACACAAGCACGCGTGGTAGTACTGCCACAAAACAGTAATACACTCAGAATAGAATCCATTGAATTACCCGACCCAAGTCCAAATCAGGTCGTGGTGCGCCAATTTGCGTCTGGTATCTGTCATTCCCAACTGCATCAAATACATGCCCCCAGAAAAACTCCAATCATCCTTGGCCACGAGTCCACAGGTATCGTTCTAAAAGCGGGTAGCAGCGTTAGCCATGTAAAAGAAGGCGACATTGTTATGGTCACCTGGGTGCCCAGAGACATCGAGGCAGCAGCCAACCCACCAGAAGCCGCCAACCTACAGGTGAGCGACGGTATGGCCACTTCACAAAATGTTTTCACTTGGGCAGATCACACCATTGCAGATCAACAATATGTGGTGAAAGTAGATCCGAATATCGAGAAAGATGTCAGCGCTATCATTGGCTGTGCAGTAATGACCGGTGCCGGAGCGGTGATTAATACAGCTGATGTACAAAAAGGCGAAAGCGTTGCCATATTTGGCGTGGGCGGTGTCGGCTTATCTGCAGTAGTTGGCGCAAAAATGGCCGGTGCATACCCAATCATCGCCGTGGACCTAGATGATGGCAAACTAGAATTTGCCAAGAGCTTTGGTGCAACCCACTGCATTAATGCCAGCAAGGAAGACCCAGTAGCTGCTATTCATGCCCTGACACCTCGGCCAGGACAATTCAATATTTCAAGACAGCCAGTTTCAGGCGCTGACTACGCATTCGATTGCATTGGCATAAAGCAAACTATGGAACAGATTGTTCCTGCGTGCAGAACAGCCTATTTTGGTGCCAAAGAAGGAGGCACTGCCATATTAGTAGGTGTACCGACAACTCCAGTAGAGCTCAACGCGGTAGACGTACTGATAAATGAGAAGCGCTTCGTTGGCAGCATTGGTGGATCATGTGCGCCAGACAGAGATTTTCCACGTTTTCTTGGATGGCAAAACAGCGGCGACCTAAACCTTCAAGGGATGGTCACGGCGAGATATAAAATCGATCAGATTAACGAAGCCGCTCAAGCGCTGGAAAGTGGCCAAATTACTGGTCGCGCAATTTTAGAATTTGATCACTAACTTCGACTTCCGCCCGCGCAAAAAAAGAAAATAACCGCAACAATTGGTGCAAAAGCTGGGGCGCAATACGTGCCCTTGCACTTACTAAGCGGTTGTTAAGGGGTTGATACAATCAATATTAGGTTATCCAAAGACCATGCCAAAGCTCGTATCGACCATTTTTTGCCACTTTGCTCCGGGCCCAGCCTTTCATCAAAACCTAATATGCAGCGGCAGGTTCGCAACCGATTTTTGTTCGCGTCCACTGCGGTATTCTTCACGCTTAGCAAGTAACGATAATCAATCTAGGAACAACACTGTGCAGTATTTGATGTCTTCCATATTCGCCACCCTGTTTTTTTTCACTTTTAGCATGAGCCTACATGCCGCCACCCCTATCAGCGGCGCGTGGCTATTAACGGTAGATGGGCCCAGGGGCAAATCTACGCCAACTTTGACTATTTTGGAGAAGGCACCGGGAGAATTTTCAGGTGCATTGGCTGGACCCAAAACCACTATTGCGATTGATGCAATAGAAGTAGACGGCAATTCGTTCAGCTTCCCCTTTCAAATGAAAACGGCCTTTGGCACTTTTGAACTGACATACACCGGACAAATAGACCAAGACACCATGAACGGTTCAATCGCAACGCCGAGGGGCAACAGACCCTTCACTGGGCAGCGACAAAGCGCCCAGTAGCAATACCGTTTTTACATAAGTGAGGAGTGCCTATCTAATTGCCAATGCGCGACCAAACAATTGAAATGCGGCGGCGCTGAAAGCCCACATATTTTCTTCGCGATCGCGACTTCCGGTTGCAACGGTTATCGTCATTGGCTGCGGACCATCTACGGCAATCACACTGGTGCCCGCATCTACGCCGTAAGGCGCGCCCGTAGGCCCGGCAATGCCCAGCTCCGCAATGGACCATGTTACCTTTAATTGCGCCCGCGCAACTTCTGCGAACCGCAGCGCCATGGCTTCCGTCATTGGCTCTAACCCCTCAACCTGGGAACGGTTAATGCCCAATAACTCTCTGCGCGACTCCAATGTGTAGATCACAGAGCCGCCTTTGTAATAAGCCGATGCACCCGGTACCGCCAAAAGTGCCGAAGAAATCAGGCCGCCGGTTGAGGTTTCCGCAACGGCTACTGTTTCGCCGCGCTGTTTAAGTAGCTGAGCCACAACCAAGCTCATATCAGTCAATGATTTCATGTACATCCTTTATTTATAAACCTTGTTACAGCCTTTGTTAAAGATTTTGTTGACGTCTTTCTAACACTTATAGAGGTCGCACCCATCGACTAATCTTATCGACCACTATAGCGCTTGGCAGCTGCGACCCGAAAGTAGCTGATAAAAATCATCGCGTTGAGATTCATTTAAATCTCGGTTTGCCCACCAAGTGACGTGGGTATCTGGCTTAGAGGGCGTTATTTCAATACCCCACATGGCCGCTACCTCATTTGGCAGAAAGCTGTAACGCATATCTATGACCTGACCTCGCGCATTAACGGCCAAATAGTCATCGGAAAACCAACGAAATCGCTCTATGTCAATGCGCTGCTGACTCTCTTCTGCCAAGGTGGGGAATTGCTTGTCGACATCAAATTTTGCAATGCGTTCACCCTCACACCATTGCCGCTCACTAAGGATTCTCACCGCATCCACAAAGTAATTACCCTCAAATTCGTAAATGACCTTCCACAAAAACAAATTAGCAAAACTCGGTTTCACGGTTATTCGCTCAGGAATATGTCCGCGCTGGGCGGCCACTAGCTCACCAGCGGCAACTGCGCGATCTACTTGCAGCCAGCCCAAACTCAGGTAGCTCAAAGCCCAGAGACACGCGGCAATAGCAAAACCGCGCCTGCGTTTGTAACCCGCTAACACCACTAAAACCAGCAATGGCAAAGTAAACAGCGGGTCAATGATCGAGATGTTATTCCACGCAAAACGCTCATCGCTAAATGGCCAGAGCAACTGTGTGCCGTAGGAAGTACACGCATCCAGCAGGCCATGGGTGGCATAGCCCAACAAACAAAACAGGTAGCTTTCCCGCAGCGACAAATACGGCTGAAAAAAACGCACCTGCAACTTAAACAGCGGCCACGCCACCAACAGCGCCCCCAGCGGGATGAAGATCAATGCGTGGGTAAACTGCCGGTGGAACTCCAAAAACAATAACGGATCTGAAGGCGACTGGATCACAACATCTAAGTCAGGTGCCATACCAGCGAGAGCCCCAAACCATGCAGCGACGACAATTTTTGCTTTATTTTTTGCCGCAACCTGAGCAAAAGATGCCCCAAGCACACCCTGACTAATCGGGTCCATATATACCTCAGACAAGTTAGAAGATCGGTGCAACCACCGTTAAAGGCCTCACTCTACAGCCATCTTGATAAAGGGTAAATTTGCGCTACAAAACCCGGCTCAACGCGCCGTTTTCTTTTCTCAACATAAAGGGCATTCTTGAGCGCTACAAAAGTGCGATGGTTAATATTTACGCGAGCTCACCAACGGCCACTAAACAGAGGCATTAAAGCACTAGCCTTAAAGCAAGCGCCTTAATCCTGTGCCTATGAAGCAAGAGTTCGTAGCTAACCCCAAGCAAAAATTTACAGCGGAGAAGTACTCATGTTAACCCTCTACCCAGCGCGCTCAATCATTACCATGAACGACTCCATGCCCAGAGCCAGCGCGGTACTGGTGCGCGATGGCATTATTCTTGAGGTGGGCGAGCGCAAAAATATGCAGCCGTGGCTTGAGGGTCAGGAATATCAGGTGGATGAACAGTTTGCCGATAAAGTGATATGCCCCGGCTTTATCGACCCCCACCTACACCCCAGCATGGCGGCTGTTTTACTGCCCATGGAATTCATTACCGCGATGCGCTGGAAATTGCCATGGGGCACGGTGGAGCCTACTACAACAAAAGATGGATTTGATGAACGTATGCAAACGCTGCATGCCGGCAAAAATGACGGCGGCGCAGATGAACCTGAGCCGCTGTTCATTTGGGGGTTCCATCAGTTGTGGCACGGGCCTATGAGCAAAGCACGCATCAATGCCATCAGCACAACTCGGCCCATAATTGTCTGGCACCGCTCCTTTCACGAGCTGTATATGAACGATGCAGCAATGGCGATGGCTGGCGTGAACATCGATGAGATCAAACCAAGCGACCAGATCGATATCGACAACGGGCACTTCTTTGAAAACGGCTTAGGCTATGCCATCCAGCACCTTAACCCTTGGATACTTGCGCCAGACGTTTATGCAGCCGGGCTAGAACGACTTAAAAAGGTTGTACACCATGGGGGCCACACCACCATTGGCGATCTTGCCACTGGACTGTTTGACTTTGAAACTGAAGCCACAACATTGGCGCAATTACTTGAAGGCGCTGAAGTGCCCTTTCGTACCCGACTCGTCGCGCATTCAGCAAGGATGAGTGGCGGCGGCAGAACCTTAGAGCAGGCGGTAGAAAAAGCTGAAGGACTCGTCGAGCGCAATAGTCATCGTCTGCATTTTGGTAAACACATAAAAATGTTCAGCGATGGCGCTTTTTTCAGTGCTTTAGCGCAACTGCAGGCACCTGGCTATATCGATGAACATCATGGCGAGTGGCTAATGCCGCCAGAAATTTTGGAAAAAAACATTCGCGCTTACTGGCATGCTGGATTCCAAATTCATGTGCATGTAACTGGTGACCTAGGACTAGAGCTGGCAATTGATGTGCTAGAAAAAATGCAGTTCGAACGACCAAGATTTAATCATGGTTATACGTTCGAACATTTTGGTATAAGTACTCCGGAACAGATCAAGCGGATTAAAGCTCTGGGCGGCCAAATTTCTGCTAACGCTTACTACCTACATGAACTTTCAGACATGTACGCGAAAGACGCAGTAGGCTATGAGAGAGCATCGCAAATGGCTCGGCTTGGCACCTGTTTCCGCGAGGGCATTAACACCACCCTGCACTCTGATTTCACCATGGCACCGGCAGAACCCTTAAACAGCGCATGGGTGGCAGTGAATAGAATCAACTCAGAGGGCGACGTTATGTGCCCTGAAGAATGCCTTACCCAACAGCAGGCGTTGCAAGCCATCACCATCAACGCGGCACATGTTATGGGTATGGCAGACATCACCGGCAGCATTCGCTCAGGCAAGCGGGCCGACTTCACAATACTGGATGAAGATCCACTTACCTGCGACCCAATGGATCTGAGGGACATTAATATTTACGCAACGGTTTTCGAGGGCAAAGTGTTCCCAACAACAACCTTATGATAGACATTCCCATCACCATAATTGGCGGATACTTAGGTGCCGGCAAAACGAGCCTTATCAATAGTATTTTGACCGGCGACTCTCCGCCAGCTAACTTGGCGGTATTGGTAAACGACTTTGGCGACATCAACCTAGACGCTAAATGGATCAAAGAAAAATCGCCAGACGGTAAAATCATCGGCCTCACCAATGGCTGCGTGTGCTGCACTATTGGTGAAGATTTAAGCGAGGCGCTGGAGGCATTAAGAGCGCAGTTAGGCGAGTTTCCAATAGAACATGTTCTGTTAGAAGCCAGCGGCGTGGCATCGCCCAAAAAATTGCAACGACAATGCAGCTATCCCGGTTACTCACCCCGCGCCACCTTTGTTTTAGTGGATGCTGCCAACTACGACAAACAATGTCAGGACAAGTTTGTTGGTTATTTGGTCAAACAACAGGTTGATGAAGCGGATTATCTAATTGCGTCAAAACTTGACCTAGCTCCAACTTTTACCCTCCACGGCGACAACATAGGCAAAGTGCTGCACAAGCCGAATGTTTTTTCTCCAGATTATGACCAACAAGGCACTGCGGAGACGACTGCAAATCCACACAGCCACGGTCACGGTTTTGCAAGCTGCACACTGCCGCAGATTGCTCAGGTCAACATTGATCATCTCCGGGCACTTTGTGATGCATTACCGACAACCGTGCATAGAGTCAAAGGCTATGTAGAAACAGACCAAGGGCTGCGATTGCTGCAGCGAGTGGGAGATGCGCTAACGTTAGAAAAGGTTGAGCAACAAACTGCAATGCCCTCCAATCAGGGGCACTTAGTGTTCATTTATATAGATCAGCAGGAGAATGCAGTTCGCCAACATCTACAGCAGAACTTAAAACAGCACTGGCGGTTCGCTTAAAAAAGCAGTGGCATAGTGGATGAGTAAGCCGAGTCCTCTGCGTATACTCTGTAGAGGACTATATAGGGTGCTATATGGAGTGCTATGCAGAGTTAAAGCGTCAGCAAACTCTCCACCAGAAAACGCTCTATAAAAACTCAGTAAAAAACCAGCGTCCGCACTTCAATACTCTGTCGCCCCGGCAATGGCTCAGCATCAGCAGGGGGCGGTGGCAACTCAAAAGCGCTGTGCGCGGTAAATCGCGCAGGCACGGTCAAATCAGAATCGAAGCACTTCAACAGCATTACCTCGGTATCCTGCATTTCAGACACGTACAGCCAACGGTGTTTAGGGTTATCGCGGACCATATAAATTTGCCCAACACGGTCGGTATAAACCAAATCAATAGGAATAAAATCATCTGTACTGATAGAACCCGCATCTATTACGGCAAAGGGCGTTTGCAACACAGGCCCAACAATGGGTCGCCAGACATTGATCATGGCAAAACGCTGGTTAACCAATTCTTCAGCCCGATCTGGTAAAAAGTCGCGAACGCGCTGAGGCCCTGAAATCTCTGTGTAGTCGTTGTGCACAGATTTGACTGGATTTTGAATAGGTGCCCGCTGAGCTGTTTGGTCAGAGCCCGCTATATCTTTGTTGCGCACATTGTGGTCAAAAACAAAAACCTCTTTGGCACCAGTATGGGCCATAACCAAGTCTTGAACTTCTGGGTAGTAGGTATTGCGCACTGCGTCATCATCATAAAAGTCGGAGGTCGCCGAATGTTGCTGTACAAAAGCCAACCCCTGCTGATCGATGTTTAGCGTCGACATATAGTCACGCACATCTTCAACCCGGTGTTGCACTGGCACTCTACCCGGATCACGTTCCTGTGCATTGACAGGCGGCGGACACAGAAAATATGCGGGGTCTTTTACCGTTGGATCTGCATAATAAAAAGTGCTTTGTTGATCCATTTATTACTCCTTAACTAGTAATCACTACGTGCTGGCTTGGTCCAATTCCGGGTAGGACAACCGGGGCAAACTTTGCTCGATCATTGAGCCTACTTTAAGCAAATTGGCTTCGCCTAGTTTGACTGCCACCAATTGAAACGATGCTGGTCGTGAATTGGCATCCAGTGCGGACGGCAATGTCAGTGTCGGATGACCGGAGTAATCAAATGGCGCTGTGAAGGTTAAAAAATCTGCCTGGCCTTCCTCGGGACTAAGTTCCGACATCACCTCAATATCCGGTGTGGCCATAGGCATACATGGGCTAATCATCACATCTACTTGGGTTAGAACCTGTTCCATTTGCGCGGTAAAATCTTGTCTAATCAGTTCCAACTGCGCATAGTCCTCCGCTGTCACCCGCAAGCCTAAATCAATAAGGGCTGCCAAATCTGGTCCGTACTCAGCTTTTTGTTGTGGGTAAAATTCGCTATGCGCCTTGGCACACTCAACACCCGTGGTCACCGCCCAGCCACCGGCCAAAATTTTATAACTTTCTGGCATAACTACCGGGCAAATCTCAGCGCCCAGTTTGCTCAGGGCATCAAGCGTATCGCGGACGACTTGGCTTACTTCAAGCGCCACACCATTACTGACATAATCCCAGTCAACGCCTATACGCACGCCAGCAAAACTCACCTCAGAGGACTCGTCGGAGTCTTCAGCAACAACGTCGGCCAAATAATTGGGCACACTTGCGTTCACGGAACCGGGATCGTTTTCGTCGTAGCCCGCCACCACACTGAGCATGCGCGCCGCGTCTTCTACACTACGGGTCATAGGGCCAATATGATCAAGGCTGCCAGCCAGCGGAAACGCGCCATACAAACTGACCCTGCCATAAGTGGGCTTCAGTCCAACTAGACCACAGCTAGCCGATGGAAAACGAATACTACCGCCTGTGTCTGAACCCAGGGCTGCAAACGCTAACCCAGCAGCAACACTGACGCCGGAGCCTGAAGATGAAACGCCACTCCAAGCGCGCTTATCCCAAGGATTTATTGGCGCCGGAATATCTGGATGATGGTGACCAAAAGCGCCTTCTGTTAACTGCGTTTTACCAATAATCACGGCACCCGCTTGCTCGAGCAAAGTGACAACCGTTGCATCAAAAGTTGGACGAAAGTCCTTCATCACCAAGGTGCCAGAGGCCGTGACTATGTCTTTGGTATAAAGCAGATCCTTAATGGCAATGGGTACGCCGTGTAATGCGCCTAAAGGCTGGCCTTGAGCGCGCGCTTCATCTCTTGCCGCGGCGGTAGCTAGGGCTTGCTCTTCAAGCAGCCGAGCGAAACTCAGAGTTTGCCCGTCCAATCTGTGAATGCGTTCAAACATATACTGGGTGAGTGCAACCGAGGACAAGGCCCCACTCTTAAGCTGCCGACAGATACTCGACAAAGATTGAAAATGTAACGCTTGTTCATCAGCCATGCATTTGTCTCCCCACAAAAATTTGTTATTTAGCCAATATTACTTAATCCGTTGCCACGTTAGCGTAGCGCTAAAAATTTCGACCGCACCTAACTCACTTCTGACAAACTCGCGTCTGATGATCGCGCCTTATCTTTTTCCGCCTGCTTGATTGATTTCCACATAGACAACGTGAGCACAACAATCACTGCATACAAAGGCACCGAAACCAAAGTGACCGCCGACTTCAACGGCTCCAAGCCGCCCAGATAAACCAAAGTAATGGGCAGCACGCCTAATAAAAATGCCCAGAACACGCGATGCCAACGCGCAGGGTGTTCATTAGAATCCAGTGACTTGGTTGCCGAGGCAGCCAAAGTATAGGAGGCGGAGTCATAGCTAGTGGCTGCAAAAATCACGCAGACTAAGGTGAATACAACCAAAATTAGCGACGACATAGGCAAGGTCCCAAGTACTGCCACAATCAACGCCGGCGGGCCTTGGGTTTCTAATGTTTCAAGCACTGGAAAAAGGCCATTTAATTCTAGATAAGCGGCGTAATTACCGAGTATTGAGAAGAATAGGAAGCAGCCTAATGTGCCGAAGCAAACACAGCCCAAAATCAGCTGCTTAAGCGTTCGACCTTTGGAAATTTTGGTAATAAAAATGCCCATATAAGGGCCTAGCGCCAGCCACCACGCCCAATAGAAGACTGTCCAAGATTCAACAAAGTTAGAGGAGCCTAATGGATCGGTCCAGGTGCTCATGCGGATGAAGTTTTGCGCCATATGACCAAGAGAATCAAAGCCCATTTCCACCATAAAAAGGGTTGGGCCAAAGATCAAAATAAACGCCAATAACAGAATTGCCATAATGATATTCAGATCACTGAGGCGTTTAATGCCCTTCTCGAGGCCCAGCCAAACGCTGGTGGCAAACACACAAGTCACCACAAATATCACCAGCAGATCTAAGGTAAACCCCCAAGCTGCTCGATCTAAAGATAATAAGTCGGCAACACACATCCCTATTAATGGCACCGCTAGGGCAATTCCGGTACTGCAAGCACCGACTAAGCCCACAACAAAGAGTAAGTCTATTACGCGACCCAACACGCCCCTAGAATGCTTACCAATAATCGGCTCACAGGCGTCACTCAAACGCAGAGACTTAACCCCGCGCACATAATAGCTATAAGCTACGGCAACTCCGGGCAGGCAATAAAACGCCCAGCCCATAATACCCCAGTGAAAAATTGGATAACTGCCCGCCCAGCGCAACGCCTCAGCACTTTTGGGTTCTACCGCAAAGGGTGGCGTTTGAAAATAGTAAGCCCATTCAACGGTGCCCCAATACAGCACACTGGTGCCGATACCACCGCAAAATAACATTGCAAACCAACTAGCGGTTGAAAAGTCTGGCGCTTCATCGCCAAGCCTAATGGCGCCGTGCCGACTAAACGCGATAAAGCCCAAAAAACCTACCGTGGCGACAGATCCCACCACGTAAAAAATGCCGAAGTTATGCGTTAAGTAGTTGAACGCAGCACCCAACATTTCGGCACCTTGCGCTGGGAAAAGCGCCAACGGGATGCAAAGAGAGAAAATAATAAGAACACTGCCGAAGAAAATAAGACGATCCAGGTTTTGGTCCTGGACGTCGTTAGAGATACTCATATACGTTCGCTTAAACTTAGGAGGCCACCTACACTAGAGCACGCTCAGTGAATTGCAAGTTGCTACCCCAGCAGGGTGAGGCCTCTCCGTTAGAAAGGCAGCGCTTTAGAATCAAAACATAGGGACTTAAGAGTGAAAAAGATCTTGTTCAACAAAGCCTACTACGAAAGATTTTATTTAGATGAGGCCACCCAAGCTGTCTCCACCCAGGAACAGGAACGACAGGTAGCGTTGATCAATGCTTATATTGCTTACCTGCAAATAGACATAAAGAGTGTGCTAGATTTAGGCTGCGGTTTAGGTCAATTTTTAACCAGCTTGCAGAAAGTGCTGCCCAACGCCAACACCACAGGCGTGGAGATCAGTGAGTACCTTTGTCAGCAGCACGGCTGGCGCAAAGGCTCGGTGGTCGATTTCGGAGCAACACAAGCCGAACAATACGACCTAGTTATCTGCAACGATGTTTTGGCCTACCTGAATAACGCCGACTGTGCCAAGGCCATTAAAAACTTAGCCAAGCTGACCCGCCAATGCCTGTATTTGAGTGTTTTAACTGAAGAGGATTTGCCTATCTGTGATGAGCAAACCACTGATATGAGGCAGCGACTGCGGCCCAGTCAATGGTATAGAAAACATTTGGCCAAGGACTTTTGCAGTGTTGGCGGCGGTTTGTTTATACGCAAACCTATAACTGTGCCCATTTGGCAGCTAGAACAAATTTAACGAAATAGAAAACTGAATATATGACGGCATCTACAGAGACTTTCTTCCTCCGGCGTAAGGGCCACAGAATTAATGTGCATCACTGGATATGTGATCCGGCCACTCCTGTGAAAGCAAATATTCTTATTGCCCACGGCATGGGTGAACATGCTGGCCGCTATAAGGCATTGGCCGCGCAGTTGAATGGGGCTGGCTTCAATGTCTTAGCCCATGATCAGCGCGGTCATGGCGGCAGCCTCTTTGGCGCTACCGAACAGGGCGATATGGGCTACAACGGCTGGCATGAAACATTAGAAGATCTAAAATTTCTGCAAGATTGGCTTGAACAAAAATATGCTAAGCCCACAGTCATTATTGGTCACAGCATGGGCGCCATGCTTGCGCAGCAATATATCTATACCTACGGCCAGTCCTTGAAAGGTCTCGTATTGAGTGGTTCGCCCGGACACATGCCAAGCTTGATCAGCCTGCTAGGCCAAGCCATTGCCAAGTTCGACACCTGGCGTCTTCATCCTGCGGCGCACAGCCCTTGGCTAAGCAAAAACTTGTTTAGCGCCAACAACAAAGCCTTTGCTAAGGCAGGTGACGCCAACGGTGGATTTGCTTGGTTGAGTCGAGACAGACAAGAGGTCGCCAAATACATAGCGGACCCTTTTTGCGGGGCCATCTTGACCGCCGACGGCCTTGGGGGCATGTTTAATGGCCTAAGCAAAAGCACGCAAAAAGCAAACATTGCCCGTATCAATAAAGCGATTCCGATAATGATCATTTCTGGCGAAGAGGATCCTGTGCACGGCAAAGGGCGCGGTATTAAGGCGCTCGTAAAGCGCTACGAAAAAGCAGATATTAAGGTGACAACAAAAATCTATCCGGCTGGTCGACATGAAATGTTTAATGAAACCAACCGTCAAGAAGTGTACACCGACTTACTCTACTGGTTAGATTCGATAAACTATGACTGATACCACTCAAACGCCAGAACCCATATGGCAAGACGCCATCTCCTTATGTCGCGATCTGCAAAGTGGTGTAGTCACGGCGACGACAATAATGGACAACGTCTACGCCCGTATAGAAGCGTTCAACCCTAAGCTCAATGCTATTGTGAATTTGCTCGACTACGACGCCGCCATGAACCTGGCGCGTAGCGCAGACAGTGTGCCTATTGCAGAGCGAGGCATTTTGCATGGGCTACCGATGGCGCTAAAAGATGCAGTGGCCATGAAAGGCTTCCCCACAAACTGGGGCTTTAAGCCCTTTGCCGATCGTATAGAAACTACGGACGACGGTCTGGCCACTCGTTTGCGCGAGGCTGGCGCGATTTTTATTGGTCACACCAACATGCCGGAATTCGGCTTTGGTTCCAGCACATTCAATTCGCTCTTTGGCACTACCTTAAACCCCTACGACACCAGTAAAACAGCCGGCGGCAGCAGTGGCGGCGCGGCGGTGGCGTTAGCCTGCCAAATGTTACCCTTGGCGGATGGCAGCGATCTTGGCGGCTCGCTGCGTAACCCAGCGAGTTTTTGTAACGTGGTGGGTTTTAGACCTTCTATTGGACGCATGCCCTTTAACAAAAATTTTGCGTGGTATGGCCGCATGGTCACCACAGGCCCAATGGCGAAGACGGTAAAAGACGCCACCCTACTGTTCGCAGCTATGGCCGGGCCAGACCCCAGCGACCCCTTAACTCTGCCCGAACCTGGACACCATTTTTTTGACGGCCTGATTGCAACACGAGATCCAAATACGCTTAAAATTGCGATGAGCACTGACTTAGGATGCTTGGAGATAGATAAGGAAGTGGCCGAAATTATTCACACTGCCGGGGAGGTTTTTGCAAATTTGGGTGCAAGCGTTACCGCTGATGCGCCTGATCTAGCCGGCGCAATGGAAGTGTTTCAAGTTCAGCGCGCAGCTAGTTTGCGCCCCTTAGGTGACAGTTTAGAGAAAAATTTCCCCGATTGGCGACGAGATGCAAAAGACACTGCCATCTGGAATATTGAAAAAGGTGCACAGCTTTCCGCCGACGAAATTATGCAAGCGGAAGCCACCCGGTCCAGAATATACGCGCAAGCAGTGAAGTTTTTTCAACACTACGATGCGCTGATTCTCCCCGCGGCCCAAGTCCCGCCGTTTGCTGCGAGTGAGGAGTGGGTTAAACAGATCAATGGTGTGGAGATGCAAACTTATCTCGACTGGATGGCAGTTTGCTGCATGATCACAGTGACCGGGCTACCCGCTATTTCGGTACCCGCAGGATTCACAAAAAGCGGCTTACCCGTGGGCGTGCAAATAGTAGGTAAACCCAGAGGCGACCTAGCGCTATTACAAATTGCGCAACTATTTGAGGACGCAACTAACCACCACAAAAAGCATCCGGTGCTCTAGGACTAGGCGATGAAGGACCCGAATACTGGCCAACACACCATCTACCGGACCAACTACCAGACTATCCACAAAGCCAACTAAAGCCTTTAACAAACTATGCAAAAGAAAAAATTATTGTTTGTAGCCGCCCACCCAGATGACGCGGAATTTTGTGCGGGCGGATTGCTCAGTGCCTGGCACAAGGCTGGGCATAGCGTAAAGATTCTTTGCTTAACAAATGGCGACGCTGGCCACCACCAAACCAAGCCAGCTGAACTGGCAATACGCCGTGCTGAAGAGGCGAGGCTGTCCGCGGAAATAGTTGGCGCAGCGCTAGAAATTTGGCCTCAAGCCGACGGCGAGCTTACCGCCAGCGTAGACCTACGCAAGAAACTCATTGGCTCTATCCGCGCCTTTGCACCAGACCTAATCATTACCCACAGAGTAGCCGACTACCATCCAGACCATCGTGCAGCCGGGCAACTGGTGCAAGATTCCGCGTACCTCTTACAAGTGCCGGCTATCGTCCCGGAGCATGCGGCCATGCAACAGATGCCCGCAATCTTGCTGGCCTACGACCGCTTTCAAGATCCTCACCCACACCGGGTAGATTGGGTAGTGGATACCGCGGATCATATCGACACGGTTCTAAGCATGCTTGCCTGCCACCAAACTCAGGTTTTTGAATGGCTACCTCAAATAATGGGCAAAACAGTTAACGCTGAAGATAAAGCAACCTGGCTGCGGAAATTTTATTTAGCCAAACCCAGAGCCGTTGCAAAAGCTGCAACTCAGGCGCAGAAGAATAAAACTGGGCAGCAATCCAATGATCTTACAGATTTAGCTTTTGCTGAGGCCTTTGAAGTATCAGAATACGGGGCTCGCTTTGATCCATCTGACTTCAATTTCGTAAATAAGAAAAATTAAAATGACCGACAACAATTCGTCACCCACCCAACTGCCGCAACTGTATTCGCTACGAGCCATCGGCATAGCGACTTTCTTTGGCTCACTTTTGGCTGGCGGATACTTAATCAGCGAAAACTATCGCGCCTTGGGCATGAAGCAACTTGGCTATATTGCCTTGGCCATTAGCCTTCTGGCTTTTTGTTTGAGTTCAATTGCTGTCGCAAGTTTTATTGATCCGGTGATAACTCAAGAAGGAGAAATGCAGAGTATAGATCTCACGCTGCCCTTGTTGATCAATATAGCCCAAGTGCTCTCTCTGCTATTTATAACTCACGTTGTACAAGGCAGCATGCTTGCCAGTTTTGCAGAAATGCAGGGGCAATTTCACTCCACATGGAGAGCAGTGGGCATGGGATTAGTGGCCTATATTGTCTTAGCCACCGTGGCTTATATTATTTTGAGCGCGCTTGGATTGTATAAATAAACAATTCGACAAACCCAAGCGTCAGTAGTTTCACAACGCCTGAGAATTCGCCAGCGCCTTTACTCGGCGGCTCCAGTTACTAACGCCTTTTTTACGCAGCTACATAACGACCTAGCGGCTAATCTACAGACCCATAGGCCTCCAAGGCACAGCTATTTACCCCAACGACGATTGAAATCATCTGTCGAGTTTACCCGCGGATACTCTTTGTCTGGCACGGGGCATTGTAGAAACTCGCACAGCGGTTCCCAGCCATCACCGGGCCGATAAACCAATAAATTGTCCGCCGGCACATTGTCTATAACTGCTTGATTATGCTTTTCATAGCATTCTATGACATGGGCTTTGTCATCCATGCGGCCATCAAAAACGCCGTTCCAAATCACTTCATAAACCATAGCTGAACGCGCCAAAGCTTCTTCGTCTTTCCTATTCTCCGCATCTAAACGCGCGTGCTCGGAGGCTCGCCAAATGGTATTCATTACGCTTTCATACCACTTATCAGCATCTCTGAGCGACAAAATGATCTGAGCTTGAGGGTAGGCCTGAGATTGCTCGCGCCAAAAACTTGAGGAAGGCCAATCGACCGACGCTTTATAACCGGCAAAAAGCTGCGCCCAATCAACACTCTGCCCTTTGGCCACGCTGCTCCAGAGCTTGCTATGTGATGGATTTAGCGGCACTTCCATCATGTGGTAACACTTGTCAAAACCCAGTGTTTCTAGCGCAAATTTGAGCGACAACGTGCCCGTACGACCAAATCCTGCACCAATCACTTCTATCGTCATATTCCCCTCTTCGTCTTGTAGTTACTTGTTGGCTACCCATTTGCTACTGCTTAACTCATTATCTACTACCGATTGTTATCAATCGAGCAGCAACGCTAACTCAAACGGTAAGCTCGGCTGGCGGCATCATGAAACAACCATTGCTGATCTGCCTGGGTATGTTTCTTTGCGATCTTTTTAAAGGCATTCCAAAGCACATGGTATGAACAACTTTGCTTATCAACAGGAAAATTGCTCTCAAACATACAGCGCTCTGGCCCAAATACTTCAATGGCAAAGTCATGATAACGGCCAGTAGCAGCAACTATTGCATCTGACGTGGGCGGTTGGTCGCCCTTGTGCAAACCGAACCCGTTGATGGGCATCACTATGCCACCTAATTTGGCCACAACGTTGGGACATAAGGCCAACTGCGTTACATCCTTTTGCCATTGCGCGAAGATTTCTTCGCTCTTCCCAGCGTAAGGGCCTATACCTAGGGGGCCACCAAAATGATCAAATATAATCGTAACTTTTGGAAAAGCCCGAGCTAAGGCGGTAAGTTCGCTGATCTGCGGATGATACAACCACGCATCAAAACTTAAACCGCGCTTTTCTAGCTGGGTAAAACCTTGCTGAAAGGTCTCATCCATAAACAAATGCTCACTGGGGTCGGTATGCGAATTACGTACTGCTTCGCTGGCATCCCAACCCGCCGCATGACGAATACCACGAAATCTTGATGACGCTGCCATATGTGCATCTAAGACCGGGCCTACGCTGTCCCCTAACGTTAAGTCTGCATAACTGACAATGCCTGCACAAACCTTAGCAGGCCCGTATTGATTGGACGCGGACATCGCCGCTATGCCGTTTACAAATTCGGTTTCTCCCACCGGCGCCATAGTCTGGTCTGCGCGAGCACTGTACATAGACCCACACTCAACAAAAACGGTACTCACCACGTTGTGCCCCTGACCTATATCCGCCAATAGTTCAGGCAGTAAATAGGCGTTGCGATCATGGTCCCAAAGATGATGGTGTGGATCACAGATCATTCGCTCAGGGTCTATGATGTCTTCCTGCACCAAATCTAGCCACTGATTGCGGTCGGTAGGCGCAGACATCAGTAAACAACCACAGATCGAATGCCTTCACCGCAGTGCATTGCCTCAAAGCCTTTGTTGATGTCTTCCAATGCAAAAGTATCGGTGATTAGGTCATCAATGTTGATTTTGCCTTCCATGTACCAATCAACAATTTTTGGCACGTCTGTACGGCCCTTTGCACCACCAAAAGCTGTACCGCGCCAGACTCGGCCAGTAACCAACTGAAATGGCCTTGTGGCAATTTCTTGGCCCGCCGCCGCAACACCAATAATAATGCTCTCGCCCCAGCCCTTATGACAGCACTCCAAGGCTTGGCGCATAACTTCGGTATTGCCGATGCACTCAAAGGAATAATCTACGCCGCCGTCGGTCATATCTACAATGGCCTCAACCACGTTATCTACAGAATTAGGGTTGATAAAATCTGTCATACCAAACTTCTCGCCTAATGCCTTCCGTCCGTCGTTGAGGTCTATGCCTATAATCCGTTCAGCACCCGCCATGCGCGCACCTTGAATAACATTCAAACCAATGCCCCCTAACCCAAATATCGCAACGGTTGAACCCGGCTCTACTTTGGCGGTATTCATCACTGCGCCTAACCCTGTGGTCACACCGCAACCGATGTAACACACTTTATCGAACGGCGCGTCGGATCTAATCTTTGCGACAGCAATTTCCGGCAGCACTGTAAAATTAGCAAAAGTAGAAGTGCCCATGTAGTGATATATGGGATCACTGCCAAGAGAGAATCTAGAGGTGCCATCAGGCATTAAACCCTTGCCCTGGGTCTCTCGGATGGCGCCGCATAAATTGGTCTTTCCAGATAAGCAGAACTTACACTGCCTACACTCAGGGGTATAAAGTGGGATCACATGGTCGCCTGCTTTGACTGATGTCACACCCGCACCGACTTCACGCACAATACCAGCGCCTTCATGGCCAAGAATGGATGGAAAAATACCCTCAGGATCGCCACCAGACAGGGTAAAGGCATCGGTATGGCAGATACCTGTAGCCATCACTTCAAGCAACACTTCTCCGGGACCGGGGCCGGCAAGGCGAACGGTTTCTATACTCAAATCTTGACCTGGACCGAATGCTACGGCAGCTTTGGTTTCCATCATGTAAGTTCCTTCCTTAACTTTGCGCTTTTAGCAGCATGCTTCTATGCAGCTCGTCTAACTTCTGGCTGACAACTCTACACCCCGATTGAGGTATCTCTGTGCCTTCATTATATAGGGCAAATACATTGAGCCGACAGCAAATGAGTTTGCGACGGTCTAGTGTGAACTGCCTTTATTCGCTTGCACACTGGCACAGCGGGCGTGAGTTTTATTTTGCAATGCTCAAACTGGGCATCAATAAACCAGAGAGTACTGTTAAACTCAGCCGATGATCTTGCCTAACCACCACAACTTGCACGTACGCGCCTGGGTCAAGCGATGAGACTGGGCATGCGCGTCGCTCTTAGCCTTAGAAGCTGGCGAAATTTTGTGCCACTGATTGCTGTGCTCACCCACTACCGCCGTCAAGATTTAAGCCACGACTTACTCGCCGGATTAGTAGTGGGTATGGTCACCATTCCCCAGGCCGTAGCCTATGCCTATCTGGCTGGTGTGCCGCCCCAGTCAGGCCTTTATGCCTGCCTACTGCCCATGGTCATATATGCCATTTTTGGCAGCTCAAAACAAATGGTCGTTGGACCGGTGGCCGTGGCTGCATTACTCGTGGCTGCTACCGTGAGCGAATATGCGCCAAAATACAGCGACGCTTATTTGGCGATCACCGCCGTACTGTGCCTACAAATCGCCGGCATTTTGTGGCTGCTTCGACTCTCTCGCATGGGTGGGCTGGTTAACCTGCTAAGCCATCCGGTGATCACTGGATTCGTCAACGCTGCCGCAATTTTAATCATAGTCAGCCAGTTACCTGCATTAAGTGGTATCGCCCTTAGTGAGGCAGAAAGCCCACTAGCCGATTTACTCAACCTTCTGGGCGCTGTGAGTCAATTGGACGCGCTTACCTTGACCTTTGGACTATGCACGCTGTCTTTTTTAGTCGCCAGCAAGTGGTTAATTGCCAGGTGCCTAATTTTATTTGGCGTTGAACACACCCAAGACCACCCCGCTACCCGCACCGGGCCAATGTTGGCGGCTATCTTCAGCATCATGATTGTCGGTGCATTTGGGCTTAGCTCAGATCTAGAAACTGTAGGCTTTGTGCCTGCCGGACTACCCAGCATTGTTTGGCCGGACTTTGACCTAGAGCTGTGGCTAAATCTACTGCCCGCTGCGGCAATCATCGCCATCATCACCTATGTAGAAAGTTATTCCATTGGCACCACATTGGCGGCTAAGCAGCAGACGCGCATCAACCCCCACCAAGAATTGTTTGCTTTAGGCGCGGCCAACGTCGGCGCCGCAATTACTGGGGCGTATCCGGTAGCAGGATCTTTCTCACGCTCCAGCGTGAACTATTCCGCAGGCGCACGAACCCCGGTGAGTTCACTCTTTTGCGCGTTGGTAGTGGTTGTAACACTGGCGTTTTTCACTGGCCTTTTCGCCAATTTACCCAAAGCCGTATTAGCAGCCATAGTCATTGTGTCTGTAATCGGCCTGATTGATTTCAAAAGCTCGCGTAAACATTGGTCGATACATCGACATGACAGTTGGACAGAACTGGCCACCATGGCACTGGTGCTGATTTTTGGTGTAGAGGTCGGTTTGCTCGCAGGCGTGGGCATATCTATTGCCCTGTTTATCCGTAGCTCTAGTCAACCTAACATCACTCAGGTCGGACGGCTTGATGACACCGAACATTTTCGTTCAGTGAAACGTTTCGAGGTAACAACCTACCCAAACATCTTAGCGCTGCGTGTGGATGAAAACATTTTCTTTGCCAACGCGACGCAAATAGAAGACCGGCTCTTAAGGCGCGCCTTGCGCCGCAAAGATACGCGCCATCTACTTATTGTTTGCAGCTCTGTAAATATGATCGATGCAACGGGTTTAATGATGCTTTATCGGTTAAACAGCCACCTTAATGAAGCGAATATTTCTCTGAGTTTGAGTGACGTTAAAGGCCCACTAATGAAGCAGCTTAGCAATACCGATATAGCAGGCACCATAAGTGGCGATATTTTCTTTAATGCAGACCAAGCGGTAAAGCGGTTATTGTCAATCACTCAGCTAGCAGAAGGCGCGCATGAAAATTCTTGACGGTTACCTTACACGGGTCGCCACTCTAGCTGTTTTTTTGACGCTGTTATCTCTAGTCAGCATTACCAGCCTTTTTGCGCTATTTGAGGAACTGGGGGAAAGCCAGGCCACCTATGGCTTCTTAGATGCGCTAATCTATTTGGCACAAACTCTGCCTCGACGAATAGACGAGCTACTCATTTACTGCATATTTCTCGGCTATTTACTGTCGCTGGGTAGCCTTGCTGAAAACGGCGAACTGACCGCCGCGAGAGTGGCCGGTGTATCTCCCATGCGACTACTGGGCGGTCTAATCCCCTCGCTCATTATTTGTTTGCTGGTGAGTTTTAGTCTGAGCGAATATTTCGCCCCCACTGGCGAGCAAGCCGGTGAGCGCGGCAAGCAAAGCGCTCAATATGGCGAAAACGCGTTAAGCCAAAAAGGTGGGCTTTGGTTTCGCGATGGCAATGAATATGTGCAAATTGACAGTCTAGCGCCTAATGGTGACCTTATGGGTGTCGTGCGCTATTCGGTCAATGAGCGGCAGAAACTCACTCAAAGTTTACGCGCGGAGTCGGCCAAATATGATGAAAAAGTGAGGGTTTGGACACTCTACAACGGCAGTAGCACTGAACTCGGCAACCTTACAGCCCAGACAACGCGTTTCGCGCAACAACTTTGGCAGACGCCAATGACACCCAAACTTTTAGCGAGCCAAGCATTTCTTGAACCGAAAAAAATGCCCTTAATAGACATTCATAATCAGATCACATTTTTAGCGCAGCAGAATCTGTCCGCCACAGAATACGAGCTTGTTTATTGGGCGCGCATACTTAAACCCCTAACTTTTTTTGGCATGGCCCTGCTGGCACTGGCAATAGTGATTGGACCGCTGCGCAGTTCTGGCATGGGACAGCGGTTAACTATAGGTATTTTCGTAGGGCTGGGTTTTAAATATCTACAGGATCTTTTTGCCCCTACCGCTATTGTATTTGGGGTACCTGCGATCGTAGCCGTTGCCCTGCCGACAATTATTTTTGCCTTAGCCGCACGTTCATTGATTAAGCGATATGCCTAAAGGCTAACAACTGCCCTGCTGCAATTGCGTTCTTGTGGCGATATTTGTTCAGCGACTTCTGCTAATTGGGCCAAACCCCTACCTTATCAATCAGCCACAACCGATAGATTTTATTCAACTCATATCCAGTACCTGCTGGGACCATTTGCCATTTTTCGGGCACCCATCCTCTCAACAGGCCATCACTCCGACCAACGGTAGGCGTAAAGAGCGAGAACCTATTAGGAGAAGACTAAAATGATAATCCGCCAACAATATTTTGCGAGTGAACAGCAATATGCGCTTCATCAATAAAAGTGACTTAAACCCAAGTAATAGGTTGACCCTGAATAGACAACTTTTAGCTTTCTTTGCGGCCGTGAGCTTGCTTGTCATCACAACGGGTTGCGCGGTAAGGGGTGTTCCCGAAACAATTCAAAGCGCGAACAAGCCCATTGACGACTGGGCCAACGTACTGAAAAACCATGTAAACGCCATAGGCCAAGTAGATTTCAAAGGCGTTCAAAGCAACCCTGAAGCGCTGTATCGCTATGTGCGTTATGTGGCTCGGACAGACCCACAGCGGGTATTTTCCAGCGCTGACGAAAGGCTTGCTCACCATATCAATGCCTACAACGCCATGGCCATGTTTGCTGTTCTGGAAAATGATATTCATCACACAAACGCTGGGTTAACTAAGGTCAAATTTTTCTTCCTTCAACGATATCGAATTGCAAACAGCAAAAAGTCTTTGTACAAGTACGAAAAGAAAATTCGGGCGCTCGGCGACCCGCGAATCCATTTTGCATTGAACTGCATGTCTATTAGCTGCCCGATTTTGCCCCAAGTTCCCTTTGCAGCGTCATCGCTGAATAAAGTCTTAGATAGAGAAGCCCAACAATTTTTCGCTACACCGAGCAACCTGAAAGTTGTTGCTGGGGAGAAAAAAATATACGTGTCCGAGATTTTAAAATTTTATAAAGGTGAGTTCATAACCTACGCTGGCAGTCTCATTGCCTATATCAACCAATATATTGACGAAGATATACCCGAAAGTTATGACGTGGAATTTGTTCCCTATGACTGGGCTATCAATAAGTCTCCATAAGGATATAAATGGGCATCACCAAGCGCGTTTAGACAGAGCCTTGGCAGCGCATCATAAATTTTGAGGAATCCTCCTCCCCAAAATAAGAAAAAACGTTTCTAGCTAGGGCATCTTAGCGATAGGGCAGTGGAAGCGTTTTTCTTTGTGTTACCTACCTCTTTTACCCAAAAGAGGCAGCCGAAAGAGCTGCCTCTTCAACGTAGAGAAACTACTCTAAAACGAGTACTTCAAACCAAACGACAGTGTATTCAGGTCGATCTCATTTGGATCAACTCTGTTGGTGCCACCCGCAACTTCAGGGATACCGCCAAAATCGATGTCGTTGGCAATGGTATAGTCGACAAATAACGCAACGTGATCGCTCACATCGTATGCTGCTCCAACACCGAAGGAAAAACCTACCTCAGAATCAGATTCCGATCGCACCGGAGGCGCAAAGGTGTAGGAATGGCCCAAATCGAAGTCAACAACCTTCACGCCCAAATGGGTATAAACCGAAAATTCATTGGTGATATTTACGCCACCTATGAGGCGTGCGCCATAACTGTAATTCAGCTCCACGTCGCCAATAAGCACACCGTTGATATTTCTTGTCTCAGCAGATTCGTAGTTCACATAGGCTTCAGGCCCATAATAAAATTTGCCGTTGGCAGAGCTGAATAAATAGCCTATTGCTACGCCGATCTCAGCTTCAGTTTCCTCGACGAAAGTGGTGCCACTTGTGTCTGGCACAGGTAACGCTAACCCACCAGTATTGCGCTCAATGGTATGGCCCAATTTCGACGATCCGATTTGGCCAGATACATAAAGACCATCGGCAGCCAGCGCGGCATTTCCAGAAAAAAGAGATGACAACGCTAATACCGCTGTGAGTAGTCCAACCTTCTGTCTAACTAGTTTCATTTAGAACTCCTTAATATATTTAACTAACGGCACAGGTAACTGCAGGTGCCGCTCTCTTATCGAGGAGCAAAGAAAAACACTCAAGCCAAGCCAAAACTAACATCGAATGATAATCGGTAGTTTTCAGGTCGCCATTGGTCGAGTATTTAGAATATTTCCCAAAATCGTCCAAAAACTACCGTTGGTCGTATTTTTTGGGCACTAAATATTCAGATAGACGGTAGTTTTTGAGATTAATTCGAAGCACTTTTTTTCGAAAAAACCCTCAAAATTCGAATTAATTGAAATATTTGCAGCAACTAGGGATTCGAGGTGAGAAAAAACGAGAGGACTTGAGGTGAAAAAAGGAGACAGAGGATGGAGGAAAGAGGCAGAAAATGCCCTCAGCTATCACGGAGACTTCGACGCCATACAAACAGATACCCAATAACTTTCCGGCAATTCAGTCAGGTCAACTTTTCGGAACAAGCATTTGACCTCCCTATGATCCAATAATGCAGAAATAATTGCCTGATACTCTGGAATTTCAGCATCTATTTTCTACCTAAACTTTAGGCCTTAGGACGGCTGGAAAGCAGAGGGAACAACCTGCAGCGCCTTTGACAAAACACCATATGGAAGCGCCGAAAGGGCGCCCTGTATTTGTTGATCAATCAAGCTCAATCAATCAACCTTTGGTTTACCCAACGCCGCCGCAAGCTCGCCTACTTTCAGCTCACCTTCACGGGTTTGGCCGCCAATTTCCAAAAACTCTCGCATATTAGTTTGTGCGGACTCCGTTCTGAGCAATCGCGCAAATAAGTAGCCCTCTTCCTGTAAACCTTGAGCCAAGGGCAGCTCTGCCGCAGTAACCGAGGCCTTGGCCAGTCGCACCGCCTCTACAGGAAAGCTACCGATGCGGTTAGCCAATGCAGACACATGGGCTTCGATATCCGCCGCGTCAAAAATGCGGTTTAAATAACCCCAGCGCTCGGCTGTTTCTGCATCTAAGTCATCGCCCCCCAAAACAATTTCCATTGCCCGTCCACGACCTACCAATCTGGGCAGCCTCTGGGTACCGGTACCACCGGGTAGAATACCTAACGGCACCTCCATCTGATTAACAATGGTCTTGCCTTTGACGCCAAAACGCATGTCCATGCTAGAAACTAATTCGCTGCCGCCACCGCCAACACGCCCCTCAATCTGAGCAATGGTGACTTTGTCCATGGTGCGCAGGCGCTCGCACATCAGGTGGTAGGCGCTGATTTCCGTGGCCCTTTCCGCCTCACCGTCAATTGGGAATTCCAAAATGGAGGACACATCAAAGTGCGCTAGAAAGAAATCTGGATCCGCGCTCTTGAACACCACCACGGTCAAATTTGGATCGTCTTTTAATGTACCTACTAAATCGCGCAGTTCGGCAAAAAGCGCCTGCGTGATGAGATTGATAGGCGGGTTATCTATGGTCACTGTTGCAACTCGACCTGCTACCGCCACTTTTACTAATTCATACTTATCGTAACTCATTCTTTTTCCCCTCTACTTCTGCATAATCTTGCGATGAACAATCAATTTATTTTAAGCCGCGAGCTTGGTTATACATTTTTTCTGCGGCGCTAATAAAGCCCTCGAAATTTACCCCAGGCAAAAACTTCGAGCAAATCGCCGCTCAGCAACATGTACGTGCACGGCTCAAGTTAACCAGCGCAGCAAGTTGGTTATGCCATCTCAACAGACTTTATCGCGATTAGCATGCCCTATTTCACTCCGGGAATACTGCCTTGGGTTAATATTTAGAGGTCGCGATTAAGCCGACAACTTAACAGCTAGGAAGCAGTAGGTGACAACAGATATGCCCCAACACCCAGAAGCTCAAACTCAGGGACAGGTCCTAGCTAGTGAGGAATCTGCCACCTGGTTGTTTGGCTATGGATCGCTTATCTGGAAACCGGAGCTGCCATTTGTAAACGCGCAGCCAGCAAGAATAGACGGTTACCTAAGACGCTTCTGGCAGGGGTCAGAAGACCACAGAGGCACGCCTGAAGCTCCGGGTCGGGTTGTTACACTTGTCCCCGATCCTCAAGGGCACTGCGATGGCGTTGCTTATTTGGTGAACAATGTTGACATTGAGCAAACTTTTGCTCAGTTAGATCATCGGGAAAAAAACGGCTACACCCGGCTGACTCTGAGTTTAAAGCTAGGATCAGAAACGGCTTCAAAAAGCCAAGCGATAGTCCCAGGCATTACTTATATCGCCAATGATAACAATGAGGCCTACCGCGGGCCTGCACCCATTAAGCAAATTGCTGAAGAGATTTTTCACAGCGTTGGGCCCAGCGGCACAAATATCGAATACTTACTGGAACTTGCCGAGGCGCTGCGGGCTCGCGCCATCGACGACCCGCATATATATGCTTTAGAAACAGAGCTGCTGGCGCTTTTGCAGCAAAGCTAGCTAGTTGAGCAGGCAGGCACACGCTCACGACGCAAAGAGCCAACAAAAGCGAAAAAGCAATAGACATAAAAAAAGGACACTGATGTCCTTTTTTTATGTCTATTTTTTATATTTTTTTGTTCCGCATCTTTTGCCTTGGACAACCCCTCGACGAGGCTGTCTTTATCTCTTATCGCCTCTTAGCGAACAGACCTGTCACGAGACTTGTCTCAGAGACTTGGGAAAGCAACCTAGCTCAGAAGTCTGCAAAATACTCAACAAAAATGCCTAGCCGATTTCACTGATATCGCTGATGATCTTGCCAACTAGCCCATATTCCACAGACTCTTCCGCACTCATCCAGTAATCACGTGAGGTGTCTTCAGCAACGCTCTCCACAGGTCGCCCTGTTTGAGTCGCAATAATACCGTTGATGCGTTCGCGAGTTTTTACAATCTCCCGAGCGTGAATCTGAATATCCGTTGCATCACCGCCAAAACCGCCGCTGGGTTGGTGGATCAAAAACCGTGTATTGGGCAGAGCAAAACGATTTTCTTTTTCGCTGGCCAAATAAATGTGCGTGGCAATACTGCCTACCCAGCCGGTACCCACAGTTCGAACTACGGGCTTGATGAATCGAATCATGTCGAAAATGGTGTCACCAGATTCAACGTGTCCACCGGGGGAACCAATGTACAACGTAATTGGATCGTCTGACTCAAAAGCCAGCGCTAGGAGTTTTTCAGCTGTGCGTCGAGCAACATCCTGATTAATTTCACCAAACAACGTCAGTGTTCGGTTTTTCATCAACACGTTTTCTAACCTGTTGGAATTCTTGGCCGCTTCCGCCGCTAACTTCTCGTCCTGCTCGCTGTCTAACCGTGTCATCGGTTTACTCCATTAAATCTATATCAGTCAATTTTCAATCTTAACTCTAAACCGGGGACTTGGGCATCTTTCTCGCACAATTTGAACGAACAACATCACCGTCGCAGTGTCTAAAGGGCGCTACTATATAGTGTTCTTAAACGCTTTAGTGTAGCTTGCGTAGAGCTATTTTTGGGACGAGAGGAGAAATTTCAATGGCACTAGCACCAGAATATCAAGCCATGTTTGATCAATTGGCAGAAAACGGCCCAGCCCCGGGCATATCAGATCTACCGGTACCCGATGGCAGAGCTGTTTACCGCTCAATGCGTCCGGTAAACCCCGATCTACCCGTCAATAAAACCGAAGACCTCAACATTGAAGGTCCTCTCGGCGAAATTCCCGTACGCGTTTATCACCCCGCTGGCGATGGCCCTTTCGGGGTACTGGTGTATTTCCACGGCGGCGGCTGGGTCATTGGCGATATCGACACAGCGGACTCTGTATGCAGAGAGTTGTCCACTTTGGCGAGCCTTGTGGTGGTTTCAGTAGACTATCGCTTGGCACCGGAACACCTGTATCCCGCCTCTATAGTGGATTCTTATGCGGCAGTTTGTTGGGCCGCAGAAAATCAACAACGACTCAACGGCAATGGCAAAATTGGCGTTGCGGGCGAAAGCGCCGGTGGCACTATTGCGGCTGTAATGAGCCAAATGGCTAGGGACGAAAACGGCCCTACTATTGCTTACCAATGCCTACTCTACCCGGTCACAGATTACGATCTAAGCAGAGAATCCTACGCATTAAATGGCGCAGGTTACTTGCTAGAAACTGCCACAATGAAGTGGTTTTGGGACACCTACTGCCCAGATGAAGCCGCGCGCAAACACCCCAACGCATCGCCAATACAAGCCGAAAGCCTAGCAAACTTAGCCCCTGCGTTAATCATGACGGCTGAATTCGACCCGCTAAGAGATGAAGGCGAAGCCTATGGCGCTGCAATGAATGCAGCAGGTAGCACAGCTGAAGTTGTACGCTGTGAAGGCTTGGTCCATGACTTTTTCAGCACAGCAGCAGCGTTTGAATGCTCTAGAGCTCCCTTCTTATCTGCTGTTGAAAAGCTCAAAGCTCATCTGAGTTAGACGCCTAGACTTTAGCCGGTTGCTGCTTAGGACTGGGGGCCCTTACTACAAAGAGGGCCTTAACATTGAGTCCCTTGCACCCGCTGAATGCAATCAACGCCCTTAGAAAAGTTTCTAGGGGAAGACTGCGGCCTCAGAATAACTGTCACTGTAAACCCCCTTCTGACGGCCAAAGTTTCAGTAAATTCCAAGAGAAAATTTCTGCACGGAGACAACTATGCTTTATGTAATGATCTGCCAAGACAAACCCAACAGTAGTGTGCTTAGACAAAGCGTGCGACCTAAACACCTTGAATATCTGGGCAGCCAAGAGGTGCGCTTTGCTGGCCCCATGCTTTCAGACGACCAGAGCGAAATGATTGGCTCTATCGTTTTTATCGTTGCCGAAAGCTTAGCGGATGCTAAAGCCATCGCTGACAATGACCCCTATAATTTAGCCGGGCTGTTCGAAACAGTCACCGTTCGCCCCTTTAAACAAGCCATACCAGCGGAGTCTTAAACATGAAAAAAGCAATCGTCAGCGGCGTAGGACCTATTGAAGGGTTGGGCGCGCAGCTATGTATACGTTTCGCCACAAAGGGACTACATGTACTTGTAGCCGGCAGAACCCAGGCCAAACTAGACGCAGTCGTCTCCACCATTGAAGCCAATGGCGGCAGTGCAGAGGCTGTTGTAGCAGATTCCACAAGCGAATCTGAGACAGTGGCGCTATTCGACCGAGCGGGCTCTGATTTAGACGTGGCCATCTACAACACTGGCAACAACACCCCAGGGCGTATTGCTGATATGTCCGCCGAATTCTTTGAGAACAGCTGGCGAGTATGTTGCTTTGGTGGCTTTCTTTTTGGTCGCGAAGCGGTGAATCGTTTTGCAGGCAACGGCGGCACCTTGTTATTTACAGGCGCCAGCGCATCGCTGCGAGGCAGAGAAAACTTTGGGGCCTTTAATTCGTCCAAAGGCGCTCTGCGCAACTTGGCTCAAGCCATGGCCAAAGAGTACGGGCGTGATGGCGTGCACGTAGGACACGTAGTCATAGATGGCCCAATTGGCGGCGAAAAAATTAAGAAAAACCTGCCCGAGTATGCCGAAAAACTGGGCGAGCAAGGCATGATTTCCATCGAAGGTATTGTTGACGGCTACGACTATCTATACAGCCAGCCCAAACGTGCTTGGACCTTTGAAATTGACGTACGTACGTCAGTAGAGAAATGGTAGCGCTAGGCGAATCCGATAAAGAAGCTAGGGAGCCGGATGGCATGCTAGCTTTAACTGTTCTCGGCATGAGGCCCGTGAGAATATATCCACAGGCCTTATCCATCGATCAACCCGAGTGACTAATCTACTCGAGCAGCCGCATAACCAGAAAGCACAACCACGCCGTCTTGATTCGTGGTTTCTACTTTTAGATTCACAATGCCATCCGTCACGTCTTCGACTGTTGCTGTTGCATTTAACGAATCTCCCGGCCAAACCTGGCTTGTGAAACGCACACCAAACTTAGTCAGACGACCATCGCCTACATAGTTTGTAAGCATGCTTCCGGTCATACCCATTGTGAGCATGCCATGAGCAAAAACTGAGGGGTATCCCGCCAATTCTTTGGTGAACTTTTCATCCGTATGCACCGGGTTATAGTCGCCTGATGCCCCTGCGTACATGACGATCTGAGTACGCTTTAAATCCTCTACCAAAGACTCCGTATAGGTGTCGCCGGCATTCAAATTGCTTGCTGAAAGTGCCATATAATTGCTCCCTATTGGTCCACTGGTCGTTCGGTTCTAACTCCCACGCCACGCGCAGTAATCACTAAATCCCCATTTTGGTCATGATATTCGGTAATGGTTTCAGTAAAAATCAGCTTGCCTGAGCGCTTACCTTCTTTTTCCCACCCTTCACCTTGCTTAACCGTTGCGGTGAGTACATCACCAGGGCCTATGTGTCGGTGATATTCGAAGTGCTGTTCGGCGTGTAGACCGCCACCACCACCGCCACCGCCACCGCCGGGTTTCTTTTTAATACCAGTGGCTTCTTTACCTGAACCAAACCAATCTTCACCGGGCTTGGGTCGCAGGAAGTAATCTGGATCAAATTGCGCACTGGATTGAGCAAATGTAGGCGGCGCAATAACGCCACCAGGCTCGGTGCCTTTTGCATATGCTTCATCATAGTAAATTTGGTTGTCGTCACCGACAGATCGGGCAAACATCATGATATGACTGCCTTCTACTGGGAACTTATCTACGGCCATTTTTCTCCCCTACTGGACTTTGAATGTAGACCTGAGTATCCACCAGGAAGCACTTGAGGTACAAGCCCTTGAGGCTAGCTGACTAAAAACGATGTAGATAAAACTCGGTTGACTCTCGCTTTTTAATTGTCTTCTATTTGCCTTTGAATTCTGGTGTTCTTTTCTCTAAAAATGCACTGATCCCCTCGGCTTTATCCTCAGTTTGCACCAACGCACCTTGTGCATATTTTTCAAACATCAGTGCGCCCGCAAGGCTGGCCTCCATACCAAAGTGCACCATCGCCTTCATGGTGCGAGGCACAAAGGGCGCAAAACTTGCTAGGTGTTCTGCCATGCGCGTTGCCTCCGCTATGAGTTCTTCGGATTCAACCAATCGAGTGACCAAACCGATTTGTAGTGCTTTATCCGCGCCCATTGGTTCGCCCATAAGCAACATTTCCATGCCCCAACCACGACCGACAATGCGCGGTAAGCGGGCCGTTGCGCCGCCGCCGGGAATAATGCCCAGCTTGCCTTCTGGTGTCGCAAACTTGGACTTTGGGGTGGCTATACGCAGATCACATCCAAGGGCCACTTCTAAGCCGCCGCCCATACAGATGCCATCAATAGCAGCAATTGTAGGCTTCGGCGTGCGTTCCAATTTTTCAGCCAAACCCTGAACAATGGGTTCTAATGCCTTTTTAAAATCTCGGTGTATAACCTCAGACAAATCAGAACCAGCGGCAAATGCTTTGCCTCCCGCGCCAGTTATAGTGATAACACGAACATCATCGTCCCAAGCTGCGGCGTCTACTGCGGTGTGAAGGTCATCTAGAGTCGCTAGCGAGATAGCATTGTGTTTTTCAGCACGATTAATAGTAATCAACGCCATAGGCCCACGAACTTCATATAAAACATTGTCCAGCTGCATAACTTCCATCACTTCACATATCTAAAGGCAGCTATCCTTGATGAAAGAAGGAAAAGACGCAAGTGCCAGCTCCTGACTAAAAGGCAACTAGGCCAAAAGACTTAACAGAGCAAAGACTAAACAAAGAAACGATTGGGTACAGATGTTTGTTGAAGAGGAAAAAAGAAAACCGCCGGCCTGGAGAGAGAGCCGGCGGTTTAAGAGTCGATCCCGGTGCTTGTTTGTGATGTTTTAGTGCTCTCTTCATACGAACTGGCCTGCTTTAAAACCAGCTCAAAAAGAGCATTTCAAACCTCACCCGAGATCTAAGGGGAGAGATGTTGTCCTAAGACAACAACCTTAATATCGCCCAAGAGGGTTTCTGAACAATTTCTCAACCCAAAAATTTTGTGACATTTTGTATCATTACGTGATCGCTCAGGGAGCAAAAAACGGCGGAAAAGTGACTATTACAATGAGCAAAGAGGCGACCAAAGCAACCTTACAAACGACCACAAAGAGCATAAAGTTCGCGGTCAATAGCGACGCTAACAACTTTATTAAGGTAAAAAAGATTGCAGAATTGCGCAAAACTTTTAGACCCGCGTACTCAGCTAAAGTAAGTTAAACGCGCATAAAATCAGCACTCTAGAGCGATTGCCAAAAAATTAGCCCATTGCGGCGGCATAAATTAGGGTGAATTTTGCGCCCCCAGTTGCAGCATCATCTATTTCTATTTGCCAACCATGGGCTTGGCACAATTGCTGGACAATCGCTAAACCAAGACCGCTACCGCCTGTTGTAACACTGCGAGATGTTTCCAAGCGAAAGAATGGCTGAAAAACTTCCGTTCTCGATTCTTTTGCAATCCCCGGTCCATTGTCAGAAACAGCAATTTCTCCAGAGGAAATATGCACCGTCACGTCGCCACCATGGTTTATGCCATTGGAGAGCAAGTTAGTCAGCACACGAGCAAATGCATTAGGTGCGACCACGGCGCTCGCATTGGAAGCAATGTCCGAAGAAACCGTAATACCATGATCGTAAGTAGCAACAATGCCTTTCACGAACTCAACCACGGTAATTTCTTGGGCAAGCTCACCGGTACCCTTAGCAAAATGCAGGGCATCCCGAATCAGCTCATCCATGGTCTCGAGATTGCTCTCAAACCGTGCAATGAGCTTTGCGTCAACATTGTTTGGTAACAGCGCCAAAGCTAAGCGCATTCTGGTTAGCGGCGTTCGCAAGTCGTGAGATATACCCGCCATCAACGTGGTTCTATTTGCCAATAACAGAGAAATCTCGCTAGCCATAGTATTGAAATTGCGAGCCAGCGAGACCAATTCACGGGGGCCGGTTTCAGGCAGCGGTTCAATGTCTTCAATGCCGCGAAATTGTTCTGCTTGATTAGCCACTTTGACCAACGGTCGGGCAATACGCCGAACTATCAACAAGGAGGTTAAAAAGACGATCGCTGCACCAAGGCCAGAAATAACTATTGCCACATACAGCAGTTGAATGTCGCGACGGTCCGGAGATAAGCCGACCTGCAAATCATAATCTGCCATGGGCACCACAACCCATACAAGGTCATCTCCATCTAACATACGCACATCCATGTCTAAGCGGTCGCGCAACTTATCTTGTAAAAGAGCGGTATACGGCAAAAACCGATCTAGAACAGGCAGGTCCATAATGGCTTCGCTGATAATCAGGTCGTGGTTTTGAGCTAACTCTAACTCAAAGTAGGGTCGCGCCGCTGGCGGCAACTCCACCCAAGTTTGGCAAGACAACACCAGTAGTGCAGCCTCATCATCTGCGGAGCGTTCAGCGATGGGGTCAATCACAAAGACATAAAGCGCAATAGTTGAAACCACAACCATCAGCATACTGCTGAAACCAAGAGTTAAGTTGGTGCGCCCTAGCAGCGAAGACGGACCGTTCAAAATAAAAAGTTTAGAGCGTTTGCGAGTAGTCATTTATGTGGTCTTCCAGTGGCCACTTATGCCAGCACGAGAGTAAGCGTCGAGCTTAAGCTACTAAGGCTCAATTTGAACAGCGGCAGCGCCAGAGTTATCGGTGCTGCCTAACCCGGGATTCGGGCAAAACATATAGCCTTTACCCCAAATAGTTTTGATATAAGCTGGCTTTGCGGGGTCGTCCTCTAACTTGGAGCGCAATCTGGTCACTCGTACATCAATGGATCGGTCGAAGGGTGAGCGCTCAGCGCCTGTTAACAAATCTAATATACGATCTCGATGCAATACCTTGTTTGGGTTCGATACAAGAATTGCCAGCAAATCAAACTCTCCGGAGGTCAACGGAATCAATGTGCCTTCACAACTGAGGCTGTGAGAAGAAAGGTCCAAGCAAAACCGTCCGAAAACCACTTCTTTGTTTAAATCATCTTCCACAACTGGCGTCTTGGTCTTGCTGGCGCGTCGCAGCACTGCTCTGACTCTGGCTAGCAATTCACGAGGATTAAAAGGTTTGGGCAAGTAATCATCGGCACCCACTTCTAAACCAACAATTCGATCTACCTCATCGCCTTGAGCCGAAACAATAATAATCGGCAGGTCACCGCGCTTTTTCAGTCGCTGAGCGATTGACAATCCATGCTCCCCAGGGAGCATTAAATCTAGAATCAGAAGGTCAACTTCGTGATCGCTGAGATAAGTGTCCATCTCCTCACCAGAGGCCACGGTAGCGACGAGGAAGCCTTGCTGCTGCAGATATTCTTGCGTTAGTTCACGAATCTCTGGGTCATCGTCAACAACCAAAAGGTGTTCTAACTCAGCGAGCTCTTCAATTGACATCGCTATTTGGCACCTTTTGTTGTTGAGAATTGTTGTTGAGAATTGTGTTTGGACGACCGATTAGGCTGTTTATCAGGCATTGCAGTAGCGCCTTGCTCGGTATTCTGGGGGTTCTTTTGCGCCTCTCGGAGCAGTAACGAGGCGTTGACTTGCTGACTGCTCTGCGGCTCTGGTACAGACGGAGCGGAGGCTAATTGGCCCTGAACAATGGTTTCGTCGCGACGTCCAAATCCTGCCCCAAACCTAACCGTGGCTCTAAATACTTGGCGCCGAGGTTTTTGCAACGTACTGCTGCCGCTTTGGGACTCGTGTGAATCAACAGCAGCAGACGTATCCGCGCGCGCGCCAGAGGCGGCTAATGGCTGGCTGTTAGGCAAACGAATATTCGTAGCTGAGGCATTATTAGTGGCGCTTTTTCTCAGCGCTTCTAACGGCACCGGAGTCACTGTACTTTGGGTCACTCTAGTACCATCAGGCAAGATGCGCGTTACCTTAGCTGTAATGACCACGGTGCCTTTTTGATTACGAGGAATAGATTGACCGTATCTATATTGCCGTTGAGCTCTATTCAAACCCACCTCGATATCGGATCGACCACTTTGTTCTTGCCCCTTAATCGGCTCCGACGTTTGAGTTCGAACCTTGTTCATACGAATGCGGACTTCAGCCAATAAATCTCTGCGCTGGGCCGGGTTGAGCTGAGGCCAACTGCGCACCAGGTCGTTAATCTCTCGATCAGTCTTATCGGTGAGATCCCAAATAGCACTTGGATTACTGTCAACGATATTGGCGTTAGTGTTTGAAGCAATAGTCGCGTGAGGTGAAAGAATGGCTTTCTCAGGTAGGAGAGCATCTGAAGATTTGGGTTGAGCTTCTGTAAGATTAGGAATGGCGCTGGCGACTTCAGTAGTAGCCACAGCAGAGGCCGACCAGAAAAAACTCGAAGCAAAACATAGCACGCGAACAGTCGTGCTGGAAAAAGTCCTTGGCTTTGCCGGTGGCAATTTTTCGTAAGACATTTTTTTGTAAGACAAAATCATTTAGAGACGATACACCTAAGGCATTTCTACTAATAACGACTTCTATTATGAAAACGCCCTGTTACTACGGAATTTCCAGGGCGTTTCAATTTGTATCAAAAACGGCTTTTTACCACCGAGTTTGAAGGCCTCCGGCACCTTCGCTGCACAACTTAGTGCGCAAAAACTACCGGAGTAGGGTCTACCAGAGCTTATGCTACTTCGAACAATCCAGCAGCACCCTGACCACCACCAATACACATGGTCACAACACCATACTTTTGCTTGCGACGCGCTAACTCGCGCAAAACAACGCCAGTAGTACGTGAACCGGTCATACCAAATGGGTGTCCTATTGAGATACTACCGCCAAGTACATTGTACTTTTCATTGTCAATTTCTAGCGCATCACGACAGTAGAGGCACTGTGAAGCAAACGCTTCGTTCAATTCCCATAAGTCGATGTCATTGATTGATAGACCGGCGTTCTTCAACAAACGTGGAATAGCAAAGACTGGACCAATGCCCATTTCATCAGGCTCACAACCAGCAACAGTGAAACCACGGTAAATACCGATTGGCTGAATGCCTAGCTGAGCAGCACGTTCAGCACTCATCAACATGGTCATGGAAGCACCATCAGACAGCTGCGAAGAGTTACCAGCAGTTACTGAACCATCTTCTTCGAACGCAGGTGCAAGAGAGGCTAGGCCTTCAAGCGTGGTGTTAGGACGGTTACATTCGTCCTTATCAACCCAAACAGTTTCATGAGTTTCTTCGCCAGTTTCTTTGTTCACTTTGAGCATTGTTGCATTCATACCAACAATTTCTTCAGCAATTTTGCCAGCATCTACTGCTGCTGCGTAACGAATTTGGCTCTGTAATGCGTACTCGTCCTGCATTTCACGCGTTACATTGTAACGACGTGCAACAACCTCTGCCGTGTTACCCATAGCCATGAAAATCTCTGGCTTTTCTTCCATCAAACGCTTGTTTTGCTTGGATTTGCCAGCTTCTTGACGTGTGCGCATAGAAATTGAATCAACACCGCCAGCGATCATTACTTCGGATTGACCTGAAGCAATTTGGTTCGCAGCCATAGCAATTGATTGCAGGCCTGAAGAACAAAAACGGTTAATTGAAACGCCAGCGGCACTTACAGGTAGTTTTGACAAAATTACTGCAAGACGAGCTAAGTTACCGTCTTGTTCGCCAGTGTGAGTCGCAGCGCCAACAATGACGTCTTCTACTTCATCAGCTCCGACATTTGGATTGCGATCTAAAAGTGAATCGATGCAATGCGCCAAAAGATCATCTGATCGCGTTAAGTTAAAGCTTCCACGGAAGGCTTTGGTTAAGCCTGTGCGAACACTATCGACAATTACTACGTCTCTCATAGTTTCTTCCCTTTATAGATTAATTTATCTCGTTGCGTAGCTAGCGCTACTTCCTGAACCACAGCCCTAGCATTTACATAACCTCTTACCGTCTGAGCACACTAAATGCGCAAAGGCTCTGCTTACTGGCTAGGATTAGAAGAGGACGCGCCACCAAAATAGCGCAGCCCCGACTCAAACAGTATCAAGTTCCCCGAGCCTGAATGTTAACCAGATCACAGCAGCAAAGCCAATCCCCGTTTGCGTGACTGCCAACCTCGGTTAGTATCCCTAATGGAAACGCAACAACAGGAAATGAATATGACAGACTTCCACAACATCAAGATGCTCGACATCCAAGGCAGTGAAGTGAACTTTGCTGATTACCAAGGCAAAGCTTGCCTGATAGTCAACGTGGCCAGTCGCTGAGGCTTGACTTCACAGTACGCCGGGTTGCGTACTCTGCAAGAAGAATTTGCCGACCATCCCTTCGAGGTTCTGGCCTTTCCATGCAACCAATTTGGCGCGCAGGAACCAGGTAGTGACCAGGAAGTGCTTGAATTTGCTCAAACGAAGTACAACGTTAACTTTCAAATGTTCAGCAAAATCGAGGTTAATGGCGCTAACGCATGCGACCTTTACAAATTTCTCAAGAGTGAAAAGGCAGGCGAAGACGGTAAGGCCGACATAGCGTGGAACTTTGCAAAGTTTCTCGTCAACAAAGACGGTGAAGTTGTTGGACGCTTTAGTCCACAAACAGCGCCGGAAGAGCTGACCGAGACCATCCTAGGCTCATTCTAGTACTTATGCGTTTATGACCGATGAATTGTAGTTCCTGGGGCTCCAGGAACTACTTGAATATCGATATCCCACCCATTGATTGGGTATCCCGGTTAACATTCCTACCTTTACTCCGCAATCAGGGCAAAGTCGCCAATGTTTCACCTTATTTTGCACTTTTTTGTCCCTGCCATTGTTGCCTTGCAGTTTTTTCACAAGCGCTGGCAAATGGCTTATCTGTTGATGATGGCCACTATGCTGGTGGATCTTGATCATCTAATAGCCGACCCCATTTATGACGCAGGACGTTGCAGTATTGGTTTTCACCCACTACACCAGCCGTGGTTTATCACGCTCTATCTTGTCATATGTTTTGTACCAAAAACCCGACTTATCGGGCTGGGGCTGATGATCCATATGGCACTGGATTCTATCGACTGCCAAGTCACCAACGGCATATGGATTAACTAAATCCGTTAAAGCTTTCGTCCAAGACGTTTTTCAATCTCGCGCTTCTCCCAATCGGGACCAAGCCAAGGCAATAAATCAAATGCTTCAATCGCGTGAGACGCCAAACCTATGCCCCAACCCATAATTACCCAGAGAACCCACCAGTAATCCACCTCCATTGACGCATTAAGCAAAGTCAACGCAGTAATGATTGTTAAGAAACTCACCAAGTGACTATAAAAACCCTTAATCTCTCTTACTTGCTCAATAACCCTGTGCTCGTCGTTTGAAATATTTAGCTGTTTGTTCATGCTTCGCTCCTGCTGCTGCCGCAGCTCCTGGAAGTTAACTTCAAATACCGAAGCGAGGGATTTGTATGTTTCCACGCTAGCGCGGTCGTCTTTTTCTAGGCGCTGAATTGTCCTAACGCTGAGATCACATAGCTCAGCAAGCTGCTCTTGGGACCAGCCCCTCTGCAATCTCAACTTACGAATTAGCATACTGCCTCCATCTCTTCGCCGAACAAATAGTCTGGTCTAAGCGCTGGCGTAAACCACGACATTAGTGTGACAGCTACCTGACAGATCAATATCAGCCTGCACTGGTCCACGTCCACCATGTTAATCTAGCGCGCTAACCTAAAATGCAGCGAAATCACTCTACCAATTCTGATAGCGCAGGTGGTTTAACCCATAGCGCAGGCGGCATCAACGACGGATCTACGGCAGATTAACTCCGAGATTTCCGAGGAGCACTAGCCACAATTACTAAGATATTGGCGATTCAGATCGCACCCGAAAGAGGAAGTTTAAGAAAAAAACTCTTACACTCGATGTCTTGAAAATTTGGGGCGCAGGACGATGACAATTTTAGTCGATAAGCTATTTTTTGGTGAGGGTCCACGCTGGCGCGAAGGCAAGCTATGGTTCTCGGACATGCACGCTCAGAAAGTGTTGCGGGTAGACCCTAACGGCAACGTTGAAACGGTTGTCGGACTAGAAGACGATCAACCTTCTGGCCTCGGTTGGCTGCCCAATGGCGACTTGCTAATCGTTGCAATGACTAAAAAACAGGTACTACGCTTCGATGGGAATGCGTTAACTGTGCACGCTGATCTTTCATCTTTAGCCAGCCATTACTGCAATGACATGGTGGTCGACCGCGTTGGACGAGCGTATGTGGGTAACTTTGGTTTCGACCTGCACAATGGTGCAGAACAAACAGCCGCCGAACTTATTTGTGTAGAAATGGATGGCAGCGCCCGTTGTGTAGACAGTGATCTGATATTTCCAAATGGCGCGGTAATTACACCGGATAATAAAACGCTTATTGTCGCTGAAACTTTTGCCGGCAGACTCACTGCCTTTGATATTTTAGATACTGGCGATTTAACCAACAAAAGAACCTGGGCAAATTTACCCAAAGGCGCAGTACCTGACGGCATATGCCTAGATGCAGGTGGGGGCATATGGAGCGCCTCACCGACATCAAATAATTGCATCAGGCAAATTGAAGGCGGCGAAGTCACCCACAACATAGAACTTGAACGCGGCGCATTTGCCTGCATGATTGGCGACGACAACCTCTATATACTCACCTCAACGGTTTCTACTCCCGCCGAGTGCAGAGCGACCCAGGATGCTCGGATAGAAGTCTATCCTGCGCCGTTTCCTGCTGCAGGATTGCCCTAGACAATTTATTACTACAATCTGCGTAATAAATCGCTGCGACAAAAAACAATAAATCGAGATAAGACATGACTGACATTTTTGAAAATTATTCCTCGCCTTGGTTAAACGAAGAACTACTGGTATTGCGCGATGCCGCGAGAAAATTCTTCACCACAGAACTTGGTCCCCAACAAGCACGTTGGGAAGAACAAGGAATGGTCGACAGAGATGCTTGGACAAAAACAGGCGCAGCCGGATTTTTGCTCGCAGAGATGCCAGTAGAATACGGCGGCGGCGGCGGCGACTATCGCCACGAAACCGTGATTATGGAAGAGCAACTACGAGCCGGTGCATCAGGTTTAGGCAGCCAAGTGCACAGCCAAATTGTCGCCCCGTATTTTTTGAACTACGGCACCGAAGAGCAAAAGCAAAAGTGGCTGCCGAGAATGGCAACGGGCGCAAGCGTCGGCGCAATCGCCATGACTGAACCCAACACCGGTTCAGATTTACAAGGTGTGCGCACCACCGCCATCCGCGATGGCGACGAGTATGTTATCAATGGTTCAAAAACCTACATCAGCAACGGCCAGCATTGCGATTTGGTTATTGTCGTTGCAAAGACAGACCCCACTCAGGGAGCAAAAGGTATCAGCCTAATTGTTGTTGAAGCCAATACGCCCGGGTTCCAACGAGGCCGAAACCTGAAAAAAATGGGCCAAGCTGCGGCAGATACATCAGAGTTATTCTTCGCTGACTGCCGCGTACCAGTCGGTAACTGTCTCGGCGACGAGGGCAAAGGCTTTGTACAACTGATGCAGCAACTACCCCAAGAGCGTCTAAACATTGCTCAAGCGGCTGTAGTAGAAATGGAGCGCGCCATTGCTATGACCATCGAGTTTGTCAAAGAGCGCAAAGCGTTTGGTCAGCGCATACTCGACTTCCAAAACACCAAATTCAAATTGGCAGAATGCAAAACAGAAGCACTCATCGCACGGACCTTTGTTGACCAATGTTTGGTTAGACACATGGCCGGCGAGTTAGATGCTTCTACCGCATCAATGGCCAAATACTGGTGTACCGACAAACAAAATCAAATCATCGACACCTGCCTGCAATTGCATGGTGGCGCTGGTTATATGGAGGAGTACCCTATCTCTGGCATGTATAAAGATGCGCGAGTGCAGTCTATTTACGGTGGCACCAACGAGATCATGAAAGAGCTGATAAGCCGCACACTTGATGCCTAAAAAAATTGGGAAGATAGAAGATCAGGCGAATAGTCGGTCTGAGCGACAAAAGATCAAGCAACCAGACAAGGTGCCCTGCCAATAGGGCACCTGCACAACACCTACTCACCAGTTAACCAACACTACTTAAAACGGAACTACCAATGACCCTTTTAAACAGCAATAACAGATTCAATCCGCTTCACTTATGCGCTATGACCGCATTGTTAATCAGCAGCTTGGGTTTTCCAACTAACGCTCAATCTCAGTGGCAGCTGCTGAACGAGGCCTCACAGCTCAACTTCATTTCCACCAAGGCTGTGCATATTGCGGAGTCACATACATTTACCAAGCTGCAAGGCAGCGTCAGTGATACGGGGCAAGCCAACCTGACGATAGATCTAGCCAGCGTTGAAACAATGATCCCTATTCGCAATGAACGTATGGGAACAATGTTGTTTGAAATCGCCTCCTTTCCGACAGCAGAATTTACCGCCCAAGTTGATCTTGAAACCTTCAACCAACTCAGTGTCGGTGCAATGAGAGATATGGCGCTAAACGGCGAGCTGTCGCTGCGCAGCACCACGCTGCCGCTCACTGCTAACGTGCGAGTCATCAAGCTAAATGGTAATCGGGTGCAGATCCAAACCCTTAAACCGGCCATACTCAACGCCAATTCCTTGAGCGTTGTTGAGGGCATAGAAAAACTGCGCAATGTCGCCGGGCTGCCTTCTATCAGTCACAGCGTGCCCGTAACTTTCAGTTTGATATTCCAGCAGTAAAAGTCCTCGCTTTTATCTAAAAACACTTACGCCAACTCTGTTCACAGCAACAGGCTTGCCTAAAAGCTCTTATTCCGTGCGGGCTCAAGCGGTTAATACAGGCAGTCCGAATCGCTTTATACTGCCCCCTCCTCTGCAACGGCGCTTACATGTATACCTACTGGAAATTCTATTGGCCGCTGGCATTAACAGGCGTGGGTATGGTGCTGTCGCTACAATTCCAAAATGCCACGTTAGCGCGCTACCCTGAGGCGGTAACCGAACTTGCCGTACTTGCATTGGCTTATGGTGTATTCGGTACATTCAATGCCGGCATGCAATTCATCGCCCAGCTGTCCAATGTCTACGCACGCAGCAAAGTTGCTACCCAGCGCTCATGGTTGTTTGTTCTCGTCGTCAGTTTTTGCATCATGCTGCCGCTGGCGTTGATTGCATTCACGAACGTTGGCGCGCAGCTCATCGCCTATATTTTCAGTATCGATGCACCCATTGTCGCGCGGGTAACCTATTACCTTGCTCTGCTTTGTCCGTTAATTGTGCTTAACGGTCAACGTCACTATTTCTCAGGATTGCTTGTGCAGTCGCGCCTGACCGGCTGGATGACTATTTTTAACTTTATTTATTTGGGGACGGTGATTGTCGCGCTGTTACTGGGTTTTGCCGCGGGCGCACAACCGGTGTACGTGGTTGTAGGCGCAGAAACCATAGGTGTCATCCTATTTATCGCCCTTTTACTGTACGCGCGCTATCACCTATATGTCCCGCCGGAGAAACAAGAACACGAAAATGTGACCTATAAAGAACTGCTGCAATTCTTTATTCCGGTGTCTACAACCGGGGTTATGTTTGCGCTGAGCCGGCCCATCCTCTTTGCTTTCGTAGCGCGCGCACCCGACGGCATTTTGGCTATTGCAGCGCTGAGGGTTGCCTTTGATTTCAGTATGATTTTCCAACAGGCGGCTAATCAATTTCGTCATTTTTTCATTACTTTCGGCTTTGATGACATTCAACAGAAGAAAAAGTTCCTTACTTTAATCTCTGTGGGCCTCACTGCCATGATGCTTATATTCGCCATTACACCGCTAGCAAATATTCTCTGGGCAGACCTCATGGGGCTACCCAGCGATTTGGTCAGCATTGCTAGAGACGTTTCATTGATTATGTGTCTCATGCCAGCAATTATTATCTATCGCAATTTCTTCCATGGCCGCCTCATGATGAGCCGAAAAACTGGCGGTATGGCCTACGGCAGTATTATTCGCGTCATTGGCATTTACCTAGCCGCACAAATTTGCTTTAGCTTAGATTTGCTCAACCACATAACCGCAACCTTCATCCTGATCCTAGGATTTATTATCGAGGCGGTCATAGCACGGCAGTCAAGTATGAAAGTACTTGCCATCGAACAGGCGCTCAAGGAATAGAAGTGATCTAGTCGCTGAAAGCGTGAGGCAGATCAAGCCAACGTGTTTTATACTTACACCATGAACAGTTAGGAATACGGAATTCAGATGACCTCCATGCTTGGGCCAACCTCACATACTTACTTCTCACAAAGACTACGCCTGCATTATGTAGATTGGGGAAACCCCGATGCGCCGCCGATGATTTTAATTCACGGTGGTCGAGACCATTGCCGTAATTGGGACTGGGTGGCAGAGCACTTTAGGCACGACTACCACATCATTGCCCCAGATCTGCGCGGTCACGGCGACAGCCAGTGGATGGAGGGTGGTTCTTACAACCAAATTGACTACGTTTATGACATTGCGCAATTGCTGCAACAAAAACAAATGTCGCCGGTGACCGTTATTGGCCACTCATTGGGTGGATCTATTTCCACGCTATATACAGCCCTGCATCCAGAAAAAGTCAACAAACTTGTTGCCATTGAGGGTATGGGACCCCCTCCGAAGATGATCGAAGAGCGCATCAATCAACCCATAAGCAAGCGCTTACACAACTGGATGAATGATCTGCGTAAATCGTCAGGACGCCTGCCGCGCCGCTATCAGACTTTGGAAGAAGCCTTCCAGCGCATGCAAACAGAAAACCCTCATCTATCAGAGGATCAGGCAAGACACCTGACCATTCACGGCAGCAATCAAAACGAAGACGGCACATTCAGCTGGAAGTTTGACAACTATGTCCGGAATTTTGCGCCCATAGGCGTACCATTCGACGAGATGGCCACACTGTATGGCGACATCACCTGTCCCACGCTCTTAGTGCGCGGCTTAGAGTCATGGGCATCTGACCCAATTGCAGACGGTCGCACCAAGAGCTTCAACTGTAAGCTCGAGGTAGAAGCCTTTGCTGATGCTGGGCACTGGGTCCATCACGACCAGTTAGACGGCTTTGTAAAACGCGTGAAAACTTTTTTAGCTGACTAACGGCGGCAAAATTCTATGACTGTCCTAGCACCCAAACTACATGCCTCACCTTGGCAAGGGGTGTTCTACATCACAGGCGGCGGCGCCTCACTCATCAGCCAGTTGCTGGAGGTGCCCGGAGCATCTAACACTGTCTTGGAAGCCTTGGTGCCCTATGCAGAAAAGTCGTTAGCTCAATTGCTGGGCAAAGCGCCAGAGCAAGCGGTAGCAACGGCAACGGCTAGGGCGCTGGCCATGGCAGCCTACAAGCAGGCCAACACGCTGGCAGAAGGCAAAAATTTTGGTTTTGGCGCCAGTGCGAGTCTGGTCACCCACAGAGCAAAAAAGGGTCAAACCCGCGCCCACTGGGCCGTTCAAGCCGCAGAATTCACCCACTCGTTTAGTCTATTATTGAATGCCCAGCATGCCAGAAAAGAACAGGAGACTCAGCTCACTGACGCATTTTGGCAGAGCATTGCCTGGGCCTTATTGGATTCATCTGAGACAGCCGGCAGTACCAATCGTTTAGCTGACTTGGGTATAGAAACACAGACTCATGCAGCCCAAAAACAATGGCAGCCGTTACTTCAGGCCCCGCCACATACTTGGTGTACCGGCGATCACGATGGCAAATTACTGCTGCCCGGTTCCTTCAATCCCATACACCAAGGCCACAAGGACATGCTCAAAGTCGCCGAGTCTATTACCGGACTCAAAGGTGCTTTTGAACTAACCCTGCGCAATGCAGATAAGCCAGACATAGACTTTCTAAGCACCGCTGAACGCCTGCAAAAAATCCAAGATCACGATGTTTGGCTAACGAACTTGAGTAACTTTTCAGCGAAGGCGGCGGCGTTTCCCGGCACAACATTCGCCTTGGGTACAGACACGCTGGCTCGCATTGGCGAACTGAGATTTTATGCAAACGATGAGAAATTGCGTGAACAGGCGCTACAAGCATTGGCTGATCTAGAGACTAAATTTTTAGTATTTGGGCGCATTCATGGCGAGGACTTCATCACCTTAGAAGACCTAAACCTGCCGCCAACCCTAGCACAACTTTGCCAAGGGGTACCTGTCAGCCAATATCGCAATGACACAACCTCTTCTGCGATTCGCGCCGCAGACCGAGACAACCGCTAAGCGAGGTAACCGTTTATTGGCCGTTATATGACTCTGGCACAATGGTCTTCCAACGACCCTGACGGAAGCGCCAGATTAACATAATGCTTTTTAGCACATAGTCGCCAATCAGCGCCGCGTAGACCCAAATCACCGGTGCGCCTAGATACGCAGCAATTGCCGCTAATCCACAACGCATCACCAGCAATCCAAGTACCGTTGTGATCAACGGGAAACGCGTATCGCCCGCTCCGCGTAGGGAACCACCAATAGCAAATTCCACCGCCAGCAGCGGCATCATCGCCCCCAAGACGTAAATAAATTGTACAGTGTAGGTAACGGTTAATGCGCCATCGCCAATGAAGTATTCTGCTAACTCCTGAGCAAAGGCAACCACTAACATGCCCACTGAGCCCATAGAAACAACTGCTAGCCAGAGCGAGCGCCAGCCACTGCGCGCGGCTCCTTCAAAGTCTTTTGCGCCCAAATGCTGGCCCACCAAAGTTGACCCCGCGATGGAAAAACCAAAGCCAATGGTCATGCACACGGCCAAAATGTTCACGCCAATGTTGTATGCGGCAAATGCCTCGGTACCGTAGTTTTTACCAATGACTATCAAGAAGATGAAAAAACCCAGCTGAAACACGCCCTGCTCAAGGGCCGCGGGATAGCCAATATCCAGCAACTGACGCAGGCGAGCTTTGCGCCACCAACCGTTGACTACATGGCGTACACGGAACTTTTGTTTCACCCACAAAATAAGCTGCACAAGAGAACCAATGGTAAATGCAATGCCAGCAGCGGCGGCGGCACCCGTAACCCCCATTTGAGGCATACCCCAATGGCCAAAAATAAAGGCATAAAGCAAAGGTAAATTGATCAGGTTTACCCCGCCACTGATCCATAATGGGGTCCAAGCATCTCCCGAGGCACGCAGGGCCGCGCCCAAAATCAGCATTCCAGCAAATGCCACATTAAAAAAGGCCAACAGCCGAATATTTTCCGTGGCCATAGCGAGTGTTTGTTCATCTAAGCCAAAAACGCCTGCGAGAGAACCAGCAAAGAAGAATCCCAGCGTGGCTACCACCAAGGACAAGGCGCATCCTAAAACCAGCGATGCCATCGTTACGCGACTGGCTTCCTCATAATCTCCAGCGCCCCAAGCCCGTGCGACTAATGCTGTGGTGCCCGCGCTGACCGCCATTAAGATGGCCAACATAGCAAACATCACCCGCTGGCCAGCGCCCACTGCCGCCAAAGCCTGCGGGCCCAACTCACCAACAAATTTAGTTTGCACCATGCCGACAATGGTATAGCTCAAATTGCCAAGAATACTCGGCAGCGCCAATTGCCAGATTGATGGGCGCTCAAATTCAGCAGATTTCTGGGTAACCGGCGCCGCTGATGCTTTCGACAGTTCTGAATCTTCTGTTTCTTCTGGAGAAAAGGCGGAAGAGAGGTCTACTTCAGTCTCATTATTAGTTTTATTCGTCTTAATCGGAGTTTCGCCTGTCACAGATGTCGCAAACCTTTGATAGTATCCTGACTCGAATTAGAAGAGAGATACCATGTCCAATGGAAAAAGCGGCACAACTGCTCAAGATAAATATGCCGATATAGAAGTCACACTAAAGGACTTTGTCGCCTTTGTAGAGATCCAGCGACCTCCATACAATTTTTTCGATCTCAGCCTAATACAACAAATAGCGGATGCTTTAGACCACGCGGATAACAACCCAGAATGCCGAGTAGTTGTCCTAACGTCGGCCGGCACAGCGTTTTGTGCAGGCGCTAACTTTGGCAGCGGACAAACAAATGGCGACCAGAGTCCAGAGTTTACAGAGGATGGCTTCCAGAACACCACCGGAAAACTCTATTCTGAAGCAATTCGTCTATTTAGAAACAAAAAACCCATAATTGCGGCAATTCACGGCCCGGCAATTGGCGGCGGATTTGGCCTAGCCTGTGTTGCCGACTTTCGCATCGCCAGCCCCAAAGCACGCTTTGCGGCTAACTTTGTAAAACTTGGCCTGCACCAAGGGTTTGGTATTTCCGTTACGCTTCCGCGCTTAATCGGCCATCAAAATGCCGCCAGACTGTTACTCTCTGGGCGACGCATTAATGCTGAAGAAGCACTGTCCTTAGGTCTTGTAGATGAAGTGGCGGCAGAGGGAGAATTGCACAGCGCGGCAATAAAACTTGCATCGGAGTTAGCAGAAAATGCACCACTCGCCATGCAGTCGGTCAGGGCAACCATGCGCCAAGGTTTGGCTGACGCGGTGGCGAATGCCACAGTCCACGAACTAGCCGAACAACAATGGCTGCGCGCCACAGAAGATGCTTACGAGGGCATTCGAGCTGTCAGTGAACGGCGGCCCGGCCATTTTAAAGGCAAATAGATAAAGACAAATAAGTCGAACAGCAAAGCAATAGTCACAGTAAAATTAACACAACATTAGCAACCACAAACGCACAATCAACGGAGAGAGAGGATATGGATTTAGGCAAACTTGGCGTCTGGTATTTCTTAGACGGAATGTCAGCTGCAGACGGCGCAACCGCTGCAAAACGCATGGAAGCACTGGGCTATGGGACATTATGGCTACCTGAGACAGTGGGCAAAGACCCCTTAGTCTTGTCTTCATGGTTAATGGCAAATACCGAAAAGCTCAACTTGGCTACGGGCATTGTGAACATCTATAACCGCGAGCCTGGCGTTACCGTTGCCGCGCAAAAGACTTTGGCAGAACAATCCGGTGGTCGCTTCGCCTTAGCCATAGGCGTTTCGCACAAGCCCTTAGTTGAAGGTGTTAGAGGCTTAGAGTACGGCCCACCGCTAGCCACCATGCGCACCTACCTAGAGCGCATGGCCACAGCGCCATATAACGGCTTGCCCCCGGCTGAAACACCACCAACACTCATCGCGGCCCTAGGTCCAAAGATGCTCGAATTGGCAAAAACCAATACAGATGGTGCGCACCCCTACTTCACGTCCCCAGTACACACCAAGATGGCGAGAGACATTTTGGGTGAAGGGCCGCTGTTGTGCGTAGAGCAAAAGGTGATTTTGGAAACAGACACTGCAAAGGCACGAGAGCTAGCGCGACCTGTGTCGTCCATTTACAACAAGCTACCCAACTACCGTAACAATTGGTTGCGCATGGGTTTGAACGAGACCGATATAGACAACCTCAGTGACAAGTTTATCGACGCGACCTTTGCCTACGGCGATGCAGACGCCATCAAAGAACGCATAGCCGAACATATGGATGCTGGCGCAGACCACGTTTGCATACAGCCGGTCAATCCAAATGGCGTATTTGGCGACCTACACTGGGAGTGCCTAGAGGCGCTTGCGCCATAAAAAGAGAGGCGCTTGCGCCCTAAGCGCAAGACGCGTTAGCGCCCCATACATGCAAAGCGGTAAAATCTCTATTTTACCGCCTCGCTTTTCGCAACCACAGCCTAAGTGAATGCAGAGAAGGCCCCGTACTGACTACGGAAATAAAGCAACGGCTCACCCTGAGCTTGCCCTTGAGAAGACTCAAAATGACGCACTCGGCCAACGGCAATTGTGTGATCCCCGGCATCATGTTCTGCGTCTAAATCGCATTCAATATGGGCCAATACACCGGCCAGTATGGGCGCACCCAACAAACCGTCACGCCATTCAACCGCGGCAAATTTATCAGCGCCAGGCTGTGCCATGGTAGCGCAAACATCCGCTTGGTTTGCAGCCAGAATGTTAATGCAAAAACCACCGCTGGCGCGGATCTTAGGCCAACTGGATGAGGTTTTGCCCGGACAAAAAGCCACAAGAGGCGGGGCTAGCGAAAGCGACACAAATGACTGAGCCGCAAAGCCCACTGGCGCGCCTTCAAAATTTGCTGTGACTATGACTATGCCGGAACAGAAATTACCCATTGTTTGACGAAATGCTGCACCGTCAAAGTGCTCCCCAGAACTTTCTGCCATGATCGCGCAGCCTTATTGTATTTTCCAAGCTCCATCATACCGCAAAGAACCACAAAGATTAGGCTGCCGCGCACTTGGGTCAAGCCATGTCTGAGAGTAGTGTCTTGCAAGAAGGCGACCCCAATAGGATTATTCTCACGCTGGGAGGCCTTTGCTTCAATAGGAGCCTCTGCTTAAATACCAGCAGCTAAGAACAACAAATTTGAGGAATTCACGGTGCGCGATTTATCTACCTTCAGAACTGACACAAGAAACTGGCTAGAGGCCAATTGCCCGGCGTCAATGCGTACACCGATGCCGGAGGAAGAAACCGTATGGGGTGGGCGCAACCAGCAATGGGCCAATGAAGATTGTAAAATATGGTTAGAGCGCATGGCTGAGAAAGGCTGGACAGTACCACGTTGGCCAGTAGCGTATGGCGGCGGTGGATTAACCGCTGACGAAGACAAAGTCCTGCAACAAGAATTAGGCCGCATTAAAGCGCGCTCGCCATTGCAGAGCTTTGGTATCTGGATGTTAGGGCCAGCACTGCTTGAATTCGCCACAGAAGAACAAAAGAAACACTACCTGCCGCAAATCGCTAGAGGCGAAATCCGCTGGTGCCAAGGCTATTCAGAACCCAACTTTGGCTCTGACCTTGCGGGTCTGCAAACAAAGGCAGAAGACCAAGGCGACCATTACTTAGTCAATGGCGCAAAGATTTGGACCTCCTACGCCAATGAAGCGGACTGGATTTTTTGTTTGGTACGTACCGATCAGCAAGCATCAAAACATGAAGGCATCAGCTTTCTGTTATTCGACATGGCCAGTGAGGGCGTGAGCACGTCACCAATCCAGTTAATTAGCGGCGCTTCGCCATTCTGCCAAACCTTCTTCGATGATGTGCGCGTACCAAAGACTCAGTTAGTCGGCGAGTTAAACAAGGGTTGGGGTATTGCCAAGCGCTTGCTACAACACGAACGCCAAATGATCTCAGGCATTGGTGGCAACAGCGCGTTGGGCGGTTCGTCCAGCAAACTACATGACATAGCAAAAGCTTATGTTGGCGAAGAAGCTGGACGCATCGCGGACCCAGCGATTCGCGAAAAAGTGGCTGTGCAAGAAATCAACGACAAAGCATTTCAACTGACCATGGCCCGCGCAGGGGAAGAGGCTAAGGCGGGTAAAGCCGACGGCAATCTGGCGTCTATCTTCAAGTTCTACGGCACTGAGCAAAACAAGCGCAAATATGAACGCATGTTGGAGATTATGGGCACCCAAGCCGTAGGCTGGAGTGGCGATGCTTTTTCTAGCAAAGAAATAGGCACCACTAGGCAATGGTTAAGGTCTAAAGCCAACTCCATTGAAGGCGGCACCAGCGAGGTACAGTTGAATGTAATCGCCAAACGCGTGTTGGGTTTACCTGATTAGTAAATTGGCCTGAAGTGAGTGCGACCGAACCAATTCGGTCGCGCCATGGCGTTTGTTAAACCGCCTACCAAAGAGCTGGCTTAGCCACCGCAAGGAAAATCACCAACGGCATTGTAAAGCCCACCCAGGGCGACACAATTTTCAGAAACTTTCAGTACAGTGCCCTGCCATGGTTCAAACCATCTACATCACTCTCGCGATGTTTCGAAATTCTTGTTCCCAGAACATGAGATATCCAAAATTTCCAGAGGAATAAAAAAGCCGATCACAATACCTAGATTGATCAGCAACCATTGACTGTCGATGGACCACCCCGCCATAAAAAACATCAACAACCCGGTAATGAGCACCACAGGAAAAGCGATGTGTTCAAACACCACGGTTTTATCAAATTGCTCGTAAGCCCAGATCAACCGCCGCTGCAACTCCATGTTGCGCGGATCTTTTTTAGCCGCAAATAGCGCAGTACGAAAGTCATAAACCTACGCACCCACAGCGCTCATACTCCAAATCATTACCGAAAATAAGTGAATGAATTTGATATGGAGGTCATACACCATCAGATTCTCTATCATAGGTATTGCCTTTTTTGCGCGCCGAATCTAAAAACTGTATTTGACAAAATGGCATTAGACCGGCTGCCAAAAACCACAACGCAGCTAAGAGTAAGACCGTGCGTCTGGTTGAGCTACGCGCGCCCGACAGACGAATACAAACTGGTGACCGAGCAATGCCAAGGAGTGCCAAAGATTGCCCATCAGCCAACGCTCTTATCGACCTCTTAGTTAAATGCTGGTTGCATTTCGCCGAGCTAACCTCATCATAAGCGCCATACATGCCAAATAGGATTGTCCGCCATGGAAATGATTATATTGCTCGTTGTTGTCGCGGTACTGGCTTTTTGGCTAGTCGCCATCTACAACCAACTTGTTGCGCTGAAAAACCGCCAAGAAAACGGTTTTTCCCAAATCGAAGTTCAGCTGAAAAGACGCTACGACCTTATCCCCAATCTAGTGGAAACCGCTAAAGCCTATATGGCGCATGAGCGTGAGACTTTAGAAGCAGTGATCAATGCGCGAAATGACGCCTCGGCAGGCCTAGCCGCGGCAGCGGGCGACCCCAGTAACGGCGCAGCCATCCAAGAACTTGCTGGCGCGGAAGGCATACTTGGTAGCGCCATGAGCAGACTGAATGTAGTTATGGAAGCCTACCCTGACCTCAAAGCCAATCAAAATATGATGCAGCTTACGGAAGAACTGACCTCAACTGAGAACAAAGTTGCCTTTGCACGGCAAGCATTCAACGACCAAGTTACCGAATACAACACCTATCGCAGTTCGTTTCCACCGGTAATGGTTGCTGCCACCTTTGGCCATCCGAATGACGCCCAACTATTAGAATTTGAGGACTCTGCAGCTATTCAGGCAGCGCCTAAAATTTCCTTTTAGTTTAGTAACAGGTCGCGGCTGACGAAAACTGGTAGAACTTCAGGGCACAACAAAGTAATGGTTGCTAATAATCTATGAATTTTTTCAAAGCCCAAGATCAAGCTAAGAGTAAGACAAGGCAGCTGACATTCTTATTTGTCGCAGCATTAATTTCGCTTCTCTTAATGGCTAACTTGCTCGTCGCAGTTATGCTGAGCTTTGAAAACCCTCAATCCAATTTCACCCAAACCATTGCGCAAACCCCACCGCAAATTTGGCTTCTTATTAGCTTAGGTGTGGGCGCTGTAGTGGCCGTTGCCAGTTTATTCAAATACCTCACCCTGCGCGGTGGTGGCAAAGCGGTGGCAGAGTCTCTCGGCGGCATATTGATCCATCAAAATACTCGCAACCCTCAAGAAAGACAGCTGCTTAACGTAGTGGAAGAAATGGCCATTGCCGCTGGGCTCAGCGTGCCACCGGTTTATCTCATACGCGAAAATAGCATCAATGCATTTGCCGCGGGATTTTCTCCTAACGATGCCGTTATCGGTATTAATCAAGGCACCCTCGACCTACTCAATCGTGAAGAATTGCAGGGTGTAGTGGCGCACGAATTCAGCCATATTTTGAATGGCGACATGCGTATAAACCTGCGCCTCATGGCACTGCTACACGGTATTTTATTTTTGGGCATCATTGGCGGCGGTTTTCTTAGAGGCTCAATGTTTAGTCGCAGCAAGGAACGTGGTGGCGTAATTGCCCTTGGTATCGGCTTATTAATCATCGGATATGGCGGCACTTTTTTCGGCAACATGATTAAAGCTGCCGTTAGCCGCCAACGCGAATTTCTGGCAGACGCTGCCGCTGTACAATTCACTCGCTCGAACAAGGGCATTGCCAACGCACTGAAAAAAATTGGTGGTCACAACATTGGTTCAACAATTAAAAACACTCAGGCTGAACAAAGTAGTCACATGTTTTTTGGCGCCATTAAGCCTTTCGCTGCCAATTTAATGTCCACCCACCCGCCGCTGGAGAAACGAATTCAAGCCTTAGACCCAAGCTGGGGCGGCAAGTTTGAAGATACAGACAGCCAAACAAGGCAATCTGACAACGCGCAAAGCTCGGCCCTTGCCTCAGGCTTCAGCGGTTCATCAACAAACTCTGCGCCAGAAACGTCGACAAGCCAATCTGAACTGTTAGAAAGCATCGGTAGCGCCAACCTCGCCCAAGCCCAGGTACTCATTCATAATGCCGATGCTGGTTTATTGTCCGCTGCCCACGACACCTTTGAAGCTCGCGGATTGGTTTATGCCATGCTCATAGCTGTGGACGCAGATTTTGCCCAGAAACAATTAGAATATGTGGATGCAAACGCTGAAGCAGGCGTACCCAATCATGTACATCGCTTGCTACCGGCGGTCATGAACGCCGATCAAGAACAAAAACTCACGCTGCTAGAAATGGCTGTTCCTAGTCTAAAAGAACTGTCCGCCAGACAATACGAGCGCTTTACTGGCATCACCAATCAACTCATTGTCGCCGACCAACAGGTAGACATTTTTGAATGGGTCCTGCACCGCATTTTAACCAAAGAACTGTACGGGCACTTTGTTGCCCCAAGCAGAAACAGCGGCAACATCAGCTCTCTGAAGCGCCTAGGCCCAGAACTACATTTACTGCTCAGTGTTATCGCCGCTGCCGGCATTGCGGATCCTCAAGCACAAAGCTCCGCCTTTGACGTGGGCTGGAATTTATTACCGACCAGTAAGACTAAAGCATTCACGACGGTAGAATACTTCGACTACGAGGCATTCAATAATGCGCTGGGTAAACTGCGCGACCTTAAGCCCCAACTTAAAGCCAGTTTAATGAATGCCTGCATTCACACAGCGCTGGCTGATGGTACGCTGACACATGATCAATTTGCCCTCATTAAAGGCATAGGCGCCACCTTAGATTGTCCACTACCCCCGCTGGGCAAAAATCCACAGTAGCGGTCCGCGCCGAACGCAATGAGCCTACTCCCGTGGCGCTGAGGACAGAATGATTCCTATAGCGGTCTCTTTCGACAAACGCTTTGAGCAGACTCTTTGAGCAAAACATGCTTTTTAGCACTGAATTGCTGCGGCTATTTATGTAAAAATGCGCCTTGAACTGGGCGGTGACTTCTTTACTGAAGGCCGCGCGCTAAAGCAACCTATCCTTGCGATCACTACAGCAACCAATTATCCGTACCATCCAGAACCAAGGGGCCAGCAACCATGCATGACAATGTGTATGTAGATAAACAACAGCATATCGTCGACTTTGCTTTCAACAAAGATGTGGTGGCCGTCTTCCCCGATATGATCCGGCGATCAGTACCGGGCTATGAAACCATTATCCCCATGACCGGCTTAATTGCCGCACGCCATCTTGGCGACGAAGGCACAGCCTATGATCTGGGCTGCTCACTTGGCGCGTCTACCCTCGCCATTTTACAGCAGAACCAAGCAGTTAATGTTCGCGTAGTTGGTGTGGATAATTCATCCGCCATGATCGAAGAGGCGCAAAAACAAATCAGCGATCCCAGGGCTACATTCCAGTGCGCTGATTTACTCAACACATCATTACAAGACGCCAAAGTGGTGGTGCTGAATTTCGTTGCCCAGTTCATTGCCCCAGAAGAACGTTTAGCTTTATTCACCCGCCTGCGCAAAGAAATGCACCCCAATGGCTTACTCATTGTTTCAGAAAAAGTCCGCAACGCTGACGAAGCAACACAAAGTATTTTTGATGAAACTCACCTGAACTGGAAGCGAGCCAATGGCTACAGCGAAATCGAGGTGAGCCAAAAACGTCAGGCGTTAGAAAACGTGATGAAAGTAGATACCGAAGAAATTCAGCGCCAGCGCTTTCAGCAGGCCGGTTTTGCTATGAGCAAACAATGGTTTCGCTGCCTTAACTGGGCGTCCTTCTTGGTCTACAAAAGGTTGCCCACCTCTTGAGCGCACCAATAGGACTTTTAGATTGGCCGGAGAACTTACCTGAATGGCCAAAACACCTTTTGAGTGAGCGTTTTCGCCGAGAAAATCATGGCGACTTTCCGCGTTGGGTGGAGGCCATCCATGGGCTTCCAGTGGCGCCTAATGAGGCCAGCGTCCAACTGCAGACAGATGCGGTGAGCTGCAAGCTCAATCTGAATGCAGACGCAACCCGCCTACTCCACGAGCAACTTATGCACCTACACCCATGGCGCAAAGGCCCTTTTCAAATAGACGATATTTTTATCGACACCGAATGGCACTCAGATTGGAAATGGCGGCGTCTGAACAAAACTCTTGGCAGCTTCAAAGGTCAGCGCGTATTAGATATCGGCTGCGGTAACGGCTATTTTGGCTGGCGTATGCTGGGCGCAGGCGCCAGTGAAGTCATAGGCATCGACCCTACTCTGCTATTTTGCATGCAACACCAAGCCATCCAGAGGTACTTCCAAGATCCGCGCAATTGGGTACTGCCCTTAAAGGTAGAAGAAATACCCGACAGTACACCCTTTGATCGCGTTTTCAGCATGGGGGTTTTATATCACCGCCGCGATCCACAGGAGCATGTCGACAAAGTCTTTAACCTGACCGCGCCCAGTGGCGGCCAAGGCATTATTGAAACTCTGGTAGTAGACGGCCCCGACAGCTTATACCCAGATGACCGCTACGCCCGCATGCGCAATGTTTGGTGCGTGCCAACAGTAAATGACCTGTGCAGTTGGATGACTAAGGCAGGATTCAGCGATCTTCATATCATTGATGTATCTACGACCACCTTGGAGGAGCAGCGCAGCACGCCATGGATGCATTTTGAATCGCTGGAACACTCCTTAGATGCCAATGACCCAACCCTTACCGTAGAGGGCCATCCTCGGCCCATGCGCGCAATGGTCGTGGGCCACAAAGACTGAGTGCCCGATTGCCCGAGCAAGAGCCTGCCAGCAGCGCGAACTGTGAGGTATTTGATCCAGCCCAGATCTTAGCTAAGGTATACTCCTCAAATATTCCACTCCCAGAGAGGCCGACTGTTATGTTTGGCATTGTTCCATTTCAATTCAGATTCCGCGGCAAAATCAATATCATTCTAGATATGTACTACTGCTTTTTAGAAGCCGGCAGTGTCGCCCTACACCCCACTCAAATCGCCAAAAAAACCGGCGTGAGCTTTGCTGAGGTTGCGCGCCGGTTAGACGCAACGCCCGAACTCTTCGTTAAAATACCCACCCGCAAAAATGACGTCACCCGCTATAGAGTGACCTCCAGCGCTGCAACTCGAGATCCCGAAGAGGTGGAGGCGCTTATTCACCAATATGCGCAGCGAGAATCACTCCTCCTTTACACCTTTGCTGGCATGTTCATTACCATGCTGATTATTATCGTATTCACTATTGCCCCAAACCTTTGAGCCACTGCTATGCCTGAAATGCTATCCCCAGAACTAATACAACTGCGCGACGACTGCGCCGAATTTGCAACACAGCATTTGCTGATTCACGCAGAGCAGCCAGCACCGGACGCTCGGGACCAAGTCAGAGCCGCAGCCAAAGCGGCTGGTCTATTTGCCATGACTCAACCCACGGCTTTTGGTGGCAGCGCCGCGGGCCAACTGGCCTTATGTGTTGCTAGAGAAACCTTAGCCGCCGCCAACCCACCGTTTATGGACAGCGTTTTCGGCCCAAGCCCCGGCGTCCTTGGCGGCGTTCAAGAGCCTCTGGCCAACTCGCATTTAGGCCCGCTTATCGCAGGTGAAAAACGCAGCAGCTTTGGTTTCACCGAGCCTGATGACGCCGCGCCAACGCGAGGCGTTATTGAGGGCGACAAGGTTGTTATTACCGGGCAAAAGTCCTATGTCACAGGCGGCGCAGACGCGGACTTCATTAATACCTTAGTCAGAGTAGAAGGCAGAGGCCCGTCGATGATCGTCATCGACACCCATTTGCCCGGCGTAAAAATCGAAAAAAAATTCGTTTCGCTAGACGGCTCTCACCATGCGGCCTTCAGCTTCACCAATGTGGCCGTGCCAACTAATCACATCATTGGCGAGCCTGGTGAAGGCTTACCCAAAGCCATGCGTCAAATTGGCGACATCCGCTTACTTTTCGCAGCCCAAGCCTGCGGCTATATGATTTGGGTATTAGACTTGCTCAACCAACATCTGAAGAGCGCTGATAAAAGCGGCAGCGCTCGCGGCGACAAAGAGGTTGTGCGCTGGCATTACTCGGAACTGCGCATACAGGCCTTTGCGGCACGCAGCATGCTTTACCGCACGGCGCGACTGGCTGACCAAGGCGAAAATATTGTCAATGAAGCCATGGCCACCAAAGTCTTCGCCACAGAAGCCGTTGGAGTAATGGTTGACCGCGCTATTCAATTGGTCGGCGGCACAGCTCTGGTTGAAGACCATCCACTGGCTATTTTGTATCGCCGAGTTAGGGGATGGCGATTGGCAGAGGGCGCAACTGACGTGCTTAAACTGAATATTGGACGAGGCATTTTGGAATTGGATAAGGGCCGCATTTAGGCTTAGTTGCCTTTCTGGCTCTGGGCGTATACTGCGGCGAACGGGGCCGTAGTTTAACTCAGCCAACAAACCACAACATCTATATTACTATCTGCATTAACGGCCATTGGCCCACTCAAACAGGAGCAAACATGAAAAAAAATAACGCCACTCTCTCTCTGACAACACTTTTAACGCTGTCTCTGGCAACGTTGGGAGGTTGCGCCTTTGTCAATCTCACCGATGCGGGCAGTCAAGTCCGCCAAGCCACCGCAAACGAAGTGGTCAACTGTAAATTGGTCGGTGAGGTTTCTAGCCAAACAAAGGATAAGATCGTCTTCAATCGCAATACTGGCAATGTCAAAGAGGAGTTGATTGTTTTGGCGCGCAACAAGGCAGCGGAACTAGATGCCAATGCAATTGTTACCGACGGCAAACCCTATTATGGCGCGCAGAACTTTAAAGCTTATCGTTGCGAGGGTTAGGCGAAGCGCCAGCAACTTTTTAAGGAAAGACAACGCCGTGTGGCGTACTTTAGTCGGCTAAAAATCACTCTTCTGGCCGTACGTCTCGCGGTTGGTTTCTTTACTGGCCGCAGACTTCTTCACCAATACGTAAACAGATCCCACTCCACCACGCTGACGTTGCGCTGAACAATAGGCGATCACCATTGGATGTTGGACTAGCCAATGGGCGACATAGCTCTTGAGCTTACCCGGAGTTTCACTGCGTTGGCCTTTGCCATGGCTGATCAAAATGCAGCGCCAACCCTTGGCGCTGGCTTGGTTAATTAGGTTATAGACCAGTACCCGCGCTTCTTTCACGGTTTTGTGATGCAAATCAAGCTCGCGCTCAATGAGATAACCGCCTTTGCGCAGCTTGTTGAACACAGCAAGCTGCACACCCTCTTGCTTCCACTCCAACACTTCTAAAGGGTCGCGAGGTTTTACCTCACTCAAACTGAGCATGTTTTTTTCGTCTTCGACTTTAGCGAAGTCTTCTGCGGCTTGCTGCCGTTGCAGGTGCGTTTGACTCGGCCCCTGCCAATTTGCTTTGGGCGCAACACTGCTAGGATGGTTTAACGGTTCAACATCCTTCATCGCCGCCGAAAAAGCATCTTCATCTGAGTCATTTTCTTGCATGAGGTCTGTCCAAAACATCGACGCCAAGTACTGGCGTAAAACCTAGGTTAATTTAGCTTATCTAAGTAACATTGCTCAACATTATGCTGGGCAACCGATCAGAACTGGTTTCTGGAATAGGCTGATTGTTCTGCGAGTGATAAGTAAATACGGGCGAAATTTTGATCTGATCGGTGAGATTTCTACCCGCAGCATGAAAAAGCCGGCAATGGAAAAACAATGCGTCCCCAGCAGCTAACTCCACCACCTTTGCCTGTTCAATGAGTCCTTGGTTTTCTGCCAACTCTGGGCGTAAAAAAAGATTTCGATCCAAACGGCCGCGACCGAAATTCTCAACATGCGTACCGGGGATGACACTCAGCGCGCCGTTATCTGCCAGCTCATCTCCAACGGCATACCAAACGGAAATCAGCTCAGGGCGATCAAATGACCAATATCTAATGTCTTGATGCCACAGGGTCGCACTGCTGAAGCCCGGGTACTTGGTCATTACACAGTTATGGTGGCACTGAGAAAGTTGTACTTGGTCTGACCCCATCAACTGGACGAGTATTTGCGCAACCTCTTCATGCAGCGCCAAGGCTCTTAAATCATCCGAGCGCGCATAGGCATGAAGCAAACGTCGCGGTGTTGACCCCCCCTCTGCCGAACGATCACCGGGCGCGCCGGGATAACCCACATCAGCTTCTAACTCAGCAGGCCCGACCAAGGGCTCAAGGTCGCCCAGAATAGATGCCTTGAGTTTCGCTCGAACAGGCTCAGACAAAAAACCACGGGCAACAAAATAGCCGTCTTTGGCAAACGCACTCAAGTCTTCGGTTTTAAGCTCTGCAGACATTGATTGTATCTCTTCGTTCTAAGCCTTCGTTCTAAGCCATACTTTTGAGTCGTGCTTCTAAGTCTTGGCTGTTTACTCTAAAACTTTACTTTAGCTCTTCGCTGGCACTCTTAGGCACCCCAGTGTCGCCAACATACTGACGGATTGATGTGGCGGAATTAAAAAGTTGTGTCCACTATAGCATCGCCATTCACGGTGATCTTCAGTACCCCAGTAGAGGCCCAATATTTGACCTCGATATAGTGATGCTCTTCCCACTCCAATTCCACGTTGGTCCAAACATATTGGGGCTCAAGCTCGCCTTTGTCTCGGCGCTTGCGCAGACATTTATCTAGGTATAACTCAATGGCTCCGTCGTCGGTTAAATACAGATCAAATGTCTTATGACGATGGCTAAATTCAAGATGCTTTGACAACGCGTGCTCCAACAGCAGATTTTGATTTTCTGATTGTAGCAAGCCCGTCAAAATAAGCTTGGATAACCCACCAAATAAATCTGACTTATTGTTAACTTTTGCGCCAGCCTGGGCTGCTGCGACTAGAATTGGCAATGAGGCCCTAATCATTCAGCTGATAGGGTTAGAATGATCAAACATCGCATGGGAGACGGGTATGACAGATTCGACTAGATTTGCAAAAGTACTGAAGACACCAGAGGTCATCGCATTGGCATTTGGTGCCATGATCGGCTGGAGTTGGGTGCTTTTGACCGGCGCATGGCTCACGGCCGCGGGCACAGTTGGCACGCTTATCGCGTTCTGCGTGGGCGGCGTAGCTGTCACCTTGATCGGCTTGACCTACAGCGAATTGGCCTCGGCCATGCCCAAAGCAGGCGGCGAACATATCTATACAAAGCGGGCCTTGGGTTCTCGCTGGTCCTTTGTCTGTACTTGGGCACTGCTCTTTTCCTACGTAAACGTGTGCATGTTTGAAGCAGTTGCACTGCCCTCCGCAGTAGAATATTTATATCCAGACATTCGCCTAGGCACATTATGGAATGTCCTAGACAGCGATGTGGACCTTGGTTTTATTCTCATCGGTATTGGTGCCACAGCGTTAGTCACTTGGGTCAACTACTTAGGCATTCGCACCGCAGCAATTCTACAAGCGGTAGTCACAATGCTTATTGTCGTGACCGGCATGCTATTAATCAGCGGTGCTATTGCCTTTGGTGATGCAAGCAACGCACAGCCTTGGATAGCCACGCCAGTCAGCGGCATTCTTATCGTCTTAATCATGGTGCCCTCCATGCTCATCGGTTTCGACGTTATCCCCCAGTCAGCCGAAGAAATAGACTTACCCCCGAATAAGATAGGTCGACTGCTCATATTCTCCGTGGCCTGCGCGGTCGCTTGGTACATCCTAATTGCCATGGCTGTCGGCTTTGGTCTTACCGCAGATGCCCTCTCCACCACCAAAATGGCCACCGCCGATGCCGCAGCAGCGTTATGGAGTGGCTCTTGGGCAGGCAGCTTACTGGTGCTCGGCGGCATAGGTGGCATCTTAACCAGTTGGAACGCCTTTATTGTTGGCGCATCCCGCGTGCTCTTTGCACTAGCAGAATCCGGTCATGTGCCAAAAGTTTTCGCAAAAATACACCCCAAACACAAAACCCCTTACGTTGGTATTTTGGCCATTGGTGCGCTGACCATGGTTGCGCCATTGTTTGGCCGCACAATACTCGTCTGGTTAGTCAACAGCGGTAGTTTTGCGGTAACCGTAGCCTTTGTATTTGTCGCCATTTCATTTTTGGTACTGCGCAAAACGGAGCCAGATATGCCCCGCCCCTTTAAGGTCAGCCACCCCAACTTGGTGGGCTACGGTGGCGTGTTGATGTCGCTGGGACTGCTGTCTGCGTTCTTTCCATGGAGTGCCAGCGCACTGGCATGGCCGGAAGAGTGGACTACTATTTTGGTCTGGTCGATACTTGGCGCTATGTTGTTGCTTCGCTACGAACGCAACAAAACCTCCAGCTAAACCTTGCACTAACGTCATGACGGCCAACCCCGACTGCAGTGTCTAGCTGGCCAAAATGGCAGCTAGACCGAACGCTTCATTTCTCTAGGCGCTCTTAGTGTTGGCCGCAAAGAGTTCTTGGATATGCTCTTCAGGCAAAGGCTGGGTGGCTTTAGAGACAATGACCGTGAAGGCAATAGACACCAACTCACCCATTGCGGCGCAAGACCATGGGTTGGGCGATTCAATCACCAGCCACTGCACTGCATTTTGCAGCATACCCGGCGCAAACCACTCAGGATCAATGGCCCTATTAAAGACTAAAATAAAGGTTAGGCCACCAGAAATCAGCCCCGCAAAGGCCCCTGCCTTAGTCACCCCAGACCACACCGAACCTAAAATAAGCGGCCCGGCAAATGCCGCCATCATGCAGCCACTGCCGACCCAAACAATGATCGTGACATTCATATCCAACATATTCCACGCCAGAATAGTGCACAAAATCATAATCACTACAGTGCTGACCCGGCTCACATTTAATACTCTACGTTCCACTTCTTCTTCACTGAGATTGGCACGGAACTTAGGCACAAAACTCAAACGATAAATGTCGTTGGCAACAATTTGTGAGGACGATACAACCAACCCGTCGGCAGTGGACATAACCGCGGCGAGGATGCCGACACCCAGTAATGCAGCCAACCAACTAGGGAACAGTTCGATAAAGAGCATAATCAATGCCTGATTGCCGTTTACACCCTCGCCTAATATTGCTCTGGCCATAATGCCACCTAAACCCAACATGCCGAGAATAAGTCCAAAGCTAAAGGCCAGACGAATAAACATGCTACGCTGCGAAGGCTCCTTAAGAGCCCATAACTTATTACCAATATGCGGCAACATTCCTAATGGCACGTGAGCAAGAAAGACAGCTACAACCGACCACCATGAATGATAGAGGACATTTTCAGGATTGAGCATTTTGACGAGATTTTCGTCTTGGCTACGCAAACTGTCCAACATGCCACTGAAACCACCTTCGCTGCCATAACCGGTGACAAACATTGCAGTGACCAATAAGCCGACCAAAACCATGATAAAACCCTGCACTCCATCGGTAAGGATATCCGCATGGGCACCACCCATAACCACGTAAACGAGTAGCACAAGTGAGGTAATAATCAGTGCTACTAAAGGCGGCAAGCCGAGCATGACCTCAAACATAATAATGCCCGAGACTAACTGACCGGCCAGATAGAAAAACAGTGAGAGTGAGAACAATGAAACTAAAATACGCACAGCGTCAGATTGATAGCGAATGCCCAAATACTCAGGAATTGAGCGCATACCGAAAGAATGGCCCGAGTTACTGACCAAATGCAGACATAACAGAACGCCGGTATAAACACCCATAGGGTAAAGGAACACCGACCACATCACTGACATACCAGCGTCATAGCCAATGCCTGGAAACCCAACAAAGGTTGCGCCACTGGCAGTGGTGGCGGCAAAGGCAAAAGCTAAAAAGATAGGCCCGTAACTACTACGTGCAGTGGCAAAATCATCACCACTGGTTACCTTCCGCTGACCAATAATGCCAAACACCAACATCATGCCAACATATAGCGCAAGAAATATCCACGACCAAACTACGAGACCCATACATTCCCCTTAATGAAAGTCTTAAAAGAGTAAGCTTAACAAAATGTCAGCAAGATGAAGCCTTGCGCTGCTGAGGCAAAATGCGTACTAATTCAATTAGGCGGAAACGTTACTAAGCTAGAGCCGAAATAGAATAAGAGTAAAAATGAGGGGCAAAGTATGTTGACCATTTGGGGCGGTACAACTTCGCGCACACTGCACGCGCATTGGATGTGCCACGAGCTGGGATTGGACTACACGGCAAAACTCATCGGCCCACGCACTGGTGAAACCCACACCGAGGCTTTTCTCAGCATCAATCCTAAAGGCAAGATCCCAGTACTCGTAGACAACGAACTTGTGCTTTCCGAAGGCGCTGCCATCATTACCTACCTAGCAGACACTTACGGCGAAACTGGCGCATTCGTGCCCATTCACGGCAGCCATGACCGCGCGCGGTATAACCAATGGCTGTCTTTCGTTCAGATGGAATTAGACGCCCATACTTTGTACGTAATTCGCAAGCATAGAGATTTACAGCATTTATACGGCGAGGCACCCGCCGCCATTGAGGCTGCGATAGCTGGATTTAACAAACAAGTAGCCGTGGCGTCGAAACATCTGAAAGAAAACGAATATTTGGTTGGGAAGAGTTTTACCGGAGCCGATTTAATGTTGGCTGGGATTTTACAGTGGGCCAAGGACTATGGTTTTGATCTTGACCCAACGTTAACCGAGTACACAAACAGACAGCGTCGGCGGCCAGCATATATCGCCGCGAACAAGCTCAATAAAAGCACTGTCGGCTGAAATTAAGCGGCTGAAGTTATCTGGCTTAAGTTAAGTGGCTAAAGTTGCCGCACTCTTTTAACTGTTGCCGGCGTCACCAAAATCACGATCCACCACCATCCAAGCACCGGTAACCGTGGCGCATAATTTCCCGCTCTCACTTTCGGTAAAGTGCGTTTCTACTACGCCTAGCCTGCGTGATCGATTAATCACACGGCTGCGCACATTCATGACATTGCCAGTTTTAATCGGGCGAAAAAAACGCGTAGTAAATTCAGCCGTAGAAAAAGATTCGGGACCGGTGCTGGTGGTTGCATAGGCAAAAGACTGGCCAGTATCCGCAATGACATTCACCACGCCGCCCTGGACCATGCCGTCATAATGTGTGAGGTGCGGGTCTACGGTCCAAACCATATCAAATTCGCCTATAGCTACCCGAGTGAAGAGTAGACCGGTTAAATCCATACCGCGAACAAAAGGGGGCGCCATGGAAAGGTCGAGGTCCTCCCCCGCGGCATTTACCGCACCATCAATTAGCTGTTGAATATCCTTTATTGGATTAAATTCTGTTGCCGACATCTCTCTTCTCCTGCGCCTGAGGCGTGCTGTTGTATTTAGTTTTTGGCCTACCTTGTATTTTTATTCTTTGTTTTGTTCGTTGTTTTTATTCGTTTATCGAATCTTTCTATTTTCGCTTCTGTTTTGCGTAGCGATCTGGGGTCTTACTTCTGACGCAAAGTATCCAGCATCAGTATTTTAATTTTGTTCAGCTAAATCTAAAACCATGGCTAAATTGCCACGCTCATAACGCTCGTCTGGATTCACCGGCAAATCCTTAAAGCCGAGTTTGTGGTATACGGCCAGCGCTGGCTTCAATATATCGTTAGTCGTCAAAATAATCCGATTACCCCTACGCTGGCGCGCAAATTCAATACAATGTTGGAGTAGAAGTTGGCCTAATCCCTCACCTTGGCGATTGGGAGACACGGCCATCTTGGCTAACTCATAGACTTCTATAGTTTCAGCTGTTTGCGCTACTGCTTGTTGGGGCGCCTCTTCCCACGTCTTTTTAAGGGCCTTTTTAGGGACCTTTTTAGGGACCAAGGCCGCAGTACCAATGACCATTTCACCACCACTTGAGCGATCAAGCAGAAAGAATATTTCGCCGCCGTTATCAATGGCGTAGGCCTCTGGGTGATCAAGAGCGGCGCGATCTTCAGGCTCGATGACAAAAAACTCCGTAATCCACTGATAATTCAACGCTGCAAAATCATCGGCATATTTAGGATGATATCCAACAATAACAATGTTGTTATTTTTCTCTCGAACCTTTCCGTTGTCTGAACTCATGCCTTCAACCACTGCAGTATTGCTGCGCTCTCTTCCACCGGATAAGTATGCGAAAGGTCTTCAATTTCTCTGTAAACCACTTCGGCCCCTGCAATTGTGAGAGCATTTTGCGCGGTCCGAGCCACATCAACGGGAAACATCCAGTCCAACGCACCGTGTGTCAGATAAACGGGCAAATCCTTTATCCGCTGGTCGTCTACCACTTCCAGCAGCATCGGGTGAAAAGAGGCGGAACAAGGGGCCAAATGGGTGAAGGGAGAATCTGCCGTTAAACCGCCGATATAGCTGAACGTGCCGCCGTCAGACATACCCGCTAAAAGAATTTTCTCTTCATCAATTTGCCAGTTTTCACGGGCATAGCTGACTAATTGGGCAAGCCTGTCACTGTCCTGCTCAGGGTCCATCAACGACCAAGTTCGATCCTCGGAGGTGGGGCTTATCACAATACAGTTATGCGTTCGCGCTGCACGCAGCCAAGACCACAAAAACTGCCGTCCATGCCCACTCCCCCCGTGCAGAGCCATTACTAAGGGTACTTTTTCCCCGGCATAGGATTCAGGCACGTAAACCGAAAAACCGCCGCGCTGCTGACTTGCGTTATCTGCATGCATAACCCCTACATTGGGCTGCTCCGGGTTATTCTGGCTCAAGGCCGCGAGCAAAGTTTTATCGTCCCGATGACTGGGTTCTAAGAAATAGCGGCTCACTGGGGGCAGCATATAAGTCAAAGGATAGGCAGCTTCAACTGCCTTGGTCGCAAGCCCCATGGCTCTGTAGGCTAACATGGCAGGATCTGGGTCAGCGGCGGCGGCAGTAAATCCTGCATACGCTTTCAACGCTAAAATTGCGCTACTCCTGGCATGTTCAACAAATTCCTGCAGATCATCCGGCCAAGCAACAGCAGAGAAAACCTCCAAGCCAGCCTGAAGCGGCCGCTCATAGGACTCAATTGCACCCACAACGGCTGGAATATTAGGTGGATGCATATGCCGGCCAGCATAGGCCAGTGCATCTAACGCGGTGAGTAATGGCGGCACTAAGGCCGTGGTGGCTTCAAGCATTTCATCTGTTTCCGACACAGGTTTCCCCTCTTACAAATAACGACGCCAACTGCGCTCACGCACTGGGGCATAACCTTGGGCCTATTTATTTTTCTGGTCACACCTGTTGCGGCAAATTAGCCCGGCTGACAGCCCCAAGGCCAGAACTTTTTCGCTATAGTGATTATGCAATAGGACACAAAGCGACGTTTTTTTGACATGACCTCAGGCAATGTAGAGGTCTTCCTAGAGGCTGAGGCTTGCCTAACTTCCAAGGTTGGCAAAGCACAAAGAGCGAAAACCATAATCACGAAGGCAATGACGCCCGAACATATAGAGCTGACGAACTTATGACTGAACCAACCTTCACCGATGAACAGGCAGCAACAGCCCGACCCTACTATCTCCCCCTAACGGATGAAGTAGAGGTCTTTCGCGCAGCGTATACCGCAAGATTACCTATTCTTCTAAAAGGGCCTACAGGTTGCGGAAAGACCCGCTTTGTTGAGCACATGACTTGGTTGCTGAATAACGAAAAGCCAGCAGAGCATCAAAGCATTACGCCGCTCATTACCGTGTCTTGCCATGAGGATTTAACCGCTACAGATATGGTCGGGCGGTATCTACTCAAAGGCGATGAAACCATTTGGTCGGACGGCCCGCTCACCCGCGCAGTGCGCAGCGGTTCGATATGCTACCTAGACGAAATTGTCGAAGCGCGCAAAGACACCACCGTGCTCATCCACTCGCTCACTGACCATAGACGCATACTGCCCATCGACAAAACCGGTGAACTGATCCAAGCCCACGACGAATTTTTGCTCGTCATTTCGTATAACCCCGGCTACCAGAGCGTACTGAAAGACCTTAAGCCCAGTACTCGCCAGCGCTTTGTCAGCCTAGAATTTGACTACCCCGATGTAGAGGCGGAAAGCCGCATCATTGCCCACGAATCTGGCGTGGATGACACACAAGCAGAACGTTTGGCCACCATTGGTCAACGAGTACGCAACCTCAAGCAACATGGCTTTGAAGAAGGGGTGAGTACACGCTTACTCATTTACACCGGCGAGTTGATCGCTGGCGGCATTGAGCCCCGCCGTGCGGCAAAAGCAGCCATCATCAGCGCAATATCTGACGATGCCAGCGTGCAAGAGGCGGTGGCGGACATCGTCGACGTTATTCTGCCTTAAATGCAAATCCACCTAGCAGATGTCGAAAGCGCGCTAACTCTTTTCACCGAGGGTATTGCCGGGCGCTATCTGCATATCCGGGGTACCGAGGAATTCAAACTCAACCCACGCCTGAATTTAGACATGGGCGCAATGGGGCAGAGCCACGACACACTGTTCTTACCCGAAGAACTGGCCACTGCAACCCCAGCGGGTTATCGCGTGCTCGTCATGGAACAGCTGGGTTTAAGAGAGTGCGGTACGCTGAAATTCCGCATGACTAAAGCGCTTGAGCAAGTGCCTGAACTGGCGGCTAGGTATCAACCGCGCAAAGACCTCAGCCCAAGAACCGGCGACTACAGGATTCTCTTCGACAGTTTTGACCAACCTAATATTGCCGAACGACTTTTTCTGCTGTTGGACCAAGCGCGTATTCAAGCCTATATGGTCAGCACTTACCCTGGTTTGAGCAGACACCTAAGGCGCCACCAGGAATACCTACTGGCTTTTGAACCCTGTGAAATGGACCTGCTAGGTCAGGGCCTGGAATGGCTACGTGGTGCAGTATTCAGCCAAGAACTTAATTCTGGCCCGGGATGGCAAGCCCTGTACTTGGCGCTGCAAGAACAAAGCAACGTAGGCCTTAGCGTTTACGACAGCGTCGCAGGCCTGTGCAAAGTTTATGACCAGGTTGTTGCTGAGTACGAGGTGCCAGAAAGCGCCCCATACCAGCAAAAGGACGAATCCTTAGTAGATTGGCTCAACCGTGAACAGCGTATTGAAGATTGGGAAGAGGATTTAGACGAGATCAATGAGGATATGGCCACCCAAGCTGCCGCTAATGAAATACCCACCGGCCAAGAAACCGAGGCGGTTCAAGGCGAGGGTGGCGACGGCTCCCAACGCGAAGCGGGCCTTGATATTGAAATCAAAGAGCTAAAAGACGAGCGCGATGCCCTCAAGCGCCGGGTTGATATGGAGCGCTCATCTGTTCAACACGCTCTGGGACATGACCGCAGCGCAGCGCGCAGCTATCGCTATGACGAATGGGACCACCTAAATCGGCGTTACTTGCGCGCATGGTGCCGAGTATTTGAAGAGGAATTAATCTCGGAGTCTGCAGAGGACATAGACCATCTGAAACGCGTCATTCGCGACTATCAGCCTATGGTCCAGCGCCAGCTTGAACAGATTAGGCCTACAGGCCTAGAGCGCGTGCGGCGGGTACAAGACGGTGACGAACTAGACCTCACCGCAATTATTGAAGCACGACAAGATTTACGCGCAGGCCACAGCCCAGATGAGCGCTACTATTCGCGCAAAGAACGGGTACAGCGAGACGTCTGTGCGGTATTTTTGGTGGACCAGTCGGCGTCAACCGACGACCCCATTCATCCGCCAGAACCTACAGATTGGTCAAACTATGATGAAGAGGCCGAAGTAGATTTACGCGCCGGCTGGTACGCTGCCCTTGAGCCAGAGGAAGAGGAAGCACCAGAGGAAACACCGCGCAAGATCATAGACCTGGAACGTGACGCCATGGTGGTTATGGCGGCCTCACTAGACGCCCTTGGCGACAGCTACGGCATTTACGGTTTCTCCGGGTACAGCAAAGACAATGTAGAAATTTTTGTCGCTAAAGAGCCAGAAGATAATTTTTCGCAAAAGACTCTGCAAAGTATCGCGGCCATGCAGCCGAAGGGTTCTACTCGAATGGGTCCTGCAATTCGCCACGGCAGTCACAAACTCATGGCCTCGGGAAGTGCTATGAAAGTGCTTATTGTCATCAGCGATGGGTTCCCACAAGACTGTGACTACGGACCCGAGCGCGGCAACCACGACTACGGGGTAGAAGATACCGCCAAGTCCTTGTTAGAGGCTCAGCAGAAAGGCATAGAGACTTTTTGCATTACAGTGGACAAGTCTGGCCACGACTATCTGAAACGCATGTGCCCAGATGAGCGGTATATGGTCATTGAAGATATGGAAGATTTACCCGATCAACTGACCAAGGTGTATGCCACGCTCACCGGTCGATAGAGACCGATAGAGATCTATAAAAAAGACGCGTAAAGGTTAGGGTAAAACAAAGCGCCGATGGCCGAGCTACTGCACCGACCAAATCAACATCAATACGAACAAAGCCACTAGACCCAAAATAAAAACCGCCGTGGACCAATCACCTTCTTGGGCTTCAACGGGGTTTTCACGCCAGCGTTTCACCATTGGCCACATAGCAAAAGCCATAAGCCCCATGGCAATTAGCGCACCTATTTGCATCCATTCCATTTTATAGCTCCCAAAATAAACCCGGCGCAGTGGCCGGGTTCTTAATCAACGATCTGGTTCAGACCAGCTCAACCAATATCTATTACATTTTTGCCTAGTCGTCGCCGCCGAAGATGCCGAGAATCTGCAGTAAGCTGATAAAAATATTGAAGATGCTCAGATACAAGCCGTATGTCGCCATGATGTAGTTAGTCTCACCACCACGAATAATGGCGCCGGTTTGCATCAAAATCAGGCAGCTCATCAACATTATGATCGCGGCGGATATGCCCAATGAAGCCAGAGGAATTTGCAAGAAGATGTTAGCGATCATGCTGACAATCACAACCATCATGCCAACGGCCACAAAGCCGCCCATAAAGCTGAAGTCGCGCTTGGTCATCGTCGCGTAAGCGCTAAGTCCCAAGAAAATTGTCGCGGTGCCGCCCAATGCGGTTGCCACAATCATTGGGCCTTTCGCCATTGAGAGATACAAGCTGATCACTGGGCCTATGCCGAAGCCAAGCAAACCGGTAACCAAGAAAATCACACCCAGACCCGCTCCAGAGTTCGCTGTTTTCGGCAGGACAAAAATGCCCAACACCATGGAAGCGATCATGCAAATCAGATAAGCCCCGGTGGGTACATTCAGGGCCATGGCCATCACCGCCATAACTGCACTAAAGCCCAGTGTGGCGGATAATAGTAAATAGGTATTCTTTAATACCTTGTTTGTTTCAAGAGAAGACAGGCCTGCTACAGAAGCCTGACGCATTGTTCTTTGATCCATCTTAAAAACCTCGAATGACAGTGGATAAATATTAATTGGCGCACAAGAGCCCCGAAGGGCGGTGGCCTATGGTTATATATTGGCGTTTACCCATGCAATTGCAAGTGCAATTGAAGGATTTCGGCGCTCAACGCATGCTTGTCTAGGATTCTCAAGCAACCCAGCGCTATTCTCCTAGGTTAATAACCGACAAGCACTATTGCTGGCTTTTTGGCAGGCTATTAGTTCGCTTAAGACCAACGCAAAATCCTCTCAAAACTGGACAAAAAACGGAGCCGACAAGGTGTTACGGATGAGGGTCTTTTTTGGCAAATTGGCGTTCTTTTTTTGTCAGTCTCGAGTAATAATGCGACCAGTTTCAGAGTCACAACTGCTGAAGTTTAGGGTGTACTGTCGATATCTTCTTTTTGGAAGCTAAAACAAATGGCGCTACCACAACTTGATCCACGTTTTGAAGAATACGTCAGAGAGCATCCGACCATTTCTTATGCCCAGCCAGATGACCCGTGGCTGGTTAAACACTTCATTTCAGCCATGGAAGTTGTCTTTGGCCGGCGCAAAATTGAGTCTGTTTATCGCAAACTCAAAGAGGGCCCTTTTGCCATAGAGGACTTTTTCCACGCCGCCTTCGCCGCCACAGGCATACAACCTTGTTATGACGATGCGAAACTCGCGGCCATTCCAAAAACCGGACCACTGGTATTTGTTGCCAACCACCCGTTTGGGGTAATAGATGGCATGGCGCTATGCGATATGGCCATTAAAACTCGGGGCGAGTTCAGAATTCTCATTAATGCAATGCTTTGCCAAGACCGCGACCTAGCCCCTTACTTTTTACCCATTGATTTCAAACCCACCAAGGCAGCGCTGAAAAACAATATAAATGCGAAGAAAGTAGCCCAAGAATGCTTGGCTAAAGACATTCCAATTATTATTTTTCCATCAGGTTTTGTCTCCACCGCCAACAAACGCGGCTTTGGCGAGGTGGTAGATGCGCCTTGGACAACGTTTGCAGCAAAACTGATACGTGATGCTCAAGCAACGGTGGTCCCAGTTTATTTCCATGGCCGCAACAGCCGCCGCTTTCACTTGGCCTCGCATATCGCAGAACCTTTACGCATGGCCCTGCTACTTAACGAAGCATTGAAACAGTTTGGTAAAGAGATAAAGGCAGACGTTGGCGCCCCCCTGCCCTGGTCCGAACTGTCCCAGTTCACAACCCGCCAAACCCTTACCGACTTCCTCTACCAAAAAGTCCAAGACTTAGCGTCAACGGCGCCACCGCCCGCAAAGAAAAAGCGCTTTCTAAGGCGAGTTAGATAGCGCTATTGATAAGGGTGCTTGCGCAGTTTCGCTGCCCCCACGCAAACACCTACAACGCCTAAGCTGCGGACATTGCCTCAACAGCGGTCCTTAGATTATTCGCGCTGGTCTTTTTGCCATAGCATTTTCGCGAAGACTGGTAGAGTGTGGGGCTAAATATTGCATAAGTAGTTTTTCAATATGGAACACGAGTTTTCGACACAGCCGCCTTGGGTGGAAATTTTCCGCTCTGACCGGCAAGCACAAATTCAGGATGCGGCCCTAGTCCTTGCAGCGGTAGAGATAGACTACCGAGTTCACCGACCGCAAACAGTGCCGCCTGGGCCATGGTCGTTATTGGTTGAGCCACATAATCAAGAAATGGGCCACCAACAACTGGTGGAATTTTGGGAAGAGAATTCAAAGCCACCAGTAAAACCAATAGAGGTCGCCACGGTGGACACCGGTTGGTGGGGTGTCACCGGCTTTCTGGCGGTTATTTGGTCCGTGCCCAACTTGGCTCAATTCACAAGCGTAGACCTGCGCGATGCCGGTATATTAGATGCAGGACTCATTGCCCAAGGCGAAGTGTGGCGCATTGTCACCGCCCTCACTCTACACGCCGATTTCAGCCACATATTAAGCAACACCGTGTTTGGCAGTTTGTTTGGTCTCTTTGCATCGCGCTACTTAGGCTCTGGCTGCGCATGGCTGGTGATTGTGCTAGCGAGCATGGCGGCCAACTACACCAACGCGTTAATACATCCAGACGACTTCCGCTCACTGGGCGCATCCACTGCCTCGTTCGCAGCACTAGGACTTGCGCCCACGGTGCTTTGGCGTCAAGGCGTGTTCAAACATCAGGACTGGCGACGCGCTTTAGCACCAGTGTTCGCAGCGATTTGTATGCTCGCTTACATGGGTTTTGGCGGCGAGCGAACAGACGTTGGCGCTCACGTATTTGGCTTCGGCTTTGGTGCATTGGCGGGCTATTTTATTGCGCCATTGAACTTCCAAGCGATGGGTCCCCCGCTACAGCAAAAACTCGGCATCGCAGCTCTCAGTATCATTCTCTTTAGTTGGAGCATTGCACTGAAATAAGAGACAAGAAATAAACCTCTACCCGCGAACGTTAAGGCTAGGTTCAGTTAACTGAGTCTAGTGTGGCTTCCAACATCTCAACAAAAGCCATTGATATCAATGCAAGGCCCTTGAAGCAGATGAATTAGGAGGTTCTATGTTCGTAAACATTTTGCACAACAATACAAGTGGGTGCCCCCAACCGATACGCAGGGCTTGCAGCCTAACTCTGCTTGCAACACTTGGCCTGATAGAGGTTTCAGCACACGCCGTAACAGATGTGACCCATTTCCCTATCGCCGCCGTTGCCGCGACGGACAACGCCACTCCAGAACTCTTAAGCAGCCAGGCCCTAGAACAGCTTGTCGCCCCCATCGCCCTCTACCGCGACGACCTCATTGCCATTGTGCTGCCAGCCTCAACAGATCCCGTTGGCGTAGCGCTCGCCGCACGCCGTTTGCAGGAGGGTTTGCAGAAGGAACTCCCCCACAATCAAAATAACCAAGAACCGCTGCCTGTCGATTCAGCGCAACTAAGCACAAGCCAAGCCATTGACGCGTTGCGGCACTACCCTGACGTACTGGCAAAAATGAACGCGGACTTAAATTGGACTAGAGCACTGGGTGAGGCTGCGGCCTTGCAACAAGGCGACTTGCTACTTGCCATACAGGACTATAGAAAAGCCGCAGCAGATTCTGGCTTTTTACTTAACGATGAGCATCAGGTAGTCGAGGCAGCTGAAAACACAGTAATGATCCAGCCACGAGACGCCCAAGTCATTTATGTACCGGACTATAGCCCTCGACAGGTAGTGGTCTATCGAACAGCACCCAGACGCGCAATGAGATATCACTCAACACCGTCCCCCGTCTACTACCGACAAGTGCAAAGGCATGACCGCCGCCATACCAACAACCGATACTATCGGTCAGTTAAGCGTCACTATCTGTACAACCACCGACCATACAAAAACAAACACTACAGAAATAAGCCTCACAGAAACAATTTTATACGGCACGACAATCGCCAACGCGGTTACCTAGATCATAAATCGCGCAACAACTACCGTACTCACCAGCGCAATAACAATAGTAGATGGCATCATTCGTCTAGGTATGAGCACAAGTACAACCGCAGAAACCATTCAGGCCACAACAATCCAGGTGCTGGCGATGGGTTTCAAAATGGCCGTCAACAAAGGCACAACAGTCATAGGCGCGAGCAGCACAATGACGGCAGCCAGCGCGATAAAACTAGAACGTCTACTGCCTCAGACCAGACTGAGCAACGAGCTTGGAAAGGTTAACAATAAATCTAATGCTAGCCCGCGCTTCACGCGCACAAAGTACTACTGGCCCACTACGCCCCGCCATTCCGGGGTTTTCGGATTAAGCGCCCAAACCAAGGCCACCATAGAAAGTCCAGAAACTGGGCACCAATAGAAAAACGCAATCCCCGCACTAGACATCCAAACCACCAGCAAGCACGCCAGCGTAAAACCCAACATAATAGTTGGGAATGTACCAATACCGAATCGCGCCAAAATAATGCTGCCAAAAATGGCACCGTAGACATAATTAGGTAACTTAAAAGTTAAATCTAGCAGCCCTTCCGCGGAGTAATTGCCAAAGAACAGCGCCAACGCAAAGAAAATCACTCCCCAAACTAACATGAAGAACCGGGAGGCTTTTAGATAATGGGCTTCAGTTTCGGTAGGCCGCCAGCGGCCATAAATATGATTAACCGTTAGGTCTGAACTTTCTGCCAACGCTGAATCTAAGGTTGAAATGGCAGCAGCAAATATTGCCGCAATAAAGATACCCGATACCCCCACGGGCAATTCAGTGGCGATAAAATGCGGGAATATTCTGTCAGGAGAACTCGCTAGTTCTAAAGCGACCTCGTCTGGCAAACCTCGCTCGCCGTAAAAGGCATACAAGGCCAAACCTACGCCAAGAATCACCAAGTGCATGACATAAAACAGCGCCGCAAAATCAAAGGCTTTTTGTGCATCACCCACACTGCGGCAGGCTTTCACTCGCTGCCAGGTGCCTTGAGTACTGCCTTGGGCAATGCTTAAACCGATGGCGCCAATGACGCCTGCCCAAATGGTGTAGCGTTTTTCTGGGTCGGTATCAAAATCGAACAACACCAGCTTGGCTTGCTCATCTAACCAAATGATTGTTTCGGGCAGCGTGCGCTCTAAACCTAAGAGCATGTAGATCAGTGCAAAGCCGGCACCTAACGCAAACAAACCGAAGAGCAAAAAATCGGTCCAAATCACGGTTTTAATGCCCGCAAGCGCGCCCCAAAGTACGCTTATCACCATGACAAATAATGCGCATGGTGCCAGTCCCCAGCCACTGATGACATCTAATACCAAGCCCGCTGTGAGTAGTTTTACCCCTGAGTTAATGACATTAAGCAGTAAGCCCAGATACATTGAAAACTCGCCAGTGGCCGGATCTATGCGCCGGGCAATATACTCGTAGCTGGTGGCCAAGCCTTGGCTTTCATAAAATGGCCGCGCCAATAAACGCGCAACCACCACCTTGCCGGCAGCCAAACCTAAGATGACTTGGAAGTAAGTTAAATTGCCGCCTTCAGCAAAAACTGCCGCAGGCACGGAAATAAAGGTTACAGAGCTGACCACAGTGGCAATGATACTAGCCGATACTGCCCACCAAGGCATCGAACCGTCTGCTTGAAAAAAACCTTTGCGGTCCTTTATGTTGCCACTGAGCCTGTGACCGACATAGGTCACAGCCAGCATCACCAATAGAACTACAGCAAAATCAATGGGGTGCAAAAATTAGCTCACTTAGCTGTATTGGTGGTCTGGGCAGGAGCGCCAGAAGCGCCCGGCAGAAAAGTGGCAACAAATTTTCTTTGGCTGAAACGACAGCCCTCTTTTGAGTACTGGTACTCATCAAAGTACTCGCCCATGGCGGTGAAGTTAGCGACCATACTCGGCCCTGTACTCTTAGCGCCGCCGTAGATCAGCGCATAGCTCACGCCCGTGGCAGTCGTTGCGTCCACAGGTTTTATGCGAATATTGGTCATCATGTGGCGCAGGGTCGGCCCATTTTTATTCGCCAAACGCGCAGCAATGGCTTTATGCCCAACAAAGGTTTGATCCATTACCGACAGCGAACCGTCTGCGGTGAACAAAGCGGCAAACTTCTCTGCATTTTCTTGATCACGGTAAGTTGCATAATCTAAAACCAGCTCATGACAACTGGCGATCATCTCTGCATTAACTTGGGAGGCTTGCGAAAATAGAGGCATGCCAAACCCAGCCAGAGCCAATAAAAACACACACCCAAGAGACGATAAGTTGTCAGGAACCAAAGCGCTCACAACCGAACAATCCGAGTCCCCACGTTACCGCCTGATAACAAATCTACAAAGGCTTCTGGCGCTGCAGCTAGCCCATTGACTTCATCAGTCAAGCTGATCATTTCACCACTTTGTAACCAAGTATGAATTTGCTCGCGGGCCATAGAATATTGATCGGCAAAATCAAATACTAGGAAACCACGCATGGTGATGCGGTTGTTCACCAACAATCCAGGAATACCTCGAGGGCCTGGCTCTGGTGTATTGGTGTCGTATTGCGACACCACACCACAACAGCTAATACGCCCTGCAACATTCATACGAAACAACGCAGATCCTAAGATCATGCCGCCAGTATTGTCGAAGTACACGTCAACACCATTGGGTGTCGCCTCTTTCAAACTCTGGCGATAATTCGCATCCTTGTAATTGACCACGCTGCCAAAACCTAATTGCTCGGTGAGTACGCGGCCTTTTTCTTCGCTGCCGCAAACACCCACGGTATGACATCCGGCAATACGCGCCATTTGCCCTACCATATGACCAACAGAACCCGCTGCCGCGGAAACCATAACGGTTTCACCAGACTTTGCTTGACCCACTTCATTAAGGCCAAAGTATGCAGTCAAACCATTAATACCTAACGGACCTAGGTAATGAATAGGGTCGTGACCGGGATCAATCTTAGTGACCAACTTAGCATCTTGGGCAGAGTAAGCCTGCCAGCCTGTAGCTGCTGTGACATGATCGCCAACGCTAAATTCGGGCGCATTAGACGCCACCACTTCACCCACGCCAGTACCGTTCATAACCCGGCCTGCTTCAGGCGCGCCGGCGTAACTGGCACTGCCCTGAAGACCCGCACGCGTGCCCGCAGTAATCGCAAAGGCGATGGTTTTAATCAACACCTGACCTGGTCCCATTTCTGGCATAGCCGATTCTGAAAGACGGTAATTGTCTGCGGTTAATTTGCCTGTAGGCAGACTGTCTATAACTACTTGTTGATTCTGCATGTTGGGTTCCTTTTTATACTGAATAGAAATTTTTTGTTTATCCCTGAGTGATGCCTGCTAAGTTCTTCAAGACTGGCAAAACGTCTGTCATAGTTTGGCGCGGTACCAATTTAGGTAACTGCCCATTATTTCTGCAAACTCTGGCCGCGCGCTCAAATTAAGCATATGTGCATAAGCCCTTGGGTACTGCTGCAGGCCGTCGCGACTAATGAGCTTGTAGCCCTGAGCATGCAGACTGTTCTCAGCATGACCTTCGCGTAAGAATTGAGCGAAGTCACAAACAAAGGAAATGTCGGCAATTGACAGAGTGTCGCCTACGAGAAACGAGGCCTGCATATCTTTGGAGTCTTGTGCCTCTGCGTTGGCATTGGTTGCAACACCCGCTAAGGCTGCTTCAATGCCGTCCAAATAAAATTCGTAGGCACCTACCATACGTTGGTATGCCTCCTCGCTGAGCGATTCGATACCCAGCAAGTACACTTGGGCTTCCCGCGCAAAAACTAGGTTGGCGTCAAGAAAACTGTCTATTCGCGAGGCTTCGTAATGCTCACTGCCATACAACTTGGGCATGCCGGGTATATCTGGCGCTGCACGTACAACGCTGCGCAAAATACTATTGGACTCAAATATACCCACCTGCCCGTCACTACTAAAACCAGCAGGCACTGTGCCAAATGGGTGGGCTTGGAGAAATTCATCGGTCTTATATAGTGCGCCTTTAAAGCCTCTACGACCCTGACGCGCAGCGGGATTGTCTGGCGTTTTTTCTTCATCAGTTAACAGCCGCGGTTGAGCATCCCACAGCCAGTCACCTAGCTTCGCTGGCTTGTCACCGGTAACCACCACGTCGACTTGGAGCAATTTTGCGGCTATGAGTGATTTCCACACCCGTGGGTTGGGTAAATAAGAAAATATTCTAAGTACTGTTGCGCTCACTGATTTCTCCCCATACAACTAATTGACCCCCGTCGACCTTCATGACCCTTCATGAATCCCGCATGAACCCGCCACGCAAAGGCTTATCCCGAACAGAACATTCGTATAGTCCTTGCATGTGGAGGATGCACCTGAGTTTAGGCTACCCAAAGCAAAACCTCATCTTGATTTAACAGATAATCCGCCGATACTAGCAGACTGAGTTTCGTCCTAGTTTTGGGCATTGGTTTGAGGAGACTGCAATGAAATTGCTTAATCGAATAATTGGCTTTACGGCACTGAGCCTTGCGGCCCTACTTGTCACTGGATGCGGCACGCCAACATCCCAAATTGTGAACACGCAATCCGGTCCAGTTCAAGGCGTCACCAGTGAAGGCTTCTCTATTTTCCGCGGCATTCCCTACGCAGCCCCCCCCTTAGGCGACTTACGTTGGGCCGCGCCTCGCCCAGTGCAGCCTTGGACAGAGCCCTTAATCACCGATGCCTACGGCCCTAGTTGCTGGCAGCCTACAGGTATCGGCAACGACGCATTTCTAAGCGCATTAGTAGCTGGGTCAGGCATGTCTGAATTTTCTCAGTGGGTGCTGAAAGCTGGCGCTGGTCTGGCTGAAGTATCCATTTCCGAAGATTGCCTAACCCTTAACGTTTTAACCCCAGAGATTAAGGGCGAAAAATCGCTACCGGTTATGTTGTGGATTCACGGTGGCGCACACCAATATGGCTCTGGCGGCGACAACTACGAGTCAAAAAGCTTAGTCAACAATGGCGTGATACTCGTAACCATTAACTATCGTCTCGGTATCTACGGCTTTATGGCTCACCCTGAGCTTGCAACTGAAGACGCCAATGGCAGCACTGGCAACTATGGCATGTTAGATCAAATCGCGGCGCTACAGTGGGTGAGAGCAAACATCGAAAAATTCGGTGGCGACGCTAACAACATCACCATATTTGGCGAATCTGCCGGGGGTCACTCGGTGGGCCAACTGATGGCCTCGCCTTTAGCCAGAGGATTATTCCACAAAGCCATCGCCCAGAGCGGCACTGGTTTTCAGCAATTCCAAACAACTAACAAGACCAATGAGAACATCAGTGGATTTAGTGCGGGTCGTATGGTCGCAGCCAAGGTTGGTGTCAGCGGCGAAAAAGAGATAGCCAAATTACGCGCCATGAACGTAGAGGCATTGGCAGAGGCAGCAACGGATTTAACAATCAGCAGCACCTTTCACCCGCAAATCGACGGCTACGTGCTGCCCAAATCAACCGCCCAAATATTTGCTCTGGGCGAGCAAGCACCTGTACCACTGATGCTTGGCAGCAACGCAGACGAAGGCTCAATACTCTATTACATGGGCTTAACGCCTGTAGATGGCAGCACCGTCACGGGACCTGAAACCATCGAACAATGGGACAGTTTGCTGCAAGAAGAATTTGGCGATCAGAAAGCCGATGCGCTAAGTCTGCACTACGCAGTGGACGGCGACAGCGACGTTGTTAAGGGCGCAGAGCAAATTATGGGCGACAGCTACTTTGGTCGACATGCCTACTTTATGGCCCAACGTCATAGCGCATTAGGAAACCCCACCTTTATGTATTTCTTTGAGCGGCGCTCGGCGTCTCCTGATGAGACCATTGGCGCCACTCACGCCTTCGAAATATTCCCAGTGTTCGGCACTACCATACCGCTCTGGCCTACCGACGAACGCGACGAACTGCTGTCCAAGGAAATGCAATCTTACTGGAGTAGCTTTGCTAAAGTGGGCGACCCGAATAATGACAGCGCGCCCTATTGGCAATCTTTCAGCCAAAAGCTGCCCATTGAGATGGCTCTGGGTCATGACAAGAGCTATAGCCGACCGGTTGCACGGATCGATCGCTACGAGGCCATGAGTGGACAACAGCTGCGCAGAGAAAAACGCGCGCTAGCGTTATCTGAATGACGCCTTAATTATACTTTAGAGAAGGGCCTGAATGGTGTAATTCAGGCCTTGCGCAACCAATGCTATGCGCTACCGCAACCCTAGGCCAATCTTACGGTAAGGTTTTGATAAAAAGCTTTATCGTCTAACCAATGCGTTGCACAGCGCACTAAATCACCGCGCTCATCGATTAATGTTTTACCGTCGTCGGTGACCAGCACATGCAGATCCTCCATGCCTATGCCCTCTTCAGAGAAAGCTAAATAGACTGCCACACAGTCATAGAGCACAGAGGACTGCACATCTGGATTCATGCTCTTGACCAAATCTGTCATCACCGGCCAATCTAGCGCGGCTTTAAACCAGTTGTGATGGTTTTGTAAAACGGCCTGAGTAAGCGGTTTTTTGCTGGCCGCAACCTGCTTATATTGATCGCCCTTTAATACAGCCGTCCCGCAGGTATCAAGTGGTGCAATAGTTTTAGGCCAAGGTGCAGCAAAAACTTTCTGGCAAGCTGCGGCGTCCTGAACAACGTTAAATTCGCGCATGGCTTTAGCAATACCCACATAACCCACTCGCAGACTACCGTGCATGCCAACGAACTTGGCATTTTCAACAATGGTCGGTGCGTGTTCTAACGCTGCCGCTACGTTCGTTAAAGGGCCAATAGCAATAAGCGTAACGGCTTTTTCGCTGGCCAAAATAGTATCGCTTATTGCTGCGACACCGTCGGCATAAACTATGCCGGGATAATCTGACAGCTGATAATCACCCAACCATTCACTATGTGTTTTTAACGAGCCTTTACCCGCCAACCCAACACCTATTGAAATATCAGTGCGCCCCGCGACTTCCAACATCTTTGCAACTAGTGCGGCCCTATAAGTGGTGTCACCCGTACAGGTGGTAATCAGCTTTATATCTAGTTCCGGGCAGTTGAGTAAATGGGCTAAGGCCCAAACATCATCCACATCTAAACCAATGTCGGTGTCTAAAATAACGGGTATCGGCATACAGGATTCTGCGATTGAATTTTCAGTGAGATTAACGGCTTGCTGCAATGGCGGCAATAAAATCTGGCCCAATGCCACAGCAACCGCCTAAAACGCTGGCGCCCATGGCTCGCCAACGTTCAATATATTGCATAAACTCTGCGACTGTCATTTCGATATGCTCAGTACCGACTTCATTATCTAACGTCCAACCAGGCGGTATGTGATAACGATTTGGATATGCACCCACTGGCTTATCAGTAAGTTTAACTATTTGCTCAATAGCAACTGAAATGGCTTCCGGCGCTGTACAGTTAAATAAATAAGCGTCCGGGCTATATGGTGCAACAGCCGCCATCGCTTCTTCAATACTCTCACCACTGCGCAGACCACCACCTGGCGTTTCATCCAACGTCCAAGCGATCCATACAGGTTTATCGGCATCTACGGCTCGCGCAGCTTTTGCTGCAGTAGCAGCCTCGCGAGCGCAAGACATGGTTTCACACAAATACATATCTACTGAGGGCTTAAGCACGGAGACTAAGTTTTTATAAACTTCAAATCCTTCAGCATCTACTGGCACCAAGTCATAACGATAACTCTCACTTAAAGGGGGCAAGCAACCGGCTACTTCAACTTTGCTAGGCGCAGCGTCCGCTGCGGTGCGCGCCATCTTTGCAGCGATATCTGTTAAATCTTCGTAGCGCTCAGACATGCCAGCTTTGGCCAGATAGCTTGGAATAGTTGAATATGAATTGGTCGTAATGACCTCGGCACCCGCCTTAATGTAGTCACTGTGGACCTCCATGACAGCGTCTGGTGAGTCGAGTAGAGCGCGCGCTGACCACAGTCCGCTTGAAGGCATTATGCCTCGGGCAATAAGTTCCCCTCCCATACCGCCGTCCAAAACTTTTAGTTCTCTATTCATATCTGCTATTTCTGTTCATATTTTTATTCAACAATTCGACTATCAAGGAATAGGCCAAAACGACTGCCTCAAGCGCTTAGACTGAAGCGACCTAAACCCAAACCCAAACCTAAACCTAAAAAAGGTCTAAATAATCGTCTATCACACCCAGCTGCGCCGGGATGCGCACTCTTTATATATCTTATTAGCCCTACCCAAGACGACGCCGATAATAGCTGAACTCCGCGCCTGTGCCACTAGTAGTTTGTACATCGCAGCGTGAATTTTGTACAGCTTTGACAACCTAGTTTTCAGCCGGCTATTTGCAAAATTGGCGAGAACGGATAAATTCACTGAACTTTCAAAAAAGGGGAAAGGATTTGCCATTACCGATAAATCAAGAGGATAGGATTCGAGCAGCATGGCAGGGTCGAATCTCTGGGTGCATGCTAGGCAAAGCCGTGGAACTGTTCTCAATGCGTGAAGGGCCACAGGCGCTCAACGATTATCTCCACGCAACCAACTCACTGCCCTTGCGAGATTACATACCCTACAAACAAGAGCTGGCATCAAAGCATATCGACCAAAATTGCTGCGCCGAAAATCTAACCTACAGCCGCCCTGACGACGACATTAACTACACTACGCTTGCACTACTGATGCTGGAGAAATTTGGTAAAGCATTAACTACTGCAGACGTAGCTCGAAGCTGGATGAAGCTTTTACCTGTAGCAAGCACTTATACCGCCGAGCGGGCAGCCTACAAAACACTGCTTAGCAATGCCCACGAATGGTTTCCAGAGGGCAAAGATCCCGGCTTCGATTTGGCGCTATGCGCGGACAATGGTTATAACGATTGGATTGGTGCACAAATAAGAGCTGATCTTTATGGTTGGGTATGCCCCGGCAATGCTGACCTAGCAGTAAAATTGGTCACTGCGGATGCACAGTTGTCCCACCAGGGTGACGGCGTTTATGGGGCTGTTTTGGTGGCGGCTTGGGGCGCGCTGATACCTGAGTTTTGCGGCACGGATAACGCATCTGATCAACCACTGGAACAAGCCTTAGATCAAGCACTGTCCCACATTCCAGAAGACAGCGAATGTGCTAAGGCCGTTCACTTTGCTCGTCAGTTAGCCTCAGACCCTGAGGGCACCGTACACATCAGAGAGCGCTACAAAGCACTAAGCGTAGTGCACACGGTAAATAACCTTGCGCTGGTGGTATGGGCGCTACTGCGACACCAAGACGATTTCAGCGCAGCTATTGGCGACGTTGTCGCAGCGGGCCTAGACACCGACTGCAACGGCGCAACCGTTGGTGCATTGTGGGCCTTGCAGGGCAAACCAATACCCGCAGAATGGATACAGCCATGGCAAGGCCGAGTAGGCCTATCATTGGCGGGCTTTGATCAAATGAATATAGATGAACTGGTCGCACGCACAATCAAAGTAGCTAAAGCGATGGATTTAAATCAATAACTCAAAACCTTCAGCGACGTGTTGCGGTAATAATGATGGCAAATTCGTCACGCGAATTTTTCAATAACAGTGGGAGCTAACAATGGCATTAACGCGCTATGTGACAGAAATGGGAATGGGAACCGACGTTCACGGCGGCGATTATACCAAGGCAGCCAAACGAGCTGTATCTGACGCCATTAGGCATTCGAGTCTCAATTTTTTTCGCGCACTGAATAAGTCACCCGCTGACATGCGCATTACAGTGCGCATTGGTGTTGCAGAACCAGACAGTGTCGACAAAGCGGCCGTCGCAGCAGAACTACCTTATGGACAGGTTACAGTCGAACCAGTCTTGGGCGGATTGAATGTGCCTGCGGCTCAGGGCAGTGATCTTTTAGTCATTGCCAATGCCGCTGTCATTGTTTGCTTTGAAGAATAGCGCTAAAACCGCGTTAAGAAACGGCGCTATAACACATCCAATATGCGCGAGTACTTGATTGCAAACTCTCTGCGCTTTTCTGTAGCACCAACCACGGTTTCGTCATCTAGCTCGTTATAAACCAAATATAAGCCCGAGTTTGCTGATTGCAACCAAGAGAAACGAACGTTAGAGCCAACCAAATCTGATCTGTCGTCATATTGCACCAACACCTGCAACAAAACTTTCGGTGTAAAGGAATAAGACATGCGCAGCCTTGCTACATTCACTTCAAAGGCACCATTGTTAACCGGCAGGTCAATATCATTTCTACTCCAAGTCAGGTTACTGGTGAATGCATCGCCGAATCGATATCTAATATCCGCTTCCAGCGCATTGCGGTCACCGCCATAAAAACCACCTATTCTAGAAGTCAGCGAAAGGCTTAGGGGCTTGCGCCGATCGCTGATGAGTACCATTTGCGATTCTGTATGGTCGTACTCACCTACACCAACAAAGGTGCCAGAATTTATTTCAAACGGATCTTGCACACCTTCATGGGTGAAGTTCACACCTGTATGAATTTCCCAACCGTTATGCCATTCCCAATGATTGTCTACGTGCAAAAACCCCGACTCGTAAAAGCCCTCGTCATCTCTATAGCCGCGGTAAAAAATATGCGGCCGCAGTTCAAACAACCCAAGAAAATCTTTGGGTCGACGGCGATGAAACAACGACGTGCTGATTTTTTCGTAGTTGGTGCGGCGGAGAAAACCCACCTCTGGGTTAAAATTATTTTCTACTTTTGAGTAAGCAAACTGATTAGTCCAAGATTCTGAGCTGTAAACGATCTTTGCTAAGCCGGCTAAATCCTCGCCGCGTAAAGTAGGCGTATCCGTTTTAGCGATGTAGCCGGAGAGTGTGACTTTCTCGTTCACTCCCAATTGCCCATCTATTGCATAGGTGCGATTTATATCACCGGTCAATTCGTCGTCTTTGTTTATCACTAACCCACCCAGAGAGGTGCGATCACCGAATTCTTGACTCACCCGGGCTAAACTGTAACTGGCTTCACCTAGACCATCTTCGTTTTCGCTAGTGGTCATATGCAGCAGACCAAGATTTGTTGCAGCGCCTGCTTTACCGGACAGCCGCAGACCCGCATCAATAGGTACCGGCGCACCGTCTTCGTCTATACCAATGCGGCGACTAAAAAATAGTTCAACGTCGCCTCTATCGCCAACAGAAAATTGCCCAGCGTTCTCTAAAAAGAATGGGCGCTTTTCGGGCAAAAATATGGAGAAACGATCTAAGTTGACCTGCACCTCGTCCACTTCCACTTGGGCAAAGTCCGTGTTGTAAGTGAGGTCTAGCGTTAGGCTTGGGGTAACAGAATACTTGGCGTCAAAGCCCACGGCGGTTTCATCGTGAGTGCCAGGCGCGGCGTCACCACCCGTGGTCACTTGACCCAGTACATAGGGAGTGAATTTAAGGTTGCGCTGCTTTGGCGCACGCAGCCCGGTCAACGTACCCGCTTGAGAAACACGGAACAAATTGTACTGCCGCTCTAATGGCGACCAGTATGCTACTTCGTCAGTGCGGCCAATATTGCGCTGAAAATTAATCCCCCAATCTTGCACCTCCGCCGAGTCGTAGCGCAGAGACTTAAAGGGAATCGCAAACTCTGCACTCCAGCCAAAATCACCGACCTTGGTGGCCACGTCCCAAGTAGCGTCCCAGTTTTTATTAAAACCGCCACCGCCATCTCGTGAGCCTTCCTTGGTTACTTGGCCATCGTACTGCGCGCCGCCAGGGGTAGTACCAAAAACAAAACCATTCTGCCGGTCTTGAAATCCATCAATGATAAATCGAAAGCTATCAATATTTCTTAGACTCGCATCACGGCGGGCGTCGGAAATGATCAATGTTTTGGGGTCGTCGTCGTAACAGACCACCGCCAAATAAAACGTGTCCTCACTGTAGCTTACATAAACTTGGGTTTTTTGACTTGCTGGCACACCTTGCTGAGGGCGAACCTGAACGAACCCTGTAACGCCAGTTTGCGCTTGCCAAACAGCGTCAGACAAAACATCACCGTCGATTACTGGGCTTTCAAGTAGGGAATTTGCGGTTAGGCTGGGGGCTTTGACGTTAGCAGGCTGAGCGCTAACAAAGGAGGCGGCTAAAACCAATACTGTTGGTAAAAGCAAACACCGGACGAGGCTCTTCAAGTAACGACCCTTCCTATTAGTTGTGGGTTAGTAGCTATAAGTTAATAGCTAAAGATTAGTGATTGCGGGTTAGTTGCAGGGTGATAAAAGATTGCTACATGACCTTAAAAATACTGAGCAGCAGGGGTTTGGCCCAAGCGGTAAAACACACCGTTTCGCAGCCGCAGGGCTATGCTAAATTATTTTCAGCATAGCCCAAGTGCAAAACTACCTAACGGCAGAATTTTTACTACAGACGAGTAACACGGACAGGCAGTCCGGTGTAGCCTTTGACGAACGACGAGAAAGTACGCTCAACATCGCCTACAACTTCGATCTTCTCGAAACGCTTCATGATCTCTTCCCAAAGTACTCGTAGCTGCATTTCAGCAAGACGATTACCCATGCAGCGATGGATACCAAACCCAAAGGACAAGTGCTGGCGAGCGTTCTGACGATCAATAATCAGTTCTTCACCGCGTTCAAAAAAGTCCTCGTCTCTATTACCAGACACGTACCACATCAGCATTTGATCGCCTGCCTTAATCTGCTTACCGCCTACTTCACAGTCGTTGTTGGCAGTGCGGCGCATATAGGCCAAAGGCGTTTGCCAGCGGATGATCTCGGCAACCATGTTGGGAATAAGATCATGATTTGCTTTGAGCTTTTCATACTCTGCTGGGAATTCATTCAGCGCCAGCACGCCACCGGTCATGGAATTACGCGTAGTGTCATTGCCACCCACAATCAACAAAATCAGATTGCCTAAAAACTCTAAAGGCTCCATATCTTTGGTATCTTTACCGTTTGCGAGCATGGAGACAAAGTCGTCGGTAGGATTTGCTTTACGCTCTTCCCAAATGCGCGTGAAGTAAACCAAACACTCGATGAGTTCTTCGCGGCGCTGCTCTTCTGAATCAATTACGCCGCCACCTGGCACGGCTGTAGCCACATCTGACCAGCGCGTTAACTTGGCACGCTCTTCAAACGGGAAGTCGAACAAGGTGGCCAGCATTTGCGTGGTCAGTTCTATGGAAACTTTATCTACCCAGTTGAAGGTTTCACCTTCAGGTAGAGAATCTAAAACATTACCCGTACGCTCCCGGATCAAGCTTTCCATTGCCGCCAAGTTTCTTGTAGAAACTACCGGAGCAACGGTCTTGCGCTGCACGTCGTGTTTTGGTTGGTCCATTGCAATGAACAGGCTGATGTCTAAAGCACCTTCGGGCAAAGGCTGATCTATTGGAAAGCCTAGTGTAATACCATGTGCGCTAGAAAAATTGACGTGGTCAGAGTCCACTGCCTTGATTTCTTCATAGCGAGTTAAAGACCAATATCTACCCGCCACTTCAGTTTCATTAAAATGTACCGGGTCGTCGCGACGCAGGCGCTCAAAATACTCGAGCATACGGTTTTCCGCGAATAGTCTGTTCCAAACAGGATTTATGTCTTCAAGTGGCAAGTCGTTGGCGGCAGGAATTCTTCCGCTAATTTTATCTTGCTCGGAACCTGGACGAATGTAACTTGGCGGATTGTCCGTTGCCAGCGAGGCCTCTAAACCCGAACTCGTATCAACTGCTTCACTCATTGCTCTCTCCGTTTAGCTGTATATCTGTATAGCTGTGTATCTGTAGCTGGCCGCCGATAACTGGCTGTAAACATATGTGCGTGCCCAGCTAGGAGCAGCTCTCACCAAATCTAAGAACTGCATTTAGATCCCAAAATTTAGCTGAATTTTGCTTTCAACGCTAGCGCCAACGTGCCTTAGGTTTGCTTCAATCCCAGGTGCGAAAAACCGCTACTACAGCGAATAGTGGCCGTCAAATAACCCGTAATGCAAATAATTATCATTTAGTTATTGATAATGATTCTCATTTAGATATTATGTGCGCACTGCTCATTCAAAAAGAAGATAACAACAAATGAAAACTGTAATTACCGCAAGATTTATCACGTCGAGGTTCTCTTTACTCGTCATCGCGTTCGCTCTTAACCCTTCTATTACTAATGCTGACGACGGCGAAATCTTCATTGAAGAAGTGACTATCATCGGCGAGAAAGTTACTGGCGACCAGGTCAGCGGCAGTGCTCATTACATCGGGACTGAGGAATTAGAACAACAAGCTTATTCCGATATTCAGCGCACCATAAGACAAGTCCCTGGCGTTTCAGTACAAGTAGAGGATGGTTACGGGTTACGCCCCAATCTAAGTATTCGCGGAGTTGCCACTGAACGCAGCGGGCGCATCACGCTACTTGAGGACAACGTGCTTATAGCACCAGCACCTTATTCAGCGCCAAGCGCATACTATTTCCCCACATTTGGTCGTATGAGTGCCGTCGAAGTGCTTAAAGGACCAGCCGCTATCACTCAAGGCCCGTACACTATCGGCGGCGCTATCAACATGGTCACTACGCCAATTCCAAATGAAGCATCAGGCTCATTAGCCGTAGAAGCAGGCGAAAATTCGACTTATCGCTTCCATGGTCACTATGGCGCGGAGATGGATAATGGTTTGGGATACCTTGTTGAAACACACCAGTGGCAATCGGATGGCTTCCAATCCATAGATCGAGGCGGCGACAGCGGCTTAGATATCGAAGACTACATGCTCAAATTAAGCTATGCGCCCACCGATTCCGACCATGCAGTTGAATTCAAGTATCAAAAGGCAAAACAAAACTCTGACCAGAGCTATCTCGGTTTGACCGATACGGACTTCAACGCTCAAGCATTACGTCGCTATGGACTCTCCAAGCTGGACAACATTGAAACAGAGCACGACCAAGTTATTTTGCGCTATCGCTGGCAGGCAACCGAAGATTTATCTTTAACGGCCACCTACTACAACAACGAACATGAGCGTAATTGGTATAAAACTGAGGGAATTGACTTTGATGGCAGCAGCAGTGCACAAGCATTTTCACGCACTAGCTGGTCTAAGGTGATTACGGCAATCAACATGGGCAATAGTCTAGACGGCGTAGCCCCCGCGCAAATGAGCCAGATCTTAGATGGCAGCTTAGATACTGCTGATGGAAGCATTCAACTTCGTTCAAACGCCAGAGAATATTTCTCAAGGGGTATTCAACTTAATGCAGACTGGTCTACTAGACTGGGCGCAACGAAACACAATATCTCCGTTGGCCTACGTGTTCACGAAGATGAAGAAGACCGACTACAGAGAAACAGCACCTTTAGCCAGAAAAGCGGCGCTTTGGTGCTAGACGACCTTGGCCTGTTAGGTAACGCTGGAAACAGAGTTCAATCAGCCGAAGCACTGGCGATACATGTCTACGATCGTATCGAATTAGATCGATGGGTAATAACTCCTGGACTACGTTACGAGGACATTGATCAGCAAAGACAGCGTTGGGAAACACGGGCGAGTCGCACCACAAATCCATCGATCAGAAGTGCAGCTAGCTTACGCGACCAACGCGAAAATAAAACACAAGTTTGGTTACCGGGTATCGGCGCGAGCTACCAAATCTCAGACAGTAACGTAGCCTTCGCCGGCGCTCACAAAGGTTTTACAGCCCCAACTAATGCGCCAAACGTAAACGAAGAAACAGCCATCAACTATGAACTGGGACTGCGACATTCTGGCGATTTCTACGCTGAGGCAACACTATTTCTGAGTGACTACGACAATTTGTTGGGTCAGTGCACCGCTTCCTCAGGCACGGATTGTGTTATTGGCGATGCTTTTAATGGCGAAGCAGCTACAGTTAAGGGCTTGGAACTACTGATTTCTGGAGACCTGTTTTCCAACGCTAGCATTAGCTTCCCTGCGAGTCTGACCTATACTTACATCGATAGTCAGTTTGACACTGACATTGCCAATACGGATTTTTTTGGTTCGGTGAGCGCCGGCGATCCAATTCCCTACATCCCAGAGAACCAGATGAATTTGTCTATTGGCGCACAGAACGGTGAATGGTCGATTTATGCTACTGTTAACTATGTTGATGCTGTTTGCGTGAGAGCCTCTTGCGGTATTTTCGAGGAGACTGATTCCTCAACCACGCTAGATTTAGCGGGCCATTACAAGATAAATGACACAACTTCTGTCTCTTTTAAACTGGAAAACGCTACAGACAGCGAAGATATATTAGGCAGGCAGCCGTATGGGGCGCGTCCAAATAAATCTCAAACAACGTCCATCGGTTTTAGAATTAAGCTATAGCTAACCTAATCACCCCAAAAATCTATAGCGGTGCAATTGCCGCTATAGAATTAGAGGTCAAGTTAGATTCAATCGCGCAGCTCCAAAACAAGATCTTGGGGGGTACTCTCAGGCAACGTTAGAACATCAACGGCTCCGGCAAAACGCTCATCAATTGCCTTGGCTATTTCATCAAAACGCCCTACTGCACAAAATTTATGAACCACGTCATCAGACACCTCCCGAGTCATTTCCGCCCACTGACCTTTCTTCGACATGTCATTGAGCTTACGGCCCAGATCTTCCCATCCATGAGATTCAAATACCGGCCAATAGGAGGGTGTAGAGCCGTAAAAACCTACCCGCATTCGCACCCACTCAAACATTTTGTTTACAGCTTCATCGTCTATACCCGTGACCACAAACCCTCCACCAGAGATTTCAAAGTCCTGTCGAGACTTACCCCTGTTTTCTAAGCCTTTCTCTAGTCGCGGCATAATCACCTCGTCTAGATATTTGCGGGTGCAAAACGCATGCAGCATGACACCATCGCACTCCTCCGCAGCTACTTTCATCATAGCTGGGCCAACTGCTGCGATCTGAATTTTCGGCACATCGCAGGCTAACGGCTGCGGCGTAAAATTTGGCGTCATTAAACTGAATTGATAATGGTCTCCTTGATAATCGAGTTGAGTGTCATTAGCCCAACAGTCCCAAATAGCGCGCACAGATTGCACGTACTCACGCATGCGTGGAGCCGGCGCGCTCCAAGGCACACTAAAGCGACGAATGTTATGCCCTTTCACCTGGCTACCAATACCTAGAGTAAAACGGCCATTACTGGCGCGCTGCAAATCCCAGGATAAATTGGCGGCGACCATTGGGCTGCGCGCAAACGCAATAGCAATGTTGGTACGTATTTCCAAGTCATCCGTATGACTTGCAGCCACAGCCAAAGGCAAAAATGGATCCTGCTTATTTTCTTGGGTAGCAATACCAGTAAAACCATTGTCTTGAGCAGCTTTCGCAGCGACCCCCACCTGGCTCAAATCATGAGCAGGGACACCTGTATTTATTTTCATAGCCTTCGCTTCCTAATCTGCCAAATAGCAATGCAATACCCTTATGCTTGCTGCTTTTCTCTAGCGCGTTTGAAACCGGGACGTTGCATAAGAGCAGCCAAATAGCGCTTGCAGTTTGGCTTATAGCGCTCATCCAAACCCAACGACACCCCTAGAAAAAGCGCATAGCCCACAGCTATGTCGGCAATGGTGAATTTGTCAGCGACTAAGAAATCTCTACCTTCTAACGCCGCTTCCACTGCACGCAGCCGCGACCAATACCAGATGGAGTAGTCTTCAACCACTTGGGGAATACGACGCTCTTCAGGCTCTAAGCGGGTGTAGCGCAACACCAAAGTCTGAGGGAAAGTCAGGGTGGCATCACTACGATACAACCAATTCAGGTACTCGCCGTACTCTGGCTCATCTACAGTGACAGACAGCGGCGTGGGACCATACTTGTCCGCTAAGTATTGGCAGATGCCAGATGACTCGGTCATGATCATTTCACCGTCAGTAAAAGTCGGCACTGTACCCATTGGATTCAGATCTAGGTAACCTGGATAGGTGGCACGAGGCGGGAACTCCATATTGATGAGTTCATAGTCCAAACCCATTTCCTCTAAAGCCCACAACGGTCTTAAAGAGCGCGAATCGCTACAGTGATATAATTTCATTTTTTCTCTCTACTGCTTATCTTATTCTCGGCGACGAAATTGACGCCTCTTCGTTTCTGTTTTCTGTTTTCTGTTTTCTGTTTTCTGTTGTGGATTGTCGGCTTTATCTTTTAATACCAACTAACTCACTTCATCCAGTAAAAGCGGCCCCAACAGCGCACGGTGATAGGCCGCATCACCAAACTGATACTGGCACCACAATGCTCTGCGTAAAAACAACTGGGCATCGCAATCGTAGGTGAAGCCAAAACCACCGTGAAATTGCACCGCACGATCGCCAGCAAAAGCAAAAGCTTCGCTGCCTTGGGCTTTCGCCATACGAATTGCTGACTCTGTGGCGTTGGCGTCTTCTCCAGCCAACAACGTTGCTGCGTGGTAAAGGTGAGAGCGACAGGCTTCCATAGATAACAGAATTTGTACCGAGGGATGCTTTAAAGACTGATAGCTACCAATGTACTGATCAAACTGTTTACGGGTTGTTAGGTAATCTACTATGACGTGCAAAACGCCTGCTAGACCACCGGCCATTTCAGCAGTCAGTAACAATAATGCGGCCTGTTCAATGCCGGCGAAATCTGCGCCATCTAGAACCTGCACAGCAGGCACGGTTATCCCGTCTAGGTTTAGCGTATAACTGCGACGCGTTTCATCAATAACTGTTTCCCGAGTCAGCGCATTGGTTGGCAGCTGATCTGCCTGTACAAGTACCAATCTTGGCGCGCCATCAATCATTGCCGACACCACAATCACGCCGGCTTTGGGCGCATCCAGCACAAAGCACTTTTTGCCAGACAGGGACACTGCGTCTCCTGAGATTACGCCCTGGCTTTGAATTTCCTGCAAACGCCAGTTACCGTCCTCTTCCGTCAACGCCATGCTTGCAACTGCGCCTGCGGCAATTTGTGGTAGCCAATGATTCTTCTGCGCCTCACTGCCCGAAACCACTAAGGCATTCGCCGCAAGCACGGTAGGTACGTAAGGCGAGCCCATAAGATGGCGACCCATACTTTCGACAATGGGTACAACATCAGCAAGGCTCAATCCCAGTCCACCATACTGCTCTGGAATAGTGATGCCGAGCCAACCCAGGTCTGCCATCTCTGACCAGATACCCGCATCCACACTGTCATCCAATTCAATTTGCCGCCGGACACCATCTAAGGGCGAATTTTTTCGACAAAAATCTACTGCGGTTTCTAGCAGCATGGTTTGTTCTTCAGTGAACTCTATCGTCGCCATGTGATTCTCCTATTTAACCCTTGGGCAGGCCAAGCACACGCTCGCCAATAATGTTGTGTTGGATCTGCGTGGTACCCCCACCAATGGTTCCTGAAAATGCATTCAGATAAGAGCGCTGCCACATACCACCGTCAACGGCGTCTTTACTTACATATCGAGCACCATTGGCGCCTTGTAGCGAGATTGCAAACTGACACATGCGACGCTTCAGTTCAGACGAGCGCAACTTACTAGACATGCTAATAGAAGTTGGCCAGTCACTAGCAAGCGCTGGCACTTTGGCTCTTGCCGCCATGAGGCTGTTGTTTTGTGACTCTGTAATCAGATCCACTAGCTCATTGCGCACATGGGCGTCTTCAATAGCTGGACGGCCATTGCGCTTTGCTCTACGCGCCAACTCAACAATATCGTCAATAGTTAAGTCCATCATCGCCAAGCCACCCGCTTGACCTCCGGTGGCACCACGCTCGAAGGTTAATGTTGCCATAGCAACTTTCCAGCCTTCGCCTTCATTACCCATCATGCAGGAGGCAGGAATACGCGCATCATTGAAAAAGGTCTGACAAAAACCATACTCGCCGGTGAGTTTTTTGATTGGTCGTGGTTCTATACCCTCTGCCTGCATAGGCGCGAGGAAGAAACTTAAACCAGCATACTTGCTGCTACTTTGCTGAGAAGTTCTTGCCAGTAAAATCATGTACTTGGCATAACTGCCTAGGCTGGTCCAAATCTTTGAACCGTTAACAACGTATTCGTCCCCATCTTTAACCGCCTTGCACTGAGCACTGCCCAAATCTGAACCATGATCAGGCTCGGAGAAGCCTTGGCACCATATGTCTTCGGCGCTGAGAATACCCTTAATGTATTTGGCTTTATCGGCATCGGAACCCATCATTAAAATCAGCGGCCCGGCCCAGTTCAAACCAATGGTGTTAGGTAAAAACGGCACGCGATGCTTAGCCATAGCCTTTGTGGCAATGTCTTGGAACACTTGATCCACGCCACCGCCGCCATATTCCTTCGGCCACGCCATACCCACGTAACCGTTTTCATAAACCTTATTTTGCCAGTCGCGTAAAAACTCAAACTGACTGTCGGTGCCTACTTCCATGAAAGTTTCCGGCAAAATAAACCCGGGATTAGCCGGCTTATTTTCCAAAAACCAACGGTCTGCTTGCTCCTCGAACTCTTTTAGTTCTGCTTGGGTGGTTGTCATACTAGATGCCTCATTATTTTAAATTCTGTCTAGCGCATTGCTCTGTTAAACCAAGTCTACGTGGGCGCACGTAACTCCAACAAAGGTGCTATCAATTCTATCCACTTTTTAACGTAGCTCTGGGTGGTTTGCTGGTCTACCCCATAATGCTCCTGAATCAGCAAGCCGCGCATAAAACTGCGGGTCATATTCAGCAACATGACTACCTCTTGGTCGTTGCCGCTGCTGGCGCGATAACTGGCTACGCTTTGCTGATCTAAATTTTTCCCCCAATCTACCAGCTCATCTGCAATACGGTGAGCTAACGCTTTATCTGTACGCGAGGCGTTGAGTACCTCCATCAATGCACGGTAGGCGGCTGTGTTAATGAAGCGCTGCCACGCATCCATCAGGGCAGCTTCCACTGACACTGGTTGAGATTCTTTTCTCTGCACGGTTCTCAGCAAAAGAGTGTCTACCGTTGCGGCGATCAAATCCTCTTTAGTCGGAAAATGATGTTGCACCGCGCCTTTAGAGAAGCCCGCCATCTGAGCAACGCGAATAATAGAGGTTTCCGCATAACCTACAGCCGCTAACGAGCTGATTGTTGCGCTACAAATGCCCTCTCTGGCGCGTGCACTTTTTGCCTGCTGTAATCCTAGTTGTGCGGTCACGTGTCCTCCTTGATTGAGGATAAGTTAGCATAAAAAAACCTTCTGGCTGGCTTTTTATTCTGATAGGTTTAGGGCGTTGATGAAAACTACATCTATAAAGTCCCGGGGGGAAACATGCCGATACTGGAATCCAAATTGGACACCAGAGCTGACATTTTTCAGCAGAATAAGAGCGATATGCTGGAAACGCTCACAGAGTTACAAGACCTGTACGACAACGCAGCTGAAGGCGGTGGCGCTGAAGCCGTCGCTCGCATACGCAAGCGCGGCAAGATGCCCATAAGAGAACGCATAGCCAACATATTGGACCGGGATTCCTCTTTCTTGGAAATCAGCCCACTGGCTGCTTGGCGCTCTCCCTATGATTTAGGTTCCGGTTTTGTTGTCGGTATTGGCGTTATAGAAGGCGTTGAGTGCGTCATTTTAGGTCACGACCCGTCGGTTAGAGCAGGCGCATTCAACCCGTTCAACTCAAAAAAATTAATGCGTGGCTTAGAAATAGCCCGCGAAAACAGACTGCCTTATGTGCAGTTCGTTGAGAGCGCCGGCGCGGATTTGCGCGGCGAAGCGGGCGGCGACCCTGAAGCGGTTATTCAAAACGAAATAGAGCATTTTGCTGAATCTGGGCGGCTGTTTTACGAGATCACCGAACTCTCCAAAATGCGCATCCCCACAATATCCGTGGTATTTGGGGCCGCCACAGCTGGGGGCGCTTACCAGCCGGGCATGAGCGACTACAACATTATGGTTAAAAACCAGACCATGCTGGCCCTAGGTTCACCGCCCTTGGTGAAAATGGCCACAGGCGAAGATGCTGACGCTGAAAGCTTAGGCGGCGCGGACATGCACACACAGATTTCAGGTGTAGGTGACTATCTGGCCCAGGACGAAATGGACGCACTGCGCATGTGCCGAGAAGTGGTTTCCCACCTTAACTGGCGCAAACTTGGCCCAGAACCAAAAGCTGATTTCACCGAACCCAAGCACAACCCCGAGGACATGCTGGGCTTGGTCTCCAAAGACCTACGCAGTCCATTGGATATTCGCGAAGTCATTATGCGTATTGTCGACGGTTCTAAATTTGAGGAATTCAAGCCCCTGTACGGCCCCACGCTAGTGTGCGGGTGGTCGTCTATTCACGGTTACCCGGTGGGATTAATTGGCAATAACGGCGCGCTGTTTTCAGAGTCTGCGGAAAAGGCGGCACAATTTATTCAGCTTTGTAACCAAATAGATGTACCTCTAGTGTTCTTACACAACATCACCGGCTTTCTAGTGGGCACCGACTTTGAGCATGGCGGCATTACCAAAAACGGTTCCAAGATGATCAATGCCGTGGCCAATTCCACGGTTCCTCATGTCACCGTAATTGTGGGCTCTTCCTACGGCGCCGGTAACTACGGCATGAGCGGGCGCGCATTTGGCACTTCTTTCACCTACATCTGGCCTTTCGCAAAAATCGCAGTAATGGGACCCAAGCAAATGGCCGGGGTAATGACCATTGTTGGGCGCGGTGCTGCCGAGCGGCGCGGTGCAGAATTCGACGAAGCCGCCAATGAAGAGCGAGTGGCCATTGCGGAGCACTGGGCCGAAGAGCGATCAAAAGGTTTGTACGCAACTTCTAGAGTTGCAGACGACGGCATGATCGATCCACGGGACACCAGAGAGGTCATTGCGATGTCGCTCTCGGCATGTCACAACAATGAAGTTAAAGGCACCAAGGAGTACGGCACATGGCGCATGTAATCACCCCTATCACACGACTATTGATCGCCAACCGGGGCGAAATAGCACGACGCATCATGCGCACTGCACACGATATGGGTATCAGTACCGTAGCCATTTATGCAGACGGTGATGCCAACGCTCCCTTTGTCAATGAAGCAGACAGCGCAGTGGCCTTAAACGGTCGCACCACAGCAGAAACCTATTTAGATGTGGGCAAAGTTTTGCACGCTTGTCGGCGCAGTGGCGCAGACGCCATTCACCCAGGCTACGGATTTTTATCCGAAAACGAAGCCTTTGCTCAAGCGGTAATAGACGCAGGCATCAAGTGGCTTGGGCCTACCCCAGAGGTCATTGGCTTAATGGGCGACAAACTGTCTGCCAAAAGGCTCATGGATGAAGCCGGCGTACCCACTCTGCCCGGTGTAGAAATTGAAGCTGATACAGACATCGTGGCAGCAGCAGCAAAAATTGGTTATCCGGTGTTGGTCAAAGCGTCAGCCGGTGGCGGCGGTCGCGGCATGCGCGTGGTTGAAAACGAAGCAGGGCTAGTTGCCGCAGTGGAGGGTGCCAAGCGCGAAGCCGGCAGTTCTTTCGGCGACGACACCGTGTTCTTAGAAAAATGGCTCGCAACCTCGCGGCATGTAGAAATTCAAATTCTCGGCGACAGCCACGGCAACTTAGTACATTGCTACGAGCGCGAGTGCTCAATTCAGCGTCGCCATCAAAAGATCATTGAAGAGGCCCCCAGCCCGGCAGTAGACGATGCTCTGCGCTCGCGCATGGGAGACGCAGCCATTGCCGCTGCGAAAAAACTTGGCTACTCGTCAGCCGGTACGGTTGAATTTTTGCTCAGTGGCGACGACTTTTACTTCCTAGAAGTGAACGCCCGCTTACAAGTCGAGCACCCGATTACTGAAGAGATTATTGGTAAAGACTTAGTCCGCGAACAAATTCGCGTGGCAGAAGGTGAGACATTGTCTTTCACCCAAGAGGACATCAGCATTAACGGCCATGCGATAGAAGCCCGGCTTTATGCAGAAGATCCCGCCAAGGGCTTCCTCCCGGCACCTGGACCCGTGTTGGCTTGGACACCGTCAACCATTGGTAAAGCTCGCTTTGATTCCGGGGTAGAAACCGGCAGTGAAATCAGCACGCAATTTGACCCAATGATTGCCAAGGTAATTGTTCATGCGCCTACGCGTAGAGAGGCCGCCAGCCGGCTGGCCCGTGTGCTTGAGACCACAGAGATTCAAGGTCTAAAAACCAATAGAGATTTCTTGGTCACCACTTTGCGTACACCAGAGTACTTAGCTGGGGACACCACTACAGACTTTATCGAACGCGTAAAACCTACATTAACCCGCGAAGTCTCACGCCAAGAATTAGTCGAAGCCGCGATCGCCACAACGATAGAAGGACAAGCGCGCAGACGCGCCTCCGCCAAAGTATTGGGCACCATGAGCAGTGGGTGGCGCAATTCCACCATGCCCATGGAACGCATCAGCTATAAGTTTGGCAAAAAAGAGGAAGTTGAGGTGGCCTATAAACGCCAACGCAACGGCCAGTTTGCAGTACATGTAGATGAGCAAACTATGCACGTTACGTGCTATGCAGGCGGTGAGGGCAATGTGGATCTAGACCTCGACGGACGCCGACTACACTTTAATGTGTCACCCCATGCCGACGACTGGCTGATACACAGTAGCAATGGCGACCTACGTCTAACAGAACTGCCACGCTATCCATCCACCAACACTGACGAGAGTGGCGGAGGTCTCACCGCGCCCATGCCTGGCTCAGTGTTAGCCACACAAGTTGCTGCTGGCGCTACGGTCGCAAAAGGCGATTTACTGGTGATTTTAGAGGCCATGAAAATGGAACACCGAATTACTGCACCGCGCGACGGCGTGGTGGAATCAGTGCACGTTAACGTGGGCGAACAAGTTGAAAACGCCCAACTGCTAGTCACTCTAGCTGCGGTAGAAGGAGAATAGAAATGGCAGGTACCCAAGCGACACTTTACGAAATAAAAAATGGCGCAGCGTGGATTACGCTAAACCGACCGGAGAACCGCAACGCATTGTCGTCAGTTTTAGTCACAGAACTTTATGACCATTTACTGGCATCTAATGCAAATGATGCCGTACGCTCTATCGTCATTACCGGCAATGGACCGGCATTCTGCGCCGGGGCAGATCTAAAAAGCCCGCCAGGACAATTGTCGGAGGGCTCATCTCGCGCAGTACCCTACGCAGATGTACTCACCGCAATACTGGACAGCCCAAAGCCTGTGATCGCAGCCATTAATGGCGCAGCCTTCGCAGGCGGACTGGGCTTAGTTGGCGCATCCGACATTGTGATCAGCCGCGAAGACGTACAAATGAGCTTTTCTGAAGTACGCATTGGTGTCATACCAGCCATTATTTCTGTGGTTTGTTTACCCAAACTCGGCGCCCACCACGGCATGAAGTTGTTCCTAACCGGCGAGCGCTTTGACGGCCACCAAGCCGTGCACATGGGCTTGGCGCATCGCGCAGTACCAGCAGACCAATTGCACGCCGCAGTGGACGAGGAAATTGCCATGATCAATCTTGGAGGCCCAATAGCTGTTCAGGAATGTAAAAAGCTAGCCCGCAGAGTGCCCACGTTAACTACGGCTGAAGCCTTTAAGGAAACAGCGGAGTGGAGTACGCGCATGTTCCGCTCAGATGAAGGCGCGGAGGGCATGGCGTCTTTCAGAGAAAAGCGCAAACCCTCCTGGGTTGCAAAAGTTTGAGGGCGCTCTACAAAAATTAACCGCAATGTCCTTTAAATAAAGAAGGGGTATCGAGGCAATGCCTTTGAAAGGCATATCAAAGAGGGAGAAGGGAAATGACAGACGTAATACGTATTGGCAATTGCAGCGGTTTCTATGGGGACAGATTAGACGCGGCGCGAGAAATGGTTGAAGGCGGCCCCATTGATGTACTCACAGGCGACTACCTAGCAGAACTGACCATGTCCATTTTATATGGCCAAAAACAAGCACGCGGCGAAAACATGGGCTATGTGGGCACGTTCTTAAAACAGCTCAAAGAGGTGGCAGTAAGCTGTAAAGAGAAGAACATAAAAATTGTCACTAACGCCGGTGGCCTCAACCCCAAAAGCATGGCCGAAGAGGTAGAAAAGATACTTAAAGAATTAGATGTAGATTCTAAAGTAGCCTACATAGAGGGTGACAATATTCTTGACGACCTTGAAGAGCTACAGAAAGACGGCGAGTCTTTCACCAACCTAGATACTCAGGTTGCACTTAAAGACACTGACCAGCAAGCGCTCACGGCCAACGCCTATCTGGGCGGTTGGGGCATTAAAGAAGCCTTAGACCAAGGCGCTGACATTGTCATTTGCCCAAGAGTCACAGACGCCGCCGTAGTCATTGGGCCTGCCGCATGGAAGTTTAACTGGCAGCGCAACGACTATGATGCGTTAGCTGGCGCCCTGGCCGCAGGCCATATTATTGAATGCGGCGCTCAGTGCTGTGGCGGCAACTATGCTTTTTTTGAGGAAGTGCCCAGCTTTAGAGATGTGGGTTACCCAATCGCTGAAATAGAAGCCAACGGCAACTTCACCGTGACCAAGCACGCAGGCACTGGCGGACTCATCTCTGTAGGTACCATTACTGCCCAACTGCTGTATGAGATTTCCACACCGGCATACTACAACCCAGACGTTATCGCGCATTTCGACACTATGAAAATAGAACAGGCTGGCGATGACCGCGTCTATGTCAGTGGTTGCCGGGGCAGCAGTCCCCCACCCACACATAAAGTTTGTTTCAATACACGCGGGCTGTATAAGCAATCTATGGAAACTTTGCTCACGGGCTTAGACATAGAGCTAAAAGCCGAGCGCTTTTTAGACGCAGTGTTCCACAACTTAGGCGGGCGTGAGCAGTTTGAAAATGTAGACATACACCTAATCAGAAGTGATCAGGAAGATCCTGACAGCAATGAAGTCGCCCACGCTGCATTGCGCGTAACCCTAACCAGCAAAGACCCAAGTAAGTTTGGCCGAATTTTTTCTGCCAAAGTCACAGAGCTGGGCTTGGCGGGCATACCCGGCAACACCGGCAGAGGCGCGGCAGGCTTCAACGGCGACGCTGCTGTCATTCATTGGCCGGCGTTGATAGACAGCCAGCGTTTAACCGAAGTTGTGCATGTTGGCGGCAAAACCACGGAAGTATTGCCCACCCAGCGCTTAGGATTGGATGAAATTTACTACCAAGAAACACCAGCAGTCATTGCACCGGCGCCCACCGGACCAGCCAAACGCATTCCATTTGGACGCTTATTCGGCACACGCTCTGGGGACAAAGGCGGCAATGCCAATATGGGCGTTTGGGCGCGGTCAGACGAGGCGTATAGTTTTCTCTACGAGTTTTTAACAGTGGAAGAATTCAAGCGGCTCGCGCCTGACTTCGGCATTTATGAAGTAGAACGCTACGACATGCCAAACCTGCGTGCCATGAACTTCTATATAAAAGGCGTGTTGGGTACCGGCGCGGCGTCAAACCACCGTATAGATAAGCAGGCTAAAACATTGGGCGAATACTTCAGAGCAAAATATATTGAAGTACCAGAAAGCTTGGCTGCGGGCCTATAACTTAGCTCAGCAGCCCTGTTAAACAGCCCTCCATGAGAGGGCTTTTTTGTGTCTCACGCCCCCCTTTTTTCCACTCAATTTCTGCGGCTAATTAAGAGCAGTTGGTTACGCAAACCCTGCTCGCGGGTGGTTTTGCTTTAAGCAATACCCTGCCAATCGTTTCATCACCTCTATGTAACCTTTAGTCCAACCTCACTGAAAAATGACGAAATGTCCAAGTACAGTAGCAAGCCTAACTTCGGGCACTCGCTACCTCTTGCTAGACTCAGTCTAAGTAACACGGGCCTATTCGAGAAACCCAACTTAAGCAGTTAGACTATGTCCATTCTTAGCAGGCAACGGAGACTTCTAAATGTCGCTGGTCAACAAAATACTCGTTTGCTTCATAGCAATGTTTCTACTCCCCTATTCTGGACTCGCCTTAGCGGGAGAGCCCGGCAGCGGCGCGCGCAAGTTCGCGCAGCTAGAGCAACTGCTGCCCACGCCCAATAGCTACCGCACAGCATCCGGCGCGCCTGGGTTTGCTTATTGGCAACAACAAGCAGACTACCAAATTCAGGTGGCACTCGATGAGGACAACCAATCAATTGTCGGCAGTGAACAAATCACCTACACCAACAATTCGCCAGACACTCTCAACTACCTGTGGCTGCAATTAGATCAAAATCGATTTGCTGAAGGATCTCTCGATCGCCGCTCACAAACCACCAACCCCAAAGAGGATAAGATCAGCTTTAACCGGCTTCGGCAGGCACAATCTTTTGCTGACAACGAACACGGTTACAGCGACCTTACTGTCACCGACAAAAGCGGTAACCCCCTACCCTTCGTGGTGATAGACACCATGATGCGCATTGATCTTAAAAAGGCGCTGAAGTCCAAGGGCAAAACTGTGTTCAACATAGGCTGGGCTTTCAACATAATTGAAGAGGCGGCTATTGGCGGGCGCGGTGGATATGAGCATTTCGAAGACAACGACAGCTACATTTTCTTCCTTGCCCAATGGTTTCCACGAATGGTTGCGTACACCGACTATGCCGGTTGGCAGCACAAAGCATTCTTAGGCCGGGGCGAGTTCACTTTAGAATTCGGTAACTATGAAGTGGCCATCACTGTACCAGAAGGACATATCGTATCTGCCACTGGCGAGCTGACAAATGCCAGTGAGGTGTTAACCAAAGCACAGCGCCAACGCTTGGCCAAGGCCAACACTGCAACGCCCGTATTTGTTGTCACCTCTGAAGAGGCTCTGGCCAACGAAAACCTGACAGACAAACCGAGCGGCAGCAAAACTTGGCGGTTCAATGCCCAGCGCATTCGCGACTTTGCATGGTCATCGTCACGGAAATTTATTTGGGACGCCATGCTGCACAGCCAACCCGGTGCGAAACACGACAAGGTATTAGCCATGTCTTTTTATCCCAACGAGGCCGAACCCGCTTGGTCCCAATACTCTACACAAGCCGTAATTCATACGTTAGACATCTATTCGCGTTTTTCCTTCGACTACCCCTACCCAACCGCCCAGTCTGTTAACACCTGGGAACGCGGTGGCATGGAATATCCAATGATCACCTTTAATGGTTATAGACCCTCAATTGAGAAAAAGGACGAAAGCGAGGATGAGGACGAAGCAGCCGCTGTAGACAATGCAATTGCCGGGCTTGAGAGCAGCGCTGAGAAGGCCGCTAAGCAAACGCAGGACACCACCACCTATTCCCGCCAAATCAAGTACGGGCTTATTGGTGTCATCATTCATGAAATAGGTCACATCTACTTCCCCATGGTTGTTAACTCAGATGAGCGTCAGTGGACATGGATGGACGAAGGCATAAATACCTTTTTGGAATATGTTGCTGAGCTAGAGTGGGAAGAGCGCTTCCCAGCCTTTCGCGGCAAAACCAATGTATTGGACTATATTCCTGAGTACATGACGTCAACGGACCAAGTGCCGATCATGACCCAGTCCGATTCCATTTTGCAGTTTGGTCCAAATGCTTATTCTAAGCCCGCCGCCGCGCTGACCGTACTGCGCGAAACTGTCATGGGTCGCCAACAGTTCGATTTCGCATTTAAGCAATATGCCAACCGCTGGAAATTCAAACGACCTACGCCGGCAGATTTTTTTAGAACCATGGAAGATGCTTCAGGCGTGGATTTAGACTGGTTTTGGCGCGGCTGGTTTTACAGCACAGACCATGTGGATATCGGCATTAACGACATACGTGAGTATCGAATAAAGACCGGAGATCCCGAAATAGATTTCCCATTGAACCGCATAGAAAACGAAGCACTTTACCCTCAGCCCATAATGCAGGAGCGCAACGCCGCATCCGGTTACACAACCCGTCTGCAACGACTGCCCGAGATAGCAGACTTCTATAATGAGAACGATGAATTCACGGTGTCCAACAAAGACAGAAATAAATATCAGTCATATTTGACGGGGTTGGATGACTGGGAAAAACAAGTGTTAGCACGAGCCATAAAAGAAGAACCCTATGTTTATTTCATAGATATAGAAAACAAGGGCGGCTTAGTCAGCCCACTGCCTATGAACATTACCTACCAAGACGGCAATAGCCGACAATTGAACTTACCCGCAGAAATCTGGCGGCGTAATGCAGAGAACATCACTCATGTGTTGTTGGAAAACAAAGCCATCGCAAAGGTCTCTATCGATGACAGACACCAAACAGCCGACGCGGACTTTTCCAACAACGCCTTTCCGCCAAGCATCACCTCATCCAGATTAGCGCTATACAAACGCAAGCGCGAGGACAGAAACCTCATGGCTGACATGTTGGTGGCGCTAAAAGGCGGCAACGACTCAGAGGCCAGCAAAAGTGTGCCACTCAGCGAAAGTGCTGACCCGTGAGGAAGCGCGCGCGCAGCCGCGCAATACACTCAACCCTAAGCAAATACAGCTTGTGGGCGGCGCTACTGTGCTTACCTCTATTGGTAAACGCGCATAGGCAGCACCTAAGTTGGACAGAGGTGGCGTTAAGTGATGATAAAAGATCGGCGGAGATCACTCACCGACTGCATCTACACGACAGCGTCGCCCTGCTCAGGAGTATGGGGTTCGACAACCCAGATCTAGATTCGCTAGAACACTTGGCGGTGCTCGCAGTGTACGCCGCCAAAAATACTCAGCTCATTCTAAAAGACGACACCTTGGCGGAGGCAGAAATTATTGGCGCTGAGACTGAGGGCGACTTTGTTTTTGTTTATCAGGAGGTACTAAATCAGCCCTCTGCACTGAAAAAAATACAGGCATCTATCTTCATGGACATCAATGCCGGGCAAATTAATAGAATAAACATTCTGCATAGCGGCAATATAGCCTCACTAAAGTTTTTCGCTGGAGAAACGGCAAAAGATCTGACATCCAGTTGAAAACCCACTCCTCACGACTCACTCTCCTAATGTAAAACCAAGACTTACACCGACAAACAAGATATTTACCCTACTTCAGCCATTCAAAAAGTGCGTTAAAAACGCACAACTTTCGCCACCTGAAAAAGTCCATTTCAAATCGCTTATCTATCCTCACAAAACCACCGCTGGTCGGAATTGGTTATCAATTACCACTAGCTGTGCTAGTTCTGTCCCGACTCCCCAGAGTAAATACGAGGATTTGCTTCCACCAGTTACCAATAACTCTGCTGCTAAAGAATTTCTATTTTACAAGTACTCGCTACTTCTCAGCACGCGGATTGCAAAAAAACCTTTTTACATCCACCCATCTATTTGGAGGAACGAGTATGAAGTTCAAAATATTTGCATCAATCGTAGGGTTAGCATCAATCTTTCTTAGCGGCACCCTAACGGCCGCACCTGACACACGATTTGTGTCAGAAGACGTTCGGTCGCTGGCAGGAAAATGTTTTAGAGTGCTTGTTCATCAAGATCAATTTGGCGACATTTACATGAGTGAAGCCAGTTTATCTGCGCAACGAAACATAAGAAGATCTGTTAACGCATATTTCCACCCAACAGACATCGGGGAATATGTTCTTTTTTTTAGTGACAACCCCAGCGGCACAAACGACTTAGGCTTAGGCTTCGGATATTTGGGCCATACTCCCGGCTTTGGCGGACGGACAGACTCTGATGTTGAACTTGTCGGACGAACGCCGTATGCGCAGAGAGATTTCATTTTTAGAGTTACCGATATTCCCTCTTCTTCAGAAAATACCGTAGTGTCTTTTCAATCCTTGAGAGAGTTAGAACGCGGTCGACCGTCGTTTTTATCAGGCAATCTCGGCCGCTTTATATATATGGATCAGTTGGAAGGTACATTAGCCGACAGACAAGAATTTGAACTTGTACCTATTGACGCTAACGAGCCCTGCATGAGCTATCCGGAGATGCAGCAGCCAACAGTAGATCTAGCTTTTAGCGGCGATCCGAATGCACTGGAAAATAGCGGAAATTCTATTCGCGGTTGGATTGACGGACACAATCACGTGACCAGCTACGAGGGCTTTGGTGGGCGCCTTATTCACGGTGCGGCCTTCGCAATAGGCGGGCCGGCTGAAGCGCTGCAAGACAGCGTAATTGCCCATGGCGACGGGGGGAGACTCGACTTGGTGGGCAGCGCTTTGTCTGGCGCGGGCGGTGGATTCCTTTCCGCGACAGGTACCGAAGGTTGGCCAACCTTCAGAGACTGGCCCTACGCTCAGAGCGTGTCCCATGGCCAGTACTACTATTTATGGATGAAACGCGCTTATCTTTCCGGACAACGGATGATGGTGGTAGACATTACAGAGAACGAGGTTTTTTGCGGCGGACTGGGCGTTATCAAAAGATTTGCTGCAGGATTTCCAAGTGCGTTGCAAACCAATAATGAAATACTGAATAGATTGCTATTTTCTGCAGCTATCGCCCTTCCCTTTTTTGTCGGGAATGACTTCGATCAAAACGTCTACGAATGCGACGTAACTGACAGCATCGAAAGACAAGTTACAACCTTACGCAATCTCGAGCGCTATATTGAGGCTCAATCGGGAACCACTGGCGGGGGCTTCTTCAAAATTGTGACCTCACCAAGCCAAGCAAGAGCGGTGATAGCCCAAGGCAAACTAGCCGTAGTTATCGGCATCGAACTGTCAGAAACCCTATCCTGCGGTGTTAATGATCCCGTTTGCACCCCAGAGATAGTTGATGAACGACTGAATAACCTTTATGACTTGGGCATTAGAGGCCTATTCCCAATACATAAATTTGATAATCAGTTCGGTGGCGTGCACGTCGACAACACCTTTGTGAATTTCGGCAACAGAATATCAACTAGAGAGTTTTTTAATGCTGACGCGTGCGACTCTGGCGTAAGATCTAACGAATCCCTCAACGGGCCGCCAACAATTCCTATAACTGACAATATCAGTATCCCCCGTTCTTACTGCGTTTTTTCCTATCAGCTCTTTATAGAACGCCAATAGACGCCAACGAATTAGATTACGATGCAGATGCTGACTTATGCAATAAGCGTGGCCTCACGCCTATTGGAGCATATTTAGTAAACCGAATGATCGACAAAGGCATGCTCATTGAGATTGATCATGGCAGCTTCGATGCGGCGGACGAGATGCTGCAAATTGCCGAAGCCCGTCAATATGGTGGAGTACTCGCCACCCATAACTGGACCCACTTCACCACCGCGAATCGCACTGACATAGGAGAAATGACGGAGCGTATATTGAGGTTAGGCGGATTCGTTTCGATGATTACCGACCCCTTGATGCGCGTGCGCATGCTCAAGGCACATGACTACGTTTCACAGAATACAAATTTCGCCGCGGGCATAGGCATAGGCAGCGATTTCAGTGGCCTGCACCCCCAACCGGCACCCGGCGATGAGAGGTTTTATGGCACCGTGGAATATCCGTACGTTAGCGAATTTGGGTTTTCATTCGACCGACAAGCATCGGGCGAAAAGATCTGGGACTACAATACAGACGGCCTAGCCCACTACGGCATGCTTGCAGATTTCATTCAAGACACTCGCATCAACCACCCAGTGGTTTATGAATCGCTGATGAACTCCGCCGAAGCTTACCTACAAACATGGGAAAGAGCCGAAGCAAACAGCAACACCGACTATGTGAATATTGCTGCACCTAAGGTCAATATAACTTCTAAAGAGAATATCGCTGACCCCTACAATCGAACATGTATGGACGTTCGAGGACAGTTAATGACTCTATCTAATGGCGTTTTAGTACGCGGCAAACCTTGCTGGGAATCTGCATTAGACCAGCAATGGATCTATAACTCTGATGCAAGAGAGTTGCAAAGTATGGTTGATAACGAATTTTGTTTAGACCGCACTGGCAACGAACTCCGCACACGAGCATGCGCAGAACAGGAAAAAAGACTTGGTTATTGGCACCATTTCGACAATCGCTTGGCAGACGCCAGCAACGTGCGTGCACCACGATTACAAAGGGGTGACAGCGACCGTCAAGAGGATGGCATACAAAGAGCCATACGAGTTACCAATAACAACTTTGGAACTGACAGCCAATGGCTGCTGCGTCCCGCTTCGGACTTCAATCGCCGCGTTATGTTTCATTCGGTGACGAGGGATGGATTATGCATTGGCGTCAATGGACGTGACATGATTCCGCAGATGCAACCATGTGAAGGCAAAGACTACCAACATTGGTATTACAACATTCAAGCAAACACGCTCAGTACAATGGCTGTCGACAAAGAGGTGTGTCTACAGATGCGAGACTTCTCGCCGCGCAATGGCACCGGCTTAACGCTCAATGCTTGCAACGCAAACGACACTCGCCAGCTTTTTGTTAGAGACGAGGCACTCTTTAGATCGAAAGCAAACCCAAATTTCGTTCTGGACAACGGTGGTCGCCGAAAAATCCCTGAAATGCAGCAATTCTCAGACAATAACCTTAATCAACACTGGGTTGCGGGCTTGAGTTTCAGGACCTCTGATAATTTTTATGCGCCAAGCTATGCAGCCAACGTATTAGGTCAACGCGATGAAGGGTGGTTAGCAGATTTAAGCTGCGAAGCCAGTGAAGTTTTGGTGGGAATGACAGGGCGAGTAGGTTGGGCTATCGACCGGATAGGTGTAATTTGTGCTCGCACGGATGATTCCGGCAACTGGATTGGCAACGCTGAAAATCCAATACCTTCAGAGACCCAAGGGAATAACGGCGGCAATCCATTTAGCGAGGTTTGCCCTCGGGGACAATCTGTAGCAAGCCTGGATATATGGCAGGGCTATAGATCGAACTCAGGTAACGTCGGTGGCATACGCCTTGGGTGTAGAGACCTGATTTCCAGACATGGTGTAGCCGGAGGCACCAACAACGGAGATCGGGTGGGCATAGCAAGCACTCGCTTCGCCGGGTCATCGCAATGTTCAGCAGATGCCGCTGCTTCTGGTTTAGCTGGTCGATTTGATGGTCCCTTCAACCGACTAGCACTGAAGTGCTATCACTAAGCACTATATTAGGGTGCTGTAACTAGCACCATTTTATAGCGGCTATATCGACTATAGTGGTTATTGTGGCTGTAGCGCCTCTAGCGCTTATAGCCACTTCATTACAAGAGCGGAACTGTCAGCTCCCGACCAAGCCATCAATATTGTTGAGCCAACAACTGCCTTTTAAGAGAGACCAAATCTACTGAGTGCGTGCCCAACATCGACATCATATAGCCGTCGTTGTGGTTAGGCTGAACTCGAACAAACAACCTCTTTGCGCAAAATGTCGATTTTTCAGACCTAAATGCTCCTAATCCACTAGGTTAAACAATGCAATAAGAAACACATAAGAATGCGTTACAAAGCCAATTTTTTGGTACACTACGCCAAAGTGCCTAGTATCAAAGTGTTTTAGGTCTTTATCGAAAATTGCAGATTTGTAGTCACACCGATGAGTTTGGCTGGCATTTTTGCAATTTCACCAACAAATTAGAGTATAGAAAATGAGTAAAGGTACAGTGAAGTGGTTTAACGCCGACAAAGGTTTCGGTTTTATTACACCAGAAGATGGCAGCAAAGATTTATTTGTTCACCATTCAGAAATCCAGTCTGGCGGCGATTATGCCACATTGAGTGACGGCCAAGCAGTTGAGTTCGAAGTTGGCCAAGGCCAAAAAGGACCATGTGCAAATAAGGTTACTGCTATCTAACTAGCAAGTCACTAAAGACAAAACAGACATGGACAGACTACCCAGTAGTTCGCCCATGTTTGTGGCGTTAACCCTCAAGCAAATTCAACCCACCGAAAACCTTCAAAGCCCAACGCGGCGGCGAAATTCATAAACTAAGCCAACCAAGCTGCTCTCGATATCAATAGGTTCATCCAGGCCTGGCAAGCACTCCCCCCATTGCCCAACCATTTATTCAAAGAGTCAACAATCAATTGACCAAACAACGCTCCATGCAAAATCAAAAAAATTAACAACTGATAATTCGAACATGACAAGCGAACAAGAAAATAATCCACTGCATGGCGTGACCCTTGAGATGGTTGTAACCAAACTGGTAGAACACTATGACTGGGATGGATTGGCGGACAGAATAGACATCAACTGCTTTAAGAGTGATCCGTCTGTTAAGTCGTCGCTGAAGTTTTTACGTAAAACTCAGTGGGCGAGAGACAAGGTGGAGAATCTGTACATTGCAACCTTTGCAAAACCATCGCCCTGGCGAAACGCCAAATACCCGCGCTAAGTCGTTCTAGACAGGCCCTTTAAAAAGACACTGATGCGAGGGACTGCCACCCTTTCAAAAAAAGGTACCTCATTAAAGTTATCTCAACGCCCTATGGAACGTAGTGGATGGGTGACGACCAAGCGCGCTCCTGCAAGGTGGCGGCTAAATCTGCCCGCGGCACTGTGCCTGCACGGATCGCATCCCAAGTATTCCAGCGGCAGGTAGGATTTTCTAACACCCGGGTGTAATAAAAAGCACGCTCGCTGGCTTTAAACTTTGGGTCTGTCCAAACGGCGCGCAACTGCGCATCACCCGTGTTGGCGCTGTAACTGCAATCACTCAAGCTCACCACGGCGTCATTGTCCGGGCAACGATTTGTGTCCGGGTTTACCTCTAATCCGCCTGCGCAGGCAACATCAATAACGTCTTCGTGGGTTTCCCCAGCGGTGTCTATCCAGCCTTTAACTATTTGCAGGCGTTGCAGCGGCGCGCTGTTTGCATCTGCTTGGGCCCATATTGCGAATGATGGCGAGCGTTCGCCGTCTACAGTATTCGGTGCTAACTCCGCCCCCATTGTGACGCCGTTGGCATAGGCTTGCGCCACGCCATCCGCAGTTTCCAACAAATCATTCGGCAAGTTGTAGCCCGCAAAAAAACGCAAACGTATACGCGGGCCAGAGGTAGCAAAAGTTTCCTTGCGTCTAAACGCCGCGTAGATGGCTTGGCGAGTATTTTCTTCCGCCCAAACCCCGGCAAGACCAGATGCGCCAAATTCAGTTTGTTGGCTATCTAAAAAATCTTCTCCGCCTATTTCGGCCACGTCTTGACTAGGGAGAAAACTCAATGCGGTGCTTTCAACAAGACCCAATGGAACAGAACCCCGCATTGAACCGTCCGCTGACAAGACGCCTAGTTTAGACAAAAAGTTAGATTCCTCATTTTGCGCAGCACCGGTGTGCGTATCACTGGAACCAATTAGACCAAACGCGTAGGGGTTGGTTATGCCCTGAGCTTCTAACGCCAAACCCTGTCGCAGCGCTTCACGTACATAACTGCCTTCAACTTTACTGGCTTGAGGTCGCCCCACGCCTACCCCACGAGTGCTGACCAGCTCGAAGTCCGCCCACTCATCTAAGGTGGACAACGCAGGGTGAGTTTCAGACGTACCTTTTATTTGCGTGATTTCCACCAACGGTTCATTCCGACTGCGCTTCACAGCGTAGTCATCATCAATTGGGTCACCAGCCCAATCAACCAACTTAAACATATGACCGTTAGACTTGTTGGAGTTATGCGGTATCGCCATAGATTCCACACCCGCTTCGCGCAGGGTATCCATCCAGTCCCATAAATCTTCCGGGTCTCTGGAGTGGGTGCGCGAGAATGGCACTTCTGGCACAAGATCACTGCTTTCGAAGACAACATTGCGGTGCAGGCTGCCTGCGTCATCAGAGGTGGTTGTGTACTCATAGGCAACAAAGGTCGTAAAGCGACCGGGCTCATTGTGCATATCTGCCGCATTGATTGAGTCGGCCCAAGCGCTACGCGTGATCGCCAGCGGCTCATCAACGTCGACCTCGCCCTTAACGATGGCAAGGCTTAACGCCCGAGCAAGGCCAAAGCTGCGCAACCGATCCAGCAGGCTCAAGAGACCCATATTGTCTGGCTCATTTAAATCATGCACGACGCTCGCAAAAGGATACTTAGAAAAATCGCTGGTGGTATCTGCCGCAACCGGGGCGACTCCCATGAACATACCGTGGTCCGTAACGCCATAGAAATCTAGCGGCTCGCGCAACTGCATGTCATAACCTGCTGGATGCTTAATGGCTTCGCCTTTGGCAAAACGGTAAGCATCATAAGGGGTGGCTAGCGTGCCAAACGCATAGGCGTCAAAGGAATAAGTGGTGTGTACGTGTAAATCGCCAAAGTAGGCATTGCGATCTGGGTTTGCAGGAGGACGGTCGTCTGATTTTGTAGCCAACGCCTGATTAGAATCTGCACTAACACTATCGCCACGCTCATCGCTCTTAATAAAGGAGCGACGGTCAATAATTGTATAGTCCGTCTCAAGCAGCGGTTTTCTGAGTGCATCGCGCTGGGCTTGGGTGGGCGGAGTACCGCCGCCACATGCGCTAAGCGCCAATCCTGCCAATGCATACCCTGCTAATTTCCTTATTTGCATCATTCCTCCGCCTCGCGCCCTTTGGTTGTTATACATCTCAAGCTGGCCTAAAAATTACGGCACATATTGAATGGGCGAAGACCACGCCCGCTCTTGCAGCGTTGCCGCCAAATCAGAACGAAGGTCCGTGCCGGCTCGAATGGCGTCCCAGGTGCTCCAGCGGCAGGTGGGATTTTCTAATACGCGGGTATAGTAAAATGCGCGCTGGCTGGCCTTAAAGTTTGGATCAGTCCAAACGGTGCGCAACTGCGCATCGCCGGTATTGGCGCTGATACTACAATCGCCTAAATCCACCGAAGCATCATTATCTGGGCAGCGATTGGTTGCGGGGTTTACTGCAACACCACCAGCGCAAGCAACGTCTATAACCTCTTCATGGGTCTCGCCGGATGCGTCTATCCAGCCTTTAATAATTTGTAGGCGCTGAAGTGGTGCGCTGTTGGCATCCGCTTGAGCCCACATTGCAAATTGCGGCGCAGCCACAGTGGCGCTTAATTTAATATCAGACGGCGTGAGATCTGCGCCCATAGTCACACCGGTTGCATAGGCTTGTGCCACTCCGTCAGTGGAATCCAATAGATCACTGGGAAAACCGTAGCCGGCAAAAAACCGCAAACGCATACGCGGGCCAGATGTAGCAAAGGTTTCTTTACGGCGCAGTGCAGCGTAAATGGCTTCCCGAGTATTCTCCTCCGCCCAAACACCAGCAAGTCCTGACGCACCGAAGCTTGGCTGAGCACCCCCCACGTAAGTTTTGCCGTCTACCTCGGTCATTGCTTGAGGCGCAAGGGTATTGAACAACCAACCTTCAGCAGGACCAAAAGGCACCGACCCGCGCAGTTGCGCATCTGACGATAACACACCCAGCTTAGAGCTGAATTCAGATTCGTCATTTTGCGCAGCACCTGTATGGGTATCACTGGAACCAATCACACCAAATGCGTAGGGATTGGTGACCCCTTGTGCCTCTAGCGCCAAACCGCGGCGCAAAGCATTGCGCACATAACTGCCCTCAGGTTCGCTGGGTAATGTGGTTGCAACGCGAAACTCCATCAACTCAAAGTTCGCCCACTCATCTGTTGTAGACAAACTTGGGTGGGTTTCCGAGGTGCCTTTAATTTGCGTAATTTCCACCAACGGCTCATTACGAATGCGCTGAACGGCATAGTCATTGTCGATAGGGGCCCCGGAAAAATCCACAAGCTTAAACATTTGGCCGTTAGAGCCGTTGGAGTTATGTGGAATGGCCATAGACTCAACACCTGCATCGCGCAGCGTGTCCATCCAGCGCCAAAGATCTTCAGGATTATTTGAATGTAGGCGTGAGAAAGGTACTTCCGGCACCAGGTCGCTGCTTTCAAAGACAACGTTGCGGTGCAGGTTGCCCCGATCGTCAGACCCTGTGGTGTACTCGTAGGCAACAAAGGTGGTGAAGCGACCCGGATCATTGAACATGTCCGCAGCCCTTACTGTGTCTGCCCAAGCTCGGCGGGTAATGGCCAACGTTTCCTCAGCTTCGATATCACCGCCAATAATGCCTGGCACTAAGCCAGCCAAAAGCTTGGTGAAGCTACCCAACCGATCAGGCAAACTCCAACGATCCATATTATCTGGCACGTTCAGATCATGTATCACCTCGGTGAAAGGATACTTAGACAAATCGCTACCGGTATCTGCAGCCACTGGCGCTACGCCCATAAACATTGCGTGATCGGTGACACCATAAAAATCTAATGGCTCGCTTAACTGCATGTCGTAACCGGAAGGGTGCTTGATGGCTTCGCCCTTAGCAAAGCGATACGCATCATACGGTGTGGCCAAGGTGCCAAAGGCATAAGCGTCAAATGAATAGGTTGTGTGCACGTGCAAATCACCGAAGTAGGCATTGCGCTGAGGATTGGCCGCAACCCGTCGGTCAATAACTGCGTGATCCGTTGCAAACACAGCCTGGCCCAGCGCCCCAGCGATCTGAGTCTGATCTAACGGTGTGGTCCTTTCACAACCAGCAAGCAACATTCCCGCAAACGCAACGCCAGCTAACATTTTTCGTTGTGCCATTTTCAATTCCCCACACCCATCATGTTGATAATATTTATTAGCACTATGCTAAAACAGTGTGCTAGATTATGACTGAAGCATGACTTTGCGGCAAGGCCGGCGGGTAACAAGCATTGGCCTAGATTTGGCTGCATTAAACTGCATTACCAACCTACAGGTGGCGTTACTAGTACTGAGCGGGCCCAAGATAAATAGAGGCAAAAATTAAAAAGCCAATTGTGATGTATTTCAATTCACTTTAGCGGAGACCTAGCATGGCAACGTCGTCCAATAGACAAGAAACGCAGACACGGAAAAAGCGCGACCGCGCAGATACCGAGCGAAAACTCATTGATGTGGCGCTGGACCTAATCCGTAATAACGGCGTGCTTGCCGGGCTCAATCTACGCCAAGTTGCCGAGGGTGCCGGAGTTAACCGCGGCAACATCTACCATTACTTCGGCTCAAGACAAGAATTATTACGCGCAGCCATCAGCCATCAATTCGCAGGCATCACCAGCGCATTGGCAGCCAACGGAAAATCTCGGACGTTTATAGAAACTCGCCTCCGGCATTTTTTCGTAAGAGACAATACTCGTGACAGTGAACTACGCGCATTACTGGTCATTGACGGTGATGACACGGTGGATCCAATGCCCCTGTTTGAGCCCGCGATCAGCCAACTACGTCAAGAGGTGATTAACGGCGACATTGATCGCGCCCATGATCTTGAAGCACTGCAAGTGGCAGTTAACGCCCTACTCCGGGGCTATCAAATTTTTCGCGCACCCTACGCCAAGCGACTGGGCATTAAGACAAGCGAACTAGATACCCGTGTGACAAGAATTATACGCACCTGGCTTGAAGCAATGGCACGGCCACCAGCTGGCCCACAAGGCAAAAATGAGAGTGAGAGTAAGAGCGTGGGTAAGAAAAACGAGGCGTAAGCGCGCAGAGTAAATTTCTTTGCGCCTGCGCAGTAAAAGCGGCGGCTGGATTGAACGGGCCACCGCACTTTTTGCGTTATTTTTTGCGTTTGTTAGTCTTCAAAGCCTAGGAAGGAAGTTGCTTCTGCAACACTTCTGCGCTCTGAAACAACTGCGTTGGCAGGGAAACTGTCATCTGGCCAGCCCAGCGCAACAGCCTTCATGATCACCTGATCGTCAGCAATATTCGCATGCTCGCGTACCACTGGCGACTGCATAATCCCTTGACTGTTAATGACCGCGCCTAAGCCACGAGACCAAGCCGCGTTAACCAGTGCAGTTGTTACCGCACCGCAGTCAAATGCCGTGTCATCGCTGTCTGCCAGCACCCGATCGTAAGTAATAATTACACAAACCGGCGCATCAAACTGACGGAAACCGCGCAGCACCCAGTCCATACGCTTCTCTTTGTCTTCACGCTCGATACCCATTGCTGCAAACAATTGCTTCGCAACCCCAACTTGACGATCGCGGTGTTGCCCGGCAAAGGCCTCGCCAATACGGAACTCACGAGAATGTGGCACACCGGCTACATTACGCTCTGTATTACCGGCGCGAATGAGGTCTAAGGGCTTGCCGGAGATGACAGTAAAATTCCACGGCTGCGTGTTCATTGACGACGGCGAACGCATTGCCAGCGTTAAAATTTCTTCAATCAGCGCTTTTGGCACTGGATCTGGTTTATAACCTCTAACGCTACGGCGTCCGAGGAGGACATCATCAAACTGCATTTCGTAATTCCCTATATGGATTTATTAATAGTTTACAGGAATATCCGGGGCGCAAAAATATGGATTATTTTCTAAAACTCTGCATTCGCAGATATTTAGAGGCCTGAGGGCTTGAAGTACGGCTAGAGTATTTTTTTTCACTTTGCTTTTTCCCCCTGTGCCCCGATCGCCTCATCTTGTATTCCAAGTCATCTAACTTGGCGCAACTGTTGTGTCTTGTGGTTCACGAATTGGCATCACTAACTTCTGCAACAATGTGGGTTCTGTTGGACCCGTGCCGCACTCTTGGGTATCGCCATCTACAAACGTACCAAAGAGTCGGTCCCAAACTAATGTCGCGCACCCATAATTGCTATTGCTCTGCTCAAGCACCGTGGAGTGATGTCCAATGTGGTGTCTATTGGTGGTAAAAAACAGATCAATCCATTTGCTGCTCATATTTAGATTTGAATGCGCAATGGACGCTTGAGTGACCACTAGAATCGATGCGCCAAGGGCCGCTTCGCCAACACCAAACAGCATCCCTATAAACGCCGAGGGCAAGGCTAGAAAAAACAGTTCAAGCGGATGGTTCAGGCCGAAATTCAGAGCGTTTAATTGCTTAAAAGAGTGGTGGGCACCATGACCGGAGAGTCGCCAAACAAAAGTCCATTTGTGCTCAGCGCGGTGGATCCAGTACCAAATAAACTCACTGGCAAGAAAAACCATAAATGCTTGAACTAATAACGGCCAACTATGAGGCCAAAAATTTAAACCTAAGGCAGTGCTTACTTGGCCAAGGGGGGCCAGCAACTGACTATCATACAGCGCACCAACCATCGTTGTGGCGACAAAAAGCACAATGACAAGCACTAGCGCACCAAGCTTATTTAACGCCGGACTTACCCAAGCCGAGCGTGCCGGTCGTATATATTCCAAAGTACCAAGCACCACATGAAGACCGACAATCGCCCCCAGAAATACAAACGGCGAATCTATAAGGAGCCACGCGCTTAAAACAGATATCAAGATTACGGGGTGCAAGGCATACTGAATGAACTTATCTAACATAGCTAAACCACTCTCCAAGTAAGTGCAAACTCAGTTTATGCCTTGCTGGAAAATAATGCGAGACACCCCACATGCAACGTATTTTTGGCTTTTTCTTACTTTTACTCTGCCCATTTATCAGCAGCGCCAACCAAGATAATTTGCAAATCGCCGAGTCGTTTTTAGACGCTTTTTATACTTTTGACCAAAGTAAATTGATCCGCTTTCTAGCGCCCGGAGCTGACGCAGATCGAGCACTCTACTACCAAGCATGGGCGCAAGCCGCTAACTACAAGGTTAAGCAAAGAACCGCTTGCGCCCACAACGCAAGCAAGGCGATTGTTTGCGCCGTTACGGTTACCGATGATTTCGGCCAAACAATGGGCTATGTCGCCACCGACACGTTCACAATGACCATTCATGAAAACAAAGTTTCTGCAATCAGCTTTGAGGGCGATGATCCGCCAATATTCCAGCAACTTTTTGCCTGGATCGCGGAAAATCGACCTGAGATTCTCGAAAGCCCATGCAAAGATTTGTTTGAGGGTGGCAAAACGCCGGGGGATTGTGCTCGCGCAGTGGTCGTAGCCGCTAAAGAATTTGTGGCACTCTAAAATACATAACGCGACCCGATTAGTAGACCCTGAAATGTTTCGCCGTCGCACTTCTATAGTGTCGTATTGAAGTTGAGATAGAAGTTGGCATTGATCGATGTCACCGAGATGGTGCCCCATGGGAACTAACCTCAGCGATCAAAGCATCCACAATTGTGAGGGACAACGTTGATTTTATGTGAAAGAAAACAACGACCAAGAAAACTCAATTTTCACCACCTAGACCCTATTCTTAAAGGGCCTTGGAGGTGAAGGAAAACTCTCTCCCCTCCCCTCCCCTGTGATTCTCCCTCCAAGGCATCTCACTTCATCAGTGCGACACTGCCCCAGCGGTTACAATAGAAGATTCGCGTCAGTAATCAGACCTCAATTGCAGTGAAGCTTTACCAAACTAGCAGAACTGCTAGCCCTATAAAGGTTAAGAATTTGCACAATTTCAATTTGGGATTAAATCGTCATGCAGAGGATCTGGCCAGTCTGTGATGTGCTGCAGAGGCACAGCAGGCGCGCCCCGCAAAAAATCAGACAACTATGAAACTAGACCACTTAAACCACTTTCATAAGAGAGCGCTCCAGACTAACGCCTAATCGGAATACATATCAGAGGACTGACGGGGTTATAACGCGTGGCCCCATGATGAACGCACTGGGCGTTCCGGTCATGTCGCATCTATTGAGTCACCTATAAAAGATCGCCGCCCAGAACTGCTGGCGTCTCACAGTATGTGGTGAGTATGTATCGTTGATGATCTTTTACCCGCTGCGAAAGCACATTCGCGATGCCTGGTAGTTCCGAATTGGCCGCAAAAAATTTCAACATGCCCTGATTTTGCTTGGTCACCGGCATAATCTCTGGCGGCGTCGCCATAACACTCATACCCATCGTCGCCCAATAAATGTCGGCTGCCGAAAGTGAATCGCCTACAAGATATTTTGAGCCGCGTTCGGCTTGCTGCTTAAGGCGGGTGTCTATCAATGTGATTACCTCAGCAATTTTGGCTGGCGCTGCGGCGCTCGCTTCATCGCTGTAGCCGTATTTTCGGCCCAAGGGGCCATCAGACAAGATCCGCATATTCCAAAGCAAGCCGTCCTCAGCTAAGACAACGGCACATAAACCAAACACCTCGACTCGATGTGCGTAGTTTTCAGGAATCAGTGCCGGGCTGCTCAAACTGCCTATATTTTCAGCGAGCGCCAGTTGTTCAGTCCAAACATTTCTTGGCCGCTCATCATTGTGAAACATAGTTGGCAAGCCAGTCTGCTTTGTAAGTTCATACAACCGCGCCTGGCGGTCCTCGCCTGTTTCTTTATCTACCCCCATCATTGGGTGCAGGGCTCTGATGATCGGGATGTCTTTTACGAAACAGATATTCTTGAGCGCTTCTGCATATAACGCTTGGACGCCGGGGATGAAGGTTATGCGTGTTCCCTCGGTCATCTGCGCGGCTTCGTCAAGAGAGATAAAATGTGGGCTGTTTGGCGTGTTTTCGTTTGTCATTGTTTTGTCTCTGTTAGATATCTGTTGGGTTTCTGGTGAATTCAGAATCGTTGCAGCTATTGACGCCCTTACCCACGGGCACTCAGCGTTCGTAAGCAGCGAGGGCATGCGGTGCGGTGGGACCAAATTAGCTGAGATGCGTGCCTTTCGTCTACCTCCTTTCCACTTAGGAGAAGGCGCTCTCGCGGCTGTCACCACACGCTGGACCTACCCAGCGCACCCTAAGACAATCAGGTTTGAACCTATTATCTTCCCTGCTTTAGCTTTAGTTCCTGTCTACCATATCCTTCTTCAGCCGCGGCCAGGTCAGTAGGAAGAAAAGTGAACTTGCAATATATAAGAGCGCCATGATAACCATCGCGGACTGTAAGCTCTGGGCATAGACCTCACCGCAGACACTCTGCAGGTTTCCGCTTAACTCTCCGATCACGCGCGGATGGCACTGGTTTCGAGTTAGTTCCTCTGCTGCAACGCCGAGTTCTGCCACGCCGTTGACAAAGAAAATGTCCGAGATTGCACCGATAAAGAGAGGGCCAAATCCGTAGCCGATGAGGTTAGCCACAAACAGTAGTACCGCCGTCGCCGTGGCACGAACACGCATGCTCACAACGCCCTGGCCGATGGTGTATTGGGCTGCAAGATATCCGTACTTGACGAATCCAGCGATGATCAAGCAGATGGCGGCATAGAGTAGATTCTGTGTGGTGAAGGCAAACACATAAAATGGGACCGACAAGGCCAAACCCGCAGCGGGCAACCAAGCGATGGCACCGGGATATTTTTTGTAAAGTTTGGTTGCAAGCCAGCCGGTGACAAACGTGCCTATGGCAGAGGACAGCGACACGGGCGCGTTGATCCAAATCGCTGCTTCACCCGCGGTGATTTCGTGCGCCCGAACAAGAAAGATGGACTGGAACGAGGAGATTCCGTAACCGCAAAAAGCAGCGACTGTGGCGCCACCCGTCATTAGCCAAAAGGCGGGCTTCGTGGTCAGTTCGCTGATCGCCTCGCGAAACGTAACTTGTTCTTTGGACTGCGCGCCAGTTGGATCTGTGTAACCGCGGGGCGGCTCTTTGACCGTTAATTTGAAAACGGCGGCTAGCAATAAGCCCGGCAGGCCGACGACAAAAAACGCCGTTCGCCAGTCGAATGCATCGGTGACCCAACCCCCAATTAGATTGGCGAACATGGTGCCGAGTGTAACACCCATGGCGTAAACGCCCAGCGCCTGAGATCTGTCACGTGGCGCATAATAGTCTGCGATCAACGAGTTGGCCGGCGGTGTACAACCCGCCTCACCAATACCTACGCCGACGCGACACATCAACAAAACCCAGAACGCGCCAATGGTGACCGAACCAACAGTGACTTCGGTTGCCAGCCCACACAACGCGGTCATAAGAGACCATAGCGCTACGCATACAGACATAATCCACACACGGTGAGCCTTATCGGCATACCGGGCCAAAGGAAGACCCACAATTGTGTAGAGCAAGGCAAAACCGAAGCCAGTAAGCAAGCCGAATTGGGTATCGGAAATACCTAGCTCCGGCACAAGATCAGGACCAACCACGGCGAGTAGGCCACGGTCGACAAAGTTCATAATGTAGATCAGCGTTAGGGCTGAAAGCACATAGGTTCTATAACGTTTCGTACCGTACCCAGTGATTTGATTGAGTGTTTCACCTTCTTTAGGAGGGGTTACTGCTGTCATAAATGGCTCTCTTCAAAAGGTATCGGCTATTAGCGATGACGCTGACTGAAACAGTTTCAGTTAGCGTTGTCTGGCATACGAGAGGCAAGAATATACAAGCATCTCTCACCGCCAGCAACGTTCTAGTAAATGGAGATAAAATGGGGCTGAGTAAAAACCACAATCAGCTTTTATGCGATGCCCATCCTGGCCTGACGCTACACGCACTGGGTCTGGCCTCAATCTAACCAAGATCGTACTTTTCTTAGACTCGCTTTTCTTGCCAGTTTAAATAGCGATAAATTCTGAACTGGCCGGCAACCTTTGCTGCGCCGCCGAAAGGATTTTTACCTATATCTTCAATCATCTCTGATCCAGATTTATACAGAACTGCAGAATGACAGCGACGGGTGGACTTGAACAAATGAGTTCATCGGCTATCAGCCGTTCAACTCCGTACTATCGGGGACAGTTATATTGCTAAAAGCATCCCGCTCGCGTGGTCGCGCCACTTAGTCAGCACTCGGTCAGATCAAGCATGAATTCTCCTCTTACACAGGAGACTGCGGCCCTGATTACTACATTGATTATTTACGTTAAGCTAATCAAAACCAAGCAGCCGTGCGAGCGATAACCGGAGAGTGTCATGCAGAACAAAGTACTGATAGTTGGCGCCAGTGGGTTAGTGGGTACCGCTGCAGCCATTAGCTTTGCACGCAAAGGTTGGCAGGTAATCGCGGCATCGCGACGTCGTCCTGAGCTACTGGATCATGCAAATATTGATTTTGCGGTTATGGACTTACAGGACAGGGACGCTTGCGCCGCGGCCTGTGCGAAGCTTCGAGGTATTACCCATGTCGTTTATACCGCGGTTTACGAACTTCCGGGACTCGTCGATGGGTGGTCAGACCCTGTGCAAATCAACACCAACGGACAGATGCTGGAGAACCTGCTTGATGCAGTGACGGTTTCCAACCGCTTGCAGCACGTCACACTGCTTCAAGGCACCAAGGCTTATGGCGCGATGGTGGGGCCAATGCGAATTCCGGCACGCGAGAGTCAGCCCCGGGTTGAACACCCCAATTTTTACTGGCTGCAAGAAGACTTTTTACGCGCTCACGCCAAAAACCATAATTATACCTTCACCATACTACGGCCCCAGATGATTGTTGGCCCCAACCATGGCGTTGTGATGAATCTGCCGCCGGTGGTTGGTGTCTATGCTGCATTGCGCCAAGCAGAAGGATTGCCGTTAGCGTTTCCAGGAGGTGTGGATCGAGCCCTAGAGGCAGTAGATGTACGTTTGGTAGGAGACTCGTGCCTATGGGCGGCAACCCATGAATGCGCTGAAGGTGAAACCTACAATCTAACCAATGGCGAGGTTTTTAGCTGGCGCGACATGTGGCCTGCCATTGCCCAAACTTTAGACGTACCACTGGGCAAGGACGAATCACTATCGGTAGCAGACTACGTAACCCAACGTGAACTGCTTTGGCAAGAAATCGTTGTCAGGCATAACTTAGCTCCCAACACACTGGAACAAATAGTTGGCGAATCTCACCACTACGCAGACTTGTGTTTCGCTCACGGTATGAGTGAGCCAACGCCTCCGATTTTCGTGAGTACCGTCAAAATCCATCAGGCAGGATTCACTCAGACTTATAATAGCGAAAAAAGTTTTTGCTACTGGCTTAGCGATCTTCGCAGACGCCGCATTATCCCCTAGCCTGACGACATTTTCCCACTACGACAATTTGCGTTTCTTCATTTGCGATGCCCCCAAGGATTTGACCACTAACAGGATGGATTGCTCTACCTAATTAGAAAAGCCAAGCCCGGAAGGGAAATAAAACCTGTTAATTTTCCCATGGAACTCAGCCAGACCATCTTGCAGATAACGACTGACAGCAGGCACTCGTTGCCGCCCTCTCAGGTTTTAGAGCGCTATGCCTTTGCGATCCACTTCTGCGTCAACCTTGTCACGACGTCGGCTCGAAACATAGCGGTGATAGGTGCGCCACCCATCTTCGGTTTTCACAAGTTTGTCGTAGTAGCTGCCAGTTGACGTTAACCCCTTGCCAATTAATGCGACGATGCGAAAACGCAGCTCGACAGCCTGTTCATCCGCTTCGGCATAAATATTAGTCATCATGTGAGTGCGAGGGTGTGCGGCCTCTGATTCCATAAAGGCCTTGATGTCGTCGAGCCCAATGCAGACCCGAGAACCGACACCGGTTAGATCAAACACAGCATCCTGTGTGAATACGGTATCGAGCTTTGCCCAATTTCGATCATCGATAGCATCTCCATATCGACTAGGAAGTTCGTGAATCTCAACCCGGTCAGCGGTTGTTAGAAGATACGGTATTTCCATCATATTAAGCACCCTCTGTAGCGGTGGAATAGCTTAATTCATAGTGTGGATTTATCGACCGGTACCGTCAACAGCGCTAGTATTTGATCAAAATCAGCTATTTGCTAACGGCGTTTTCCTTATACCGCTCCCCTCGTTCCGCTGCCAGTTTGAATGCGGCCTCTGTCTCGGTCCTCTCTTCCTTCTGGTGGGCCGCCTTCAGCTCTGTAAACTCTTTCATCCACCAACGGCGCGTTAATTTTGGGTAGGTTCTCATGAGATTGGCAGCCGCATTTGCCCCGCGGTTGCGCCCAGCGTTATAACCGACCGCGTCATTGTTTGAAGCCGCCGATTTTCCAAACGGTATAAGGTCCCCCTCCATCTTTGGGAGTAAAAAGTAGGGCATAGATATGCGCGTCTCGCCGGAGGGAATCATGGTGGTGTTCACACGATGGACCGTAGCGGAGTAACGCCCTTCGCTCAGATGCATCAGAGACCCTCCGGTATTAACTATCACCGAGCCGGGCACTACCGGTACATCGTAGTTCCCCTTAGAAGTACGACATGTAACAGGGGCGTTCATCCAATGCCCTTCGCCCGCCACCACTTGCAGGCCTGGTCGGTCGTTGATAAGCAAGGCAACAAACGGTGGTCCGTCTATGTGCGCACCTGTCACTGGACTCATTGCCTTCTTATACTCATCTCGAATGAAATCTTGCTTGTCAGCGACGATCGCATCTAGGCTAAAGTTGTGGTTTAGGCTCGCAAAGAGATAAGGTTCATCGAGATTAAAATATCGTCGAAATTCGGCCGGATCCTCGCCCAATGACTCAACAATCAGCTCCCCTAGTTGAAGCGTCAAACGGTGATAAGCCAAGTTTAGTTTTTCGAGCATTGGCTTAAAGCCTGGCACTGAGGCTGATTCGGGCCATGTGTTGGGACCACGAAAAAAGCGCTCATGGATAGGCTGAGACTCGTCATCATGCGAGCACAGCGGCGCTTCGTCAAATCCATACTGAAAGCTTTCAATCACCTGGCCACGGCCAGAGTCCGGCGGTGTCGGCAAAGAATAAC
>Ga0206682_10000007_pt1 | contig 163067 bp, 112 predicted proteins | sample M240m12015metaG_FD_155444 | JGI IMG/M metagenome (GOLD analysis project Ga0206682, IMG submission 155444) | Ammonia-oxidizing marine archaeal communities from Monterey Bay, California, United States - M2 40m 12015 | ecosystem: Environmental > Aquatic > Marine > Intertidal zone | place: USA... | reverse complement strand
CCTCGAGCGCGCCGAACGTCGTCGCCGCGCGCGACGTCGCGCGCGTCGCCCGGCGCTCGACCGCGCGCAGCTCCACGACGTCGGCGTCCGCGCCGTCGACGACGACGACGTCCGCGACGTCGGCCGTCGCCGCGGCCGTCGCCATGTCGACGCGCGTCGATCGGTGTCGTCGGCACACGACCGCGCGCGCGGCGATGCGACGATGCGCGCGACGCGCGTTCGAGCGCGCGTCGCGCGCGGCGACGGCGACGACGCGTCGAGGGCGCGCGTCGTCGTCGGGCGACGCGCCGTCGAAGGCGACGAGGGCGACGACGACGACGCGCGAGGGCGGCGGGACGGATCACCCGCTGCGCGGGGTGATGTTCCCGTGGGAGCGCGCGGTGCTGCACAGCGAGCGGTGGGCAGGGGAGCTGAAGCCGTGGCAGAAGGCGTACTGGGCGGCGTTCGCGCTGGGGTGCGCGCTCGTCGTCGGCGCGCGGGCGAAGCGGTATCACGACGATCAGGAGCGCGAAGACGAGCGACGGCGATCGATGGAGGCGAATAAACGCGCGCTGCGGGGCGCGCTCGAGGGGAGGAGTTTCATCGGCGCGCGCGGGGAGGACGAGGAGGACGAGGACGAAGACCCGTTCGACGGGATGAGCCCGGAGGAAATCGAGGCGTTGGTGAAACGAGAGGCGGGACCGAGCGGGGACGTGTACGACGGGATGACGCCGGAGGAGATTAACGAGCACGAGGAAAAGTTTCGCGGGAAGGGAAATTTGACGTGGAAGACGAAGGCGTGAGCGCGACGCGGGTATTTCGCTCGCGCGGCTGGTGTGTTGTAATCTAGTTCTATTTCTATTCTAATCTAAACGCGGCGCGCGCTGTGCGCGCGCTGAATTCAACGCGCCCCGTTCGCGTTGAGCTCGCGCGCGAGCTCGCGCAGCCGCCGCTCGCGATCGCAATCGCGCCAACAGTCTGCGCATTCGCACGAGCCGCCGTATTCGCGCGGAACTGAGCTCAAATCAGCCTCGCGTTTCACCTTGCTCGTAAATTCATCGAGCGTGCTGCAGACGACGATTTGTTTCAGCGTGCGCTCGGAGATGAGCGGCTTGCAAGTATTGAAAATGAATGCGAAACTCGCCGGCGGGTGCACGATGTAAATTTTGTGAATGCGCTCGACGAAGGCGCGCTTGGACACTTGAGACATGACGCGCAAAAAATCGAACACCTCGAAACCGATATCATTCATACCAAGTCGACTCATATCGACGATTCGAATCGTCTTGCCGCGGGGCCACGGTCTGGTGTCGATATGTTCGAATAAAAACGTCATCACGAAGGACACGTGTTCGACGACGGCGTGCACGGGATCGTCATCTGGTCTTCCTATCTCCTCCGCCTCTCGCCGGACCGCGTCGAGCAAATGTCCAAACTGTCCCGGCTTTTCTATCTGTATCGAGCACGCGTTCTGACCTTTGCCCGTCATGTGAAACGCGTGCGGATAGTATCGCTTGATGATTTTAAAGTACGGCTTCGGCGTGCGCAAAATGAAATCGATATCGAACCGCTCGCGCCACTCCGCGAACAACCGCGCCTTCTCCACGCGCCTCTCTGGATCGTCCGTCGAGCGCAGGATTCGATCTGGGATCCCGTCGACGTCCACCGCGTTCGCTCTGACCTCGTCCGCGTTCGCCGTCGCCTTTGGCGTCCTCGCCTTGGCGACGCTTTTGGAGAACACCACGCGCAGCGCGCGGACCACCGCGGCGAGCGCGTTCGAGAAGAACCGCAAAATCATGATTCCTAGCACGAAGACGACGTGCGTGATGGACTGCATGGCGACTGCGATGTTTCTGACGCCGGTGCGGAATGTGACCGAGCGCGGTGCTTCGACGCGCGCGCGCGCGCAGAACGCGCGCGCGCGTCGATGCCGACGCGCGGATGCGCCGCGGTCGTCGGCGCGTTTCGCGAGCTCGGTCGATTCGGCGGTGCGCGCGCCGCGCAGTGGCGACGCGGTTCGCGCGCTATCGACTGTTTCTATTCTATTACAAGTACGCTTTACGAGCTCGAAGCGCGCCCACGACGGATGGCTTGAACCCGGTAGGCTGCGCGTCGAGCTTTTGCACCACCATGATCTTTTCTTTCAACGACGCGAGCCTGATTCGACCGCAAAACTCTTCGAGACGCTTGCGAATGGAGGCTTCGATGGACTCTCGTTCGCGAGCGTCGGCGGCGACGTACGCCGTCGCCGTCGTTCCGGCGAAGGCGTCGAGCGGGGCGTTGCGAAGATACGCCGACGCCGCGCCGGTGGGATCGGATATCTGAATCTTTACTCGCCATAGCGGCGGGCGGGCATCCTCTTGAACTTCTAACCTCCCAGTCCTCGTTATCCACGCGTGCACGGTGGCCATCGCGGATTTATCGTCGAGCGACGCTCGCGCCGCCCGTAAACATCCGAGGTACGTCCACAGCCCTTTTACCGCGCTCTCGTTCACGCGTTGCACCAACGCCATCGCACGATCGTCTAACGCGGGCGCAGACGACGACGGCACAGACGATCGTTCGCGACTGGAGAAAATCGGTTCGCCCGACGCTTGAAGGCTCGATCGCGTCGATCGCCGCGGAGACGCGACCGCGCCCATCGCCCTCGCGTCGCCCGCGAGCGCGTCGTCCTCGCCGCCGATCTCCAAAATATCCACCACTTGTGAGTCTGGCACGACCCCGCGCGCCGCATTCGGCGTCACCACCACCCTCGGCGCCGCGCCCTCGACGTCCCTCGCGCCGTCGAGCGCGCGCGCCTCGTTCGCCTCCTCCTCCCACGCCGCGCGCGTCGCCGCCTTCACGCGATCGCCCTCTCCCACCCCAGGTCGATTCGGCGCTTCAAACACCGCCATCGCTCGCGTTCTCGCGCGCTCTAACCGTTCCACGACCCCCCCCAACAGTTCCGTCGTCGCTCGTTCCAGCCAAATCGTTCCGTCTTCGCCGACGTACGGATCCGTCAGCGCGATTTTCGCCCCCGCTCGCATCCCCTCTCCGCTCAGCCGCGGCACCGCTTCGTACTCCACCGCGAACATCCTTCGCGCGCCGTCCGTCAGGCTCAGCGTCAGGCATCGCTGCGCGTGCGATCGTCGACACTGTTCGTCCGCGCGTCGTCGTCGCGCGTCGCGCCCGACGTCTCGCCACTCATCCATCTGCACCACGAATCGTCCTCGCGCGCGCGCGCCCGCGACGCGCGGCGCGCGCGACAGTCCCCCGCCCAGCGCGCAGACGTTAAAGTCGCTTCGCAGCGCCGCGCTCGCGCACGCGCGCGTCGTCGTCGTCGTCGTCGGCGTCGCGACGTCCATCGCGCGCGCGACGACGTCGCGCCACGCCTCGCGCGTCTCCGGCCATCCCGCGGCGTCGCGCGCGAGCCACGCGTCGAGGGCGTCGCGCGACGTCGCGCGCGCCATCGCGTCGCGCGTCGCGTCGCGTCGCGTCGTCGTCGGTCGTCGCGAAGTGCGGCGAAAGTTTAAACTTTGGCGCAGCTGTCGGCACACGCGCGCGCGCGCCGGCGACGCACCGGACGCCGCGCGCGCGCGATGCGCGTCGCGACGCTCGCGCGCGGCGCGGCGCGGCGCGGCGCGGCGTCGGCGCGCGCGCGCACGACGTACGCGACGAACGAGGACGACGCGCTGTCGAATCTGCTCACGCCGAGACAAAAACTGCGCCGCGCCGCGCTGCTGGCGCTGACGACGTGCGCGGCGGGGGCGTACGTGTCGTACTTTGCGACGCCGATCGTCGCGGACGGGAGCGCGCGGTCGTGCGCGGCGCTGACGCGGTCGAGGGATGGGTTCATGGCGCGCGCGGGCGCGGCGCGGGCGCGCGCGATGTGGGCGTTGGGCGACGTCGGGAACGCGCGAGGCGCGCTTCTGGCGAACGACGCGCTGGGAGCGTGCGTGGAGACGGCGTGCCGACGAGGGATGGACGCGAGGGCGCGCGAGGCGGCGAGCGCGATGTTGAGGGACGCGTGCGAGGACGCGCGCGGAATCGAGGCGCTGCGACGGTGGAGGACGACGTTGGAGACGTGCGCGCGAGAGCGCGGCGACGGCGAGCGACGAGGGTGGTGGTGGACGAGGACGCGTGCGACGAGCGGCGAGGACGCGGGCGATGGCGGAGGGTTGGACGCGACGCGCGCGAACGTGGCGGCGACGTTGGAGAAGTTGCGATCGTGAGGCGGTTCGCCAAACGGCGCGAGGGCGCGGCGGCGATCGGTAGGTTCGCCTTCGGACAGCCATTCCGGTGTATGATTATTAACTAAACTGTGTTCTAAGTGCTAAGTACGCGCGCTATTTGCTCTCGACGCGCGCGCGTCGCTCCTCGAACGTCGCCTCGGTGGGTCTGTCGCTCAGGCGCTGGTGACGAGATTTCGCAACGCTCACGTTTCCCGCGCACGTCACGGCTGCGAGTTCGCGCGCGAGCGCGGAGCCATCGCGATCGTTGGCACTCGCAGCACGCGTACGGTGCGCGCGCGAGCGCGCCAGATGCGCCCAAATTTCCTCTTGAATCGCCGCGCGAACGCGTTGCGCGTGCATCTGGCCGGCGACGTGCGTCTCGAGTTGCGCCAACGCGCTGTCGCTCACGTGCATGCGCTCGGCATCCAAACGCGCCTTGTCGTACCCACTTCGCCAAAGTAAAAGCGCGTGCTCGGGCGCCATCGGGTACTGCGGCTTTCTCGGCGTGCGTTCGAGATCGAGCAACTCGGTCACGACGGTCGGAGATTCGTGACCGAGACCAACCATAAATAACACAGACGCCATGCACCGCACTTGATGCCACAAGAATGCGGTGCCTCGAACGTTGATGTACATCAGTTTTCCATCGTGCGACTCCTCGATCGTGCACTCGAGCACGTTTCGCGTGAAACTCTTTACGTTTTCCGCGTCCATGCGACAAAAGTTTCTAAAATCGTGCACACCCTCAAACGCGCGCGCGGCCTCGCGCATGGCGCCCAAGTCTAATCCATCCGTCTTTTCAAAGAAGTATTTGTACTGGCGCCACTCGCAATCGAACCGGGCGTTCAACTCATCATCCACCGGCGCCCATCCCAACGCTCGCACGTCGTTCGGCAGCGCGCGGTTCAGCAGCGCCACGTAATCTAATTCCTCATCCACGCCTTCCGCCCCGTTCGAGCGCGCGCGCAGCGTCACGATTTGTCCCAATCCCGACACTCCGCGATCGGTGCGACCGCACCGCGCGTAATCCGCGACTTTGAACACGTCGCGCGCGCTCTCCACGAGCTTCGTCTTCGCCAACGCGTCGAACAGCGCCTGTTCCACCGTCCGCGGCGCCGCCGCGTTCGCCGCGCCCTGGCTCGCGAAACCGTGATAATCCCATCCCAGGTAGCACACGTGCAGGGCGATCTTGCGCGCGGCGTGCTTGCTGAAGTCGAACGCGCGATGTTTCGAGACGCCTCGGGCCGGCGGCGTCGGCGGCGAACGAAGCGCCGCGACGCGCGCGGCGATGCGCTCGACTCGACGCGGGTCGAGCGACGCGGCGGTGCTATCGCTCGTCGACGCCGCGAGGCACTCGGCCTCGATGTCGTCGAGCGCGCGCTCGATGTCGTCGAGCGCGCGCATCGAGAAGTGCGGCGTCGCGACGCGCTCGTTCGCGGCTTCACGATTGCATTACCTAACGCGCGTTCTACGAAAGCGCGGCTAAAATCTCGCTAAAATCTCGAGGAGAATCGGTTGGACTTTCTTCCGACTCGCCTTGACGTCGAGCTGCGCGCGCGCGGATTTGAACACGCCGAAGTCGTTTTCGGGAAGACGCAGCGGCGCGAGCGGCGTTCGCTCGCCCAAGTCGCGCATGACGGCTTCGAGCTCGATCGAGCACGCGCTCGATTTCGTGACATCGATCTGACGCGCGAACGCGCCGTCGGCGTCGGCGTCTTCGAACGAGGACATCATAAATAACACGTCGATGCGCCGCGCGTCGACGAAGGCGACGATTTCATCGTTGACGGATGAAGCGTCCTGTCGCGCCAGCAAATCCTGAAACCGCACGCCGAACGACGCGATGCCGACCTCGAGCGACCCCATCGTCCACTGCTTGTAATCTTTCGCCAAGAGTTGCGCGCATGAAAACGAGCTCTGATCGTGACGCGCGCGAGAGAGCGATTCGTACTCCGCTCGCGTCGCGTCCTCGTCCCATCCCAAAATATCTCGCAGCGATTCCGCGGCGGCAAAGTCCACGGGTGCCGCCCGCGTCGTCGTCGCGTCCAGCATTCTCGTGTCCAACACGATCGCTCCCAGAAGCAAACGCGCGACGTCTCGCGCGACGCCCTCGTCCGCGGCTTTCGCCACGACGTCCCTGTACACCAAACTCGAGCACGATCCGATCAACTCGATCACCCTATCCGCCCGTTCCGCGTACATCCCCGAATCCTCGTGATGATCAATCACCCTAACCACGCGCGCTTGCCACGCGTCCGGAAACAACCGCGCGCTCAGCGCGTTATGATCCACCAACGTCACGCTTCGCGGCGTCGCCTTCGTCGCCGCCGCCGCGACGTCCTCCGCGCACGTCAAATCGCCCAACTTCACCCCCGCGTTCGCCAGCGCCAAGACCACGTCGGGTCGTAATTTCAGTTCTTCCCTCGCGCACGACACGATCGGCACCGCGCGCGTTTCGCGCTCGCCATCGTCGCGTCCGCGCTTCGCGCTCGCCGCTCGCGCCGTCGCCACCGCGCACGCCACCGAGTCCAAATCGCACGCCTCGTTCCCCACGCTCACGTCGCACGCCCCCGGATCGCGCGCGAACGCCTCCTTGGCGTCGCGCAGGAACGTTCGCAGCGCGTTCGCCTCGCGCGCGCCGTCGTCGACGTTCGCGCGCGTCGCCATTCGTTCGTTCGTTCGTTCGCGCGCGCGTCTCGCGCGCGCGCGCGCGCCGACGCGCCGAAGCGCGACGGTCGAGGACGCGCGCGCGCGCGTGGTCGCCGTCGCGCCCGCGCGCGCGCGTCGCGTTCGCGTCCGCGCGACGCCGCGCGCGTGAGTGCGGTCGTCGCCTCACACATCGCGACTCGCCGCGCGCGACGCGCCGCGCCGCGCCGCGCGACGCGCGCGAGCGACGACATGACCGTCGCGCGCGACGCCGACGCGCGCCCGCGCGCGCGCGCGGCGACGGAGAGCCTGAAGCGGGCGCAAGAGGCGATTTGGGAAATCTTAGCCTCGGCCGATTCGAGCGACGACGACGACGCGTCGAGCGACGCGCCGGACGAATCGATCGCGCGCGAGCGGTCGACGTTCGATATCGCGTCGCCCGCGGGAGCGGCGCGGGAAGGCGCGCGCGAGGCGGGGACGGGGACGCCGGTGGGCGCGCGACTGGACGCCGCGGCGCTGGCGCTGGAGCGGCGGCGCGCGGAGGCGCTGGACGCGGCGGCGAGCGATGAACGCGCGGCGGCGATGGAACTGAGAGAGGCGCGAGAGGCGTTGGAGCGCGCGCAGACGACGGGGCGAGGGCTGGAGGCGCTGGAACGCGCGGTGGCGGAGAGGGATTTGGAGATATTTAAGCGGGACGACGAGTTGCGAGCGCTCAGAGAGGAAGTCGGGCGGTTGCGGACGCGCGAGGACGACGCGGGAGAGACGATGATGGTGAGCGCGTCGATAGCGGATGCGAATACGCGCGCGGCGAACGCGGAGGAGGGCGCGAGGGCGATGCGTGAGGCGCTGAAGGACGCGGAGACGAAGAACGCGCGCGAACGCGCGGCGCTCATGGATCAGCTTCGCGAGTCGCGCGCGCTGGCGGCCAAACACGCGAGAGAGGCGCACGCGCGCGAGGAGGCGAACGCGTCGAGCAGTGGACGCATCGATGAGGTGGTTTTCATGAGGAAAGAGCTGGACGCGATGGCGAAGAAGGTATCCATCGCCGAAGCCGTTGCCGAGAAGCTCGAAAGAATCGTCGCCCAAAAATCAGAAGAGGTGTTCAACGCAACGCAAGAGCGAGACGCGCTGCGAAAGAAGCTGAAGACGACGAGCGAGACGATAGATTCGCTGGAGCGCGAGTGGCTTGAGTTCAATCGCCAAGGTCTGAGCGCGCAAAAAGCGCTGAGCGCCGAAAACGAAGAGCTACACAAGATTGTCGACGACTTGAAATCCGCCGAAAAAGATGGCTTCGCCGAAGCCGCGGGCGAAATAGAAGAGTTGAAGGCGCGATTGCGGACGTTTGAGAGCGAATCTGGCGTATCCAACAGAAGTGTCGATAGAAATCTCGCGCGCGAGTCCATCACATCCTTGAGATCCAAGGTGCGCGAGCTCAAGGGCGACATCGAAGCCAAGGACGCCCAAATCGAAGACTTGCGAAACGCGCTGTCGCAAAAGTCCATCATCGAAGCCGTGAACGCGGAGAAGGATGCCGTCATCACCGCGCTGCAAGCACAAATCAACGCGAGTAACTCTGCCGCACCTCGATCGGATTCTGAATTCGCCGTGTCCACGCAGAACGACGGCGATATCGACGTCTTGGATGAGTTACAAACCGTCGCGAAGACGCTTCGTCGAGAAAACGCGGCGCTGCGGCGAGAACTCGAAGACGTCGACCCGGACGTTCTAGAAGAGTGCATCGCGCTGAGTCGACGCGTGACGGCTCAAAACTCTCTACTCGCGAGCTACGAGGAGCGCTTGGTGCGCTACACCGACCAACTAGGGATTCCGTTCACGCCCGAGGCGCGCCCGTAGCTTTCGTCGGCGTTAGTAGCTTTCGTCGGCGTAGCTTTCGTCGGTGTTGTAACCGCCCTCCATCGCGCGGCGCACCTCGCGCGCCATGGCGAACAACCGAAACGCATCGCCGACTCGAGTCGAAGGAACAATCGCGCGCGACCGCGGCGACGCGTCGTCGCGCGCGACCGCGACCTCGAGCGCGTCCGCGCGCGACGCGAAGGTCGCCGCCGCCGGCGCTCGAATGCGCGACGTCGCCGAGGCCGACGACGCGCCGCCGAGGCCGTGGCGACCGGACGACGACGGCGCGGGCGGTGATGACGCGCGCGCGGACGTCGACGACCCGGACGAGTGGTTGCGCGGACAACTCGCGGGCATGCCCATCGAGAAGGATTACCCAGAGCTCGTCGACGCCGCCGTGCGGTGCATGGGCGAGTGGAAGAAGCGCATGCCGAAGAGCGTGTGGTTGCGCGTGACGAAATCGGGAAGGTTAGCGAAGGAACTGAACGAGTCCGCGCCGGTGCTGGCGAAAACGATGGAGTACGTGCGGGATATAGATGTGCGGACGCCGAGCGAACGCGTCGTCGTCGTGGACTTGTGCTCGGGATTCGGATACCTGGCGATGTTTCTTTCTGAGATTTTGCCAAAGGAGAAAGTGGCGGAGATCGTGCTGGTTGATAAGATGTGGAGCATGATGAACCGGACACCTAAGCCGCATCACATCTCGTGGAGTCACATTTACGGTGAAGGCGATTGGAAGTACGATTGGCCAATTGAACTGTCGACGCGAAAAGTTGATTTAAAGGATTACGCCCAGGTGAATCAGATGAGCGTGCACTTGTTCTCACGTTGGAACGGACCGTTCATCGTGCTTGGAATCCATCTGTGCGGTACGCTTTCCATCAAAGCGGTGGAAATGTTCAACAAAAACTCCAACGTGAAGCACTTGATTTTGAAGCCCTGTTGTCTTCCCGATTGGTCGTGGACGTACCGCGCCGAAAGCGGATACTTCCCGCCCGTGGGCGCGCATAAACACTTGATCCCGACGAAGGCGGTGTGTAGCAAAGGGAAATGGAAGAAAAACAAATGGATTGGCCCACCGCGATCGCATTTGAAGATAAAGTTTGAGTCCTGGAACGATCACTTGTGTCGATCGATCAACGACGAAGACGGCAATATTTCGACAAGCTTGCAGGAAATTCAGGTGCAAGCGAGCCACTTTCAAAACCTCTTCATATTCGGCGATCGCCAGCGTATCCGAAAGTGCCACGTCCGCGAGGCAACGGGCGTCGAATTTCCGACGCCAAGCGGCGTCGACGCCAAACGCTGGTCTCCGACGGGAACCGGCTACGGCACGCACACACGAACGCTAGCGAACTAGAATGTGAAACGAACAAAACATTAGCTGAAATCGACAACGCTACTCCGCTACGACTGAAAAATCTCGGGCTTTAAAATCCCAACGAACGGCAACTCGCGGTACTTCCCTCGATAATCCAACCCGTACCCCACGACGAATTCGTCCGGACACATGAACGCCGCCGCGATTTTCATATCCTTTTCCCGCATCCACTTCGCGCACGCCTCGTCCCGTCTCGCCTGTTTATCCATCAACGCGATGACCGCCACCTCCTCCGCCCCTCTCGCGTACAATTCCTTCGCCAACGCCACCACCGTCTTCCCCGTATCGATGATATCCTCGATTATCACGCACCGTTTCCCTCGCACCGTCGCCTCGCTCGGCGCGTGCGCCGTCTTCGCCTCGCCGCTCACCGTTCCGTCCCCGTACGACGCGCACGTCGCGCACGCGATCACCGGTCGATCGTACGGTCGATCGAGCTCCGCGCGCAGCGTCCGCTGCGTGACGTACGTCTGTCGCAGCAAATCGCTCGCGAACATCATCGCGCCCGTCGTCACCGGGACGAAGACTGAAAACTCATTCATTCGCATCACGACGAGCGCCGCGAGCGTCTCGAGCGCGCCCTCGATGGCGGTCGCGTCGAAGAGCACGGACGCGACGTCCGGGTCGTCCACGGGGAGCCCCGCGACGCGCGGGACGCGATCGGCGGCGTCCGGGATGCGATCGGACATCGGCAGTGAGTGACGCGCCGACGGCCGCGCGAGCGCGATGGCGACCGAGCTCGCGAGCGCCGAGGCGTACGACGCGTGGATCGCGGCGAACGCGCGCGGGATCGTGCACTTCTGGGCGCCGTGGTGCGAGCCGTGCGCGGCGATGGACGTGCTGCTGGAGACGCTCGCGAAAAGGCACCCGGACGTGGCGATCGCGAGGTGCGACGCGGAGGCGGTGGAGGCGGTCGCGGCGCGCGAAAACGTGAGCGCGGTGCCGTTCTTCGTGTTCGCGCGCGATGGAAGACGCGTGGACGCGGTGGAGGGAGCGGACGCGGCGACGGTGACGAATAAGACGCGACAGTACTTTCCGGCGAACGCGAACGCGACGACGACGACGAACGCGGCGATGGCGAAGGCGAGCGGGACGACGGATTTAAAGACGCGATTGAAGAGCCTGATCGAATCGCAGCCCGTGGTGTTGTTCATGAAGGGTCACCCCGAAGAGCCGAAGTGCGGGTTCAGTCGTAAAGTCGTCGACGCGTTGGCGGCTGCGAATGTGAAATTCGGTTCGTTCAACATCTTAGCCGACGAGGAGGTGCGGCAAGGGCTGAAAGAACACGCCGATTGGCCGACGTATCCGATGTTGTTCGTCGACGGTGAGTTTGTCGGTGGATGCGACATCGTCTTGGAGATGGCGGAGGCGGGCGAGCTCGCCGAGGCGTGCGCGGCGTCGAACGGCAAAGTGAAGAACGCTCTGGACGAGCGCATCAAGAGCATGCTCGGCGCGCAAGACGTCATCCTGTTCATGAAGGGATCGCGCGAGGCGCCGCGATGCGGCTTTTCCGCAAAAGTCGTCAGCGCGTTGAACGCGACTGGCGTCGACTACGAAACGTTTGACATTCTCGGCGACGAACCGATTCGTCAGGGACTCAAGGCGTATTCCAATTGGCCCACGTACCCGCAACTGTACTACAAATCCGAACTCATCGGCGGATGCGACATCATTCTCGAGCTCGCCGAATCCGGCGAACTCGCGAGCGAGCTCGGCGTTAAATAGCAGGCGTCGTCGCGACGATGCGTATTAAATCTCTCTCTCCACACTAAAACTCCCTACGTCGCGCTACGTCGCGTCCGCCTAAACTACTCCCTCCTCGCTCTCGCGCGCGAAAATCATGTGCGTGCTCTCGTCCTCGTCGTAATTCAAAGCTTCAAAGAATCCGACCAACCGTCTCGGCGCGCGAACGCCGACGTCGTAAATCTCCCGCTCTCTCAACGTCTCACCGAGCGCGCGCACGATCGCGCCGCCCACTCCCCTCCCTCGCCACTCCTCTCGCACGCACACGCGCTCCACCGTCGCGACGAACGCCCCGTCGGACGCGCACGCCGCGTATCCGACCAACGCGCCGCTCTCCCTCGCGAACGCCCCCGCGAACGTTCGCTGCGCCTCGGGCGCCGCGATCGCCCGCTCGATCGCGCGCGCGTCCCACGTCGACGCGCGCGCGTCCTCGCACGCCGCCATCGCGTCCACGACCGCGCGCGCGCGCAGCTCCGCCTCCGTCAGCGCGCGACACTCGACGAGCGCGAGCGCCTCGCGGTGTCGTCTTCGCGCGCGCGCCGCGCCGTCGTCGCGCGCGAGACCGAGCCAGCGCGCGAGCGACGCGCGCGGCGGCGTCCTCGCGCGCGCGCGCCGCGCGCGCGCTGCGCCGCGCGCGTCGAGCGCGCGCGCCGCGCGCATGTCTGCCGAGCCCCCCTCGACGAATCTCGACGAATCGGCGACGCGCGGCGCCGCACAGCGCGACGCCGTCCATCCCTCGCGGTCACCCGCGGTCGCGCGCGCGTCGCGCGTCGCGCGGCGAACGGCGAACGGCGCCGCGGCGACGAGACGCGGCGGCGCGGGACGAATCTTCGCGCGAAACGAAACGAATCGAATCGATCGCGAACGATCGACGACGCGCGCCGACGCGGAGTCGCGCGCGATGACGGGCGTGAACGCGGCGACGTTCGAGGCGTGGGTGACGGATCGAGACGGGAAGGCGCTCGCGAGCGCGGGCGGCGTCGACGCGATCGCGGCGGCGCTCGGATGCGATCTGAAGCGCGGTCTGTGCGATCGCGCGTGGGCGTCGGAGGAGCGAAAGGAGAGCTACGGGGTGAATGAGTTCGAATATCCGCCGCCGAAGTCGTTCTGGGAGCTGTGTAAGGACGCGCTCGGGGACCTGACGGTGCGGATCCTGATCGCGGCGAGCGTGGTGTCGCTCGCGGTGGGCGCGGGGATGAAGAGTCATCGCGAGGAGTACGGGTACTTGGAGGGGATCGCGATCGTACTCGTCGTTTTCGTCGTCGTGTTCTTGCAAGCGTTCATCGATTACGCCAAGGAGATGAAGTTTCGACAGTTGAACTCGGTCAAGGATAATTATCAAGTCAAAGTGCATCGCGACGGGAAGAGCGTGGCGGTGCCGGCGGGTGAAATCATGGTCGGTGATTTGGTGGAGCTCGCGGCGGGGGATAAAGTTCCGGCCGACGCTCTGTTCGTCGAGGGCTCTAAATTTAAGGCGAACGAGGCGGCGATGACGGGCGAACCCATCGACATTTCCAAGTCGCGCGAAAAAGACCCTTGGGTGCTTTCGGGGACGTCCATCTCCGAGGGATCGGGTAAGGCGTTGATCATTGCCGTCGGCTCAAGATCGCAATGGGGCGTCATCCTGAAGACGTTGATCGTCGAACCGAGCGATACGCCGCTTCAGGAGCGGCTCGAGCGACTCGTCCTCCTCATCGGTAACTTCGGCATCGGCGCCGCCGTGCTGACTTTCCTCGCGAGCATGATTCGCTGGATCGCCGACAGCGCCAAGAGTGGAAAATGGGACGGTACGCTCGTCCTCGAGTTTCTCATCAACGCCGTGACGATCGTCGTGGTCGCGATTCCGGAGGGTTTGCCTCTTGCAATTACTCTCGGCTTGGCGTTCGCCATGCGAAAAATGATGGCGGACCAGAATCTCGTGCGTCGCTTGGAGGCGTGTGAAACCATGGGAAGCGCCACGCAGCTCAACGCAGACAAAACCGGTACGTTGACACAGAACAGGATGACGGTCACCGCGTGCTGGCTCGGCGGCAAAGTTTGCGAGCAAGTTCCGCCACCGAGCGTGAGCGAAACCTTCTCGGACACGCTCTGCCAATCCATGGCGGTTAACTCTGACGCCAACTTGAGCTACAAAGATAACGGCACGGTGGAACACCTCGGCAGTAAAACTGAGTGTGCCTTGCTTCAGCTCGTCGAGCAGATGCAGCCGCCTACCGACGACACGCAGACGTACATTAAGCTTCGCGAAAAGTTTCCCGTTGCGCAACTGTACCATTTTACTTCGGCGCGTAAGCGTATGTCCACCGCCATTTCGAATGGCTCGGGCACGCGTTTGCACGTCAAGGGTGCGTCTGAGATTGTCGTCAAGCTGTGTACGAAGATGATGGGCGCGGATGGCAAGGTTTCGTCTCTCACGACGCCCATGCTCAAGGAGGCAGAGGCGGCGATTGAAGCCTTTGCGCGTCAAGGTTTGCGCACGCTGTGCATCGCGTACACCGATCTCGGGAAGTCACCGAGTAGTCTCGGTGAAACGCCGCCGGAGAGCGATCTCACGTTGCTCGGAATCATGGGCATCAAGGATCCGATTCGCCCCGAAACTGCCGAAGCGGTGCGCTTGCTACGCGGCGCGGGCGTGACGGTCCGTATGGTCACCGGCGATAACGCCATCACCGCCGAAGCTATCGCGCGAGAGGCAGGTATTCTCGAAGATGGCGATGATGGTCTCGTGCTTGAGGGTCCAGATTTCCGTAAGATGTCTGATGCGGAGAAGGAAGCCATCGCCATGCGCATTCGCGTCCTCGCGCGTTCCTCGCCGTCTGACAAGTTGGTTCTGTGCAACTTGCAAAGAAAACTCGGTGAGGTGGTCGCCGTGACGGGGGACGGTACCAACGACGCTCCGGCACTCAAAGATGCGGACGTCGGGTTCGCCCTCGGCATCGCTGGCACCGAAATTGCGAAGGAGGCGTGCGACATTGTCATTCTCGATGACAACATCAAGTCCATGGCCAAGGCCGTGCTTTGGGGTCGTAACGTCTACCAATCGATTCGCAAATTTTTGCAGTTTCAACTCGTCGTCAACGTCGTGGCGGTCAGCTTGAACTTGATCGCCGCCATCGCGGGCATCAAAGAGCTGCCGCTCGCTGCGGTTCCATTGCTATGGGTGAACATGATCATGGACTCGATGGGCGCCCTCGCGCTCGCCACGGAGCCTCCGTCACCGGAGCTCATGAAGCGTAAGCCTTTCGGGCGCACGGCGCCTCTCATCAATAAACACATGTGGCGCAACATCATCGGCGTGTCCGTGTATCAATTGACCGTGTGCATGGTTTTCATGTTCGACGGGAAGAGGCTCCTCGACATTCCGTGCAAGTACGTCGCGGCGTCGGGATCAGTGGCGGCGCACTACGATTGCCATCATCAAACGTTGGAGCTGAATGGTTTCATATTCAACGCATTTGTCTTCATGCAAGTGTTTTCTGAAATCAATTCTCGACGCATCGCCGATGTGAATGTCTTCGCGAACATTCACAACTCGCCCATTTTCTGCGGCATCATCGCGCTCACCGTCGGTGTGCAAGTGCTCTTCATTCAAGCCGTCGGCGGCACCGTAGTTGGTCCGGCGATCGGATTTGTTGAGCAAAACACAAAGGAGTGGATCACCGCGATCATTCTCGGTGTCATCATCCTCCCCGTGGGCGTAGTCACGAGACTGTTACCCTTGAAATGGTTCCCCGGGATCACGGATGAAGAGAGCAACGCGCGCGCCATGGCGGAAGGCCACGCTCGTGTGGCTGCGGCGCAAGCCAGAGTGACGAGCGAAGCCAAGGACGTCGCCATCAGCATGCCATCCATGGACCGCCGTGCGTCCATGGAGCGACGTGGTTTGGCCGGTATCACCGAAAAAGTCGTCGGCTCGCGTTTGAGCTCTCGTCAAAGTCGTCTCTCCGACGTCTCGGATTCGAGCGCGCCCATTCGACGAGAAAAGTCATTTAAAGTTTTCGCGCACGCCGTCATCGCGGCGAACAGGCTTCAGCAAAAGCCCGGCGCCAGCAAGTAATCACTCCTTCTTGAGTTTCGTGTTCTAGTACATCAGTCAATTTTTATACCACGCAATTTCCAGTCCGAGCTCTCGCGTCTCTGACGACAACTGTTTCCGCCCAACCGTCTGTTTCTGATTCCCGCATTCCGAGGCGGGCGACGCGGCATGCGCGTCCCCGCGCGCGATGGGATCAAGCGCGTAATCATCATCGCCTTCTTCTTCGCCGCATCCGCCGTGGAATTCGGCACGTATCCCGTCGCGTCCGTCGTCGAGTTTCGCGTGCAGGCGCCCAGATTTCCGACGAGTTCGCACCGGAAAAGCTTTCTGAGCGCGCGCGCGCGCGAGCGAGCCACCGCGACGGCATCCGCGACGCGATTCGGAGAAGCGTTCGGGTATTCGTGGACCGTAGAGGCGCGTGCGCGCGAGACGGACGGTCGGAATGAGGTGGAGGTACGGGCGGCGAGAACGCGAGGACTCGGGCTGACGTCGACGCGAATGTTCGCGTTCACGGTCGTGACGCGCACGGGAGTATCTGCGCAAAGCATGCGAGATAGACTTGTCGGGACGAGCGGGCGCGAATTGCCGACGTCGGCGCACATTGAGCAGTCGCTGGTGGAGTCGACGCTGTCGACGGCGGAGTTGACGAAGATCCCGGGGGCGTCTGGGGAACATGGCGATGTAGACCTCGTGATACGCGTGCGTTTGTGGAGTAATCCGTTTCACGTGGTGTTCAAGGACGAGGTGTACGATGTGGCGACGATTTTGGGGTTGACGACGTACGCCAGCGTGTTAATTTTACGCGGGCTGTCTGAGTTGCGAGACGAACGCGAGAGGCGCCGAGCGGCGAGGAAAGTTCGATTGATGCGTTCGGAGATTGCGCAATTAGAATCAGTGGCGAACGAAAAGGCGGACAAGCTGCGCATCTTGTCGGCTATTGCACGAGTCCCATTTGTCGCGGTGTTTGAGACGGTTCAAATTCCAATGAGAGTCGTCGACTGGACCGCGTCTGCCATCTCTGACATTCTCATCGAGACGGCAAATTTGGTGCTGATTGTCATCTTACTTTTGATGCCCCCGTCGCGCGAAAACGCGCCGATGGCTTCAAGCGAGAATCACGCGAAGCAGGCGACGGGTTCGAAGCATAATCGAAAACATCGTCAAAGACCGCCGCGCTCGCCGAAACGCAGAAGTGAACTCGACCCCAAGAGCGAGCACGCTCGTAAAGAGTCGATGGACATATTACTGAAACGTTTCGTCATTGCCGAGGAAGACATGGACGAGGAACGTCAGCGCGCGGCGAAAGATGCGATCGGTCATGCCCAGGCGCAGATGCGCGCGAAAATGAAGCGCGATCGAATCACCGACATGCGGCTGAGAGATTCAAAGCAGCGTGAAAGTGAAGATTTCGCGGCGGAACTTTTCGCCAATGTCCCAGGCTTATCCGTAGGCACGCGCGACATGAGACCAATGTCGTCATCTTCATCGGACACGCACGAGCGCCAGGCGAGCTGGGAGCTGCACAATCGTCAAAAAAGCTTAATTCACCACATGCTGCAAGAAATCGACGGTTTGGAACTGCCGCCGGATTCCAAAACAACCGTACCGATCGAAGAACCGGTGACGCCGAAGAGCTCGCACACCAAAAATCCAAGCTTTGCTCGCGTATGGAATGCCCCGACGGGGTTCTAGCCGCCTACCGGCGCATGTATTCTATCATTTATTTCTTGTCATTTTTTCCATGCCCGACATCTCGCCCGACGTGTGCCTCCCCGCGCTCCGGCGGCACTCATCCTCGCGCGACATGAGACTTCGCGTGCGCACGCCCGACGGGGCGCAGCACGTTATCGACGCCGACGACGATTGCACGTGCGGTGCGCTCAAACGCGTCATTCAAGACGCCACCGGCGTCGAAACGCGCGCGCAAAAGTGGAAACTCGGTTTCCCACCGGTCGACGTTGACGTGGACGATGAAGCCGCGTTGTGCGCATCGTTGGGCGTACGCGGAGGCGAGACGCTCGCCGTGACGGCGATTGCACTCGAAGACGCGGCGGTGGCGAGTTCTGACGCGATGGCGGCGGCGCCGACGACGTACGCGAGCATGGCAAACATGGACGAAGACGAGGCGTTCGCGCGAGCGCTGGCGATGAGCATGAACGAAGGAGTCGACGGCATCTCGACGTCTACGAGTGATTTCATACGACTGGAGGACATGCACGCAATCAGGCGAGTGATCGCGAGTGACAATAGCTGTTTATTCAACGCCGTCGGGTACTGTTGCGAGAAGTCTCTTCGCGAGTCGACTCGGCTGAGGAAAGTCATCGTGGACGCCATACGCGCCGATCCGGCGACGTTCGACGAGGCGTTTTTAGGAAAAGCCCCGACGGAATACGCAGACTGGATTTCCAAGCCGAACAGTTGGGGTGGCCAAGTGGAGCTGTTCATTCTCGCCAAGGCGTTGCGCGTGGAAATCGCGGCGTACGACATTCAAACCGAACGCTGCGACGTCTACGGCCAAGACGCCGACTACGAAGACCGTATCATGGTCATTTACGACGGTTTACACTACGATTCCATCGTGTTAAACCCATCTTCCATCGGTGCTGACGTCGAGAAAGACGTTTCCCGCGTCCCCGCGTCGACGCCCGCGCTCGCCTCCGTCGCCGCTCTCGTCCGCTCGCAGCACGCAGCCAAAAAGTTCACCGACACCGCCAATTTCTCTCTCCGCTGTCTCGTCTGCCAGAAAGGTCTCACCGGCCAAGCCGAGGCCGTGGCGCACGCGAAATCAACCGGGCACGCCAACTTCGGCGAGTATTAACCGCGTCGCCTCTTCACGTATGCCTTTCAGTGCGATGTCAATTAGAGCGGTTTTTGAAATTCTTTTCTTCTGTCCTTCGCGTCGCCATTCGCCGCCGCGCGAACGCCGAACCGCACACGTCCGCGCCTTCGCGCCGACGCACGCGCACCGTCACCGCGCATCGCGCGCTCCACCGGCGCGCGCGAGCGTCCGCGCGATTCCGCGACGCGCGCGATCGATCTCCCGCCGAGCGACAGGTTGCAGATTTGAAAATCGCGCGCGCGAAAACGCACGGCGACGCGACGACGCGGGACGCGGGCGACGTCGTAGAGCGAAGACACCGCGCGGTTGAACGCGCCGAGCGCGATGCACATCAAACAAGTGATCGTCGAAGGGTTTAAAACCTACCGCGAACAGACGGTGGTGGATTTCGACGACGGGTTGAATTGCATCGTCGGCGCCAACGGGTCGGGAAAATCAAACTTGTTTCACGCGATTCGGTTCGTGCTGAGCGATGTGTTCGGGAATTTGCGAGCCGAAGAGAGACAGAGACTGTTGCACGAGGGAGCGGGGCACGCGGTGATGTCGGCGTACGTGGAGATTGTGTTCGATAACGCCGACGGACGCTTGCCGGTGGAGCGGGAGGAGGTGCGCCTGCGAAGAAATATTGGTTTGAAGAAGGATGAATATTATCTCGACAAGAAGCACGTGACGCGCGCTGAAGTGGTTAACTTGCTCGAGAGCGCTGGTTTCAGCCGAACGAACCCTTATTACGTCGTACAACAAGGGAAAATTATGAAGATGGCGACGATGCAAGACGAGGAGCGTTTGGACTTATTGAAGGAGATCGGGGGCACGAGCGTCTTCGAGGCGAAGCGCAAAGAGTCCCTTAAGGGCTTGGACGAGACTAAATCGAAGCGAGAACAAGTGCAAGAGACCGTTGAGTTCATCGAAAGCCGTCTGGCGGAGCTCGATGAGGAGAAAGACGAGTTGCAAAAGTATACCGACTTGGACAAGACGCGACGGTCTTTGGAGTACACCATTTACGAGCAAGACTTGAGTGATGCGAGAAGCAAATTGGATGAGATTGAGCAACAACGAAGCGCGACGAACGAGTCGAGCCGCGTGGATGACGACAAAATGAACACGATGAGTGAAAACTTGCGCACGCATGAAAAGGAGCTCAAGGATAGCTCGCGCGCCGCCGCGCAACTGAAGCGCGAGCTCACGACGGCGGAGGAAGAGTTGCGCGGCATCGTCGCCCGACGAACCACCGCTGAGCTGGACGTGAAAGATTTGCGCGAAACGATTCAAACCGGCGAAGAGTCGTTGGCCGGTATCGCAGGTCAAAAGACGGATGTCGAAAAGGCGACGTTGGAGACGCAAAAGAAGCTCGACGCTGTGCGTGAAAAGTATAACGCCGAAGTTGCCGTGGAAGAAGCCAAGGATCGTGAAATCGCCGAGATCGAACGTCGCTCACAAAGCTTGTACCAAAAGCAAGGTCGCAGCGAACGTTTTAAGACGAAGGGTGAACGCGATACGTGGTTGAAGAGCCAAATCAAAGACGCCACCGCGACGAAGAAACAAAAGACGAAGGAGGTGGAGACGCTCGAAAATGACTTGAAGGAAATTCGCGCCACGCAATCCAGTGACGAGAAGGACCGCGCTTCCATGGAAGCCGAACTCATCGTTGAAGAAGAAAAGTTGGCGGATTTCGAGGCGCAGTACAAGAAGGCGATGACGGAGCGAAACGAGGCCCAGAACGCTCGCAAGGATCTTCAGCGCAAAGACAACGAGGTCGACAACTCGCTGGCGTCTTGCGAAGAGGAAGTGAAGAAGCGAGACAAGCAGCTCGAGTTTTCTATGCCTCGTGACCTTCAACGTGGTATGGCTGCCGTTCAGCGTATCGTCAAGGAACACAACATCGAAGGCGTGCACGGCCCTCTCATCGAGCTCATGGAGACTGACGAGCGATTTCACAGCGCTATCGAAGCCAGCGCGGGTAATCAGCTCTTTCACATCGTCGTCGATCATGATGAGATTGGTAGTCGAGTCATCGAGTTCTTGAACAAAGAGAAAGGTGGTCGTGTTACGTTTTTGCCGCTCAATCGCATGAACCCACCGAACGTTACATACCCCGAAGGCAGTGATGCCTTTCCTCTTCTCTCAAAGCTCAAGTACGACGCAAAATTTGACGCCGCGTTCAAGCAAGTCTTTGCGCGTGTTTTGATTTGTCGGAACATTGACGTCGCCGTTTCCAAGGCGCTTTCTTCGCAACTCAACTGTGTCACCATGGATGGGGACACCGTGAGCAACAAAGGTTCCATGAGTGGTGGTTACCAAGACACGAGCCGAAGCCGAATCGCCGCCATGACGGCGCTGCGCGAATTGAACGTTAACCGTGATGATCTCAAAGAAACCAGCGCTGGCGTGAAAAAGTCTCTCCAAGCTGCGGAACAAAAGATGTCAGCCGTTCTCGGTGATATCAGTCGACTCGAGTCGCAAAGACGTCACAGTGCTCAGCGTGTGGATCGATTAAAGCATGAGTTGCGCTTCTACGGAGACACGGGCACGCGAGCCAGCTCTCTTCTTGAACAGACGGAAAAGAGCATCGCCGTTATGCGAGCTGATATCGAACAAGTGGACACACACATCGCCGATCTGACTAGTGAGATCGGTTCGAGTCTGGACGCAACCTTGAGTCAAGCTGAAGTTCAAGAGCTTGAAAAGCTCACCTCTCACGCGACGACGCTCAAGCAAGAAAAAGTCACCATCGCCGCTCGCCGACTCGACGTGTACACGCAGTTGAGCGAACTCCAGACGGCTCTCGAAACCAACCTGAACCGCCGTGCGAAACGCATCGCCCTGACGTCTGGCGAACTTGACATCAACAGCTTACGCGCCGAGCTCGCCAAGCTCGAAGGTCAGTTGAAGACGGTGCAAAACGACGAAGCCATCGTGCGTAAAAACTACGACGGCATCGCGGAAAAGCTTCGAACGGTGCAAGCGAATATTGAAGCGGCGAATACAGAGATTGAAAAGCTTCGAGCGTTCAAAGAGTCGATGAGCTCGTCTTTAGGCGAACGTGAAAAGGTCATGGAAACTCTCATGTCCAAGGCTGCGACGCTGTCGCAAAAGCGCGAAGCACTTCAGAAGAAGATTCGAGAACTCGGCTCGCTTCCATCCGACGCCTTCGACCGTTACCGCGGTGAGTCGCTCAAATCCCTGCACAAGCTGTTGAGCAAAACGAACAACCAGCTGTCCAAGCTCGGTCACGTTAACAAGAAAGCGCTCGACCAATACCAGCAGTTTACCGAACAGCGAGAAGAGCTCGAGAAGCGTCGTTCCGAAATTAACAAGGCGTTTGACAGCATCACTCAACTCATCGATCATTTAGATCACAAGAAGGATGAAGCGATCGAACGTACTTTCAAACAGGTCAGCATGAATTTCAAGGACGTCTTCCATCGACTCGTCCCCGGTGGCCGCGGTGAACTCGTCATGCAACGCAAGCGCGCGGCGAACCGGGACCCGGAGGAAGAGGGCGAACCGGCGGCTAATCCGACCACGTTCAGCGAGAAGTATAGCGGCGTGAAGATCAAGGTGAGCTTCGGACAAGGTGAAACTATGCAGATGAAGCAGTTGTCTGGCGGGCAAAAGACTGTCGTCGCTGTTGCGCTCATCTTTGCCATTCAACGCTGCGATCCGATGCCGTTTTACCTCTTCGACGAAATCGACGCCGCGCTCGACCCGCAGTACCGCACCGCCGTGGCGCACATGGTCAAAGGTCAGGCGAACAATAAGACGCAATTCATCGCCACGACTTTCCGTCCAGAAATCGTGAAAGAAGCGACTTGCATTCAAGGCGTGTCTCACTCTCACAAGGTGTCCACAGTTCAAAAGGTCGCCTTGGAGGAAGCTCTCCAATTTGTTGGCGAAGACACCGCGCAAGTGCAACAAGTCGCTCCGACCGAACGCGGTCCCCCGACGCCGTAGATACGCACGTTAGAGAAACATTGATGCGAATGACTGTATAGATGAACCCATAGTGATACCAGTATAATGAGAAACTAAACCATGTTACAAGTGAGCGCTACGTGATGCTAGTTGCTAATTTTGCTCGCTTGGAGTCGTTTTTTAATCGTGCAGTTCGCGATGAGCGCATCTAAGTCGTCCTTCCATCCCAGCATTGAGCACAGCTCGGCGACGCCGTCGTCGCACTGACCCAAGAACAACGCGTCACGATAATTTGTCGCCTCATCAAAGTCAAATCCCGTGCCCCGACCGAGCCCAGCCATCCGATATAATTTTGTGACGCGCGTGTTCTGCGCCTCGCCGCAACGTTCGAGATTAATCAAGAGCCTCGGTACGTGCTCCTTCGGCCTTTCGATCAAACCGGCGAACGGATGGACGACTAAACTCGTTCCGATGACGATGAGCAAGTCGCACACCTCGAAGTCTTTTTGCGCGCACTCGAAGAATCGACGCGGAAGATTTTCGCCAAAAAACACGATATCCGGCTTGACAAACTCGCCACATTTGGCGCACGTCATCGGCGTTCCCGCACGACACGCTCTCTCCACTTCGTAGATGTTGGCGTCGTGTCCATTCAAACACTTCGCGCTGTCGAAATTACCGTGTGCGGCGACGACTTTATCCTTCGGCAGCCCCGTGGCGCACTCCAACGAATCGATGTTTTGCGTAAAGCATCGCCGCAACAGCCCGCGGTCGTGCAACAGCTTAATGAAATAATGCGTCGGCGTCGGGGCGTAGAGCCCCGGATACAGATCCTTCGCGAGCTTATAAAACGCCTCGGGCTTCTCCCTAAAGTACCCAAGCTCGAAAATCGCCTGCGGATACGGCAAATCGTACTCGCCCAATCGCGCGTACAACCCGCGCTCGCTTCGAAAATCCGGTATCCCCGCGCTCACCGATATCCCCGCTCCCGTCATCACCACCACGTTTTTCACCCCGCCGCGCTCGATGTGCTTCGCGATCCCGCGAAGATCGAACGTTTCGAGCGCCGTCGCCGCCGCCGCCGCGCTCGACTCGCCGAGTCGCTCCGCCGCCAGGCGTTCCATGAGCTCCAGCATCTCCGTCGACTCCCGACCGAACCCGTACCCCGACGACGACGACGACGACCCGCTCGACGATGTTTCCGACCGCGCGTCGTCGTCGTCGTCGTCGTCGTCGTCGTCGTCGTCGCGCGCGCCGCCGTCGGCCCCGCGCGAGGCATCGACACCGTCGCGCGCCGCGCTCGCGTCGTCCGCGCCCGCGTCCGCGCGCCGCGCGCGCGCGCGCGCCTCGTCGTCGTCGCGCGCCTCGTCGTCGTCGCCCATCGCGCCGCGCGTCGTCGCGTCCTCGCCGGTCAATGCCGTCGCGCCGGCCGCGCCGCGCCACATCGACGCGCGCGCCGACCGCGCCGCCGACGCCATGGGCGCGGACGTCGAGATGCGCGACGACGCGGACGCGACGACGGCGATCGCCGACGCGGACGCGGACGAGACGGCGCTCGACACGTCGCGCGACGACGACGTCGACCTCGCGCAGAAGATTTTCGATCTCGAGCTCGCCGAGGGCGCGCGCGACGAGACGGCGGCGGTGATGGCGATCGTCGAGCGACGGAACATGGCGGCGACGTACGCGACGCTGTGCGAGCGGTTCGCGTGGCGCGCGGACGCGGCGCTGACGGCGAAGATGGCGGACGCGAACGCGAAGCGGTTGGGAGAGATCGAAGCGAAGATCGAAGACGCGAAGGAAAATCTCGGGGACGTGGAGATACGGGACGCGATGTGCGAGCGGGCGGAGTTTTACGCGAGCGTGGGGGAGATGGAGAAGAGCGAACGGGCGTACGAGGAGACGGAGGCGAAGACGGCGTCGATCGGGCAAAAGATGGACTGCGCGTTCGCGCTGATGCGCGCGCGGTTTTCGAGGTTGGAGCTGCACGAGGTGAAGAAATTGATCGAAAAGATTAAGGATATGCTGGATCAACCGGGCGGGGGGGATTGGGAACGAAAGAACCGGTTGAAGGTGTACGAAGGGTTGCACGCGGTGGCGACGAGGAATTTTGAAACGGCGACAAAGCTGTTTTTGGACTCGTTGAGCACGTTCACGTCGTACGAGCTGTTGTCGTACGATGATTTCGTGTTCTACACCGTCGTCTGCGCCGTGGTTTCGCTGCCGCGCACCGAACTCAAGGCGAAGGTGATCGATTCGCCCGAGGTGTTGAGCGTGCTCAACCGATTGCCCGGTCTCGGCGACTTTTTAAACGCCCTGCACAAGTGTGATTATCGCACCTTCATGTCGGCGTTCCCCGTCGTCGCCGCGCAAGTGGAAAAGTCGGTGTGGATGAATCCCCATTTCAGGTACTTTTTGCGCGAGGTGCGCGTCGTGGCGTACGCGCAATATTTGCAAAGCTACAAGAGCGTGACGGTGAAGAGCATGGCGGATAGTTTCAACGTGAGCGAAGACTTTATCGATCGCGAGCTCTCGCACTTCATCGTTTCTGGTAGATTGAACTGCAAGATTGACAAGGTTTCGGGGGTGTTACAAACCAACCGACCGGACTTGAAGAACTCGCTGTACCAAACTTTGATCAAGGACGGCGACGCACTGTTGAACAACGTATCCAAACTCTCTCGAGTGATAGATCTTTAGACGCGCGCCGGTGACGATTTGACCACCTTGGCGATTTTAAATCAACCGTTTTCAAGCCATCAGACGAATTCTCCGCGCGCCGAAATCGGGCGTCTCTCAAACCAAGTCGCTTTTCGCGCGAACGACGCGCGGGCGACGCTTTTTGTCACCGAAATTCAGCCTAAACCACCGCCCGCCTTCACTCCGCCGCGCAGCGCGCGTCGCGACTCGATCGCGATGTACGATGACAGCGACAGCGACAGCGACATCGCCTACGTCAGGCACGTCTTGCGGTACATGTACCCAGGATCGACGCCGAAAAACGGCCGAGTCATCGTGTTGCCGGCTGGGACGCTCGGCGACGGGAAGTACGGCGACGAGGACATCGATCCCGAGTTCTGCGTCGCGCTCCTGATGGGCGACGGCGTGAACGTCGATCGATGGAGGGTGCGCGTGTACGATAACTCGCTCGACGGTTGGCGTTTACTCGCCCCCGGCGATGGGATCACGAGCTTGTGTTGGAACCACGTCGGACCGTCGCTGCGCAGGTGCGAGCTACAGCTCGAGGAAAAGCCGCAGCCGGCGTCGACGTCGGCGATGGATGCGTTGGACTTGAACACGTGCCGAGCGCCGGCGGTGGGAGAGCAGAACGGTTATTTTGGCATAGGCATCTACAACGGAAAGAATACGCAGAATCTGGGCACGCTGTGGAGAAGCGCGTATCAACTGGGCGCGGCGTTCGCCTTCGTCATCGGGCGTCGATTCAAAAAAGAAGCGAGCGACACGCCAAAGTCATGGACACAGATTCCAACGTTTGAATACAGCGATTGGGATGATTTCGTGCGTAAATCGCCCGTCAGTGCGGTGTGGGTCGGCGTTGAGATGGGCGGTACCCCGCTCGAAAATTTTGAGCACCCGCGAAACGCCGTGTACATACTCGGCAGCGAAGACACTGGGTTGAACACGACGATGCTTCGAGCATGTCAGCACCACATCGCATTACCAACCACTGGTACGCGGAGTCCGAGTTTTAACGTCGCCGTCACGGGCGCAATCATAATGTACGACCGCGAGCTCAAAAGGCGAGCCGCCGCGGCGAAGCTCGCCGCGCTCCCGACGCAAAATCGTCGAGACGGCATAGACAGCGTGAAACCACTCAAGTCGAACGCCTCGCATTAGTCTTTTTTAGCCTGTTTATAGTCTGTCATTCACGCTTCGTTCGCCCTCGCGTCGCGCCCTCGCGCCGCGCCGCGCCGCGCCCGGCGCGCCGGCGAGTTGGATAAGTGCGCGCCGAGAGCCTTATCCGTACTTCGCGACGTCCGACGCCGCCCCGAAGGACTTCTGCGCGCCCGACGCGACGCGCGGGCGTCCAAGACGTGCGTTAGGGGCGTCTGGCGCGCCGCCGATCGCGCGCGCGTCGCGCGTCGCGCGCGAAGGCGTCGTAAAGCCGCGTGCGCGCGGCCGCCGCGACGTCGACGCGCGCGATGTCGTGCCCGTTCGGCCACGATCGAGCGCCCGCGGCCGTCGCGACGGTGGACGACGATGACATCACGAAAGTAATCGTCACCGACGGCGAGCGAGGGACGAAGCGACGGGCGGTGGAGGAGGCGACGAGGGAGGAAGACAAACCAGAGACGCCGAGGGCTGACCCCGCGGCGCTCGAGGCGGCGCTCGAGGAGGAACGAGCGCGCAGAAAGCGCGCGGAGAACGAGTTGATGAGCTTGAAGGCGATGTATAGACAGTGCAAGGCGATGTCGACGGTGCAGAAGGATATCGCGGTGAAGGAATTAGCGATGGACTCGTGCGCGGAGGGTATCACCATCGCGGACTTTACGCAGCCGGACCAGCCGTTGATTTACGCAAACGTGGGATTCGAGGTAATGACGGGATACAGCGTGCAGGAGACCGTAGGGCACAATTGTCGATTCTTACAAGGGCCGGGGACGGATCAAAACGAACTCAACAAGCTTCGGAATGCGATTAAGAAGGGCGAGGCGGTGACGGTGGTGTTGAAGAACTACAAAAAGTCTGGCGAAGAGTTTATGAATCAGTTGTCGCTCACGCCAATTCGTGACGCAGACGGACAAGTGATGTACTACGTGGGAATCCAATCCGATGTCACCGAGCTGTTTAAGCGACGCGATGACGAGCTGAACGCGCTAAAAATGATGGCGCGCGCCGAGGCGGCGACAGAAGCCAAGTCGAGATTTTTAGCGCACATGTCGCACGAGATTCGCACGCCTTTGAATGGGCTCATCGCCGTGGGGCAATTATTAGAAGACACAAATTTGGATCGGTTGCAAAGGGAGTACGTATCTACGGTACGTACGAGTGGGGAAACGTTGCAAGCGCTCATCAGCGATATTCTTGACTTCAGCCGGGTCGAGGCAGATAAGCTCGTGCTCCAGTGCGAACCGTTCCACCCAGAGGTAGTCATCGGCAACGTTATGGAGATAACAGCCATGCAGTCAGCGAAGAAGAAGATAAACATCGGTTACCACGTGGATATCGGGGTGCCCAAAATCGTCATGGGTGACGCGATGCGCTTGCAACAAGTGTTGCTGAATTCCATCAGTAACGCCATCAAGTTCACCGACGCAGGCAACATCATGATTCGACTTTACCTCGGCAGAGAGGACACGACGGAAGTCGCGAGGCAAGCGTTCTTGGAAGATGGCGAAGAAACGCACCACGCCAAGATGGTTCGCTCCTATTCCGCCGGTTCGCTCGCGTCGACACAAAAGGACTGGCTCGCGCCTCTCAAGTGCTTCCTGCACATGTGCCCGCATTTCTCGGGCAAGTTGAGCGAAGGTGGGAACAAGCCGACGGATGATATGAAATCGGATAATGAATCCTGGTTTTTGCACTTTTACGTCAAGGACACGGGCATGGGGTTAGATCAAAGCACAATTCATAAGATCTTTCAATCGTTTCAGCAGGTTGAAACGGGGGCGACGCGCAAATACGACGGCACTGGTCTCGGCTTGGCGATTTCGCGCAAATTGTGTGAAGCGATGGGCGGAACGATGTGGGCCGAAAGTCAAGGGCTCGGCAAGGGGTCGACTTTCCATTTTTGTATTAAGTGTAAGGCGGTTTCGGAGGATTGGATGAAAGAGAACCAAAAATCGCGCAAGCAACTCGCGAGCGGGGCGGAGTCGCTCCGGCAGCTCGAGCGCGATTTGAGCGTAGATTATGCGGCGCATTTCAAAAGACCAGGCGAAAAGCTGAGCGTGGTTCTTTACGACGAATCTGACATGCTGCGGAGCACGTTGTCCGTGGTGTTGAAGCGATGGGGATTTGCCGTGACGGTTTACGGCAACGCGAAAGATCTCGTCGGTTACATGAGCAAAGCGATGGATGGTGAAGTTACCGATGTCGCCATTATCGCTGAGTTGAGCAACAACGCCGTAGATTTCATTTATGACTGGGCAAAAGGCAGAGGTTTGCTGAACGGAGTGAGCGCGGGGCAAGGAAACACGTTCAGTATCCAGTCAAGTGGAGATGACAAACGCCGTTCCAGCGACACGAGCAAGCTTCCACCTTTTGTCCTTTCGACTTGGCCAGTGGTGCAATCAACCGGCTTTGACACGTCGGACCCTCGGTGTGCGTGGGCAAAGGATAGCGTAGAGGGAACGGAGTCGAGCATTGATTCCGTCAAGGGAACCGCCGTTCGAGATTTCTTCTCCTCCATACGATCGCATCTAATTTCGAGACCGGTGCGACACAACAGACTTCGTCGTACTCTCGAGACGGTTCTTGACGAAAAGGCTCATCACGCCGACGCCGCGGACACTGCGCGTACGGATAGTCCGACGCGAGCGTCTGGGTGCACTCGACGGAAGGTCGATTTCGAAGATGGTGTCTCTGGCCAACATGTCTCTGGCCAACATTTGCGAATCTTACTTGCAGAGGATCATCCCGTGAACATGAAGGTCGCAAAAGCTGTGTTGAGCCGCCTCGGGCACTCCGACGTCACTGGGGCGAAGGATGGGGCGGACGCGTTGGCCAAGGTGCAGGCTGACCCCGCGGGACTCGACGCGTTCGACATCGTTCTCATGGACTTACACATGCCAATCATGGGCGGTATCGAGTGTACGCAGCAGTTGCGAAAGCTTTACCCAGACTGCAAGGTGCCAATCATCGCCGTCACGGCGGACGCTATCGAAGAGAGCAGACAAGAGTGCTTCGATGCGGGCTTCGATTCGTACCTCACGAAGCCTTTCAGAATCGAACAAATCCAAAAGGCAATTCGTACGTTTTGTAAACTTCAGTAAACAGGCGAGATACATGGAAATGACTAGCATTAATCTCAATTCTGGTTGCAATCTACACTACAGTACACTCGGTTTGGGGAATTTATTCACTGTCCGAAGACGACTCGGCGAGGAGCGCTTCCTCGTCGGCGCGGCGTCTTGGTTGCGTCGTTCCCGAGGGCCTGAACAGCCGACCGCACGTGCGCTTCAACCAAGCAATGAACGTCAATGTCATCGGAACACGAACAGCGGACGCGGTGTCTCCGTTTACGGTCGTGTCGTTTTGCACCGGCGCCATCACCGCCGCGAGCGCGTGCGCGCCCTCGTGAGGCATCTCCTCCAAGACAATCTTTAACGCGCAGGTCAAGGGCACACCCAGCACCGCCCCAGCGGCTCCCCAAACCGAGTACCAGAACACAAGCGCGAGCAAGACCGTGACTTCATTCAAATCTAGTCCTTTGCGATATACCACCGGCCCTATCAAATCTCCGACTAAAAACGAAACCAAGTTTGGAATGATCGATCCTGCGACGCGCTGGCGTTCCGTCAAATCCGGCAGCAGCACGATCATTGGCAAAGGCAGGATCGACGCCACGATGGATCCTAAAGTCGGAATGAAGAAGAGCCAGAACGAAACGATCGCCACGGCGATCGCCAGCGGCCACGGCACACCGCACAGTCCCAGCAACGATCCCACGGAAAGCGCCCGCACGACGGCAATTTGCACCATGATGGAAACGAACCGCCGCGTCGCCTTGTGAATTCGTCTCGCCACGAGCGAACGCGCCCTCGATAACTCTCGGCGCGGTGCGAGCAAGAACAAAGTGTAGAACAGCATGAGCATGATATCTTGCATGTAGTGAAACACTCCTACGCCGAGCGTCTCCCAAAACTCTTCATCCTTCAGCGTGGCTTCGATGTTCGCCAACAAACGCGCCCATGCCTCCTCCGCAACGTCATCTTTCTTGAACACGCGCTTCGCCATCTCGCTCATGCTTCGTCCTAAGTCATTAATTCGACTCGTGAACCTCGAATTCCAGTCGGGGTCGTTCCAGTGCACCAAGAAGTACACGCGCCCGAGATATAACGCCCACACCAACGTCCCGAACACCGCGCACACAACCACTAGCGCCAGCACGATCGCCACGATCCTCGGTACCGTGAACACTCGCGGACAGCACAATCGCAATCGATTCCTTCGCAATGTTTCGCGCTGATACGCCGCGTCGCTCACGAAATCAACTAGCGGTCGCAGCAGCAGCGCCGCTCCGGTCGCCGTCACCAACGGTCTCAGCAAATACGCCAGCACCTGGAGCAACCAACAGGCGCACGCGCTCGCGATGACGGCCACACCCATGGTGATCACCGTGACGTCTCGCGCGCTCGCCGTGTGGTGTCCAGGGGCGAATATCGGGCTCGGGCTTAAATTCTCGTTGAAATTGAATGGCCGAGACGGCGACGGCGTGTCGTCGCTCTCGCGCGGCGCCGACGTCGATGTCGGGAAGGCAAACTCGTCGTCATCGTGCGCCGCGCTGGCGCGCGCGCCAGGGGCGGTACCGCCGCGCCGGGGCATCGCGCGCGGTCGTTTGAGGACAAAGGCTAATCTTTGCGCGAGTCTTTTCGAGCTGGACGAGCTGGATGCGACGCGGCTATTGACCATCGGCTAAGCATGCTAATAAATACGACTACACTTCGCTACGGCACGCATCCGACGCGCTCGAGGTACAACACGTGCGAATATAAAACAACGGGCTCGAACGCGACTTGAGAAGCCGCGCCGACGCGAGGGACGGGGGCGCCGTTTGGATTGGCGGCGTCCGACGCCGTGTACTTCAACGCGTCGTTAGGCTGTAAATATCCCGCCGTACTGAGCGTCGCCTTGACGCGATTCACCACTTTAACTCCTGTGACACCGATGCGCGGCTCACCGGCGCTCGCGCCGTCGACGCCGTCGACGTCCGGCAGAGGCGTGAACGTCCACACGTGCGTGTAATCCGTCGGCACCATTCTCGCGACTCCGTACGAAGTCGAGTATCCCAGCGTCACCTGCCTCAACGATTCGAGCGCGAAGAACGTCCCATCCGACTCCCTCGTCTCGCTGTCTCGCGCGTTCGTGAACAACTCGATCCTTTCGGCGTTATTACTCGCGCCGCGCTTCAATCGAATCGTCGTTCGATTCGCGTCTCTCCGCGCGTCGTACTCCACCGCCTCCACCGCGCCCTCGCCGACGTACGCGTCCACGATTTCCCTTAAATTAAATCCACGATCTTCGATCACGTCACCGCCGTCCCGCGCGAATCGCATTCTGTACTCCGTCTTTCCCTCGCGTCCCACGTCTGGCGCGTACGCCAGCGACAGCTTTTGAAACCCCGGCGTCGTCGCCTCTCGCGCCACCGCCTCGCGCGCGACGACCGCGCTCGGAAACTCGTATCCCGCGAAGTCGATCGTCGCGCGCCACTCGCCCTCGAGCCAATCCGGGTACGCCTGCGCGCGCGGTCGTCCACCGTTGAAGACTGGCTTGTTCAGCCGCTTTTGCCGCAGGTCGTCGATGAGCGACGATTTCGCCTCGGCGCGACGCGCGCGCGCGAGCAGCGGCGCGCAGACGGTGGCGACGACCACCGCGCGTCGATCGACGCGCGCGCTGGGGCGCGCGGGCGCGACGTCGCGCGCGGACGGCGGTGCGAACGGCACCGTCGGCATCGCGACCGCGCGTCGATGTGACGCGGCGCGCGCGTCACGCGGCGACGCGCGGCGCGTTCCAGATGACGGACGCGTGGACGACGAAACTGCGCGCGACGCGACAGCTCGTGAACGAGCTGCGCGCGGACGTGGGCGCGGTGCGCGCGACGAATGCGTCGAGCGAGCGCGACGGCGATCCGACGACGAAATCTTCCGAGACGGCGCGCGCGCGCGCGCTGGCGCTCGCGCGACGGAAGCTGAACCGACTGGATGACTTGCTGGACGTGCTGGACGATTGCGCGCGCGAGGGCGCGCGCGATGACGCGGAGATCGAGGCGCGAGAGCGGACGGTGGAGGAATTTCAGCGCGAGGCGCGGCGACTGCGCGGCGACGTCGCGAAGGCGACGGAGACGCGAACGACGACGAGCGCGACGACGACGACGACGACGACGACGAGGGAGTTGGGGGCAAACGTGAGCGCGCTGGGGGCGGCGATCGGTAAGGGAGTGAGCGATGCGGCGACGAGCGTGAGTAACGCGGCGGGGGGGTTGGTGGCGAGCGCGAGTCGCGCGGCGGAATCCGTGCCGGCGCTGGAACGCGCGGCGACGATGGTGATTCCCTCGAGGAAGGACGAGGAGAGTCGAGCGACGCGAGCGATGGACACGCGCGAGCTCATCGAACATCAAACGGCGCAGATTCGAGGGCAAGATGACGCGTTAGAGGGGTTGGACAAATTGGTCGAAAACTTGAAGACGACGAGCGAGGCGATTCACGGCGAAGTCGTGCTGCAGGCGAAATTGGTGGAGGATTTAGAAGCGGATTTCTCGCACACGAGCGATAGAATGAAAAAGTTACGCAAGCAGGGATTCAAACTTGCCGGTGAGAAGAACGAGGAAGAGCGAGAGAGGCTCGATCGGAACGAAGTCATCGAGGAGATGCGAGCGAAGCTTGGTCGCGAGCAGCGCGCGGCGGAGAGCGCCGACGGCGGTTGCGTGGTACAATGACTCGTTGTAATTCATCTAATTTACACAAAACTGGCTACTGATTCTTCTCAAATCTACGTTACGCAAACTTGGTGCTCGAAGCCGACAGCGAGTGTACCGCGTGCGCGTACGCCGCGTCGCCGATGGCTTCATCGATTCGCGAAACCGTCGTCTCCACGCGTTGTTTCAACGCGTCGTTATCACACAAAACCGTACGCGTGCGGTACTCAAGCACGGCATCGATACCGTCGATGTTCAGACTCAACGTTGCTTTTTTCTCATTCACCTTGAGCTCGCCGAACTGAGCGGAGAGCATGGCTGCGACGACGCGCAGGCGCCACTTCTCCGCGGAAGTCTCGTCCTTCTTCTTGATGGCGTCGCGTAATCCAGCCTCGGCTTCCTTTAATGCTTCTGGTTCACTTTCGAGCTGTAAGATTGCGCTCAGCGTCGCGTCGACGATCATGTCCGTCAAAGGATCGCTATTCCATTCGATGACGACATGTTCGACGCCGGTGATTTCGTCCGCGAAGCGCTTGCGTATCGTCACCATGCCGTCGTTGATGGACAAACCATCCGCCTTGTCGACGTCAAACTTGTCTTCGCCCTCGCGCGCTTCAACTTCAGACGGTTCTGTCTTCGCTTTCTTCGCGCGACTCGTCGTTGCCTTCTTCTTCGGCGCCGCTTTCTTCTTCGCGGCCGGCTTATTTGCCTCCTCCTCTGCGTCTTCCTCCTCTTCTTCGTCCTCCTCTGGCGCGAGCGTGGAGACGACGTGCAAGCCTTCGAAAAGCGCTTCGAGTGCGAACCGCAGCGTGCTGATCGGGATCTTACTCGGCACAAGCTGACGCTGCGTCACTAAAGACGTTCGTAGCTTGGTGTAGTTGTTCACGTCTTCCGGGGCGATGAGCATGGTGCCGAAATCTTTTTGAACCAGCACTCCGGCGACGTGGTCGCCCTCTTCGATTTCTTGCTCGGCTAACAAACCGGTGATTTTGGCGATGCGCTCGCCTTTGTGAATGATCTCGACCGGTTGGCAGTTCTTGGGCGTGTAGACGCTCATCTTTTTATCATCCGCCGCCGCCTTGTTGTCCAACGCGCGCTTCAATCGACCCATCTCCCCCGCTTCGCCGTGGACCAGAATGACGTGCGGCGGCGCCAAGGCGTCCAAAAACGCCTGAGTCTGCGGGTAATCCGCGTGCGCGCTAAACGAAATGGCATCGACAGACATGTTGAGCTGCAACTCTCGTCCGTCTCGTGCGATGATTTTGTTAACATCACTCAAAATTTCGCGCGCCAAAGTGCCTTGTACGGCGAAATCGGCGATGATTACACCATTCTTCGGATCTTCGCACCACGACTCGAAGAGTTCGCGAGACAAACCGCTTTGCAACATCGACGGCGTCGCGAGAACGACGCACGGACCGACGTCGTCCAACTCACTCGATTTGCTGACGTGCTTAACATGATTGAACACGAACGGATTCGCCTCCTCGAACGCCGCCTTCATGTCCGAGTTCAACACATTGATGTACGTTTGGTAAATCGTCATCGCTTTGCGCGCAAGCGCCGACGCTTGATAAATTGGCACACGCTGCAAATCCGGATTTTGCGCCCAAAAGTCCTCTAAAATCAGCAACAACTCTTGCGCGCGACCGAGCGCGACGACGGGAAGCAAAACTCGCCCTCCCCGACGCAAAATCGTCTGCACTTTCTCCGTAAACCGAATCTCCCGCTCCTCCCGCGGCGAGTGCGGCGACACCCCGTACGTCGACTCCACGATCACCACGTGCGGCGGAATCGCCGGGACGTCCGCCGCGGGCAGGTGTCTATCCGCGATTCTGGAGTAATCTCCCGTATACAGCACGCGCAACCCTCCAATATCGACGTTAAACATGCACGCCCCCAGCACGTGCCCCGCTCGATACGGCGTCACCTTGACCCCGTCCACGTCCACCTCTTGATGAAAATCAATCACCTCAATCTTCTTCATCGACGCCTCCAGGTCCTTCTCTCCGAACAACTGTTCGCTCGGCTCTTGATTCTTCAGCAATCGACAGAAATCTTGCATGAGCATGTGATATATCGCCTTCGTCGGGTGCGTCATGAAGATTCGTCCATTGAAATCCGTCCTTCCGCACAAAAACGGCACCGCGGCGCAGTGATCGAGATGAAAGTGCGTCACGAACAGCGCGTCGACGTCGGCGAGATCGATCTCATCAAAGTACGGCAGCGACGCGAGGCCGGCGTAGCCGGGATGGATGCCGCAGTCGAACATGAGCGTCTTTTGTTTGTAGCGCGCGATCACGCAACTTCGACCGACTTCGCTCCCGGCGCCGAGCGGGATGATCTCCAGCAAGTCACCGGCGTGCGCGTCGTCGTCGGGCATCGTCGGCTGCGGCACCGCGGGCGCGAGCGAGGTCATCGCGCGCGCGCGACTGGCGATGCGCGCGCGAATGCGCGCACGAGTCGGTGGGTCGGTCGCCGCGGCGACGGCGGCGCGGGGCGAACGAACGACGCGAGACGGGGCGAAACGCGACGATGGATTGAAATCGGTCAATCGTCGGTGAAAAATATGTCCTGGACGTGCGCGAGCGCGCGCCGGAGCTTGGTGACGTCGGCGAGGGCGTGCGCGCGCTCGATGTGGACGAGCTCGCGAGACGCGCGGAGCGCGTCGTTTTCGCGCTCCAGGCGACGGTTTTCCTCGGCGTAGCGCGAGAGGAGGCGCTCGACCTCGCTGACGCGCGTGATGACGTCGGAGGTGTGGTAGATGGAGTTGGAGACGCGCCGCTGGCGCGAGGATGGGGTTGGGCAAATGGCGGTGGAGGCGTCGGCGGCGCGCGTCAACGCGGCGATTCGACGGCGAAGCGCGCAGTTTTCTGCCCTCAATTCGTCCACGAGCGCGTCGGGAGACGCGCGCGCGTCGATGGTTTCGGTGGTGCGAGATGTGTTCGACTCGGGAATGTTCACTATGGACGTCACGCGCGCGGCGTATTGAAGCGTGCGGATGGTCTCTTCCACGTGTCGCTCGTTGGCAGAGCAGCAGGCGATCATGAGCGTCAGAGAGCGACCGCCGAGCGAATCCATCAAAAGTTTCGTGAGCTTGCTGTCGCGATACGGCACGTGTGGTGTCGTGGCTTTGGCATCTCGCGATTCGTCGGCGAGAATCGATATCACTTTGCCGAGCGCGAAAAGACTCTTGTTGATCAGGCTCGTCTCTCGCGAACCGGCGTCTTCGCTCCCGCTGTGCTTTAAACGTTCGCTCCCAGCCAAATCCACGAAAGTCATTTTCCCGCGCGTGATCTCCACATCTCCGGAATCATCGCAAGAAGCGCCGACGTCATCGTCGCGATCACCACCACCGTTCGCGCGCGGCGCTCCAAAGTAGCGCTCGACGTGCACGGTGAGCACGGCGTGCGAGCGCGAGCTCTCGGCGTTCATCTTGTGCGATCGCACGCGGCGTCTGGCGGCGCCCTCGCGCACGCAATCCAAAGCTTCGCCAGCGTTCGCGCACTCCCGTCGCGAGAGATTTGGAACATAGAACCCATCACGGCTTCGCCAACGCACGCGAAGCGATTTCGACGACTCGTCCGCCAGCAAATCGATGACTTTCTCCTTGTAAATCTCGTAACTCGTGACGGAGACGACGACCTTCGTCGGCGCCTTTTCCCCACCACCCGCAGCCTCGCGCCCGAGCGCGTCGAACAAGTACTCGATCGAGCGCCCAATAAGACCATCGTCCGATCCGACGTCATTCATCGTCGGCGACGAGGTCGACGCCGTCTCGACGTCGTCGCGCGTCGACGACGCGCTCTCGCTCGCCCCGCGTCGCGCCCCCGCGCGTCCCAACATCGTGTACGTCTTTCCGCTACCAGTCTGCCCGTACGCGAACACCGCGCTCGCGTACCCATCCAACGTCTTCATCAACAACGCCTTCACCCCCGACACGTCGAAGAACGCGTCCTGCGTCGTCCGCGTCCCCGCGCACGGCCCTCGAAACGCCACCTTTTCCCGCTCCGCCGCGCCGCGCCGTCGTCTCGTTCGTCCTCCTCCCGCGACGCGCACCGCGCGTCCGTCCGCGCTCACCGCGCTCGGTCCATCCCCAGGGCGCACTCGCACGACGACGCGCACGCGATCGACGCCCTCGCGCGCGTCCTCGCGCGCGTCCTCGCGCGCGTCCTCCTCCTCGCGCGTCCGTTCGGTCCTCGCCGTCGCGTCTTCCTCGCTTTCCGCGTCGCCGTCCGCCGCCGTCGTCGCGCCGTCGACGCGATCGACGCGCGATTCTTCCTCGTCCTCGCCGTCCCGCGTCGCGTCGTCCATCGGTGCGTCGCGTCGCGCGCGTCAAACAGAGCGGGAAGACGAACGGACAGTTTCGCGTCTCCGTCGGTCGCGCTATGTTTAGCGCGCGTTTTTTAGATGGATGATTTTCAACCGCGAATTCGCGACAAAACGCGCCCCGCGCGGGTCGTCGCGCGCGTCGCCATGCGCGATCGCACGGCGCAGTTCGCGACGATGTGCGCGGCGTCGACCGCGACCGTCGCGCGCGTCGACGGCGTCGACGTCGGCGCGCGCGTGAAGGAAACGCGGGCGAATGCGCGGGCGAATGCGAAAGTCGCGACGTGCGAGACGGTGCGCGCGTACGCGCGGACGGCGGCGATCGCGCTGGAGGCGACGCGGACGTACGTGGAGGAACACCGCGGACGGTACAAGGGCGCGAGCGATCGGGAGAGGGACGCGTTCGAGGCGGAGACGTCGGAATCCATCAGGGAGTGTCAGCGGTGCGTGGCGAGCGCGAGAGACGCGGTGGAAAACGCGCGGGACGGCGGGGCGCTGGCGCGGGCGCCGCAGTGCGCGGCGCACTTGCACGGGATCGGGTTGATTTTGAGTGAGTCGCTGAACGACGTGGCGAGGGCGTTCGATAAGGTGCGAGAGACGAGGTTCGCGGCGACGCTGGAACGCGCCGAACGCGAGCGTCAACGGAAGCGCGCGGCGACGAGGGCGAGATACGACGACGCGGGGACGGGTGCGTCGGGAGCGGACGACGATGGCGTCGCGCGCGCGGTACGCGTCGAGGGGGTGGAGATGAGGCAAGAGCAAGTGCACGCGGAGCGGCAGGATGGATTGGAGGAGGAGTTGACGCAGTTGCTCGATGAGGTGCGAATGGCGGAGAAGAACGTCATCGAGATGTCGGCGTTGAGTTCGTTGTTCGCCACGCACGTACAAGCGCAGGCGGAGCAGATAGAGTCACTTTACCAAGACGCCATCGAGAGTTCGCGGCATTTAGACATGGGCAACGTGGAGATGAAGAAAACCATCGCGCGAAAGGGAAGCGCGCAGCGCTACGTCGCGTTGATTTTGCTCGTCGCCACGCTCGGGCTGTTGTTCCTCGATTGGTACTCGGGATGACGCGGGCGGGATCAACGCATAGCAAACGTGTAGCGCGAAGCATTCGCACGATCACCGCGCCGCACGCGCGATCCATCCTTCGCTCGCGCGGTCGATTCCGTTCGTTTCGTTCGCCGCCGACGCCTCGCGCGCGATGTCGCGGTCCGCCCTATCCACGGACCTAGGCGAGATGGCGCGGGTGTAATACATAGTAAATTTTTAGGGCTAACAATTCGTACATCTACTGCGCTACTCGTGTGATCTATGTTTCGCTAGTGCGTCCGCTCGGCGGACATCACGTCGTTGAACGATTCCGGCGGCTCCGTCGCGAATGTCAACGTCTCCTCCTCAAACGGCATGACGAGCTCGAGGGCGTGTAAGAACATCCTATACGAATCGGTATCGTCAGAGTACGCCATATCGCCCAAAATTGGATGCCCCGAATGCATCAAGTGCAAACGAATCTGGTGTCGCCGACCGGTGACGGGCCTGCACTCCAAGCGACTCACCTCGACGCCGCGATTGGCGCCGTCGAGCGTGCAGTAGCCGCGTTGCAACACTTTAAAGCTCGTCTCGCTCGCCTTTCCGTTTTCTTCGTCCACGCGTTCGCGAAATCCCTTCACGTCCGTCGGATCTTTCCCGAGTTTCGCGTTCACCGTCCATTCGTCCTCCTTCGGCCAACCGAAGACGACGGCTAAATACTTCTTCTTCGCCAGGCGATCGCGAAACAATTTCGCCGCGTTCCCCGCGGCTTCTCGCGTGTGCGCCGTGAGCACCACTCCGCTCGTCGCCGTGTCCAGCTGATGACAAAACCGATGGTGCTTACCCGGATACTTCAAGTTCAACCAATCCTCGCAGCTCGCGTCGCCGTCCCATCGCGGCGTGAACCGCGTCTTCTCCACTCGATTTCCATCCGCGTCGTTCTCCATCCATCCTCGAGGCGTGTCCAGCCGCACCGCGAACGGTTTATTCACCGCGACGTACCCTCGCTTTTCGCACTCGTACACGGTTTCGTATTTCCGTTCGAGCACGCCCGGCTGTCGCAGCGCGCACGCCGTCGCCGTCTCGTCCCCGAGCTCGCCGCGTCGCTCCAAAAATTCCAAGTACGACATTCTCGGCGCGATCTCCGTCGCCACGTCGTACGTTTGCGCGCGCGGGTGTTCGCGGAGCATCGCGTCGACGTCTTCGGCGCGCGCGCCGCGAGAGACGAGGCACTCGCGCGCGGTTTCGCCGTCGCGCGCGCCGGCGGCTCGAACGCTGACCCAAGGCTGCGGGTCGTGTTTCATGACGCGTCGCGCGCGTTTGGACGCGCGCGCGGCCGAAGACGCGAGTCTGGCGCGAGCGAAGCGTTCGGTTCGCCTGGCGAGGGCGATTCGCATCGAGCGCGGCGCGGAATGCGGCGCGGCGCGGCGCGCGCGGAGAGCGCTCGGCGGCGCGCGGCGTCGCTATTAAAAATTAAACGCGGTGCTCCCCGCGCTGTCGGGAGTGCCGCGTTGGACTATGCCGGATATCGGAGGACTCGGGAAATCGTCTTCGTCGGGCGTGGCGTAACCGTCGTCGCTCGCCGCGGGCGACGGCGAACGCTCGGACGACGGCGCGACCGGAGCGACGTCCGCGCCGAGCAGCGCGCGCTCGGCGACCGCCATGAACTCGCGCGGATCGACGCCAGATAATTTATTCATCTCCCGAACCATTTCGGCGAGCATGACGCACTCGGCTTCGACGAGCGCGAGTCGCTCGCCTCGCTCGGCGGATTCTCGTTCGCTCGCCTCGAGCGCGCGCGCCGTCTTTCTATACGTTTCCCGCGTCGACGCCGCGCGCGCGAGCCGCTTTTCCAGCTCGAGCGCGTCGTCTCGCAGACGCCGCTCGTTCGCGCGCATCGACTCGATCGTCTCGCGCTGCGTCTCGCACTCCACTTTCAGCGCCGCGCGTTCGCCGAGCGTCTCCGTCAACCGTTTTCGCAGCGCCAGCTTTTCCTCCGCCTCCGCGTCCGCGATCGCCTCCGCCTTCCCAAGCGCCCCTCTGAGCTCTTTCTCTCGATCCTCCAGCGCGCGCATCTCCTCGCGCGCCGTCTTCAATCGCGCCTCGAGCGCCGCGATCCTCTCGAGCGCTCGCGCGTCGTCGCCGTCGTCGCGCGTCGCCGTCGACGCGTCCGCGCGCGTCTCCTCGCGCGCCCTTCGCGTCGTCGACGCCGTCGCGCGCACCGTCGCTCGCACGCGCGCGTGTCGCAGCGCGCGATTCTCGCGCCGCAGCGTCTCGCACTCTCGCCGCAGCGCCGCCGCTTCGCCGTCGCTCGCCCGCGCGTTCGCCGGCGTCGTCGCCGTCGTCGTCGCGCGGTCGTCGTCGCCGTCGCGCATCTGTCGCAGCGCGCGCTCGAGCGCCGCGCTGCTCGCGCCGCGCGGCAGCCCGAATCGCGCGCGCAGGTCCTCGACCGACATATCGCTCGCACGCGACGCCGAGACGCGCGCGACGCGCGATAGACGCGCCGAGACGCGTCGCGAGCTGTCGCGATGCGATTTGAATTCGCAAAAGTCATTCGAATCGACACTCTGCGTCGCGCGCATGCGACGCGCGCGCGCGACGCGCGATGCGTTCGCGCGCGACGCGTCGTCGCGCGGTCGTCGCGACGCGCCGCGCGCGCGCGACGTCGCGGGCGTCGTCGAGTCGCCGTACGTCGTGCGGTTCAACTTTAATCGCGACGACCGCGGCGCGGCGCTCGCGATCGGCGACGAGCGCGGGCGCGCGACGATCGCGCGCGCGCGCGACTCGGCGCGCGACGACGGGCGTCGAAGCGCGACGGCGATCGCGGCGCACGAGAACGCGGTGTACGACGTCGCGTGGACGCGCGACGACGCGCGGGTGCTCACGGCGAGCGCGGATCGCGCGGTGGCGATGTTCGACGCGGAGACGGGACGGATGCTGGCGAAAATGATGGGACACGGCGCGAGCGTGAAAGCCGTGGCGACGGCGCCGACGCAGCGGGAGGTGTTCGCGAGCGGAGGACGGGACGGGCGGTTGATTCTGAGCGACGCGCGGACGAGGCGGGGCGCGGCGAACGAGGCGGAGGACGCGGACGCGGGCGAAGTGACGCCGACGCGGACGGTGCGACGGGCGCACAGGGCGCCGGGGGCGGGGACGCGGGCGAGCGCGGCGCTGCACAGCGTCACGTCGGTGGCGTTCGATGGGTCGGGGAGCGTCGTGCTGAGCTCGGGAGGGTCGGACGGGTTGGTGAAAATGTGGGACGCGCGGAAGATGAAGGGCGCGATAGGAGTTTTAGAGGACGAGCGCGAGGACGCGTTCGTGCGAGGTTCGTTCTACGATGTCGGATTGGGCGCGCGGTTCGGCGGTGAGGGCGCGCGCGCGACGCGGGCGTCGCGAGGGATCTCCGGGATCGCCGTCGATCCGACGTCGTCGCGCGTCGTCGTTTCGTATCTCGACGACCACATGGCGATGTTTGACGCGAACGATCCGCGAGGGAAGCCGCTGCGACACTTCGTCGGTCACAGGTCGAGATCGTATTACATCAAGCCGACGTTTTCGCCCGACGGCGATCGCGTCGCGTGCGGCTCGCTGGACAACGACGTGCACGTGTGGGACGTCCGCGACGCGAGCGCGCCGTCCGTCGCGCTCGATGGTCACACCGCGAGCGTGAGCTGCGTGCACTGGTCGCCGACGGATCCTCACGCCCTTGCGTCGTGTTGCGACGACGGCGAAATCAGACTGTGGCGCTTTGACGGCGCGCGAAAGCCCAGCGTCCGCGCTCGCGTCGACTCGCGAGCCAAGCGCCCGGCGCCGCCGTTGCACCCGAACATCCTCCGCGCCCTCGGGCGCGCGCCCACCTTCGACGACTCCGCCTCGGCGGACCACGACATCGCCATCCCCGGCGCCTTCGCGCCCGCGTCTCCGTCGGCGCCGACGCGCGTCCTCGCCGCCGACGTCCCGCCCGCGAAGCGTCGCGAGCGCGTCGAGCCATCGCCGCGCCGCCCGTTTCGCGACGTCGCCAACGTCCGCGGCCGACGCGCGCTTTCCTAGCCCTCAGCGCGTCGCGAGGTCGCGACGAACCACCATCGCGCGCGCGTCCACGCGCGCGTTTCGAGCGCGAACGCGCGCGCGACGCGTCGAATCGACCCCCCGTAGCGCGTCGGGACTCGCGAAATCTCTCGAGTTCGTTGAAACGACAAAAAATCTCTCTTCGTTCAAACCGTCGCGCGCGCCGATCGTCACCGCGCGCCGCGCGCCGCGCCGCGCCGCGCTCGACGCGAGAAGCGAACGCGCGTCGATTTCGCCGCGCCATGGCGCTGCTCGAGCGCGCGCGAAGCGAACTGGACGCCCTCGAGCGCTCCGTCGCCGAAGGGGACACCGCGCGCGCGACGCGCGACGACGACGACGCGACGCCGGCGAAACGCTCGACGACGGCGACGCCCGATCCGTGGACGCGAGCGGCGCCGGATGACGCGCGCGCGACGCGCGCGGGGCTGACGGTGAAGACGAAGACGCGAGGGGACGGCGAGGGACGGCGGGACGCGGCGACGACGACGTTCGCGGAGGCGCTGGCGGAAGAGTTGAAGGACGCGCGAGGGAATCCCGCGACGCCGGCGTCGAGGGACGTGAGCGATGTGCCGTTGCACGATGCGGTGAAACGGGCGGACGCGGAGGCGGTGCGAACGATGGTGAGACGAGCGACGGAGGGGGGCGCGAGACGAGAGCCGTCGTGGCCGCCGAGCAAAGCGGCGTTGAATCGAATAGATTCGCTCGGCGATTGCAGAAGCGCGCCGCGAGGAGTGGACGCGAAGAATGCGAACGGAGACACCGCGCTGGCGGTGGCGTGCGCGCTGGAGGATGGGAAGGCGTGCGAAGAGATGGTGAAGATTTTGGTGGACGCCGGCGCGGACGCGAGCGCGCTTTCAAACGGAATGGCGCCGGTGCACTGGGCGTGCGCGCTAGGGCATCGCGACGCGCTCGCGTGCATGGTCGACGCGTCGTCGACGTCAATCGTGAATCTTCGCGCCGAAGATGGGTCGACGCCGTTGCTCGTGGCGGCGGAACACGGTAAAATCGAAGTCATACGATGGTTGCTCGAGCGCGGCGACGTCGACGCGATGGCGAGAAACGCGCATGGACGCGACGTACTCGGCGCGCTCGGCGCGAAGATGCGTCGACAGAGTCAATCGGCGAGGAGTGAGTTACGTGCGGAGATATTTGAACTCATTCCTTCGCTGCGTTTGGCGTTTTTGTCCCATCCTGATTGCGAAGAACACGTGTCGTTCAAGCCACATCAAGAGAGCCCCGAGCGCATAGTCGCCATTCTCGCCGAGTTGCAGCGCGTGATCGACCGCGGTGAACTCGCAATGGGAGAGCTAGATAAGACATGCACGTTCGACGCCGCCGAACCGTCGGATATCCTCCGAGCGCACGATGAGAATTACGTCCGCGTGTTGGCCGAACTCAGCGATCGCGTCGGGCAAACGCCCATCGCGTTCACGCCGTACTGTCAAAACCATAACGGCGTGCCAGAAAAACTACAAAAACCCGCGGAGAACAGTGACACATTCTTTTCACCGGGCACGTTGCAAGCGGCGCTTAGAGCTGCGGGCGGGGTCATTCACGCCGTGGATAGAGTCCTGGATGGGAAGAATAGGAGCGCTTTCGTATGCTGTCGCCCGCCCGGTCATCACGCCGGGATCAACGGCGCCACGGAAGGCGCGCCGTCGAGCGGCTTTTCCATTTTGAACAACGCCATGATCGGTATGTGCGCACTTTGCGCGAGCGACGCGAGCGATCGATTTTTCTTGAAACGGACGCACACGCATAACCGCGGCGCTTCTACGACACGCGTCGCGGACATGATGCGCGTCCTACATCGACGTCCACTTTCAATGACAGAGAGTTCTGAGCGTGGCTCTGCTGACAGATACGGGTGGTACATTTCGCGCGACTCGACTAACTGACTGACGCTGACGTTCACAACGCAGGCGCTTTGCACGCCATCGACGTTCGCAAATGCATGCGGGTCGCCGTGGTTGATTTCGACGTGCATCACGGGAACGGCACCGAAGAAATCGCCAGGCATTGGCTCACGAAGCAGCGCGCGAGAGACGACTATCACCGGCACAAATCTCCTGACTTGTTCTTCGCGTCGATTCACTTGGCGGATGATGGAACGTCTTCGGGCATGCTTCCATTCTACCCGGGCAGCGGCGTGCAGGATGATTTGATGAACAATATCGTCAATGTCGTCGTCCCACCGATGTGGCTCGCCAAGGGCGCAAGCGCCACGGCACACGCGGAAACCGGCGAGCGCGCTCGGAAAAAAACAAAACGCTTCGCTGACTCTGAAGATGCCGCCGCCGCGCCGCCGCCGAAGACCATCGCCATTGAACCCGAGCAGCAACAAGGTGGGCGCCTAGAGTGGATGAAGGCGTTTCGAGAGCGCTTGATTCCCGCTCTCAGGGCGTTCGGTCCTGAGCTCATAATCGTGTCCGCGGGATTCGACGCGGCGGCTTCGGACGTAGGCAACTTGGGCGTCGATCCGCGTCGAAACACGAGGCACCAAGGCGCTAACCTTCGCGCTGAAGACTACGAGGACATGACGAAGTTGCTCGTAAACGTGTCGAACGTTTGCGATGGGCGAGTTGTATCTATTTTAGAAGGGGGCTACGGACACTTGATGAGCGTCGGAAAATCGAGCGACGGCGCGCAAAATGCGTTGACGCTCGGTAGAGACGTCTTCGCCAAATGCGTCAAAGCGCACGTCCAGGCGCTCATCTGATGTTGTACTTTTCACTCTGTAAATAACGTATCTTGTATTGTACACACGCAGCTCGTGTTGTTATTAATTTGACACGTTCGCACGCAGCGTCTGGATCTCACGCGCGAACGCTTCACCGATGTAGTCGGCGTCCGGCGTCGCGTCTGGGTCGACGACTAACGTTAGGCGAAGGTTACCGGCGTAACTGAACACGCTTACTTGATTGACGAGGTTCGAACACGCAAAAACAATATCGCGCACGCGAGAGCCCATTAATAAAATCGGTTCCGTCGGCCCCGGGACGTTGGTGAAGACCATACTGTGCCGAGACATGTAATCGAAGACGACTTGACGCTGCACGTCGGGACCCGCCGTGGCAACGACTTCGTTCAACGCGCGGGTGACGTACGGTTCAGGCGATCGCTTCATAAAGTTGCAAACCTTTTGCGCCTTTGACAGGCGCTCGGCAGCACTCATGACACCCATGGGAAACGTCAAAGAGACAAACGTCCAGGAATTTGTCAGCGCGCCGACGACGCGATTGGGGAAAGCGTACGGCGTCGCCGCGCGAATGAGCGGCTTCTTCGCCGCGCTCTTATCGCCCATCTCTTCCAGGTACTGCTGAATCGCCCCCGCCAAAGCAGCGACGACGATGTCGTTCACCGTACACCCGCTGCCGTTTTTAATCTTCTTAACATCTTCCATGGGTATCGGCGGACACACAACGACGCGCCGCTTGCCTGAAAACGCATACGGCGGACGCGACCCTTTAAACGTGGTCTTCGTGTCATACGGCCCCGCCGCGGTGAACACAGCCTTCAACGCGCCGTAAATGCACACGAAAATAAACGTGATGAACGCCCAAATAACAGCTAAAACGGATTTGTGCGCCTTGGCCGCGCGCCGCTTGAAATCCAACAAACGCATGTCGCCCCCGTCGAGCGCCGTGGACACCTTTTTCAAAACATCCACGAGCGCGATCCCATCCCCGATCGCGTGGCTCACTCGAAACATCACCACCGGTGGTTCTGGGCTCGTTTTCGCGTCCCCATCCCACGCCGCGCTCGTCTTCTTCCGCGTCACCACGACGCAGTCCCACAGCGGCGACTCCGCGTCGAACGGTTTCAGCGTCGCCTCGTTCATCACCCTCGCCAGCTCCCTCGCGCTCTCCACCTCAACGCGCGCGAACCGTTTCATCACATCGTACCCTCCCCCCTCGATCACCTCCCATCGCAATCGCCGCAGCGTCTTTTCGCTCTTCGCGTTCGCCGGTCGCGCTCGGCTCCGCAGCTCGGGAAACGCCTCCAGCTTCTCCGCGAACGTCCTGACGTCCTCGTCCGTCGGCGCGCGCTCGAGATAAAACGTCGAGACGAGCGGGAAGTCCGGCGCGTTCGCCTTGCGCGGGAACGCGCCGCCCGGTCCGCGCAGCGTCGCGCGCGCGAGCGTTTCCGTGAGCGTGTTCATCGCCATCGTCGTCGTCGTCGTCGTCATCGCGCGTCCGCGTCGCGCGCGCGCGGCGATCGAACCCGTCCCTCGCGCGTCGTTCGCGCGCGTCGTCGCCGCGTCGTCGCGCGCGAGAGTGGCGCGAGAGCGGCGCGAGAGCGGCGACCGTTGCCGCAGATTGACGCGCGGCGAACGCGCGACGAACGCGCGCGATGGCGACCGCGGTCGCGGCGGCGGTGCGCGACGCGCGACGCGCGCGACGCGCGACGCGCGACGCGCGACGGCGCGCGACGGCGACGGCGCGACGCGACGCGACGCGACGCGATCGCGACGATCGAAACGATCGTCGAGTCGACGTCGCGACGCCGACGCGCGACGACGCGACGCGATGGAACGACTGACGACGACGCGCGCGGTGTGCGATGACGCGCAGATGCCGGCGACGCACGCGAACGCGAGCGGGGCGACGACGACGAGCGAGGGATCCTCGACGACGACGGATCTGTACGCGCGACTCAAGTCGCTTCAGCGCGAACTGGAGCTGGTGGAGATTCAAGAGGAGTACATCAAGGATGAACAAAAGAACTTGAAGATTGAATTGCTCAGGGCGCAGGAAGAGGTGAAGCGGATACAGAGCGTGCCGTTGGTGATTGGACAGTTTTTGGAGATGGTGGACGCGGAGACGGGGATCATATCGTCGACGACGGGGTCGAATTATTACGTGCGGATTTTGTCGACGCTGAACCGGGAGCTGTTGAAACCGTCGAGCTCGGTGGCGTTGCACAGACATTCGAACGCGCTGGTGGAGATTTTACCTCCCGAGGCGGATTCGTCGATTTCTTTGTTGAGCGACGCGGAACGGCCGGATGTGAAGTACAGCGACATCGGGGGGGCGGATGTGCAAAAGCAAGAGATTCGCGAGGCGGTCGAGCTTCCGTTGACGCACTTCGATTTGTATAGGCAGATTGGAATCGATCCACCGCGTGGGGTCTTGCTGTACGGACCACCCGGGACGGGGAAAACGATGTTGGCCAAGGCGGTGGCGCACCACACCACGGCGGCGTTTATTCGCGTCGTCGGGAGCGAGTTCGTGCAGAAGTACCTCGGCGAAGGGCCGAGAATGGTGAGAGATGTGTTTCGATTGGCGAAGGAAAACGCCCCAGCGATCATCTTCATCGACGAGGTCGATTCCATCGCGACTGCGCGTTTCGACGCGCACACCGGCGCGGATCGTGAGGTGCAGCGTATTTTGATGGAGCTCTTGAACCAAATGGACGGATTCGATCAAACGGTCAACGTCAAAGTAATCATGGCGACGAACCGTGCGGATACCCTCGATCCGGCGTTATTGCGCCCCGGTCGTCTCGATCGAAAGATTGAGTGCCCGCATCCCGATCGTCGTCAAAAGCGTTTGGTGTTCCAGGTGTGCGTGAACAAGATGAGCCTCAGCGACGAAGTAGATTTGGAGGATTACGTCAGTCGACCGGACAAGATCTCCGCCGCGGACATTCGCTCCATCTGCCAAGAAGCCGGGTTGCAAGCCGTTCGGAAGAATCGATACGTGGTTTTACCGAAAGACTTTGAAGTCGCGTACAAGACGAACGTGCGCAAACCTGACAACGACTTTGAATTTTACCGATAGACGAGATGGTTTAGTTTTTGCTAGCGATCGGGCGGCGGTCAACGGCTGTAGTAAAATTTCCTCATATTGAACATGAACAATACATTCCTGTAACTCTCGTACGGTTATTCAGACACTCGCGCCGTCGCGTTGGCAAACGCGCCGACGCGGGCGAGCGATTTCAATCATAACACCGGAACGCCTCAAGCGCCCGCGGGACGAGCTGACGAGCAACGGAAACACGTCTGGCGCGAACTGAAGCAATGCGCGGAACAGCTCCCACAGATCCAATCCCCACTTCTGAAGTTTTCCGTCTGCGGACCGCCGTCGCGAGAACCTTCGGACTGCGGCGGAGCTTCGTTGCCCGTCTTCGCGTTGCTGCACTTGAAACAATGATCACGCGACTGAAAATTGTGCGCGGAACAGCTCCCACAGATCCAATCCCCAGCACGAAACACGCCAGCTCCCGGACCACCCGCTTCCGAGCTCGCCTTGGACGTCCCGCCCGGCGGCGAAAAGCTCCCTTCCGCGCCTTCGTCTTTGCCTCTTTTACATCGAAAGCACGAATTTCGGCTCGCGAAGCAATGCGCGTTGCATCGAGCACACGTCCAATCGCCCGGTCGCCGCGCTCCTTGCGGCGCAGGCACCTCTGAAGACGTCGCCGCCGGAAAATTCTCCTGCGCCGGCGCGCCACCGGCGACGCGTAACCCCAACCACGCAAACGTCAGCGTTAGGTACGGCGTCCCCGACGGCGCGTTCACGTTGGCGATGGGATCAAGGTGCAAAGCCAATGGAGCGATACGCAACAACCCACTCGCGGCATCGACGCCGCGCTCGCGCACCGAACCGACCACGACGCAACTCCCAGTGTTGCTGTGACCCATGGCGCCTACGACGGCTTGATTCACCGGCGCACACACCAAACGCACGTTCGCTCCTTGGTTCGAAACGACGACCGGCGTGCTTTCGATATCAGCCAACAGGTGCGTGTCCTGCACGATCTCCAACCGAGCCCCTTTGCTCAATCGCGCGCCGAGCTCAGCCGCGAGACTTGTGCCGTACGGATTCGCCACGCGATCCAACATTGACAAAAACCGCGCCGACCCGACGTTGGCGAGCGTCGATTGCATCATGTTCACCAGAGGCGCCAAACGCTGCGACCAAGCCGCGGCGTTTTGAGGACGCACGGCGTGTCCACCCGTCAGACTCGTGCATAAAATTCCCGAACCCTCCGCCCCAGACGTGAGTTGTTGAAACACGCTGAGTAGTTGCTCGGGCGTCTCCACTTGCATCGATGCCACACCGCCGCCACCGTGCGGCGTCGGGTGCGAAGACACACCTGCAGCCGCACGCTGCGCGAAGGACCCGCCCGGCGGCGTCGGCGGCGGAACAGCCGCCACGGGCGTGACGGTGGGACCCACCGCCGCTGGTGCCGCCGCTGAGTGCGCCTTCATCGCCCCGATCGCGCTCGCGTACGAAGGCGGCGCCGCAGCCGCCGCAGGCGCCATAGCCGCTCGCTGCGGTGGCGGCGTGCTCGGCATCGGAGGCGCCACCGGCGCCGCGGGCGCCGCCGCGCCGACGCTCGCCGAAGCCGGCGCCGCGCCGAACGCCGCCGTCCCGCTCGAAGCCGCGCCGGACCCGAAGCCACCACCCCCAGTGGAAAACGACGACACGCTTTCAAACCCACCGAACCCACCACCCAAGCCGAGCCCTAACCCGAGGTTCAACCCGAGCCCCGGCCCGAGGCCCCCGCCCAAGCCGCCGCCGTCGCCCGCGCCGCTCATCCCCGTCAGCGCGATTTGCGGATTCGGAAACGGATGCGCCTCCTCGCTCAACTGCACGCTCACGCATCGCAGCTCCGGCAGCAGCGTCCGCTGTCCCGCGAGGGACTCAGACAACCACGCCGCGAACCCCGCGGCGTCCGTCCCCGCGAACCGCCCCAGCGTAATCAGTTGCTGATCGGGCCGCTGACTCGCGTAATACGTATCCGCCCCCGGCAACGCCGCGCTCAGCGCCTGCGCGATCCTCAACGACGCGGGACAATCGATCCCGACCAACACGCACCCATTCTGCATCACTTTACACTTCGGCAACACTCGCCCGGACGCCGGTCCGTGCGCGCTCGCCACGCGCCGCAGCGCCTCCGTCACGCCTTCGCCTCCCAAGCCCGTGCCTTCGAGCCCAGACACGAGCGCCACGTGCGGCGGCGCGCATCCCATCCCTATCATCGAGTCCGCGGTCCCGCGCGTCGTCAGTCGTCCGAGATCGCGCGCGCGCGTTCGATTCTTTCGCCAATTCTCAAAACTCGCGATCGCATCATCGATCGCATCATCGCGCTTCTCGCGCTTCTCCCGTCGTCTCGCGCGTCCTTCGTCGCGCGAGCGCCGCGCGAGACGCGCACGCACCCGCTCGCGGTTCGCTCTGCGCGATGAACTGCCCCTCGAACGCGCTGCCGCGGTGCCACTGCAGCGCCTGCGCGAGATGCGACACCGCGTGTTCGCTCACGTCGTCGAAGCGCAGGCGCGCGTACGCGTGCGCGCCGAGCGCGTCGCTCGACATCGCGCGTCGCGCGTCTCGCGCGCGCGCGTCCTCGCGGCGCGGTGCTCGCGCGTTCGCGCGTCGCGCTGTGCGGCGTCGGCACTCTCGCGCGCATGGCGACGTTCGACGCGCGCAAGGCGCTCGAGCGCGACGCCGTCGTGCTCGGCGACGCCGAGGCGAGCGCGAGGGATCGCAGTCGCGCCGGACGCGTGGACGCGCGGTGCGAGGCGATCGTGCGCGAGGTGTTCGCGTCGGATGATTTCTTCACGACGAGCTCGTGCTCGGGACGCGTGAGCGTGTTCGCGGAGCGCGGACGCGGGAAGCGCGAGGGCAAGGGCGAGGGCGGGACGTGGGCGTACGTGTCGCACGAACCGGCGCTGGGCGAGGCGGTGGCGGCGGCGGTGCGCGCGCACGCGGGGGAGGGGGAGGAGGGCGACGGCGACGGCGAAGGCGGCGGCTGGGCGAAACCGACGCTGACGCTGCGGTTTGAACCGTTCATATTAGCGGTCGAGGCGCGGGATTTAGACGCGGGAGAGGCGTTCGTGCGGTGCGCGCGAGAGTGTGGGTACAGGGAGAGCGGGATCACGGCGAGTGAGAAACGGGTGATTTGCGCGGCGCGATGTCAGCTTCGGTTGGACGCGCCGGTGGTGGTGGACGGCGAACGCTTGGTGAGCGATGAGGGGTTGGAGACGCTCGTGCGGTTGGCGAACGAGAAGTTTCAAGTGAACGCCGATCGAATGGAGCGGTTTCGGGAGGCTTTTAACGCGATGTGCGCGAAGAGGGCGGCCGCGAAGGCGGGGCCGAGCGACGAAGGAGGCGCGCTCAAGTGCGTCGAGGCAAAGAAGCAAGTCGCGAAGGCTGTGAAAGACGCGCTGAAGCGGGGTGGGTGGTTAGATAACGCCCGTAAATCTGCGACGAAGAAGAACGACGTGGGTGACGTGGAGTGCGTGATTTTACCCATCAAGCGCGGCGCGGAGACGGCGATTTCCTCAACCGTGACTTCGGACGCAAAGCTCGTGTTGGCGGCGATTGAAGCGGGAGACGTCGTCGTGTGCGACGACGGCGGGCACGTAAACGGTGGTCTTGGTCTGATGTCTGCGAAGAAGACGCAGAATCCAGTGACGCAAATGAAACAAGAAGTGGCGGCGATGCTTGAGGCCAAAGGCTTAAATGTCAACTTGGCGCAAGAAGCGCCGACGCGCTGGGAAAAGTTGGGTGATTTGGTGTTGCTTCCCGCGAACGCGTTTACGGCGAGCGACTTTAGCGCGTTCGGTGCCGAGTTGTACGCCTGTGTGGCGCGAGTTCTCGGCGCATCGCGCGTTGCGCGCCAAGCGCCGGTGAGCCAAGGGCCAAAGCGCGAATCTCGCGCGGTGATGCTTTACCCCGAAGGTGCCGATGGTTGGGTCGAGACGAAAGAGCTCGGCGTAACGTATGGATTAGATGTCACGAAAGTTATGTTTAGCAGTGGTAACGGCACGGAGAAAAACCGCATGGGCGCGGTCGGCGCAAACGGCGAAACCGTCGTGGACCTGTTCGCTGGCATCGGTTACTACACTTTGCAGTTACTCAAGAACGCGGGCGCGGCCAAGGTGTACGCGTGTGAGTGGAACCCTAATAGTTGCGAAGCCTTGCGTCATAACCTGCGCGTGAACGGCGTGGAGTCACGGTGTGAAGTGTTAGAGGGCGACAATCGTCGAACCGCGCCGACGGGCGTCGCCGATCGCGTCTTACTAGGATTGCTCCCGCACGCTGAGATGTCGTGGGAAACCGCGATTAAAGCGCTGAAACCGAAAGGTGGGGTATTACACGTGCACTCAAACGTTAACAGTGGCGATGAGGACGAGTGGATGGTGCGTTTGGTGAGCGAGCTGAAGTCACTGGCCGAGACGAACGGTCGCGGCGATTTAGACATCGTCGTGGAACACCTCGAGCGCGTGAAATGGTACGGTCCGCGCATTCGACACGTCGTGTGTGACGTTCGCTGTACCAGTCGAACGCATAAAGATGACCTCGCCCCGACGCGAAATATGGCCCCGAAAAGCGCTGTCTTGGCGAGACAACCTGCGAGGACGTCGGGAACGAATGTGAGACGCGTTCATCGTCCGTTGCCCGCGGACTTCAAGAACACGATCGCCGCGCAGCGCGTCCCGGCTGTCATCAGTGGACTCGATATCGGCCAAGCGCCGTGGACGTGGACGCCAAGTTATCTGGCTTCCCTCGACGGCGTTCCAGAGAAGCTTGTGAGCGTTCACGTCAGTCGTGATCCCAAGCTGGACTTCGTGCGCAAAAACTTCAAATACGTCGTGATGCCTTTTGGTGAACTACTGGCGAAAGTGAACGATGCGAGCGATGACAATTTCTACTATTTGCGAAGCATTGGGGAGAATCCGCGAAAAGAGCCGGCGCACGCGCTTCTACAATTCCCATCGTTTGCGCGCGATTTGAAACTTCCGAGCGAGTTTTGGGGATCCGAAGACAACTACTTCAGCGCCGTCGTTCGCGTGAGCAGTGGCGATTTACAGCTCTGGACGCATTATGACGCCATGGATAACATGTTGATTCAGCTTCATGGCGAGAAGCGTGTGCTTCTGTTCCCACCGTCCGTGTCAGGCGACTTATATCTTGAAGGTTCGTCATCCGTCGTCCGCGACGTGGACGATCACGATCGAGAATCGTTCCCACGATTCGCGCGCGCTCGAAAAGCGGCGTTGGAAGTCATCTTACAACCAGGTGACGTATTGTACATCCCCGCGCTTTGGGCGCACCACGTCACCGCCTTGCACGGCCCGTCGATTGCGCTCAACGTATTTTTCCGACACCTCCCCACGAGTGGATACCCATCGAAAGATTTGTACGGGAACGCCGACCCAATCGCGGCTGCGAGTGCGCTCAAATCAATAAACTCCGCGATCGAATCCTTGAAAGAGTTGCCGCTAGATTACCGTGTATTTTACGCTGGCGTCGCAGCGGCGAGACTGGAGAGTGAGCTTGGCGTCGAATCCGCTCGAAGAGCGCTTGCAACGGTGAACGACGACACGCCGAAATCGCGCGGGATGAATTCGCGCGCAACAAAAGGTACAGGCGTGGTCGGCACAGTCTTATCTGCTCTTGCATGCCTGCTCATTACACGCCGCGCTTCGCGGAAGTGAGACGCGACTCAGCTCAGCCTAGAATGATGAATAGATCTATATAGCTCCCTATCTAGCGCGTACTCGCCTTCAAAATATCGATAATGTGCTTCAAGAGCACTGGTGTCGTCTCTGGAATTCCACCCATGATCGGGAAATCGCTCAACAACCCTTTACCTCTGTAGTAATTCTCCACCGGAATCGTCGACTTTTTGTACACCTCCAATCGCGCGCGAACGACTTCCTCCGTGTCGTCCGGTCTTTGGGTGAGCTTAGCGAAGCACTCCTGCGGTGGATTCAGCGGAGGCATAATAATCGTTTGCTCTCCCGCCTTTTCGCTTCTGATGTCGGCGATATTAAACGACTTCCCGCACTCCCCGCACTCTCTCCGTCCGCAGCACTTTTCCACCAAAATGTCCTCGCGAAGCGTCAAATTCAACACCTGCGTCACTTCCACCATCGTGCTAAGCGTCTCCGCCTGCGGCACCGTTCGAGGGAATCCATCCAACAAAAATCCTCGCTCACCCTCCGCCTCGCCGCGCTTGACGCGCTTGTCGAGGATATCCAGCACCAACGCGTCCGGGACGAGTTCGCCTCGCGCCGCGATGGCTTTCATCTCCTTCCCGAGCGCCGTCTCCCCCTTGATCTCCGCGCGAACGAGATCACCCATGGATATGTGTGGCACGCCCATCTGCTTCGCCATTCTCGACGCGTACGTGCCCTTGCCGACGCCGGGAGCGCCCAAGAAGACCCAGTTTAGCTTTTTGCCCTGCTCGAGCACGCCGTCGCACGTCGACGCGAGTTCGTCGCGCAGCGCGTCCACGGCAGCGCCCGTGGCGTCGAACGGGGTCGAGGCATACTTTCTAGAGAGCGCACGCGCGGTGACGACGGAAAGACGCCGCGCGAACATGATGGGCGCGGGAAAGATTATGGCGACTCGCTCGGCGGCTCGGGGCCACGAAACATCCGGGACGAACGAGCGGGACGCCGGCCGCGCGCCGGCGTCGGCCGCGCGCCTTGAGTGGACAACTGGGGACGCTGATGTTACAAACGAATAATGAACAATGAATATTGGCGAGGCGCGCGCGACGGTTCGCGCGGCTCGAAAGAATGACGAATATTAGCGCCGCGCTCGCGACTGGCGAAAAACGCCGATTCGACGTCACCCCTCGGCGCTCGACGCCACGAGCACCGAAGCGTCGCCGCCCTGACTTTTACCATCGTCGCTCGCGCTCACGACGTGGCTCATGTACGCGTTCCACGCGACGCCCGCGGCGTTGAGAAACAAAATCCTCCCCGCTCGCGGCACGTACGCGAAATTGAACGCGTTCGCGAACGGCCAATAGCACGTGCCGCTGATGAACGTCTCCGCCGCCTTATCCCTAAACCTATCGTACGCCGCCGTCATCGTCTCCCCCTCCAGCGCGCTCATGAAGAAGAAAAACCCAGCCGTGTACGTCGGGAACAGCACCGTGTGTCCGACGGCGACTTTCCTCGCCACCGTCGCCGCGTTCGTCGACGCCCCCATCGCGCGCTCGAGCGCGCGAAACGCCACGTGAAAGAACGGTCCGTGCAGCGCCGCGCCGACGACGAAGAATCTCGCCGTGCGTTCGAAATCGTGTTCGAATCCCGCGCGCGCGTCGCGCGCCGTCGCCCGCGGCGCGTCATCTTTCGTCTTCAACCCTCGTCGCGACGCGGACGCGCGCGGCGCCGTCCCGCGCGCGTCCTCGCCCTCGCGCGCCGCGCGCGCCTGCAGCGCCTGGCACAGGACGTCACCGAGCGACATGACGCTCGCGGACGTCATCGCGGCGCGAAGCATGGCGATCGCGACGCGCCCGCGAGTGGCGACACCGGCGGCACTCCTCGACGGCCGGCGCGCGCGAGCATGCGCGTCGTCGGCGTCGACGCGCGCGCGACGACGCGCGCGATCGTCTTCGGCGACCGCGCGACGCCGCGACGGCCCGCGCGCGCGCGCGCGCGCGGCGGGGCGGCGGCGAACGCGCGGACGCGGCGCGCGGTGACGCGGCGACGCGACGCGCGCGCGCGCGCGACGAACGACGAGGACGACGAGGCGGAGGACGACGAGGACGCGTCGACGACGCCGCGACGCGCGGGCGCGGACGCGAGCGATCCCGCGCGCGCGCGCGCGGAGGGGGACGCGTACGTCCAGGACAAGCTCGAGCGCGAGCTCAGGCTGCGAGGGAAAATATATCGCGCCGAACGCGAATTGGAAGAGAAAAAGGAAGAGATCGCGGACATGGGGGAGACGAATAAGAACACGATCGACGCGGAGGCGGATCTGGTGCGCGATCGGGCGTCGCTGGAGATCGGAATGGTGGCGGGTGAGCTGGACGCGGAGCTGGCGGCGCTCGCGGACGAGGCGCAGGCGGCGAGAGAGCGAAACGCGAGAGTGAAGAAAGAGATCGAAGAATTGGCGGAAGAGTTGCTCGGGAGCGGACAGAGGGTGAATAATGATTCGAAACCCGCGCCTGGGTCGCTGTCGGAGCTGAAGATGAAGGCGGTGGAGGCGGAGGCGGACGCGGTGGATAAACGCATGCAGGCGACGCTGCAGGACACGCAACGCGCGACGACGTACACGATGGTGCTGCTGCTTCTGAGTTTCTTAGGGTTTACCCTCGTCGCCGAGGGCGCGTACGATAAGTTTGCCGCCGTCGCGGGTGCGTTCGCGCTCGTCGCGTATCAATCGCGCGCCGAGTTGCAGGCGAAGAGCAAAGGCAAGCAGCGGTGACGCGACGTCAACGAAATGATGCGGTGTTGATACACTACTAAAACTATAGCCGCGGCGCGATTTGTGACGCAAACAACGATGTTCACGCGCCGAAATGTTCTCTCACCCGTACGGCGACGAATTCGCCCTGAACTGCATCGCCGTCGAGAGCTCTGGACACTTTTGACGAAAACCGAGCCGTTCGTACAACCCGACAACCTTGTTTTCCGAATACAACCCCACGTTGCAAATGTCTTCCTCTAAAATTTTATCCACGATGCGTTCCATCAACCCTTGCCCTATGCCGTGTCGTTGCCACGCCGGCGACACGACGACGTCCCACACCGTCGCGTGAAACGTCCCGTCGCTCGTCGCTCGCGCGAATCCCACCACCTCCCCCTCCTTCGCGAACCGACTGTCTCGCGTCGTCGTCACCCACAGCGCGAGGTATGAATTATCCACCGCCTTTTGCAGCTTATCGCACGCCCTGGAGCTGAATCCGACGGACACGAACAGCGCGTTCAGGCGCTCGAAGTCTCGCGACGGCGCCGCGACGGCGTCGTCAAAGTCAAACCGCAGTCCCATCTCCGCGAAGTACGCGTCCGGTCTCGACAGCTCCCGGCGGAGCGTTTCGGCTTTTCGCGTCGCGCGCGAGGCGTCGAGCGCGCCCAGGACGCCGTCGCTATCGTCGGCGCGTCGACGATCGGCTTCGGTCATTCGGTTCGGGGCGTCGGGGACGTTCAGAAACGGGTTCCACTTCGCCGGGAACGCGCGCGAGGGCGCCGCGCGACGTCGGCGCGCGCGCGCGCGGTGTCGACCGCGCGTCGACGTCGACGCGGGCGATGGAAGACGCGCGACGGGCGCGGACATGTCCCGTCTCGTCGAGGCGCGTTTTGACGCGACGCGACGCCGCGATACCGCGCGTGACTACACGTGCTATCTCGACGACGCCGTCGCGGCGTCGACGATCGTTTAGAGTGCCTAACTATTCGCGCGCTCTCGCGCGATCACGACGCTTTCTTCGACCTCGATCGCGTCGTTCGCGTCCTCGACTTCGCCTCGGCGTCCGCCGCGGCGTCCCCGCGTTCGCGAAACATCCGCGCCGTCACCTCCGCCTGCGAGATGTCCCGAAACAGCGGAATCGACGACCGCAACCCCTCGTCTAAATCGAACGTCTCGTTCGCGCGTCTGCCACCGTCCAGGACGTACTCGCTCGGGTCCGGGTCCGTCGCCCCGAACGTCGTCGCCGCGTCGTCCGGCGTCGACATCAAGTTCAAGCACTCGTACCCGACGAACGCGTACAGGCAGCTCGCGATGAGCCACATCGGCAGCGCGCGCGCGTAGTGCCTCGCCGCCGCGCCCGACGGCGCGCCGAGCCGCTCGAGCGTCGCTTCGCTCGCGAAGACGCCGACGAGCCAGAGCGCGAACGCGAGCGTCGTGAGCGCCATGCCGGCGAATCCGTACGCCTCGCTCGGCGAGACGTCGCGAAGTTCGTCGTCGTCGCGCGCGTCGTCGCGCGGCGCGCGCGCGCGTCGTCCGCGCGGCATGACGCGTCGCGATGTGAATCGCGATGCGAATCGACGCGACGCGACGCGACGGCAGAAGCGCGCGCGGTCGCGGCGTCGGTCGACGCGCGCGACGCGATGGCGCACGTCTTCGTCGCGGGCGCGTTGGTCGGGTACGGCGTCGCGCGCGCGCGGCGTCGCGCGCGCGCCGGCGGCGACGACGCGGGCGATGTCGACGACGCCCCGCGCGCGACGAAAACCGACGACGACGCGCCGAAGAAGCGCCCGATCGTCGTCTACATGGACGGATGCTTCGACACGATGCACTACGGACACGCGAACGCGCTGCGACAGGCGCGGGCGTGCGGGGATAAGCTGCTGGTGGGGGTGGTGAACGACGCGGAGATTCGACGGTGCAAAGGACCGCCGGTGTGCGACGAACGAGAGCGCGTCGAGGCGGTGGAGGCGTGCAAATGGGTGGACGGTGTCATCACCGACGTGCCGTATGAAGTCACGGACGCGTTCACGGATGAGCTGTTCGCGAAGCACGAGGTGGATTACGTGATACACGGCGACGACCCGTGCCTGTTGCCGGACGGCTCGGACGCGTACGCGTATCCGAAGCGGATCGGGAGGTACAAGGAGATAAAACGCACGGAGGGGGTGAGCACGACGGATATCGTTGGGAGATTGCTTCGAATGGGCGCGCGCGCGGCGGGTGAGGAGGTGAAGGAGGAAGAGGCGAAGGAGGCGACGTTTTGTACGACGTCGGCGCGCATCGCGCAGTTCGGGACGAACGCCGGCGTGCCCACGGATGCCAAGGTGGTGTACGTGCACGGCGCGTTCGATGTGTTTAATCGTGGACATATTGATTTATTACGCCAGGCGAAGACTCGCGGTGATTTCGTGCTCGTCGGCGTGCACGCGGACGCGGAAGTGCGCGCGAGACGCGGCGCCGAACATCCGGTTTTGAACGAGAAGGAGCGCGCGTTGAGCGTCTTGGCGTGTAGATACGCCGACGAGGTCGTCATCGGTGCCCCGGCGATGATAACGAATGACTTATTAACCACGTTCAACGTCAAGGTCGTCATCGCGGAGGATGACGAGCCGTACGCCGTCGGCGGCGTCGACGTCAACGCGCTCGCCGTCGAGCGCGGGTTGTACGAGCGCGTCCCTCGCCGACACGATTGCTCCGTGCTCGGCGTGGCGAAGCGCATCATGGAGAATCGCGCCGAGTTCGAGGCCAGAAACGCGCGAAAGACGAAATCCGAATCGGCGTATTACGCCGAGAAGAAGCACGTCGCCGAGTCTTGACACCCCCGCGTCGCGCGTTCGCCTCGCGCGCTCGACGTCTACATTTAAACGATTGATTGATACGCTAAAATTACACGCATTCGACGATAAACTCACTCGCGCGCCACCCCCACCGTCGCCCTCCGCCTTCCTCGCGGCTCACGGAATCTGTCGATTATACGGTTGCGACCCCCCCAGCGCGGTTCGCTCCGCGCGCTCCGCCTTGACCCGCTCCACGATCGGCGTCAGGTAAAAATCAAACGGCGTCTGCGTCGCCTGCTCCTCCTTCGTCAGATACGAGTGTTTCATCGACAGATCGATCGCTCGCTTCAACCGCTGCGCGCGCATGTCCCGCTCCTCCGCCGTCAGCCGCTTCAGCGCCTCGCCGACGTCCAAGTCTTGGCCCTCGTCGAGCAGATCGTCGTATCGCAAGCCGTATTTCCGCAGTTCATCCCCCACCGTGCGTCGGTAGTTGACGGACATCGACTTGAGCATCGGTTCGAGCATCTTTCGCATCGCGCGCGACATGGCGCGCGTCGTCGTGTCGCGTCGCGTCGCCGGCGATCGCGATCGCGGTCGAGTCTCGGTGTCGGTTCGAGTCACCACACGGATCATTACGTCGTTTGAGACTGTGTACCACACGGACGACGACCGCGCGACGCCGGACGCGACGCCGCGCGCGCCAGACGACGGCGCGCGGGCGACGGCGGCGCGCGAGGTCGCGCGCGCGCGCGATGACGTCGTCGTCGATCGACGACGCGCTCGACGTGCGATATCGCTGCGTGGAGACGACGACGCGACGCGATGAAGATTCAAACGCGCGGGAAACGTCAACCGTCGCGACGCGCGATTTCGAACGCGCGCGCGCGCTGATGGCGCGCGTCGGACGACGAGGGGCGCGCGACGCGCGAACGATCGTCGAGGACGCGTCGACGGGAGATGGGCTCGCGCGGACGATCGCGGCGGCGGCGAAGCGAGGGATGGAGCGAGGCGAGGACTGCGCGACGATTTTCGCGCGAGGCGCGGGCGACGACGACGCGGACGCGGCGCGAGCGGTGCGGGAGATGGGAGCGGTGGCGATGGTGGTGGATGCGATGGTGGAGTCGTGCGAGGGGATCGATCGGGGGAAGTGGGAGGTGAGCGCGACGTGCGTGGGGTGGTCGACGAGGGAACGGGCGGGCGGCGGCGCGGTGGATTTGTTGGACGACGCGTCGGCGGGGGACGAGGGGGCGGGAGTCGGGCGAGGGATGACGGTGGTGCACGTGGAACGCGCGGAGGACGGAGTGGTGGCGTTTGAGAGCGCGATGGCGCGCGCGGATGAGGTGTTTCGCGAAGGTGCGTCGACGACGGGGCGGCACGCGGTGTTTACGTTGCGCTTGAAGTTGTGGGCGGAGGCGACGACGGAGACGGATGACGAGAGCGGGCTCGCGAACGAGCCCACGGTGACGCGCGTGCACTTTGTGTTTTTGGCGCCGTACGTGCCGGCGCCGGGGGCGTTCGATGGGCGAGACAGTCGCTCGGTGGCGGCGCGCATCGAGTGCACAAAGTCGACGACGGCGATGATGGCGGTGCTGCGCGGTTTGCGGCGAAATCAGGGGCAACGAGGGACGACATTTCGCAACTTGAACGCCTGGCGGGAATCACCCCTCACGCGTTTGATGTGGGCGAGCGGGATGTCGGAACTTCGAAGCGCCATGCTCATCGTTCTTTGCTCGGACGCGCTGCGATACGCCGTGGAGGGTGACGAAACGTCGCCTCTCGTGTTGGCACCCGGGACCGAGGGCGCGTTGAAATTCGCGTTACAACTCAAGGAACATTCGGATGAAGGCGATCCCGCACCGAGAACGCGTGCGCCTCCGGTGCCCACGCCTACGAAAAATTCGAACGCGCGCGGTAGCGGTCGTGGAATGAAGACGTTGCGCGCGGAAGCGCCCCCGTCGACATCCGCGGCGGCGCGGCAAAGGCAACCGACAGCGGCACCGCCCGCGACGCAACCCAATCGCGCGTCGGACGTCGCTGCCTCAACAAACGGAAACATTACGAACGAACAGATCGACGCTATCGTGCGCGTCATCCGCACGCACTCGAGCGGGCTCGCGGGACGTCGTATGGAGAGCACGATTCGAAATTTGAGCGCCGAATGGACGCGAATGGCCAGCGCGCACGAAACGATTCTCGAAGAGTTCTCCGTGCTCGAAGACCAACTTTTAGCTGCGCAAACTCGTGAAGACGAGGCGGTGCAATATGCCGAACAAGTCGCCGCTGATCTCGCGGTGACTTCGAGGTGGTGCGAGACGCTCGAAGCGGAGCAAGCGAGCGCAAAAGCGCTCGCGGAAAAGGCGGCGAAGGATGCGGCGCGAGTAGCTGAAACGCGTGCCGTGGAGCTGGAGAATCGCATCAAGGAATTAGAACTAGAGCTTTTGCGTAATTCTGTGCCGGAAATGGAGCGTACGCGAGATGAAGCGGAGAAAGCAGCGCGAGAGGCGCGCGAAAAGTATCAAGAAGCGCACGATCAACGCGAGAGCGCTTTGGAGGCGCTGGAGAACGAAACCGCCGCCAAGCGAGAGTTGATGGAGCAAGTCGCCACCTTACAGCGTCAATTGGAAGATGTGGAACGTGTCCGCGCGAACGATCGGGCGGAAATCGATCGTACTCGCGAAGAGCTACGTGCTCGATACCAAGCGGAGAAAGACTCGCAAGATCGCTTCGCCAAGGCACAGAGAGAACACGAATTGGAGCTGAAGACGGCGCGCGAAGCAGTCGCAGAACGCGAGGATCAGTTGATTAAAATGCGTCGTGATCGCGACGACGTGCTGCACAAGCTACATCTCAAAGAAGAGGAAGTCGTCGAGGCGCGAGCAAACATGCGCGCGAGTTTATTAAACGTCGAGGCGCTGCAGACGGCGACAAATGAAGCCAAAGAGACGCGGCAAGCTTCAAACAAGGAACTCGAAGACCTCAGGTTATGCAACTCCGACTTGCTCGTTCAAGTCAAGCACGCAAAGCGAGAGCTCGAAGACACATCGGTGGCCCTGAACAAACTGACAGAGAAATTACAAGACCTCGAGGACGGATCGGAGAGTGCGATTCGCAAACGCCGAGAAGCTGAGGATGAGATTCACGATCTCAAGCACTCCATAATCGATCTCGAAGCCAAGAACAAGGCACTTGAAATGGACCGCGAGGTGGCTTATCAAGCCGCCGACGTGGCGCGCACGGAGAACGCGAAGGTTTCGGCGTCTGTTTTGGATCTGACTGAGGAAGTCGCGCGACTCAAATCCGCCCTCGTTGCGGCTCAAGATTCCACGCGCGCGCTTCTCGATGAAGAAGCCGCGCGGTTACAACGACTCGCGCCAACGGTTCAAGATAGCGATTACGTCAGTCCGGCGTGGTTACATGATAATAGCTGGCAGCAGCCGAGCGTAACGCTTGTATCGTCGTCCTCGTAGGCTCGTAGGCGCGTTTGTAAAGATTTGAACCGTCACCGAGACAGAGACAGAGACGACACGAGACGACGCGGTGCGCACAGTGACGCGCGTGACGAAACAGCGCGTCAACCTTCCGAGAGACATAACGAATAGTCCGATACTCGAGCGCGCGAGATGTCGTCACGCGGTGGGCGTCAAGACACCGCGAGGGAAGCGCACGTGGAGGACGTTGCGCGAGTTTTCTCGAGCGCTTACGCAGGGAAAAACACAGTTGGCTTTTGCACGTTCGATCGAGACGCGAACGCGTTCTCGTTGGCGCAGGCGATCGTGAGAGATGATGACGAGGATGTGCTGAAGCTATTCTTTCGTACGAGTGGTGCGGACGTCGTGTATTGTTCGAGTGAGTTCAAAGCCGCAATCGAGAAGATGAGCGACGCGCGCGCGACTACGATTGTGGAAATGCCACGAAGGGAGTTTGGAAACTCAATCGACGCCATGGAAAAGCTACGCGACGTTGGGAAGTTTGAGAGTCGCGGAGATTTGGCTTCGGTGATAGAGTTGCACGACAACGAAGACGCGGTCATCGCCGCGGGCGGTCTGATCGGCGCCTTGCGGCGAAACGAAGGTCTGAACTTGCAATTGAAGACGTTCCCGGCAAACGTACAAGAGTTCAACGTCGCAAACTACCTCAGCATTGATATCGAATCGCTATGCGCGATTGGCGTGTTCGTTCCGGAAGAGTTCCGCGAAAATCAGTTCACAAAAGACATGTTTCAAATCTTTCGTGAAGCCTGCGGAACGTCGAGCGGAAGGAAGCTTCTCGAGCTTTGGTTCAAGCGCCCAATCTTGAACATGGACGTGTTGCAAGAGCGCCGCGACGCGGTTGAGCATTTCGTCAAGTCTGGATGCCTGAACGCATTGCGCAAACGCATGACGCCCACGATCGACGCGCATCGTCTACTGTCCGCGATGTCATCCAATGACGCACGAGTGGTGCTACAAACGAAGAGCGACTGGACAAAAATCACAAAATACCTCGGCGCAGTCTCGTCTTTGTACGATTTCTGCGTAGACGCGTATTTTGATGAAGGTTTGAACGAGCCATCAGCCACTACACCGACCGCAATACGAGACTTCATGGCCTGTGTGATGTATCGCTTGCCCAAGCTCCGAGCAATCGTCGATCGCGTCATATGCGTAGAAGAGATTTACCCCTTGACTGAACACGAATCTGCGGTGTATACGTCGTACGTGCGCTCGGGCGTGTGTCAAGAGCTAGACGAATTACGATCGGTGTATCATGGACTGCCGGACCTACTGAAACATGTGCTGGACGCCGAGCTAACAAAGGTGCCAAACTTTCTTAGGCGCGCGAACGACGTCTGTGAGAAACTAGCAATCTGCTACCTCCCGCAAACGGGTTACCTGTTGAAGATCGACGATGAAACCGTGCCCGACGCACTATTGGAAGAAATGGATTGGAAGTACGTGTTCGGCGACGCTACGACAAGCTATTACGAGTTTGCCGCCGGATTATGCCTAGCGAACGAGCTCGGCGATGTGTTGCATTCCATCGTCGACTTGCAAGAATCCATATTGCGAGAGCTTCGAGAGGAAATTCTGGAACACGCATCGTTGATGCGCGATATCTCACGATGCGTGAGCGAAATCGACGTTCTACTAGCATTCGCGGACATTGCCGTCAATTACAACATGTGTCGGCCGACCCTGCGCGACGACGACGCGTTCGAAGTCGCCGGCGCGAGGCACCCACTCTACGAATCCTTCATCGAAGGGGAATTCATTGGCAACGACGTTCACATGCCGACAGATCGCGACCGCGTCATCGTCCTTACCGGGCCTAATGGCAGTGGTAAGACTGTGATGATGCAAACGATTGGTCTTATCACGTATCTGGCGCACTGCGGATCGTTCGTTCCAGCCACTCGCGCCGTCATCGGCTTGACGGATCGCATATATACAGCGATGACTGCGCTCCGCGAAGATGCCGAGCGCAAGACAAGAGTCCCTGAGAGTGGTTTCACATACGCGCTGCATCAGGTGGCGCGCATGATTAACAACGCGACTAGACGTTCTTTATGTCTGGTGGATGAGTTCGGCATCCAGACCCAATCCACCGACGGCGCGGCGCTCTTAGCCGCCATCGTCGAACATTTCGGGAAGCGAAAGCATCCACCGCGTGTACTCTTCACGACACACTTTCGCGAGGTGTGTGATCCCACGATCGTCGGCCCGATCCCACACATGGTCGCACACTGGTGCATGCGCGCCATGGTAAATCCATCGGCCACCGACGATGACGACGTGCACGAAGTCGAGATGCTCTTCAAACTCGAACGCGGCGTCGCCGATTCCAGCTTCGCGCTTAGTGCGTGCAAGCGCGTCGGTTTTCCCGACGAATTCATGGACCGCTTGAAATACATCATTCAGCGCGAAAAACGCGCGCGGGCGGGCGAAGACGTTCCTCCGCTCGATCCTTGGGCCGACCCCAAACAGGACGCCAAGCAAGAGGTTTACAAAGCCATCTGGGAGCGCTTCGAGCGCGCTCGAGCCGACCCCACCGACGCGGCGATGGAAGATTTCTTGGCCTTTTTCGACTCGCTCGCGCTCGACAAATACGGCGTGCCCATCGTTTGACGACGCGTCGCGGATTAGAAACGTTGAAATGAAACTCGCGACGCGCGCTCGGCGACTGTAAAGCTCACCGCGCTGGAGGATCGCACAATTTCGTCAAACGAGCGCGCGCACGCGCGCCACGCGACCCACGAACGCGCGAAGCCCGCAAATATGATGCTCGTGAACACCAGCGCCTTCGCCGTCCCTCGTCTGGCGCGCGCGGCGCGTCGGTCGTCGACGAACGCGCGCGATGCGACGCGTGTGACGATTCCTCGCGCGCGCGGTGAATTCAGCGCGGCGACGACGAAACGCGGCGCTGTGAGGCAGACGATCTCGAGTCGGGCCGCGGTTAAGGCGCGCGCGGCGTCGAGCGAGGACGACGCGGTTGATAAGAAGGAGGGAAGCGATGAGGCGGTGGCGAACATTTCGCGAAAGGTGGCGCGAACGGCGCGCGCGTGCAAATCCCTCGGACGCTGGTCGTTTTGGTCCCAGCTCGTGCTGACCACTGTCGCGGCGGTGATCGTGGTGTTTTCGTTTCTGTACAAGGGTTTGACCAAGAGCACGGATGCTGGGTTGTATTTTATCCTGTTCGGCTTGGTCGCGGGGTACTTTACGACAGTTTGGTCGCTGGGCGTCGTGCGATTGGGCGATAAGCTTCGCAAGGGGTCGAAGGATCTGGATTTAGTGCCTCCGCGCACGGATGTCATTCGAACTCTCAGCACAGGGCTCACGGTGAACGTCATCGGACTCGGGGCGACCATCGTCGGGTTGCAAGCCACGACGGGGATGTTGTTCGCCAAGACGCTCACGGCGGCGGCGCAAATGCCCATGTACGGTGCTCCAGTCGTCGGCACGGGCGTGGCGTTGGACATTTTCTTGGTGCAAGCTGCGTCGAACGCCATGCTCGGGCACTGGTTCGGCTTGGCGACAAGCTTGTGGCTTCTCCGTACGGTTAACTTGCCTTCGCCGCCGCCGAAGTAGTTTGCCTCCTTTTGTAATAAGAATACTCAAGCCAGCTTTTTATCATGAAGTGCTGGATGTGTGATTAAACGGTCAAATAATTCGCGCGCGCGCGTGCTAGATGATTAGTAGAAATGTTTAGAATTGTAGCCAAGGGTGCTCGAGCATTTGCTCGGCGCTCGCTCTCTTCGATGGATTGAAATCGAGCATGGGCGAGAGAAAGTCGCTCAACTCCTTCGAGTCTTTTTCACTCATGTTGTACTTCTCCATCAACACCCGTTCGCACGGCCAAAACTTGAGCGAGCGGATGTGTCGAAGTTCACCATTACGGTTGAAGAACTCTTTGCTGTATTTGCCCGATAACGCAAGATGTTTGGGCATGCGTCCGATGAGCTCCATCATGAGCGCCAGGTGGTCCTCGTCGCGATCGTAGTCCTTCCCACTTCTGGGGTCGAACAACACGTCCCCGGTGGCGAGCTCGAAAACGATGCACGCGAGACTCCATATATCAGCGCTCGTGTCATACTTCGCACCGAGGATGACCTCGGGCGAGCGATATTGTCTCGTCTGAATGTCTTGCGTGAACTGGCGATCGACCCAGCACGCGTTACCCAAATCACAAATTTTCGCGTCAAGATTCTTCAGCGTGTTGTACGGAAGTAAGTCAACGCAGTCACCGTCGTCGTCATCATCGTCATCGTCGTTGTCGTCGTCGTCGTCGCTCTCTTCTTCCGTATCGTCTTTGTCCTCTTCCATTTCGTCCGCGCGCTCGCCAGTCTCCGCGCTTCCGTTCGTCGCCGCCTTCTTCCTGAGCTTCTTCTTCAGTTTCTTCTTTTGATTCTTCGTCAGTTCCGCCGTTGAATCACCGTTCGCTCCCGCGCCAACGTCCAAGGCCTCAATCTGGGATTCAATCGTCGGCTTCGCTTCGTCCTCGGTCGCCTTTTTCTTGCTCGACTTGCCGCGTTTCTTCCTCCTTCGCTTCTTCTCCGGAAGCTTGAAAGTCAAGAGCACGTTCTCGGGCTTCAAATCGGTGTGAATTATATTCTTCTTTCCGTGCAAATACCTCAATCCCTTCAACATCGCCCTCGTCAGCGCCTTCACTCCCAACAACGGCACCCCCAAGTACTCGTACCGCTTGATCAGCGTCAACAAGTTATCCCCCAACACGTCGAACACCATGCACACGTGCGTCCCATTCGGTCCCTCGTGCGTGAAACTATCGTACAAGCACACAACATTCGTCGCTTCGTCGCCGTCTCCCGTGTCTCCCTCCTTCACTTGTTTCAATATCTCAATCTCGTCCCGCGCCGCCTCGGTGTAACTCCCGCTGCTCTTCTGAATTTTCAGCGCTCGCAGCGTCTTCACCGCGCCGTCTTCGCCCGACGCGCCGCGCGCGCGCGCGTCCTCGACGAGCCAACACGTGGAGAAGTGTCCCCAGCCCAGCTTTTTCACGACGACGTAGCGGTCGTCGTTGTATCGCTCGCCGATCGACACGGGATGGTAGCCGCCGCGCTTGTACCCGTCGGTGCCTTCGTCCTCGTCGGACGACGACGCCGAGCGCGAGTCGACGTCGTCGACGTCGCGCGCGTCGCTCGAGGACGTGTCGCTCGACGATCGCGTCATCGCGCGCGACGAACTGCGACACGAGAGTGGGAATCAAATCAAGATGCGAATCGGCGAGCGGCGAACCGGCGACGCGACGCGAGACGACGCGCCGACGCGCCGACGCGCCAACGCGTCTCGCGGCGCTCACGCGAAGACTAACAAAACTAAGGCTAACGATACACCGAGCGCGGACGCGGCGACGGCGCGGGCGTCGCGAAAGGCGCGCGCGGACGGCGCGCCGACGTAGTTGCAGACGCAGTGACACGCCGTCGCCGCGGATAACGACTCGCGGCGCAAGAAGACGCGACACGCCGCGAGCCCGAAGGCGAACGTGAACGCGAACTGCGTCGCCGACGCGCGAAGCGCGGTTCGAGCGTCGGCGCCCTTGGCGCGCATGCCGAAATAATGATGCGCGTGCGCCGCGCCGAAGAGCGCGCTCGAGAGCGCGCTCGCGCTCGCCGCGCTCGCCCCCGATCGCATCAGCGTCGCCAGCGCGCACGCCCTGAAGCACCACTCCTCGCACAGCGGCGCGTGCGCGTAATCCCTGAACGCCGCGAGCGTCGTCCGCCTCGTCCGTCGTCCGTCTCGTCGTCCTTCTCTCGCGCGCGCCGCCGTCTCGCCGAGCGTCGCCGCGAGCGCCACGCTCATCCCGTACGCCACCGCTCGCGCCTCCCCTAACGGCGGCGCGAGCCCGAGCGTTCGACGCCAAGCGTCGAGCGTCATCGTTTCGTCGCTCGCGACGCGCGCGGGCGCCCACGCGAGCGCGCACACGACGCTCAGCGACGCAAAGCGCCGTTTCATGACCCGCGCGTCGTCTCGGTCGTCGTCGATCGCCGTCGTCGCGAACAGCGCCGCGACGTACGCGAGCGCGAGCGCGCACGCGCACGCGACGCCCAGCGCGCGCATGACGCGCCGCGCGCGCGCGCGAGTGACGAGCGACGCGATTCATCATCGTTCGTCATCACTTCGCGGCGCGTCATGGCGCGCGACGACGCCGATTCGTGGTCCTACGCCCTGGACTGCGCGACGACGAGCGTGAAATCCTTCACCGCGTGCCTGCAGGCGATCAAGCTGAGCAAGCGATGCCGCGCGCGCGTCCGCGCGGACGCGCGAGGCGTGACGTTCGCGACGATGGATGAATCGAAGAGCTGCGGGGCGAGCGTAAACTTTCGCGCGGAGACGTTCGCGCGGTACGCGTGCGATGAGACGTGCGCGGCGCTGGTCGGAGGACGAGCGCAGCGCGGCGGCGCGCGCGCGGTGGCGTTCGACGTGAACCTCGGGGCGCTGATCGACGCGCTGGGGGCGTTCGGCCGGGGCGACGGCGAGTTGGTCGCGCGGTGGCCGAATCGAGAGGGAATGCTGACGCTCGAGCTGGAGAGCGCCAAGGGACAGGGGGGGGAGAGAGAATTGAGACAGTGCGTGTACGCGGAGATCGCGCCGGAGATGGTGCCGGAGGACGAGGAACGAGGGGAGGAGGTGAGTTTTAGGGACGAGGCGAACGCGTTCATGCTGCCGACGGCGACGCTCAAGGAAATCGTGGACGATTTGGAGTGGCCGAACGGGGACGTTTTGTTGGAGTGTGACGTGGACATGCTGAAGTTTAGCGCGCATGGGGCGGAAATAGGTGATCTAGCCGTGGACGTGGACGTCGGGGCGACCGGGAGGTTGACCGAGTTCTCGTGCGCGCAGCCGAGCGCGTCGAGGTACAAGTATCGATTCCTGAAGAGCGCGACGGCGGTGGGCGGGAGTTTCCTCGGCGGTGGGGGCGCGGGCGCAGGTGGCGGTGGAGGCGATGACACGGTGACGATGACGCGCGTGTCCATATCAAACGTTGGATTTTTGAAAATCGTCCACCTGTTGCACCTGAGTCGCGGCCAAGTGTCGTTCGGCGCCGAGGGCGGTTTGAACGCGTTCATGGTGCCCGTGACGTACATTTTGCACCCGATCGAGGCCGACGCGGATGAATACGCGGATGAGGAGTGATGAAATGTATGACTGTCGATTGTTTGAGAAGACGCGATGCGTCGAGTAGAGGGAAACGTTTGTTAAAAATATCAACGCAAAGCCGAGGCGAGAAGCACCCACGGGAGCTGACACGCGACGCAAGTAGCCATCACCACACATCCGCGCACTCGCGCATTTCGCAGAGCCCGTCTCACGCGAACCACAGAGTCGTCTGCGACGCAGGCTTCGTCTCTATCTCGATCGTACCACGCGATGACGGCGATATCATCTATGTTTTGTGTCAACGCAACGACGCGACCGAGGGCGTCCACAAATGGCTCGCGCGCAAAGTTCATAGACGCGTACGATAGGACGAGAAGCAACGCGCGCTGAATCCAATCGTGCGCGTAACGCTCGACAGCACACGCGGTTTCGATCGCGTGCGCGCGAAGGAGGTCGTCGATGGGACCGACGCACGAGGTCGCCGCTGAACACGTCGGCGGCTGGCATTCGGACGCGGCGCCGCCGTCGTCGAGTTTGAACGATTCAAGTGCGCACGACTGCGCCGCGCGCGCGTGCGTTTGAAAGATCTCGCTCTCATCGCCGTGAATCACATCCACGCACGCATCGATGGCGAGTAATGTTTCACGTGAAGCGTCCAGCGTGGTTTCTAGGCGATGTCGCTCGACGTCGGCTACGTTGAATCGCTCTGCCGTCGCCACGCGCCGCGCGTCGCACGTTTTCGTGAAGTTGTACGCCAAGTACGAGTCGAACGCCAACGCTCGTGTGCGCGGTGCGGTATTGACGTAAGAGTGCGCGAATACGAAGGCGTAATCGGCCGCCAAAGTACCGTTTCTACTTTCCACGCATCCCTTCACATACGAGCGATGGGTTTGGCGATACACGTGCAGCGAAGCGACGGTGATGGCGATGAAGATGGTGAAGCGCACGAAGGCGACCATGGCCGGATCGGCAACGAATCTTGCAAACTGCTCAAGAGAACTTATTTTGCGCTCGCCGGCGTCGCGGTCGCCATCGATCAAGTTGAGCGGCTCGAGCTCGAGCGCGCCGTAAGATAAATGTTTGGACACCACGGAGACACATCGAATGACGCGGTACGTCAGATCAATGTTTACCAAACCAGCGAATGCAAACTCGGCGATTGAGAAAAACCCGTGAATGTGTACACCACGAAACGTGATGTTGAAGAAATCGAAATCATCTGCGTCGGGCGCAACGTCAGGTGAAGAGAAATTTGTCGTCGTCAAGTACATCACGGCGGCCGCGCTTTGGTTCAAACCAAAACGCACAAAGTCAGACGTCTGCGCCGATGAAGCGTTCGTTGATTCTACGAACAAGTCAGATCGTTCTCGAATCGCTTGGAGGGTTTCTTCACCGAATTGCGTCGAGTTGTCTGTTGTAGAGCCATCCGAGCTCTCAAACGGCGGCGGGTCATAATCACTCAAGAGCGAAGGAATGCCCAGATCGACACCGATGTCCACAGAAGTGGCTTCAGTGAGAGCATTATTTATTGTTGAACCCGCAATCGTCGCTGAAGCAGACATTAGTGTCGTGAAGTCGTCTGAGAGCCCGTCAAACCCGCCTATTGGTAAATCCGGCGACAGCCATTGAAAATCTGGCACCGAGACGACGGGCGCGTTTGGAAGTGATATCAGGGGCGTATTCGGGAGGTTCAAGCCGTGCGAGTCTTCAAGCGACTGAATCACCGGTCTCACATTCGTTTCAAAATCATCAAACCACGTGAGAACGTTTTCAAACGTTGCATCAACGTTTATGGCGTACGCTGCCATTTCGTCTGCGATTTCGCCTACTTCGGACATCATGAGCGCCAGTGAGGCGTTGACGACGTTCGTGCGCATCGTGTCTACAGCTGTACTCACACCGTACGAAAACGCATTTAATCCAGTCCCCACGCTCGAGTTGAAGTCTTGAATCGCCTCGATCGATCTATCATGGATGGCCGCGTATCCCGATTCGGCGAATCGCTTCACATCGAGCGATACGTTTTGCAAGCGTTCTGACTTATTGTCCATGTACTCGAGGTCATACTTTGAACGGGCGTCAATATTCGTCAACAGAAGTGCGACTGAACGCTCAATATCACTCGTGTACGATTCGCTGGATGAATGATACCTCGCCATCGTCTCTCGGGCACCGCTTTCGTTCATCGCGAGCAACACCGAGCGCTTAGGAGCGGTGGTCGCGCTCGCATTCAAGCATCTCTCATTCCAGAATGTCGATGAATTCGCAACGTACGCCGGCTTGAGCTTAGCCGAGAGATTGCTCAAAGCGCGTTCGCACCGTCGAATCTTACGTCGTAGCGCGCGAAGCTTTGCGTCGTTTGCGCCGCCGACGACTTCAGCCGCCGAGCGTCGCGTCTCCGCGTCTTCGCGAGCGCGACGCGCGCATCCGTCGCGAACACGGTGCACACACGCATCATACCACGCACGCTCACGCGTCACCTCTTCTTGCGCTCCGCGCCACCGCACCGCCGCCTCTTCGAATGTCACCTTTGTATTCCCTCGAGCAAAGTCCGCGACGCGTTTCGCCGACTCGAGCGAGGCGGCCCAAATCGTCGCCGCCGACGTCGCCGCCATGACCACTCGACGCACGCGCTCCGCGCGCACCCGCTCGCGCCGTCGCATCTCTCGCTTCCACACGACATCTTCCGCGCGCCGCATTCATCTCGCGCGCCGCATTCTATTTTCGTCCTCGTCCGCGGCGTCGCCCGCCCGTCGTCGGTTGTTAAGTCATGTTCAAATGTCACCCATTGTCAGAAGCCGAAGCGGCATCGCGGGCCCCTGGACGCGCGCGCGACTCGCGATGCCCGACGAACGCGCGACGGAGACGCAAAAACACCCCCGCATCGGCGTCGGCGTCATCATCCGTCGCGAAGACGGCCGCATCGTCGTCGGTCGTCGTCGCGGCTCGCACGGTTTGGGACAGCTCGCGCTGCCCGGTGGCGCTTTAGAGTGGAAAGAATCCATCGCGCAGTGCGCGAGTCGAGAGACGATGGAGGAGACGGGTCTGGACATCGCGCCCGAGGCGTGGATCGCGCCGTTCGCGATGTGCGAGTCCGTGATAGACGAGAACAATCATTGGTTGACGGTGTTCGCGCTCGCCGACGTCGCCGCGGACTGCGAGCCCGCGAACGTCGAACCGCACAAGTGCGAGGGGTGGACGTTCATGTCCATCGGCGACGTGCGCGAGGCGGATAATTTATTTTTACCGCTTCGGAAGCTCGTGAACGATCGCACGGTGGCGCTCTAGTCGTTCGACGGGACGCGGCGAGAGCGAGCGGGACGCCGCGCCGCGGCGACCGCAGAGTGAGACGCGCGCGGCGCGAGAGTCGTCACCACCGCGCGCGCTCTAGCGCTCGCGCGCACGGTCGCGCGGACCACGATCGTCGAGTGAGCGACGCGCGCGCGGCGAACGAGCCGAGGAGCGAGACGCGTTTGGCGACTTTCATTCGCCATGCCGCCAAAGAAGGTGCTCGGAGAAAAGCGCCTGACCGCGGAGGAGAAGAAGCGCAAGGAAGAAAAGGAGAAGCGCGAGAAGGATAAAGAGCGGAAGGAGCGAAAGGCGCAGCTCGCGGCGGACAGAACGTTCGGTTTGAAGAATAAAAACGTCTCCGCGAAAGTCGCGGCCAAGGTTGATGATTTGAAACGGGACGCGCCGACCAAGGAGGCGGAACGCGCGCGCGCCGAGGCGCGCGCGCGCGAAAAGAAGAAACAGAAGGACGCGGAAGAAGCCGCGAAGCGAGAGTTGGAAATTCTGATGGGGGTACGATCGGCGATACCGGAGCGGAGGAAAGTCGCGGCGGAGGGCGAGGACGCGTTGGCGGGCGAGCTCGAAAGTATGGTCGTCACCGCGGAGCCGAAAAACTTCGTGCGGAAGACTGTCGAGACGCAAAACGAAGCGACAGAGCCGACGAAGGAGCTCACGGAGGAGGAGCGTCGGGAAATCATAGCTAAAATTGAGTTGGAAAAGGCGCGCGTGAAGGAGGCGGAGCTCAAGGCGAAGGTGGACGTGAATCCATTCCACGTCGACGACGAGGGCTGGTACGATTCCGATGAAGATCCGTTCGAGTTGTTGAAGATGGTTGCGGGTAATAAGCGCGCGATCATCATGCCTAAAGGTTACGAAGATCCGGACGAGGACGCCATGGAAACTTGAGCTTCCCGGTACCAGTACACTAAACGAATTGAAACACTACAATACTAATACCTAACCGCCTTACTCTGCGTCTCTCGCTCCTCGCGAAATAGTAAAGCGAGTCTACCAACACCGTACCCATCGACACCGTTCGCTCCGACGAGCGCGCGTGCCCATTCGTCGTGCCCCACTACAGGTTCGCCCGCGAAGCCGTCGACGCTGTGAAACACACGGTCGCCGCGAAAAATGACCGCATCACCGTCGTTCACGACGATTTCGACGCCTAAATCCTGTCCCTCTACCGGTCGGCTTTGCGCGTAGGCATCGTACATCGACCCGCGAGCGGGCGGTTTACCTATAGTCATCCGCGTCGGCCGACCGCCCAGCGAAATCGAGACGACCCAACCGACTCCTCTGTCGAGGTGCGGCGCCATCGTCTCTCGCCGTTTCCCATCTCCCGAAGCCGCCTCGCCGTACACCAGCGCCCAAAAGTGACTCGCCTCGAACGGGTCGTCGTTCGCGAACGCTCGCCGTAGCGCCCCGTCGTCGTCGTCTTTCGTCTTCGCCGTCGCGACGACGCGCGCGCTCAGCTCAAACAAGTCAATCGGCGCTTCGCTCAGCGCGCCGACGTCGCCACCGCACGCGCCGGTGCATCGCTTCAATCCGCACGCGCGCACGCACGCCATCGCGCGCTCGCGCTGCCCTCGCGCGTGCGAGGCGACGATTGTCGGGTGGTCGTTCGCCGCCGCGCGCGCCCAGGCCTCGCGCGAGGCGTACCGCGCGACGGATTCCGTCGCCCACGCGCGCTCGCGCGCGTCGAGCGCGCCGCGCAGGACGTAACACTCGAACGGCAATCGCTCGAGGCGCGCCATGACGCGCGCGCGCGCGCGCGCCGCGAGGTGACGCTTCGGGACACTTTATCCAACTCGCGTCCTGGACAGCAGACACGCGCGCGCGCATGCGCGACGACGCCGTCGTCGACAGCACGGGCGTGGACGCGGTGCTCGATACCATGGGCGCGATCCGCCAGCGGTTCTCGCGCGCGCATCGCGCGCAGTGCGCGCGCGCGGTGATTCTGTCGCTGCTCTGGGCCTGCGCGAGCTCGAGCTTGATCTTCCTGAACAATCATCTCCTGCGCGAGCGCGGGTTTTCGTACCCGATGATGCTGTGCACGATGGGCATGTTGAGCTCTTGGTTGATCGCGTGCGCGCTGGTGCACACGGGGCGGGTGAAGTTGAAGCACGAGGCGGTGGTGACGCGAAGGTGGTACGCGAGGCACATCTTACCCATCGGGAGCTTGGGCGCGGTTTCACTCGGGTTTGGGAATTACGTGTACTTGTATCTCAGCGTTAGTTTCATACAAATGCTGAAGAGCGCGGTGCCGGCGGTGACGCTGGTGGTGATGACGACGGCGGGGCTGGAAAAGTTGCACGGGACGACGCTGCTGGGCGTCGGCATCGTGACGCTCGGCACTTTCATAGCGGCGTACGGGGAGGTGAAGTTCAGCGCGATTGGAGTGGTGATGATGATAGTAAGTGAATTCGCGGAGGCGATAAGGATGGCGTTTTATCAGTACGTTCTCGGGAATTTGAAGTTTGATTTGATCGAAGGCTTGTATGTGATGGGACCGGCGGCGTTGCTGTTTCTCGGACTCGGAATCGTGATGTTTGAGCTGAGAGACTTTTTGGATAACGGAGCGTGGTACATCCCGATGGACTCGCCGCACCATTTTTTCGCCGCGGCGCTACTGGGCTTTGGAGTGAATTATTTGACACTTGGCGTTATCAAGGCCACAAGCGGGTTGACGTTCAAAGTCATGGGCCAGGTCAAGAACGCCGTGGTCATCCTGCTCGCTGTCGTCATCTTCGGCAATCCCGTGACCAGTATTCAACTGTTTGGTTACACGTTGTCGTTAGTTGGGTTTTTCATCTATCAGCGCGGGAAGTCTCAACAGCTCGTCGCCGCAATTCGAGACCGAGACGCCGCTTCTGCCAAGGAATGACAAAGTTCGAGCGCGTTGTTGAACACATAGTTGCCAGTTTCATAGTCCGTACCGTTTGTATGACAATGTTGAGCTTTCTTCTAAATCTAAAATTACCAGAACGCGCGCATGCATGATGGACGTTTACTTTCGCACCGTCCCCTTGTCGGCGTGCGAACTGCGATCGTTTTGCTGCTGCTCTTGGCCCGGCATCGGCACACCCGCCGACTCGTATTGTGCTTGTTGTTGCGCCAACAAACGCTCGTAATCTTGGGCTTCCATCACGTTCAAGCCCTTGGTGATGACCTTGTCGATTAAACCGTACTCGATCGCTTGGTTCGGGGTGAAGTAACGCGTACGGTCGAGGTCCTTGCGCACTACGTCAATGTCCTTTCCAGAGAACTCGGACATGAAACCCATATAAGTGTCTTCGTACAGCGCGCACTCGTTGGCACGGATTTGAACGTTTTGCGTCGAGTCGAACGTGCGGTTCAACTTGGGCGGCTGCGTGGAAATTTGCACGTGCGGCAGCGCGTGTCTGCATCCTTTATCGCCCGCCGCCAAAATCAACGACGCGTTCCCGTGGCACTTCCCGACAGCCACGGTGTGAATTTTCGGTCGAATGTAACGCATGGTGTCCAAAATAGCGTACGCCTCGTTGTCCATCCCCACAACTTCGCCCTTCTCGTTCAGCGACCCCCCAGAGTTGATGTACACATAGCACGGCTTTTCCGCCTGCTCGTATCCAAGATACAACAACTCCGCCACGACTAACTCCGTCACCGCGGGCACGAGCGACATACCGATGTAACAAATGCGCGCGTTCAACAACAGCGACGGAAGATCCGGCGGTGCGACCGCACCCGCCGGCGCCATACCCCCGTGCGTCATCGTCGCCCCGCTCATCACCGTTCTGTACCTCGTCGGCTCATTATTGTCGCTCGGCATCTCCTTCGCGTACGCCGCACGCGCGCCTAAATCAAGCGCCTTCACGCTGAATCGTTCTCTCGCCTCGCTTCCCGCCAACCCGAGCGCTTCGATTTGATTCTTAGTCAGCCCGCGCCCGGCGCCCTTCACGTCTGGAAACCTTTCCTCCAAAATCAAGTCCCGCTCCGTGCCTACGACGTCGAAAAAGTCCTCGTGCCCAAAGTTCATACTCTTCGTCACATTTACCGCGCCTCGATTCGCGCGCGCGGGCGTCACCGCGCGCGTCGCGAGCGCATTCTTCGCGATGTGGCCTCTTAGGGTTACTCGCTGCGTCGTCGTCGACGTCGCGCGCGCGCCGAGCATCGTTGGACTCGTTCGCGCCTTCGTTCGGTGTGTTTAAAGTCTTTCGATCGATCGAGCGCGTTTACGACGAGGCGTGAACGTCGCGCGTACGAATGTGAGGACGATGTCGCGATGCGCGCTGAAGCTTCGGGCTGGGCGCGCGCGCGCTTCGTTGCGAAACAGCGCGGCCGAGCGCTCGATCTGTACAGGAAAAGTCCAATATTCCAATATTATTGCGAAGAAACAATACGAAGACTAGTGAAACGACCACACTACGCGACTATCAATCGATCTTACGGCTTCGAGTGCGCCTGGTTGCCGGTTTGGCGGCGGAGACGCGCGTCGAGGATTTGCCCGACGGTTTGGCGGCGTACGCCTTGAGGTAGAAGTTACCGAATAACACGAGCATGTTCGCCATGACGAACATTTGCGCCCATGGTAATGAGACTGGGCAGTGCTTTTCTCGTAAGACGAACACGGCGTGGACGAAAACGATGACAAATTGTAACATTTGCGCCTGCGTGATGTAACGCTTCCAGGGGCATCGCACGCCGAGCGCCGCCATTAAATAGTACGAGTACATCACGATGTGAATGAACGAGTTACACGCCGCACCAAAGTACGCGTCGACGCAATCGTTCGTCGCCATCAGATGACACACGAACCACCATGCCCAAATCAACAGTGCGTGATGATACACGTGCAAAAAGCTCAGTTGATTCGTCTTCTTGCGGGCAATCATAAACGCCGTGTCCAGCAATTCCAAATACTTGTTGTTGTAATGAAACCACACCCCGAGCAAGATGTTAAACGACCGTTTATCGCTCCACGGCATCTTCGACCCCCACGTCGGTTGTTTCAGCGTCACGATCTCCCGAATAAACATCCCGAGCACGCACACGTTGAACGCCGTCTGATACGCGTTGTACGCCAGCATGAGCCCTTTCGGATCGAACGCCTCTCGCTTCGCCATCACGCGCGGCCCGACGAGGCAAAACATCAAGTACGCCGTCGTCGCGCACGCCGGGAGCGCGAACGAGAGATCACCGATCCATCGCTGCGCGTCGACGTTCGCCAAACCTCCGGGCGTGCGCGCGTGCGACCATTCGAACGCGTACGCGTACGTCGCGTAGCCGTACACCGCGAAAGCACACAGCGAAACGAGCGGAAACTGCGCCATGTCTCCGCGTGCGCGCGCGCGAGCGACGAGCGACGGGCGACGCGCGCGTCAGTGGCGACGATGTCGCGGTGGCGAACGGATAGCGCACGCTCGGCGACATTTCGCGGCGCTCGACGCACGACGCGCGCGAGAGAGACGGAGCGACGCGCGCGAGACGGCGGCGAACGTAACGTTTGACATGTCGGCGTTCGCGCGACGCGCGACGACGGCGCAGTGCGCGACGGCGCGCGGTGGGCGAAAAAGTGCGCGCGCGATGACGACGTCGTGCGCGACCTCGCACGCGTCGCGAGCCGCGGCGTGCGCGGTCGTCGTGACGCCGAACGCGCGATGGTCGCGCGCGCGCGCGACCGCGCGCCGTGGACGCGCGATCGGTGCGATCGAAGACCCGTCGGAGGTGTTCAAAGAGGAGGACCTGGATAACATCGTCTTCGTCGACCTCGCGAACGAGGAGGCGGCCATCTCGAATAAGTCTGGCGCCGGTGCGACGATGGCGGCGCCGGATTGGATGACCCAGTTGAACCGACTGTGGGGTGGGGCGTCGGAGATTCCCGTGGCGGACGCGAAACTGGAGGATATCACGGGATTGCTCGGAGGCGGGTTGTTTCAGCCGCTGTTCAAGTGGATGCGAGAGAGCGGGCCGGTGTATTTGCTTCCCACGGGACCCATCACGTCGTACGTCGTCGTGAGCGATCCCGACTGCATTAAACAGGTGTTATTCAACTACGGAAGCCGGTACATCAAGGGCACAATCGCGGAGGCGGGTGAATTTTTGTTTGGATTGGGCGTCGCGTTGCAAGAGTTGGAGCCGTGGAAGATTCGACGGAAGGCGGTGGCGCCCTCTTTGCATCGCAAATACGTCGAAGCGATGGTGGATAGATGCTTTGGTCCGTGCGCCGATCGGATGGTGAGTATTTTGGAGGGCGAAGCTGGCGCTGGCGGCGTCGGTGGCGTGAACATGGAGAGTCGATTTAGCAAGACGGCGCTCGACATCATCGGCATCTCCGTGTTCAATTACGACTTTGAGGCGCTCACGACGGCGGCGCCGGTGATTCAAGCCACGTATACTGCGCTCAAGGAGGTCGAGACACGATCGATGGATCTTTTGCCCACGTGGCGCTTGCCTGAGAAGTTCTTGCGCGTCGTTAGCCCGCGCCAACGCGACGCGCAAGACGCCGTCACCGTCATTCGCGACGTCACCCAGCGACTCGTGGACGACTGCAAGCGCATGGTCGAGGAGGAAGAAAAGGTCGGTGGCGCTGAAGAGTGGGCTCGCGATTACTTGAACGAGTCAAATCCTTCGGTGTTGCGCTATCTCATCGCTGCGCGCGAAGAAGTGTCTTCGACGCAGCTCAGAGACGATTTGCTCTCGCTTCTCGTCGCCGGTCACGAAACCACCGCATCGGTGCTCACGTGGGGCACGTACGAGCTTCTCAAGCCTGAAAACGCGGAGCAGCTTCGCTTACTTCGAGCCGAGCTCGATGAAGTGCTAGGCACGCGTCCGTTCCCGACGTTTGCGGATTTACCAAAGATGCCCTACCTCGAGCGATGCTTTCACGAGTCCATGCGGCTTTATCCGCAACCTCCCGTGTACACGCGACGCGCCGTCGTGGAGGATGTCTTGCCCAACGGCATGACGATACCAAAGAACCAAGATTTATTGGTATCGATTTACAACCTCCACCGTTCGCCCACGAGTTGGGGGCCGACATCGCAAGAGTTCGAGCCCATGCGCTTCGGACCGCTGGCGAACGGGCAACCGAACGAGTTAAACACGGACTACCGCTACGTGCCGTTTAGCGCCGGACCGAGGCGATGCCCCGGGGATAAGTTTGCCGTCTACGAGGGCATCGTCATTTGGGCCACGATGTTCAGGCGATTAGACTTGGAGTTAAAGGCTGGTCACGACGTTGTCATGACGTCTGGGGCGACGATTCACACGAAGAGCGGTTTGTTAGCCACCGTCAAAGCGCGCGCCATGCGAGAAGTCGCCGAGGCGGACCGTGTCGACTGGGCTAACTTGAAGCCTGCGAAGGATATCGGCGAGGAGTGGATGGAAAAGGCACTCTTCAATAGCGAAGCGACCGGTGCGGTGAGCGCGGGTAAATGCCCCATGGGTCATTAAGCGATAGCGCGAATGTTTTAGTACGAAGCGAAAAAGCCCGAAAATAATTTCTCAAACCGTGCGTCGCGTCATTACAATCTAGACGTTAATTATCACGCGACCACCCCCAATCGACCGAAGAATCCTCTATTCATCTTCTTCTTCTTCATCACCGTCGCCACCGGCGGCCGCAGCCATGCGCTTTCTCTTGACGCGACCCGGTCGACCGCCGCCCAACGGAGAGTTGAGCGCGAAGTCGATGTGCTTTTGGCTGTCCGTGCGCACCAAAAAGCTCGGCACATTCACGATTTGCTTACCGACGCGGATGTGACGTTGACGAATCAACACACGCGCGTGGTGCACAGACTTCGCCAAGCCAAGCTTGAAGACGAGCGTCTGCAAGCGGCGTTCCAAGAATTGCTCCGGCCCGAGCGCCAAGACGTAATCGAGCTTGTCCTGCGTCTCGTCCAACAACCCATAGTTGCGCATGCGTCGCATGATGGCCTCGCCTTCGAAGATTCGCTTCGGGTCCTTCTCATCGAGCGTCAACAAAACGCGCGCCGCGTTACGAAGCTTGTTCAGCGCGAATTGCACGCGCCACAACTCGCGCTTGTTGCGCAAGCCAAACTCACCGACGATCTTCAACTCGGCATCCAAACGTTCCTTCTCGAACGGACGTCTCGGCTTCTTGAACGTCTTCCCGTCTGCGCGCGTACGAAAATACAAATCACAGTCAGTCTTTCATTCCCTCTCGCACTCGCGCGTCGTTCCACGTCGCCATCGCGACGCCGACGCCGCGTCCGCCCGCGCCGACGGAAACCCCACGCGACCCGCGTCGTGGCGCGAACATCCCCACCCTCGCCGCCTCCGAGCGCGCCGCGCCCCGTTCGCCGCCCGCGAACGCGCGATCGCAAATGTTTCCATCGTCCCACGCCATCGCATCGCCCGCCCGCGCATCGCCCGCGCGCCCGCGCGTCGCATCGCTCGCTCCCGCGCCAAAGCCCTAACGATGCGATCGATCGACGCGCGCGCGCGTCGTCGTCGCGCGTCGCGCGCGCGCCGCGTCCGCGCGTCGCGCGCGCCGTCGCATCGCTCGATACGCGCACGTACAGTTACGGTAGTAGGTGGACGACGGCATCTTGCGGCTGTCGCGTCACGAAGAGACGGACCGCGCGCGCGCGCGCGCGAGGTTCGGTCGGCCGCGCGCGGCGAGTCCTCAACGCTTTGAGTCGCGAACCGTCGATTTCACGGGTCACGTATTTTATGGCTGAAACGCCCATGTGCGCGAAAGTAAACGGATCGCCCGGTCGGTCGCCCGACCGGGCGGTTGGGCAGTCGACGACGCGTCGGCCGCGTCGCCATGGCGACGTGCGGCGTCGCCGCGCCGAGGGCCGTCGTGGACGTCGTCCTGAGCCGCGAGCAGGGCGAGGGACGCGGCGCGCGCGTGCGGCGATCGATCGGCACGGCGCGCTTGAAGCACTTCGACCCATTCGTGATGCTCGACGAGTTCAAGGTGGCCACGCCGGCGGGGTTTCCCGATCACCCGCACCGCGGGATGACGACCGTGACGTACGTGCTGCCGAACGCGGGGAACGGGTGCGTGGAGCACGAGGACAGCGTCGGGAACGCCGGGATGCTGCGACCCGGGGATCTGCAGTTCATGACGGCGGGACGAGGGATTTTGCACGCCGAGGTGCCGGAGAACGAGACGACGTGTCACGGGTTGCAGCTTTGGGTGAATTTGCCGGCGAAACATAAGATGGACGCGCCGGAGTATCAAGAGCTGCGAGCGAGCGAACTGCGGGAGGCGTCGAAGGACGGCGTTCGCGCCGTCGTCATCGCGGGCGAGGCGTTCGGGGCGGAGAGCCAGATTCGGACGAAACAAGCGCCCATGCATTACATTCACTTCACCATGTCGCCGTCGTCGCGGTTGGTGCAAAACGTGCCCGAAGGTTGGAACTGCTTGGCGTACACGCTGCGAGGACGCGCGGATTTCGGTCGCGGCGAGGACGTGGACGCGCACAACACGGTGACGTTTAGCAATGAACCCGGCCAAGACGGCGTCGTGGTGCAAACGACGAGCGAAAGCGCGGAGTTCGTGCTCATTTCCGGGCGCCCCAACGACGAACCGATCGTCCAGCACGGACCGTTCGTGATGAACACGCGAGAGGAAATCTCTCAAGCGTTCGCCGACTTTCAGGGCGGCAAGAACGGCTTCGAATCCGTTCGAGGTTGGCGAAGCGAGATTCAATACCGAACGCGATAGCTCGACGCGAAGATGCTCCATTTGTATTGTACATTCCTTCTTATTTCCGTCGCTCGCCCTCGTCCGCCCGTCGCCCGCCCTCATCGTTCCCGCACACGCCGACGCGACGCGCGGCGGCATGGCCAACGCCCTCAGGCGTCTCGCGACCGCGTCGTCGCGAGTCGCGCTCTCGCGCGTCGCCGCGGGCGCACCACGCGCGTTCGTCTCCGACGCCAGCGCGACCGCGACGCCGTGCTGGAGCTGCGACGCGCGAACGACGGCGTTGAATGATGACGCGTCGGCAAACTTTTTCTGCGACGCGTGCGGGGCGATTCAACCGCCCGTCGCCGCGGATTACTTCGCGCTGCTCGGAGTGTGCGTTTGCGATGTGACCGCGCGCGTTTTGCCCCGGACTGACGCGCGCGCGCGCGATGGACAGGGAACCAAAGTACGCGCTCGAGTCGGCGGCGCTCGAGGACGCGATGAAGCGTCGACAGAAACTGTTGCATCCGGATAAGTTTAGCACGAAGAGCGAACGCGAGCGAAGGTACAGCGCGGATCAAGCGTCGGCGGTGAACGAGGCGTACGGCACGCTGAGGGATCCGCTGCGAAGGGCGAAGTATATTTTGGAGGCGCGCGGTTGGGGGGTGACGGAGCGCGACGGGAGAGACGCGCCCGTGGATCCGGGGCTGTTGATGGAAGTCATGGAGGCTCGCGAGGCGATCGATGAGGCGAATGGGGACGCGGAGAAGCTGCGAGAGCTGTTGAGGGAGCACAGCGCGCGAGTGACTGCGTGTGAGGAGGAGACTCGCGCGGCGCTGGACGCGACGCCGATGGTTGGGGAGTCGGCAAAGGAAGCCGTCGTACGCTTGACGTACTTCGTTCGCATCGTAGAAGAAATAAAGGCGCTGCTTTGATGCCGTTGCCGCTACATTAGCTTGATTATTTAGATATTACTACTCGTTGCTCGCCTTAAAACGAAATCAGATCGTCGTCTACTGACACGGCCGAGACAGAAGTTTCACTCGCTTTGGATTCTTCGCGCATTCGCTTGGACAATTTTCGGATGTGATCCTCCACGATCGAGATCGCTGCCTGTAGCTCGGGATGCGTGACAAATTTTCGCCCGTAATCCAACGAGTTTGCGCTGCGCGGAATGTGCATTTCTGCGTTTTCGGAACCAAATTTATTGAAGTCGCGCAGTGTCTGCGTCTCCATCTTTGTGCAACGATCGTCGACGTATGTGCGAAGCTCAGTGAGCGTACGTTTCGTCTTGCTGCGTTCAACTTTGTCCCACTCGATACTCTCTTGCATCGCTTCGACACGCTTGGAGACATCGTCAAAGAGCTCACGGACCGTTGACGTCGACGGTCGATCCTTGATGGTGCGTTCCATGCTCTCATGCATGCTGTGAATGATGAGATCCTGCTCTTCTTGCTTTCTCGTCAAGTTTGCGATGCGAGACTGCATTGATCCCGACTGTTCGGAATACGCTGACACCGAGTACACTTCAAGGTGCGTCAACTTGCTAGGCGTGCCCAAAGGCGAGCCCGCGGGGGAGTAGGCGTATTCGCTGCGCGCGCCACCGACGCCGCCGAAGACGGCGTCTTGGATCATCATCAACTCCTTTCTGAACTCGTTCGTCGAACGGTCGGACGCGAGGCGCAGCTCTTCGCGCAAATCTCTCTCCACAGCGGCAACAGCATGGTTTAGTCTCTTCTCTACCGTTTGGAGAGCGACGGCTTGCGCCTCGGCGTTTGGTTTGGCCGCCTGCCTCTCGAGTTTCATCGACACCTCGCAAGATTCCACGCGAAGCTCACTCGCAGCGACGCGCGCCTCAAATCTCTCGAACCGTTCATCTAACCGATCGATTCGCGTCTTGTGTCCCGCATCCGTGATGCCACGCGTCGCTTCGGCTTCACCCAACACGCGCTTCATCGCCCTGGTGTGCTCCTCGGAGACCTTGGACAACATGTCGACAGAATTCTTCTCGCTTCCTCTCAAAGCCGCGATGCTTTCCTCGCGTAATTCCGCGAACGATGTGAACTGATTGTTAATCCACTGTTTTAACTCATCCGCGCGTTCCGACGCAGCCTTCATTTGATTCACGCTCGAGAGTACGCTCTCCTTGAACGCGTTGTTTTCGTCATCCGCTTTGCGCATCGCCTCTTCCGCGAGCGCGACGCACTTTCGCGTCTCTTGTGCGGCCCGCTCGGCGTTTCGCGCGGCGGCGCTATCCGTCGACGACTCAATTTCTCGAATTCGATATTCCATGACTTCTGTCACGGCTGATTCAGCCTTTTGGGTGACTTTCTCCACAACCTTTGCGCCCCACTCCTTGAGCTGAGACGACAAAACTTCGCCTTGCTCCTGTACCAAGCTCGCGTGTTGCTCAGCCGTCGATGCAATTTCATCGCCCAACGTCCCGATACGCTGGACGTCCTTCTCTATGCGATCGATAGTTTGCTGGCCTCGAGACTCGATGCGTTCGACAAAGTCATTTGCCATCGATTCCATCTTCTCCGTCTGCGCCAACGCTTCTTTGAACCGCGCATACGTCTGGTCGACGTGCTCACATCGATCGTGCACTCGCTTAGCATCCTCGGCACAATCATCACTCAAACGCTCCATGGAATTCGCGAGCTCGCGCACCTCGAGTAGAGCCTCGCTGACGGTGTTGGCGTCTTGCGAAGCGCGCGCCGCACGCGCCTTCACGATTTCCAACTCGCTCGCGATGGACGGCACGTCCGCCGCAGCGAGTGACAGCGCAGTTTGATTCGCCTTTAGTCGCGTCTCCTGCACTTCAACCTCCAACTCTCGCACGAGCGTGGTGACGTCTGACATCTCGCCCGCCATGGTCTCCAGTCGAGCGTCCACGGCTTTCGCCGCCGCCGCCGCGCCCTCCGTCGCCTTCACACTAATCTGCGTCTCGAGTTCAAACAAGTCCACCGCTACCTTACTCGCCGTTGACGCGTGCAGCGTCTCCAGCGCCGCCAAGCGATCGAGCGTCGCCGCGTGTATCGCCCTCGACGCTTGCAACTCCTCTCGCAGCGCGTTCGTCGCGTCCTCCAGCGCCTCCACCCTTCGTTCCGCCGCCTCGTGTCTCGCCTCCGCCAGCTCCAACTTCAGCGCGTCGACCTCCGATCGCGCCGCGTTCGAAGCCACGATCGCCGTTTCCGCGCCAGCGCTCATCGAGCGCGTTCTCAGCGCCTCCAGCTCCGCGCGCGTCGCCTCGGCGCCGCGCTCGTGGCGACGCAGCACGTACGCCATTCCCTCAAACGCCCTCCGCACGCACGGTCGCACGCTCTGCCAGTCCCGTTCGCCCTTGACGACGTCTTCGACGCGCATGAAGTCATCCACGGTGAACACGCGTCGCGTCGTCGCGTCCGCGCGCGTCGGCGTCGCGTTTTCGTTCGCCGTTGGCGAACGCGATGTCCCGCGTCGCGCGGCGTCATCGCGTCTGGGCGTCGCGCGCGCGCCCGGCGTCGCGCGCGCGCTCGGCGACGCCGCGGGCGACGCCGCGGGCGTCGTCTCCGCCGACATGCGCCGCCTCGACGCGCCTCGACGCGAGTCGCTGTCTGCGGTCGCGGCCGCGCGCCCAACGGCCGCGATCGCGACACCGCGACGCCGCGCCGTCGGCATGCTCGCGACGACGACGACGTCGACGACGTCGCGCGCGATCGTTCCGCGCGCCGCGCGCGCGCGCGCGGGCGCGCGCGCGGGCGCGGCGCCGGTGGCTCGGTCGAGGGCAAGCGCGGCGCCGACGGCGCGAAACCGCGGTCGAGGCGCGCGAGGGATCGCGCGCGCGCGCGATCGACGCGAGGACGCGCGAGGGGGAGTCGTCATGAGCGCCGGGACGAGCGGCGACGAGCCCGTGGCGCGAGATCCGAAGGATTATAAGATCGCGACGAAGCTCGCGCACGCGAAGACGAGCGTGACGGACCCGTACGGGGCGTCGGCGCCGCCGTTGTATCAAACGGCCACGTTCGCGCAGCCGAGTGCGACTGAAAATGGACCGTATGATTACACGCGCAGTGGGAACCCGACGAGGACGCAGTTGGAGGAACAGATGGCGAATTTGGAATGCGCGGACCGGGCGTTTGCGTTTTCTTCGGGGATGTCGGCGTTGATGTGCGTCACGCGATTGGTGAACGCGGGCGAGAGGATCGTGACGGGGGATGATATATATGGTGGGACGTCGAGGTTGCTCGCGCAAGTGGTGCCGAAGGTTGGGATCGAGGTGGTTAACGTCGACATGAACGACCACGACGCGGTGCGCGCGGCGATTCAGGGCGGGAACACGACGATGGTGATGATGGAGTCGCCCACGAACCCTCGTTTGCAAGTGATTGACATCAAGGCTATCTGTGATATGGCACACGAAAAGGGCGCGCTCGTGTGCGTCGATAACTCCATCATGTGCCCGACGTTTCAGGCGCCGCTCGCGCTTGGTGCGGATATTTCCATGACGTCGGCGACGAAGTTTATCGCGGGTCACTCCGACGTCACGGGTGGATTGCTCGCGTGCAACGGCGAAGAGCTTGGAAATCGTATTTACTTTCACCAAAACGCCGAAGGTTTGCATCTCGGCCCGTTCGATTGTTGGTTGGCGCTTCGCGGTTTGAAGACGATGCAGTTGCGCATGGAGCGTCAACAAGAAAACGCGATGAAACTCACGGCGTGGCTTGAATCGCACCCCCGCGTGAACAAGGTGAACTACCCGGGTCTGAAGGCAAACGTTGGGCACGAACTACACTCGAAGCAAGCCTCCGGTGCGGGGTCGATCTTTTCCTTTACCACCGGCGACGTCGAATTTTCCAAAATCGTCGTCGAAGAGACAAAGCTTCACAAAATCACCGTCTCGTTCGGGGGCACGACGTCCTTGATCTCTCTTCCGTGCTTCATGTCCCATGCCAGTATACCCGCCGAGGTTCGCGCCGCGCGTGGCTTGCCAGACGATCTCGTTCGCATTAGCTGTGGCATCGAGGACGCCGACGACTTGTTGGCTGACTTGCAGTACGCTTTCGCCGTCGCCGAAAAGCGCGTGGGTAAGGCGTAAATCGATGCTATCACGCCGAGAAGACCCATAGTACGGTCTTGAATGGCCACGCTCAACGCTAAACTTCTTATTTTTTCATTGAATCAAACCAATCCCAAACTTCTCCGCGTCGGCGTCTCCCGATATCGACCTGAACCGACATTCCTCGGAAGTCAGGCGGCAAACTGAGCCACACATTTCGACGCACGTAGCGCGCTCGGACCGCAGCGCGCGTACACCAAACCTCCAAACAAAATTCAACAGAATGCGTGCACGCGGACGAGTACAGACGACGAAGCTGGCGACGAGGGCGGCGTCGTTCTCGAACCGTCACGCAGGGACGGCGAAGCTTCGTGCGCACTGTGCGACGAGGAGGATGACGTCGACGCGCACGCACGTGCGCGCGGCAAGCATTGACGAGGGTATAAGCGAACCAGTAAAAATAAATGGACGCGATTCTTCGCGCTCGCCGGCGTTCATGAACGTCGACGCCGAGTTGGAGGTGTTGGAGCGAGGCGCTTCCGCCGAGCCGCCAGCGACTCGAAGCGACAGGCTGCGGAGCCGGTGGTCGAATTCGTTTTGGGATGAGCTCGAGTTGAACGCCATCGAGCCTTGGATGATGTGTAACGACGAACCGACGCCTGATGGTTTGCTTCGCTCGGACTCCTTGCTCAGTCCGGCTTGGCGAATGATGCTGCTGTCGGATGGTTCGGTGACGGTGCGTCGAATTCTCGACGCCTTTGTATTTCACCTTCAGACTAACATTCGCATCGTGTGTTCGCCTCACAGCGTCACTTAAAGCTGCTCACCGGGCGTGCTGATGTTAAAACGGATGTCCTGTGGCAGGGTAAGATCGATCTCGACCACCGAGGTGCGCGCGAGATCGGCGTTCCGGACGACGTCCACAAGCGACTCCTCGCCGCGTCTTCGGGCACGCTCCTACAACGCGAGGTGGACCTGTGTGATGCACACGGTGATCCGCTGTGTTACGCCGCGAGCTGGTGGAACACGAACACCTCCGATACGATCGTCCTCGACACCGACGCCGATAACGCGTACGGTGCGCTCGATCGTCCGGTATGGCTCAAACTCGCCGAGGACAAGACGGAGCTCTTTCGCGAAGTCCGCCGCGTCTACCGCGGTCAATCCGAGCGCCTATCCTCAGCCTGGGGCCTTCCCACCGACACCTACTTCTGGGGTCGTCACTACATCTTCTGGCTCGCTCGCAAACCGCTGTGCGTGATCCACGAAGTCATGAGTCCCGCGCTCGAGACGTACCTCGGCCCGGCCGCGCCCGCGCCTCGCGCGCGTCGCGCGCGCTCGCGCCGAACCTAACTCACGACACGACGCCGAGCGACGCATCTCGCGCGCACACGAACGACCACGCACACGACGACCACGCACACGACGACCACGACGACCACGACGACCACTACGACGACGATTGTAATCCAGCCGCCGCCGTCGCGACTTCGCGCGAGCGCCCGATCACACACGCCACCAGAATCCCGCGTAAACGTCGTCGCGCCGCGGCGCCGCCGCGACGTCACTACCCCGCACACACTCACGCCACCGCATCCACGCACCATGAGCTCGTCCATGTGCGTCGTCGAAACCTCCACCGCCGGTCGCGAATACAAAGTTCGCGACATGGCCCAAGCCGACTTCGGGTACGCGCGACGACGACGCGACGACGCGATGCGATGCGATGCGAAGCGATGCGCGCGACTTTTGCGCGATGGCGGCTGCGGACGATCGCGCGCGGTGACGGCGCGCGACGCGCGAAGACGGCGGGAGACGCGAGAAAACGATCGAGGAAAATTGTGACGATCGATGCGAGCGGTCGCGGTGCGCGTTGGACGGTCGACGGGGGCGGTGGATGCGCGAATGGATGATTATTCCGATTTCGATCGAGATCTATCCACAGCGGCGTTACTTTATCCACCCGACCGGCGACGAGTCGACGCGCGGAGGCTCGGCGGCGAGGATCGGGAAAGACGCGAAGACGACGGCGATTATGGGGGAAAAGTAGGAGATAACGATCGATGACTGACGATGCATGGGTTTTCGCCGCGATAGTCGCATGGAAATTGAACTCGCGCAAGTCGAAATGCCGGGTCTCATGTCGTGCATCGCCGAATTCGGGCCGGCGCAACCGCTCGCGGGCGCGAACATCTCCGGTTCTTTGCACATGACCATCCAAACCGCGGTGCTCATCGAAACGCTCGTTGCGCTCGGTGCCAACGTGCGTTGGTGCTCGTGCAACATCTTCTCTACGCAAGATCACGCCGCCGCCGCCGTCGCGCGCGACTCGGCCGCCGTCTTCGCGTGGAAGGGCGAGACGCTCGAGGAGTACTGGTGGTGCACGGACCAAATGCTCAACTGGGGCGAAGGCTCCTTGGACATCATCGTTGATGACGGTGGTGATGCCACCTTGTTGATCCACGAAGGTTACAAGGCTGAGCTCGAGTTCGCCAAGTCTGGCGCCATCCCGGACCCGGCGTCCACGGACAACGCCGAGATGAAGTGCGTGTTGAAGATCATCGCCGAAAACTTGAAGACCAACCCGAAGCGCTGGCAAAAGATCGTTTCCACCTGCGTCGGTGTCTCCGAAGAGACCACGACTGGTGTGAAGCGTCTTTACGAAATGCAAAAGGCGGGCGAACTCTTGTTCCCGGCCATCAACGTCAACGACTCCGTCACCAAGTGCAAGTTCGACAACCTCTACGGTTGCCGTCACTCTTTGCCGGATGGTATCATGCGCGCCACTGACGTCATGATCGCGTCCAAGACGTGCTGGGTCGCTGGCTACGGTGATGTCGGTAAGGGTTCCGCCGCCGCGCTCAAGGCTGCCGGCGCTCGCGTCATCGTGTCTGAAATCGACCCGATTTGCGCGCTCCAAGCCGCCATGGAAGGTTACCAAGTCGCCCCGATCGAAGACGTCGTCGACCAAGTCGACATCTTCATCACCACCACGGGTAACAAGGACATCATCATGGTCCAACACATGGAAAAGATGAAGAACAACGCCATCGTCGGTAACATCGGTCACTTCGACAACGAAATCGACATGGCTGGCCTCGAATCGTACCCGGGCATCAAGCGCCAAAACATCAAGCCGCAATGCGACCGCTTTGAATTCCCGGATGGCCACGGTATCATCATGCTCGCCGAAGGTCGTCTCCTCAACCTTGGCTGCGCCACCGGTCACCCGTCCTTCGTCATGTCGTGCTCCTTCACCAACCAAGCCATCGCTCAGCTCGAGCTTTGGAACGAGCGCAAGTCCGGCAAGTACGAAAAGAAGGTGTACGTCCTCCCGAAGCACTTGGACGAAAAGGTTGCCATGCTCCACCTCGCGAAGATTGGTGTCAAGCTCACCAAGCTCTCCACCGATCAAGCGCAGTACATCAACGTCCCGGTCGAGGGTCCGTACAAGCCCGCGGCGTACCGCTACTAGATCCAGTGACCTTGCAGTCACCGTCGCCGAGCCTCGACGCCGCGCTTCGCGTCGTCGTCGCCTCGCGAGACATTTACCGCGCCCTCGCATTTCACCGGGGGAATCACGCGGTGTATCTACGTGAAACCAATGTTTGCTCAAGCGACTAGTAGAGATTCTTCCATAAAACAACAAAACTAGGTTCAGTCGTTGTGATACATACGATACCAAACCTTCAAACGTCGCCGTCGCGGATAAAGTCCATCCGCCTTCGCCTTCGCCGTCGTCGTCACACCTCCGCGCCTTCGACTCGCGATGTCGCTCGATTCGATCGTCGCCGCCATGACGGCCGCGTTCGGCGCCCTCGCGTCCGACGTCGACGCCGCGCGCGTCGACGTCGCCGCCTTCGCGCCCTCGCCCGCGGGACTGCGCGCGCTCGACGACCACCTCGCGTCGCGCGCCGCGCTCGCGGGCCACGCGCTGTCGCGCGCCGACGCCGCGTGCTACGCGAGCGTCGTCGACGCGCTGAACGCGTCGCCCGAGGCGCTGACGCACGCGAGACGGTGGGCGGCGCACGTGAGCGCGCGCGGCGACGCGGCGCGCGCGGGCGCGGCGACGGCGAGGACGCTCGAGGGCGCGGCGGCGCCGACGTTCGAAAGACCGGCGGCGACGGCGAACGCGGAAGACGCGAGCGCGAGCGAAGACGGGAAGAAGAAGAAGGAGAAGAAGACGAAGAAGGCGAGCGAGGGAAAGGCGGCGACGGCGTCGACGAAACGCGTGGACGTGTCGACGCTGGACGTACGCGTCGGCCGAGTGACGAAGGCGTGGGAACACCCGGACGCGGAGAAATTGTGGTGCGAGAACATCGATCTCGGGGAGAAAGGCGTGCGACAGATTTGCAGTGGGTTGCGCGCGTTTAAGACGAAGGAACAGATGGAGGGCGCGCGCGTGTGCGTCATCGTCAACGTGAAGCCGGGGAAGCTTCGCGACGTCAAGTCGGACGGTTTGGTGCTGTGCGCGTCCAACGCCGACCACACCGAGGTTGATTTCGTGATTCCGCCCGAAGGCGCGGCGATCGGCGAGCGCGTCGCGTTCCCGGGCTTCGAGGGCGAGCCGGAGGAAGTGCTCAATCCGAAGAAGAAGCAACTCGACGCGGTGTGTCTGGACTTGAAGACGAACGCGGAGGGCGTGGCGTGCTACAAAGACGTCCCGTTTACGACGTCGGCGGGCGCGTGCACTTCGTCGCTCAAGAACTGCTTCATCAAGTAGACGATGACCGCATCGGTGTGAATGATAATACACCTACTCGTCGTTTTGTTGAAAAAATCTCGCTACTCGCGCGCTACGCTATTCACCGCACATGATTTCGACGTTGTCGAGCAAACGCACGCTACCAAACTTTGCCGCGACGGCTATCACGCACGGTGAATCCAGCACGCCCACGTACGGCGTCAACGATTCCGGTTCCATCGCCTGCACGTAATCTACCTCCCCTCCACCGTCTCTGATGCGTTCGCTCACTCGCGTCACGAGCGCGTCGCTCGTCGTCGGCGCGCGCTCCGCCGTCGCCTTCGCTTCGCTCAAACTTTGATAAATAACCGTCGCCTTCTCTCGATTCTCCGTCGTCAGCAACAAATTCCTCGAGCTCATCGCCAACCCATCGCTCTCTCGCACGATCTCCCCCCCCACGACGTCGATGTCAAAATCTAAATCTCGCGCCATCCTTCGTATCACGCGCCACTGCTGATAATCCTTCTTCCCGAACACCGCCGCGTCCGGCTCGACGACGTTGAACAATTTCGTCACGATCGTCGCCACGCCCTTGAAGAAGTGCGGTCGCGTTTTCGCGCACAGTCCTTTACTCAGCTCGGCGACCTCGACGTACGTCTCGTGCGCCGCGCCTTCGCCTTCGCCTTCGTTCGCGTACATGCGCTTCGGCGCGAAGACGCAATCCACGCCCCGCGCCCGCGCCGCGCGCTCGTCCGCGTCCCCGACCCTCGGATACGCGTCGAAGTCCTCCCCGGGCGCGAACTGGGTCTCGTTGACGTACACCGACAGCACGACCGCGTCGCACGCGCACCGCGCGCGCGCGATGTCGACGAGCGCGAGGTGTCCTTCGTGCAGCGCGCCCATCGTCGGGACGAAGGCGACGCGCTCGCCGCGCGCTCGCCGCGCGCGCGTCCACGCGCGCATCTCGCGCGCGTCGGTGATGATCTCCATCGCACCGGCGCGTCGCGCGACGTCGCGTCGCGCGACGTCGCGTCGCGTCGCGCACTGCCGATGGATCCGCACTCGACGACGGACGCGCGTCGTTCGTCTCGCGCCGCGTCGAGCGCGACGCCGCGGCCGCGCGACGCGCGCGCGACGCGCGGTTCGCGCGAAGGCGCGCGCGAGGGCGCGCGCGACGAAGACGCGACGAAGACGCGGGCGAGATGGATTTCAACGAATTGGAACGACGCGAGGGCGTGCGGTTGTCGTGGAACGCGTGGCCGTGCTCGCGGATCGAAGCCACGCGCGTGGTGCTGCCGATCGGCGCGCTCGTGACGCCGGGACGCGATCTCGGGGACGCCGCGCCGACGCTGCCGTACGAACCGGTGGTGTGCGAGGGGTGCCAGGCGGCGTTGAATCCGTACTGCTCGGTGGATTACTACGGCAAGACGTGGCGATGCTCGCTGTGCGATGGGCTGAATAAATTGCCGAGGAATTACGAACAGATCAGCGAAAATAACCTGCCGGCGGAGCTGTTTCCGACGTACACGAGCGTGGAGTACACGATGACGAATAAGACGCCGACGGCGCCGTGCTTCGTGCTGTGCGTGGATTGCGCGTGCGGGAGCGCGGAGGAGTTGCAGGACGCGAAGGACAGCGTGATGCAGTTGGTGAGCTTGTTGCCGGAGGATGCGTTCGTGGGGTTGGTGACGTTCGGGTCGACGGTGCGCGTGCACGAGTTGGCGGAGACGAACGGGGCGATGCGGCGATCGTACGTGTTTCGCGGGACGAAGGATTGCGAGCAGGAAGATTTGCGCAAGATGTTAGGGCTGGATTTCAATCGTCAGCGCGCGGGGATGAATGGAATGAATGGAATGAACGGCGCTGCGGCGATGATGCCGAATGGCGTGGACGCCAAGCCGGTGAGACGATTCGTCGCGCCCATCAGCGAGTGCGAGTTCACGCTGCAGAGCGTCCTCGACGAGGTGACACTGGACGAGGAGAAGACGGAGCGCGGGAAGCGCGCGCTACGGGCGATGGGTGCGGCTATCAGCATCGCCGCCGGACTTTTAGCCGAATCGCACTCGTCGCAAGGGGGTCGTGTGCTCACGTTCACCTCCGGGCCGTGCACCGTAGGGCCTGGCGCCGTCGTGGGGACGGATATGAGCGAGAATTTGCGCTCGCACCAAGACTTGGAAAAGAACGCGGCTAAGCATTACAAGGAGGCGTGTAAAGTTTATAACGCGATCGGAATTCGACTAGCAACGAATTCTCATACATTGGACGTCTTCGCGTGCTCTCTGGATCAAGTCGGACTGGCGGAGATGAAAATAGCGGTGGATCAAACAGGCGGGAACATGATTCTCGCCGAGCAGTTCCGCGCAGAGACTTTCAGGCAATCATTAGCGAAGATGTTTGCGAGAGATCCGAAAACTGGTGCCTTGGAGATGAAGTTCAACGGAACTTTTAGCGTGTTCTGCACGCCGCAAATCATGGTGTGCGGCGCCATCGGGCCAATTAGCGCTTTGGCGGTCAAGTCGCAGCGAATTAGTGAAAACGAAATCGGTTTGGGACAAACCACATCGTGGCGCATGTGTTCGTTCACGCCCACTTCAACCATAGCGGTCTACTACGAAGTCGTCAACCAGCACAGCAATCCGATCCCCAACGGGCAACCATTCTTTCTGCAGTTTTGCACGAGATACAAGACGAGCGACGGGCAGATTCGCCTGCGAGTCACCACCGTGGCGAGACGCTGGGTCGAAAGTAGTTTGGCGCCCGAAATCGTGGGCGGGTTCGACCAAGAGGCGTGCGCTGTACTCATGGCGAGAATTGCAACGTTTAGAACTGAGAATGAAGAGTCCTTCGACTTGTTGAGGTGGCTCGATCGCACACTCATTCGCGTTGGCGCAAAGTTTGGGGAATATCAGCGAGACGCGCCGGATAGCTTCCGCATGCCACCGAGCATGTCCATCTATCCACAGTTCATTTTCCACTTGCGCCGCTCACAGTTCTTACAGACCGCGAATAACTCACCGGATGAAACAGCGTTTTATCGCATCATGCTCTCTCGCGAGACGGTGACAAACTCGTTGGTGATGATTCAACCGACGCTGTTGAGTTATTCCTTCAACGGCCCACCCCAACCGGTGCTTTTGGACGTCAGCGCAATCACGCCCGATACGATCTTGCTGTTAGACTCATACTTCTTGATAGTCGCACATAGAGGCAGCACGATCGCGGCGTGGCACAAAGCCGGATACCAGGATCAACCAGAACACGAGGCGTTCCGCGCCCTGCTCGCGGCGCCGGTACGCGACGCGAAAGCTTTGGCGGCAGATAGATGTCCGACGCCGCGTCTCGTGGAGTGCAATCAAGGGGGGTCGCAGGCGAGGTTCTTGCTCGCCAAGTTGAACCCTTCGGCAACGCACAACACCGACCTCGGGTACGGTCAAAGTGGTGGAGAGATCATCTTCACCGATGATATAAGCATGAACGTATTCGTCGACCATTTAGCCAAGCTCGCAGTTAGTTCGTAGATCATATCATCAATGAATGCGCAAGTACATTAATCACTACATTTCGCTTCTATTCTGGCCACGCCACCGCCGGGGCCAATTCTTCATCGAGCGTTGGCGTGGCGAAATCTGGCACGCTTACCGATCGCTTGTGCATCGATCGCTGCGGTGTTTCGAACGCTGCAACGGTGGTCGTCTTTTCAACGTGCAACTCCGCGATACCCTTTTGTCGCCACTCCAAACCGGGCACGATTTCTGAGGCCCTGGTCGGTTGACGACGCGGCGACAAAATGCCAGCTTCTTTCTTCACGGGTATGTTGCCCCCTTCATCAGCCTTCTTCACGGAGAGCGCGCGACCAGTGGATCTCGCCACTGAACGAACCCTCTTCCCGACGTTGTTGATCACTCCAGGTTTTTTGCCCGGCACCACCGTCACCTGTGGTGTCGCCTGTGGTGCCGCGTGTGGTTGTTCCTGCAGAATGTCTGTTGGCGTACCGCCCAACTTTGAACGCGTTCGTGCATGCTTCTTCGTCGGAGACCGAGGAGAGACGACGAGTGGTGAGTCAGCTGTTTCGACGTGTCTCGGTACTGGCGTCGAACGAACTTGCTTGACTATCGGACTCCCGTAAGTGGTGACGTCCTCACGAGAAGGCTTCTTTTCGATCAATCCCTTCTTCTTTCTCGAAAACATTCTGCTAGTCATTCTGCTCAACGTGCTTGGCTTCCTTTCAGTCTTCTTCTCGCGCGCTTTTTCCTCGGCAACCCGCTCAGCGACATCTTCCTTGACTTCAGGGTGCAGTAACACGGAAAGAAACTCGAACTCAAACGTCAACGAGCCAGACGGCGTGTTCGTGAGCTCGAAGACCTCCTCCACGGGCGTGCCGATGAGCGTGCAACGAGACAGGACGGCTCGTGTGTCAAGTTCGAGATGGCCGAGCGATGTCTTCACACCGAATGCGTCGCGATCCCATACTTCGAGCAGGATATTATTCGAGTTTTCGAGCTCTTGCTCGCCGATGATGAACTCAAACTCTTCTTCCCAGACCGGTTGACGCGTGTTAAACTTGGTACTGCTCTTCCGCTTTTGTCGATTCATGCGCATCTTCACGAAGGGGTCGGGTGCCTCGCCAACGCCGGCTAAATTCTCGCCGCGCAACAGTCGCACGTACAACACACCAGAAAACTGTTCCATCATCATTTTGTTGTCAGTTTCCGCAGAAACCATTGTAGTCGCGGGCACGGTCTTCGGTGGATGCGCCGCGGCTTCCCCGTGAGGTTGTTCCCTTTTCTTGAATGGATGATACGAAACTGAGATGTTAATTGTCGGGCCGTCAGGAGCGTTGAACCCGTGCGGCCCGGATGCCCTGGGCGATGACCCACCACCGGTCGGAATAGAGAGCGCGCGTTTCGCCAAGCCAGCGCCGTACAACAACGGTGCCACTGCGAGACTGAGCGCCGTCATATCCTTAGCCCTTACCAACGGTACTTGCAGTGCAACTGTCTGTAATGGCGTGTCGTGGCACAAAGAAACATCACACATGGCCGAACCGATGCTCGGTTTATTCGCTCGCAGCTGCTCGCCGTCGTACTTAGAACTCATGCCTCGTGTGTTACTCCGATTCAACAGCGCGCTCGGCGCTCGAATAGTGGATCCCACCGTCACGCGAGTATCGATGACGTTGAGACGAAGTTTTGCACTGTGAATATCCGTAACGGTAAACTCGAACGTCTCCTCCCAAATCGGGTCTGAGCCTCGCTTAATCGTCGTAGACCGCTTTACGTCCGCGCGTTGGGTCAAGCTAACCTCGACCGCCGCTTTCGGCGGCATCCCCAACCTCCCCGGCAACTGGCTCGCGCTATGGACGGTGACGCGGAGCAAGCCACTGTTGTGCGCAACTTCATCAGGCTGCCAATCCGACACCGCGCACCACAGACGCGCGGGCCAGACCATCAAATCTACGAGCTGGTTCTTGATCAAATCGCGCAACATCGAAGCGACCAACGGAACGGCTGTGATATCGCCACCTACGAGCTTTAGCGAAAAATCGATCGCCGGCTTGTCCACGAATGCAAGTTTCAACGCGCTAAACGACGGCCACCAAGGCACGAGTGGACCAAAAACCAATCGAAACGTCCCGTACGCCTCCACGTTGTTCATCTCTATCGGCAACTTGATGCCCAGCGTCGACACGTCCAACACTATGCTCGCATCCTTCGCCGCCCACTTGAACTCGATATCGAGAATCACCTCACCCTCGCTCTCCGTGCTCACCTTGACGCTCGCCAATATCGGCGGCTCCACTCCACACGTAAACTTTTTAAAATTCATCGACATGCCCGTCGATTTCGCCAAATCGTTCAACGTCGGTTCCAGCGCCTCCACGACGGACACCGCGATCGCCTTATCCAGCGACGGCCACATCTGTCTCGCCGCCTTATTCAACCACGGCACCCTGTCGACGTCCGCGTACTTGATCCACTTCGGCAGGTGTCCGATCAATCGTCGCAGCGTGCGTCCGTTCGCGACGACGCTCCCGCTCGCCGTCTCGTCGCTCAACTGTCGCACGACGCTCGCGAGCTCGCTCCGTTCGCGCCGGCTCGAGCGCGCGCCGATCGCGACGCCGAGCGCCAACGCGCCGGCGAGCGCCGCGCACGCGAGGCACAGCGCGACGAGCGCGACGAGCGCGACGAGCGGCGTCGGCGTCGGCGACATCGCGAATCGCACCAACCGAATCTATCCTCCGCGCGGCGTTCGTCCACCGTCCTCGCGACGCGCGCGCGCGCGCGCGGCGAGCGCGCGCCGACGCGCGTCGCGCGCGTCGCCCGCGTCGCGGTCGCGTCGCGGTGTGCGACGCGCGACGCGTCACTCCGCGCCTCGATGCTGACGACGCCGACGACGCAAACATCGCGCGTCGCGCCGCGCGCGCGCGCGCCGCGAACCGCGAGCGCGCGCGCGAACGCGCGAACGACGCGCGCGCGCGCGGGGAAGCTCGTCGGCGAGAGCTGGGTCGAACTGAGCGACGCGTCGTACGCCATCGAAAACGGACGCGAACTGTACGCCGCGGGTGACGTCGCGTCGGCGCTCAAAGAGTTCGAACGCGCGCTGACGCTGCCGGGAAGCGGCACGAAACGCGATCGCGCGAAACCGGCGGAGCTGTCGAACGGCGAGCGACAGGCGGCGCTGTATAACATCGCGAGCGCGCGGTGCGCGTTGGACGACCGGAGCGGCGCGCTCGAGGCGCTGGACGGATGTTTCAGAGCGGGGTACGCGAACCCGCGCGCGTACGGCGCGGCGAGAGGGATGCGAGATTTGGACGCGATGTGGGCGGACGAGGACTTGACGCTCGCGACGCGCACGGATGAGTTTCGGGCGATGGTGAAAAAGTACAAGGTGACGCCGAACGCGATGGCGTTGCAGTTCGATTTCAACAACTCCATCATCGGCGGCGTCGTGGGCGCGGTGAGCGACAAGATGACGCCGAAAAAGTAACCCGCGAGAAAGTAACCCGCGAGCGCGACGCGATTCAGCGCTCGCGTAGACGCGCGTAGACGCTCGTGACGGACGCTAAAACTAAAACTAAAAGCGTCCTCTCTCTCTCGCGCGCGCCGCACTTACCGATGCTCCCTCGCGCCGTCCTCCGCCGCGCGCCGCCGCTCGCGCGCGCGTCCGCGCACGCCTACGCCTCCACCTCGCGCGTCGCCGACGCCATCGTGCTCCGCGACATGGAATTCTTCGCCAAACACGGCGCGCTCGCGCCCGAGCGCGAGCTCGGTCAAAAGTTCACCGTCAACGTCGAGCTCGCGCTGTGCCTGCGCCGCGCCGGCGCGTCGGACGCCTTAGAAGACACCGTAGATTACGCCCGCGCCTGGGCGCTCGTGCGCGACGTCGTGCAGCGCGGACCGACGCGCGTGACGATCGAAGCCGTCGCCGAGGACGTGAGTCGAACGTTACTAGAAACCTTCGCGGACGTCCGCGCGTGCGTCGTGAGCGTCGACAAGCGCGAGGTGGCGATCGAGGGGCATCTCGGGTCGCTCGGCGTGCGCGTCGCCCGCGCGCGCGACGCGTGACGGGGCGAAAACGTTGTAACGCGATGCGTTGAGCGCTCGACGAGAGCACGAATCGCCGCACTCGCGCGCGCGCGCGACGCGGATCGCGCGCGCGACACCGCGCGAAGCGACGAAACGCGCGCGCGATGGCGAGCGCGCGCGGCGCGAGCGGCATGCCGCGCGAGGTGGACTGGGAGCGGTTGGATAAGCGGAAGTTTTTCATCACCGGTGTCGGCGTCTTCAGCGGTGTCACCATGGCGCTGTACCCGCTGAGCGTGATCAAGACGCGGCAGATGGTTTCTGCGCACGCCACGCAGGCGCGAATGACGGACATCGCGCGAGAGGTGATGCGAGAGCGAGGGGTTCGTGGGTTTTATAGAGGATTCGGCACCATCGTCGTCGGGGCGATTCCCATACGGGTGGTGTATCTGAGCACGCTGGAGGCGGTCAAGGCGTACACGAACGCGGCGTTCGACGCGTGGGATGTGCCGGTGATGTATAGGGGAGCGGCGGACGCCGCGGGGGGGGCGACGGCGAGTTTGGTTTCGCAGGCGTTGGCGGTACCCGTGGACGTTATTTCGACGCGGCAAATGGTGCAGGGGATGCGGAGCGGCGGCGCGGTCGGCGCCGAGGACGCGGTGTTCGTGGGATATAGGAACGGGTTCGACGCCGTGCGGACGATCGTGGCGAAGGAAGGCGTGCGAGGGCTGTATCGAGGATTCGGCGTGAGCGTGGCGACGCTCGTGCCGGGGAGCGCGCTGTGGTGGGGATTTTACGGAACGTACAAGCGCGCGCTGTGGCAAGTCGCCCCAGAGGATTGGCGCGATGAGGCGACGACGAGCGATGCGAAGGTGATCGCGGTGCAAGCCGCAAGCGGGGTGTGCGCGGGGATGTCGAGCGGGTTTCTCACCACGCCTCTGGACGTCGTCAAGACGCGCCTCCAAGTTCTTAGCGGGCAGCCGGGAGGGGAGAAGAATAACTTGTCGAGCACGGTAAGCACTATTTATCGCGAGCACGGCGCGCTCGGGTTCTTTCGAGGCGTCCGGCCTCGCATGGTGAGTGTATCCATATGGGGCACGGTGATGGTGAACGTTTACGAGATAACGAAGAGAATGGCCATCAAAGAATAAAGCAACGTTTCGGCAAACGAAAACAAATCGCTAGCATTATTATCATCCATCATTTTTCGCCGTCTTTAGTCTCGACGGCTCCTTGTAGCGAGCGTATGCTCCGTGTAGAAAACTAAAATCGGATCAAGTCGTGGCGTGCACGTCGTGCAGCTGCGCTATGTATGCTTTCGCCTCCGCTACGCGATTACTCATCGCCTCAACGCGATCGGCACGTTCAAGACTGTCCAAAACGATTTTCCACGCGGTGCGCTCTATATCAGCCTCCATTTCGTCGAAGATCTCTTCCGCTCGCTCGTGCAATTCTCTCATCGTTTGTCTCGCCGCGTGGAGGCTCGACATCGCGTTATCAATCGCTTGCGCCGCCTCGACGGCGCTCTCGCGACACTCATCATCATCATCGCCCTCAAACCGCGATGTGAACTGAGAGAGTGCCTTCTCGAGTTCGGCGAGCCGCGAATCATCCGGCGTCGTGGACCCCTCGAGCACTCGCGTCGCCGGTTCATCTTCCCTCGCGCGTGCGTCCATGGCGTCGTCCATGGCCTCGTCGTCCACTGCGCTCACCGTTCGATCGCTTCGCGCGCTCCCTTCGACGTGATCGTCGTTCTCGCGCGGGTGCTTCGGTCGAGGAGTCGTGTCGTTCTCACGCGGGCGCTTCGATCGAGGAGGCATCGCGCGTCGAAGTGTGCTTGCTTATTCTTTACATTGGTGGTTGACATCGTCGTCTGTGATCGTGGAGCTATTCAGAGCGGCGCCACTCCGCGTTGTCGATCGCACGGCTTCGATCGGTATCGAAAATCCTGAATAGTAAATCAAATACTTCCGTCTCGCTCGGCGCTCCGACGTTCCCGGCTTCGGTGCGCATGACGTCGCGAAGCGCCTCGCGAGTCACCGAAGATCCGTCGACGCCGGAAAAGGCGTTGTCGAGCGAATCGAGATTCCCGAGAATATACTGCATCGACGCTAGCTCGCCCGCGCGAGCGCTCGTAAGCTCACCAGCCTTGCGGAATCTGCGCATGAACGCGTACCAAACCGCAGTGGAACCGATGAGGATACCGCCAGCGACGCTCCAGAATACTCCAATCGGCGCGGTTTCCAAGCCGTGCGGCATATTCATGCCTCCGAGACCCGCCGGCACCGCGGCTACGGCGGCGGAGAGGGCGAAGACAGTTGCCCTAAAGTTCATCTGTACGGTACGATTCCTATCACCGTCGAGCTGAAGTTCCCAGAGTTCGCGCGCGCTGTCTAGATCCGCACTAAGCTCTCGCACTAAGCCTCCGACGGCTGCCAAGCGTCTGGCGTGGCTCGCCAGCACGTCCGTCACCGCGTCGTTTCGCTCCTCCGCCGCCTTCTCGTCGAACACAACATCCATGGGTGTCGGTACCAAGTTTGTCGTCGTCATCGCCGCGTTTAACGCTTCCGAGGCTTCGCGAGCGTCTTGCTCAAACTCCTTAATCGCGCGACGAATCGGCGGCAACTTTTGCCACTGCGCCGCGTTGTAATTCAAGCTCCCTCCCGTCACGATCCCGCTCTTCCCATCGCCTCGCAAATCGCTCGAGATCTCATCCACGCAGTGCCTCGCCAACCGCCGCAACCTAAATATTTTTTCTTCAAAATATCGCGAGCTCGCCTCGAGCGCGCACTCGAGCGCCGCCAGCGGAAAATCCTTCACCGTCCGCGCCTCCGCCCCCGCGCTTCCCTCCGCCGCGTCTCGTTCGCCGACCCACGTCCGCAGCGTATCCACGATGTTCTTCGCCACGCGCGTCGCCGGTTCGAACACGTACGCGCACTTCGGTCCGACGAGCGTCGTCGTCGGCCCCATTCGCACAACCATCGCCCCGTTCGCCCTTCGCACGAGCGCGCTCGGCGCGCTCGCGAACGACGCTCGGCTCGACGCGTGTTCCAGCAGCGCCCAATCCCGCGGTCGCAGCGTCGCCAGCAGTCCCGCGGCGCTCGGTCGCGCGTCCGGTCGCGCGCGGAGCGTCAGCGTCGCGACGTCCTCGTCGCGCGCGACGAGCGCGTCGTTCGCGCGCGCGCTCGACTCGACGCGCGCCGCGCGCAGCGCGAGCGCGTGCGCGCCGCGCGTCGCGCGCGTCGTCGCGCCCGCGCGCGCGAGACGGCGCGCGGCCGTCGCGAGCGTCGGCGTCGGCATCGTCGCGCGCGCGTGTGCCGATGGCGCGCGCCGTCGCGCGCCGTCTCGCGCGCGACGGCCGCGGCGCGCCGACGCGCGCGCCGCGTCGCGCGTCGCGCGCGCGCGCGGTCGCGCGCGCGTCGCGCGACGGCGCGGACGCGGGATCCGAATCGATTCGCGTTCGTTACGACGTCGTGCGCGCGCGCGCGACGGCGGCGCTGCGTCGCGTCCTCGACGACGGCGCGGACGCGAGCGCGGTGCTGCGCAAGGCGCTCAGGCCGGGAACGGCGCGCGTGACGAACGACGAGCGCGCGGCGATCGCGCGCGCGACGCTCGGCGCGACGGCGTGGCGACTCAGGTTGGAAGCCGAACTCGCGAGCGCGACGAGGCACGGAACGCGCGAGGCGCGCGCGTGCGCGGAACGCGCGGGCGATCGAGCGGAGAAGTTGATTTTGATGTACTGGAGCGGCGATCGGGGCTCGGGGGGGAGGGCGGTGGTGCCGAGCGCGGAGGACGCGCGCGCGATGTACGGCGACGGCGCGGCGGATTTGAGAATCGCGGCGAGGGAGGAAAACGTGCGTTGGTCGAGCGACGACGCGATCGCGGTGGGGCAGAAAACCGCGCTGCCGCGACCTTTGGTGGATGCGCTGATTCGAGAGTACGGACGAGAGGAGGCGCTGGCGTTCGGAGCGGCGATAAACGCGCCGGGACCGGTGACGTGTCGAGCCAACGGCGCGCTCGCGCGCGGGGGCGCGGATGAGGTGGCGGCGATGCTCGCGAGGGAAGGCATCAGGACGGAGAAGACGAAGTATGGACTTGCGGCGCCGCTCGCGTTCGTCCTTCCCGATGGGCCGCCGAAAAACGGCGGGATCTTTGGATGCGACGTCTGGCGTCGCGGATACTTTGAAGTCATGGACGAGGGGTCGCAGTGCATCGCAAACGCCGTCGGCGCGCGAGAAGGCGAGCGCATCTTGGACGCGTGCGCGGGAAACGGCGGAAAAACACTCGCCATGGCGGCGAACATGAATGGACACGGCGAAATATGCGCGTTTGACATCGACAAACGACGTTTATCGCACTTGAAGGCGAACGCGGCGCGCGCGCGCGTCGACGCGCTGGTGACGACGACGGAATCGCTCGACGAATTAGCCTCGGAATCGTTCGATGCGATTCTCGTCGACGCTCCGTGCTCGTCCGTCGGTGCTTTACGACGAACACCATCGCTACGTCACTCGTACGACGATCCGCGCGAGCTGGCAAAGGTCCAGGCGGAAATTCTCGACGGCGTCGCTCGTTTGCTAAAGCCAGGCGGGCGATTGGTGTACGCGACGTGTTCGGTGTTGTCGATCGAAAATCAAGACGTCGCCGAGGCGTTTGAAAGAAAGCACGACGATTTTGCGCCTTGGCCGTTCGAGGACTCGGTGCTCACGTCGCCCGCGGTCGAGTTGCGATCGCACGAACGTTTGTTTCTACCACACGTGCACGGAACGGATGGATTCTTCATCGCGCGTTTTGTTCGAAGAACCGCTGATTAAAACTTCTAGTCTAGATTCTAGGTTGTCTTTCTAAGCCTGAGTAGCATTCTAATTTCCGCGATATTCTCGTGAGCGTGAGCTTCGAGTTCATACACGAAATCATCAAGCGCATCTTCCGGTACGACGAGCAAATTCAGGCGAGTCGACAGAGCTTCGAATCGCTCGATGCTCTCGCGAGCTGTCATCGTCTTTCGTACCCATGAAACGTACGCGTTGACGTCGAGCTTGAGTTGCATAGCGCCAACTATGGTATACGTATATCTGCACACGTGTCTGAAGAGCAAGGAATAAAATTGAGCGCCGATTTCATTCAAGAGCGTCGCCGCGTTTGCCGAATCCAAGCATTCGAGCGTTGTCTTCGCCAAACCGTCGAGAGCATCAACCACGGCTACGCACGCCTCTGTCTCACGCTCGGCAAACGATGATTCGTCATTGAAGTCTACCGCTCGCTGCGTACCACGGAATTTAGCGTCCACTAGCGTCATGCCGCGCGTCGTCATGGCCTCTAATACCTCCGACATTTCCTCGGCGAGTCGGCTTTGCGCGACGGCAAACATTTGCCGCACTGTGCCAGGAGAGAGCTCCGAGTTCATCGTATCGATCGCATCGCGCGCACGTGCGAGCCACGCGTTCATGTTCCTGGAAGCGAGCAACACGGGCTCGAACACATCGGCGCGTGCTTCTTCACGCGTCGTCCAGGCGTTGAGACGCGCGCTCGCCGACTTTGTCGCCGCAATCGATTCGCGAAGATGCCTCTGCGCGAGACGGGTGACGCGGCCCAGGAATGCCTCGGCGAGCCGTGCTCGCACGCTTTCAATCGAAGTCCCAGGCACGCACGATTCGACTCGAAGAAGCGCTTCTTTGTAACGAGCACATAAATCATCCAGAGAGAACTCAGTCGCGTCGCGCTGCGGCAAGACGTCGTCATCGCTGGGCACCGAGTCCAAACAAGCGCACTCATCGTCCACGAGCGTCTCACACCCGATGCCAAAAAACACGTCCGGATCGATCGCCTCAACGTCTGCGTCGTCGTTCGTCATTTCACGTATCGCGCGATTCAAAATCTCAATCTCGCGCAACGACAGCGCCGTGAGTGCCAGGCGCTGCCGAAGCGACGCTGCGGTGCGCAATTCGGTGGTGAGAAAAGTCTCAACGTACGCCCCGATTCGCTGCTCCGCGATCCGATGCACGAGAGTGTTAAGAACGACGATAGCGCGCGAATCGAACGCGGCGGTAATCGATTGAAATTCCCTTTTCACCGCGCTTTGAATTTGCGCAAAAAATGTGCGAACGCACTCGGTGCACAAAGATTCATCCTCGCCGAGAATCACCGATCGCTCGACGACGTTACGAAGGCGTTGAATCTCTTCCATCGCGTTCGCAGAGATGAACATTTCACGGCTCGCGACGTACCGCGAGACGACGCTGTGTCCGCCGTTGAACTCAAATAACGCCTCAGCGTCGGCTCGCGCTGCTGCGTACGACTTATTCGCGCACGCCGCGGCAAATTTGTCCAAAAGTGCGTTTTCAACGTCTTCACAGTACCTTTGCAACGCCGTCGAGGCGTCCTTGAGCGCTATTCGCTCCGCGCCCGCGTCCTCGTCCGCGATGCGACACGACTGCGCGCGTTCGACGACGGAGAGTGATCTTTTCGCCAAGCGTCCCGCTTCGCCTCGTCGCGCCGCGTCCGCAAACAGTCCATCGCACGCCTTCGTGACCGCTTCGCCACCCTTAGAAAACGCACACACGCACTCCAAAACGTCAGCCAACGTCCCCAACGCGTCGGCGCGTCGACTCGCGCTCGCAGCTTCCGCGTTCGCCGGCGACTCCAACCGTTCCAACACGCGTTCCGTCAGCAAGGACGCCCTCGCCATGTCCTCGCACACACTTTCGCGTTCTACCGCGTGTTTCTTCACCGTCTCCCGCAGTGTGCGCGCCGCGCCCTCCGCGCTCGCTCGCCGAAGCTCGGCGCGCGCCGCGCTCTCCGCCCTTCGTCGCTCCAGCGCGTCAACCACCTTCTGCGCGCCCGCGATCGCGTCCTCCACCCCTCCGCGCGCGGCTTCGGCGCAGAGTGACACCGCGACGTCGCGCGCGCGCCTCGCGCCGTGCTGCGCGCGTCGATGCGAGTCAGTCACCGCGCGTCGTCTCGACAAAGTTCGTTGGTTCGAGTTGGTTCGAAAGACGACGCGAAACGCACCTCGGCGAAGGCTTCGAGGGACGTGGAGACATCGTCGAGCGCGCGGTCGAGGGCGGCGACATCCATGCGTCGCGCGCGCGTCGCGCGCGAGGGCCGACGCGACGGAGTCTGTGGCTTCGCCTCGCCGTCGCGCCAAAGCGACAAAACGGATTCAGTTTACAATAACAATGAAATGTGTGTGATTGAGCTGCTCGCGAACGGTTCTCGGGCGAAATGCGCGCGAGCGTTCGGTGAGCCTTCGCGCCGAACGCGCTAGTCGATGAAGATGCGCCGAAGCGGGTCTCTGGCGAGTTCGCGCATGCGCGCGTCGTAGTGCAACTGCGCCCAGCGCGCCTTGCCGCCGTCCGATTCCATATCCCGCCTAAACTGTCGCGCCACGTCGTCGCCGATGATGCTCAGGGGTGAACCGGTGGACATGGCTAAGATTTGCACCTCCGCCGCGCGCTCGAGGTAGTACAAATCATCGAACGCCTCGGCGACGGAGGCGCCGCACACGATGACGCCGTGATGCTTGTGCATCAACACCCGTTTCCCATCCATCACCTTCACCAATCGCTCGCCCTCGGTGTTATCCAACACCAATCCGTTAAAAGTCGGGTCGTACGCCACGTCTTCGGCGAATCGCAACGAGTTTTGATGACACATCGCCAACTCGAACGACTCCACGCAACACAGCGCGCTCGCGCGCGGCATGTGCGTGTGCAGCACGCACGCCACTCCCGCGCGGTGTATCGCGAGATGTATAAAAAACGCCGTCGCGTCCACCTCTCCCGACCCCTCGAGCAACTTCCCGCGCCCATCGATCATCACCAGATTACTCGCCGAGACCTCGCTCCACGCCAACCCGTACGGCGCGCACAGAAACGCATCCTCTCGCCCCGGCGCCGCGCACGTCAGGTGATTGCACACGCCCTCGTTGAATCCAAGCTTATCGCACAGCTGATAGCACGCCGCGAGCTCGACGCGCGCGCGCCAGACGTCGGCGTCGTACCCTTCGATCGGCGGCGTGAGGTCGACGTTCCGCCAGGGGTCGCGCCGCGCCGCCGCGTCGCCGTCGCCGACGCGCGGGTACGCGCGCCTCGGCGCGTCGTCCGCCATCTCGCGCGCGCGCCGGTGCCTCGCGCGCGTCGCGCGTCGCGCCGTGACGTCGTCGCGTCGAGCGCCCGCGACCGACCGATAACCGCTGACTGTTTGCGCATACGCGTCATCCGCGACCGACGGCGCGACGCTTCGTATATCGCGCGCCGCGTCGGCGGCGACACATCGCGACGGCGCGCCGCGCGCGCGGAGGCGCGACGCCATGCTCGACGTCGACGGCGACGAGTGCGAGGACGCGGTGCGCGCGCGATCGCGCGAGCGCGGTTCGAGCGCGCGCGCGACGCGCGAGACGCGCGATGCGCGCGAAAGATGGCGACGGCGGCGGCGACGCGGCGAGTCATCTTGCGCGCGCGAGGACGACGCGCGGCGACTGACGGCGCGAATGGCGCGCGCGATAGGGGCACGAACGCGTGCGACGAGCGATCGAGGCGCTGGAGGTGATGACGGGGGCGGCGGCGAGGCGGGAGGGGGTGGCGAGGCTGTGCGCGGAGATGACGGCTGGGGCGAGCCGGGCGTCGCTGGCGGAGGCGCTCGGCGCGAGGCCGGTGCTGATCAAGGCGCTCGATCGCGCGGTGCGGGATGACGACGAGATGATGATGGACGCGATCGGGAGCGCGCTGGGGAAGGCGTCGGAGATGGCGAAGAGGGAGAGTTCGGTGGAGTTGCGGTCGGTGGCGGGGAGTCAGGTGGGCGAACGCGCGGGGGCGAAGCCGTCGACGCTCGAGGTGCGGCTTCCGGTGTCTGATATAGTCGTTCGAGTGCACGAGAGCGAATGGCGCGACGCTGGGTTGGCCTGGCGCGTCTGGGGGTCGTCGCAGATCATGTCGAGGTGTTTAGATGCGGCGCCCGAGCTTGTGCGAGCGCTCGACGTGTTGGAAATCGGCGCCGGGTGCGGGCTCGCGGGGTTGACGGCGGCGCGTGTGGGCGCGAAGCGCGTGCGCATCACCGACGGTGCGCCGGGGGCGATAGATGCGATCGCGCGGAGCGTGAGCGAGCTGCCGCCCGAGTGTGCGGCGACCACAAAGGCGATGTTTCTAGACTTTCGCGACGACGACGACATCTTAGCGGGCGTCTTCTCGCTCGAGCAAGCCCGCGCATCGAATGAGGCGAGGCACTGGGTGCACGCGCGCTCCGCAGCGCACAAATCAATGATTGAGTCGTGTAAACTTCCCGTCGACGACGTCTTCGACGTTGTCTTGGCGACGGATGTTTTGTATTCCGACGAACACGCTGCGCCGCTCGCCGCGAGTCTCACGCGACGAATTCGGCCGGGAGGATGCGGCTACATTCTCAACGCGTGTCGCCACGGAGGCGTTCTCGCCGACTTTACGCACGCTCTGCTGTCTCGAGGGATGCGGTTGCAAATATCCGCCATCGAACGTTTCGACGGCGAGGACGACGTCAAGGAATACCAAGGCGGTCATTTGCACCGCGCCCTGCCGCCGCAAGCCGACGCCTGGTGGACGGCGAGCGCGAAAGAGCTCGTCAAGTTTGGCGCGTCCACCATCGTCGCCGACGAAGAAGCGTCTATCGCCATGCTCGCTGACGTCGACGTCTTGCGGGAATTCATGACTTCCTTCGAAGGACGCTTCATATTCATTCGCGTCTCGAGACCGGATGTCGACGCCACCGAGACGCCGGCGATATCCGACCGCGCGCCCTCCACGCGAGCGTCCTCGCCCGAAGACGCCACGGCGTCGTCGTAATATTTATTATTTGAAGGTTTGTACCAACACTGTCTTTAGCACATTGCACTATTCTTTCGCGCGAGCGCGACTCGCAGTCGTGGTGGTGGATGTTACCTCACAATCGACCTCGCTCACGATGCTCAACCCGCGATCGTCTCGATCCGAGCGCTCGCGCCGACGCACCGCGATCGCGCTCACCGTAGGCCTCGCATTGACGACTCGCCGAGCGTTCATCGCGCACGTCGACGCCGGTGAAGTCGACCCCGCGATCGACATGGTGGACGAACACTCCGACAACTATCGCTCACTCGTCTACGGCATACGCTGCGGTGCGTGCAAGGCGGTGGTGAAAGAGATTGGCGATACGTTTGATACCGTCGCGGCGAAGCATAAGCGCGACGCGGGACCGACGAATGTGTTCGGATCGCGATACGTGTCGCTGTTTCGGAGCACGCTGACGCGAGAGGTGGACGGCGTGTGCGCGGCGAACGGGGCGATCGAACGCGATTGGGGGTACAGCGAGAAGGGGGCGGAAAACATTATCGCCACAAGTCGCGTGTTCGATCGCATGGGGAAGAACTTGACCAAGGAGGAATCATCGATGATACAGTTGACGGTGTACGGCTTGGGACTGTTCACAAAGAATCCGAGCGAACGATTTCATTATCAAGGCCCACCGGGCAGCGAGATCTCGGGAAGCGATAACTTTTCGATGATCTCGAACACGTTTGCCAGGCAAACGTTGCGCACGGCGTGTCAAGCGGTGAGCGATAGCTTAGAATTCGACGACGCCATTGACGCGGCTGTGGCCGACATGGAGAGCGGCTTCGATTACAGCGTGCAGCACAAACTGTGCCTCGACCTGGACTATTGCAAAGTCAAGAATCGTAAATCAGGTCGGAGTGCCCCGGTGCAGCGCATCGAACAGGACGACGGTACGGTGGCGTACGAGACGGAAGCGACGGAAGCCGACGAGGACCTCGGCGACCAAGGCGTGAGAATCGATCCCGAAGAGCTCGCGAAGCGAGACGCCGACGTCGGCGAAGAGAAAACCGAGCTGTGAGCGCCCTTGTAACATCCTCCCCGCGCCGCGGTCTCACCATCGCGCACCAACGCGTTTCCCTCGAATCCTCATCCATCGACGCGTCGCCGCGCCCGCGGGCTGAAGTGAAAAATCTCCAGACCGACACCGCGATCCAGCCAGCTCGTGGCGCGCCGTCATCACGCGACGCTTGCATGCGACGCGCCGCGCACGCACTAAAACAAAGCGCGACAACTCTCACTACGCACACATCGCACGCGAACGCGCCCTCGCGCGCGCGTTTCGCGGTAAAGAACGCCGTCGTCGACGGATTCGGTCGACGCATTCAGGGTGGGAATTGTCGACGCGAATTCTCGCTAACGATGGCGCACGCGGTGCGCGCGAGCGCGATACACGCGCAGGACGCGCGAGTGAATGAACGACTTTCCGCAGCGCGCGCGGGACGCGGACGAAGGGCGTACGCGGTGCGCGCGGGGACGTCGCGGGGACTCGACGATCGGCGACGGGCGGCGACGACGAGCGCCGCGAGCTCGACGACTCGATGGGCGTTCGGACGACAGTACGCGATTTCGCCCGCGAGTCAAGAGGCGAGTGAGATGGAGGATGATTCGGGAGGAGAAAGCGACGAGGATAGCGATGAAGATCTCACGGGTGAGTACCGAGGGGCGGTGCTGGTGCGTTCGAATGGCCAGAAAGGCTTGGCGACGACGAATAGGACAAACAACGGCCGGATCGGTGGGAGCTGGAAAAAGGCGCTGGGAGATTTCGACGTGAGAACGAACGGGGCGATGACGGTGAATGGGGCGAAGGGAGATGCCAAGGTAACGGATGATGATGAAATCGCGACGGGATTACGAGACGAGGTGCAGACGGTTGAGACGGTGGAGGAAGCGAGGCGAGTGTTGAAGATATTGCTCGACAACGCCGGAACCGAGGATCAACCGATGTATCACGCGTGTGATACCGAAGTTGCGTACATAGACGTCGCGGATCAAACGCCTGTTGGCCACGGGCAAGTTACGTGCTTCTCCGTCTACGTAGGACCGGATGTCAACTTCGCTCCCGAAGGCGAAAGCAAGAGGAGTTTGTTGTGGGTCGACACCTTGCGTGGTGGCGACGGCGTTTGGGAGGTGTTCAAGGAGTACTTTGAGAACGCAAACGTCAAGAAAGTTTGGCACAACTATAGCTTCGATCGCCACGTAGTGGAGAACCATCACGGCATCAAACTCGCCGGGTTCGCGGCGGATACCATGCACATGGCACGTCTATGGAACTCAAACAGAAAACTCGACGGTGGCTACAGCTTGGAAGCTTTGTCTTCGAGCGCAGACGCAATGAGCGAATGCGCTGAGATGCTCGGTGCGGGAGCGGAGATGATGCGTGCGAAAAGAGGTATGAAGAAAATCTTTGGCAAGCCCAAGCTCAAAAAGGATGGGACTCCTGGGAAGACGATGATTCTGCCACCGATTGAAGAAATTCAAGAAGCTCGCGATTCGCGTGATAGATGGATTGAGTACTCCGCGCTCGACGCGCAAGCGACGTGGTTCTTGCGCGAATCTCTCGAAGCGAAACTCCGCGGGATGTCGTGCGAAGCGTGTCCGATTTTGGCGAGCAAGCCTGGATACCGCAAGTGCGTCACGCTTTGGGACTTTTACACGTTCTACCTCGCCGAATTCGGCAATTTGTTGACGCAGATGGAACGAAATGGCCTTCTTGTCGATAAAGCTCATTTGGCGCACGCGGAGAAGATGGCGCACGAAGATAAGCGCGTGGCGGAAGACTACTTTAGAAACTGGGCTGCTTCGAAATGCGAAGGCGCGCGAATCATGAATGTCGGTTCAGGGTTGCAAGTTCGTCAGCTTTTATTCGCCGGTGCGAAGAACAAGCGTCGTGACAAACCTGGGGTTGAGCTCACCCGCGAGTTCACGCAAGAGTCTTCCGAATGGATCGCTTGGGATGCCGCCGGTCGAGAAGGCAAGGCGCCGAAGAAGACGATGAAGGTTGCTCTTCACGGTATCACGGTGAAGCCGATCCAAGTGCAGACGTTCACCGCAACTGGACTTCCTGCTGTCAGCAGTGTTGTTCTGCGCGCTCTTGCGGGCAAACCTGGCGCCGCTCGCGCCATCATGGATACTTGGGACTCGCTCGCGGACGCCGAGAAAACCGAAGATGTGTTGAAGAAGGCGTGCGGCACCGCATTTGAAGCCTTTGGCGGCGGTAAAGAGGGCGTACAAGCGTGTGCCGCTATCGATGCGTTGAACGACGTGGCGGCCATCGACACTTTATTGTCGAACTTTATCATTCCTCTGCAAGGGGATGATATTCGTGGACCCGAAGGCCGCGTGCACGGCGCGCTGAACATCAACACCGAGACCGGACGCCTATCCGCTCGTCGGCCGAGTTTGCAAAATCAGCCCGCGCTCGAAAAGGACCGTTATGGTATCCGTAAGGCGTTCACCGCGGGGCCTGGGAATATTCTCGTCGTCGCCGATTATGGTCAGCTCGAGCTTCGCCTTTTGGCGCACATGGCTGATTGTAAGTCGATGCAAGAAGCCTTTGAAGCCGGCGGCGATTTCCACAGCCGAACGGCGCTCGGAATGTACTCCAACATTAAGGAAGCCATCGATAAGGGCGAAGTTGTCTTGGAATACGGCGAACAAGAGGAAACCGTGGACGAGAAAGATCGCCCTGCGCTCGTAAAGGATGTGTTCGCGAGCGAACGTCGCAAGGCCAAGGTACTCAACTTCAGTATCGCATACGGCAAAACTGCGCACGGCTTGGCGAAGGATTGGGGCACGTCTCTCGAGGAAGCCGCCAACACGGTTGAGCTTTGGTACGCCGACCGCCCAGAAGTTCGAGAATGGCAAGAAGTGCAGAAGAAGATGGCGGTGGAAAAGAACCTGGTGCGCACCCTCCTCGGGCGCGTTCGCAACTTACCCGACGCCTCGAGCAAGAACGAAGCCTTCAAATCGCACGCGCTTCGCGCATCCATCAACACCCCGATTCAAGGCGGCGCCGCCGACATCGCCATGTTAGCCATGCTTCAGATTCAACGCTGTCCACGCCTAAAAGAGCTCGGTTACAAGCTCTTGATGCAAATTCACGACGAAGTCATCTTAGAAGGTCCCGAAGAGCACAAAGATGAGGCGTTGGCGCTCACCAAGTATCACATGGAGAACCCATTTCCCGGCCACGTCAACTTGTTGAACGTCGCGCTAGCCGTCGACGGCGATTACGCCAAGACGTGGTACGAGGCTAAATAAGTAGTGAACGTCGCTCTTTCGCTTCGTTCGTTTGTAAATCACTTAGCTTTCACTCAAATGACCCTCAGCCTCGAAAGTCGACGCTGAGTGCGCCAGTCATCAGACCAAACCTTACATTTTGCCTCGGCGCGCGCCATGTCCGCGCCTGAATGGCACGGCTACGCCGATGGCGCGAATGGTGACGATCCCTACACCGCTGCCGCGCGATCGTACGACGAGACGCACGCGACGAGCGACGCGAACGCCGACGCCACGCTGCAATCAGACTTCGAGCACATGTCGATCAACCACGCGCACACACTCGTCCACGATCTACTGGACGAGGACGATGACGAGGAGTACGACTACGTCGACGGGGAGCACGCCGGCGGTGCGCGACGGAGCGAGTTCGCGTGCGCGTACTGTGGGATATCCAACGTCTCGTGCGTGGCGCAGTGCGTGAAGACAAAGAAATGGTTTTGCAACGGGCGATCGAATGGATTGCCGGCGAGCTGCTTGATATATCATCTCGTGCGGTCAAGAAACAAGGAGGTTCGACTGCATGAGTCGTCGCCGCTGGGCGATATGACGCTGGAGTGTTACGTGACGGGGGCGACGAACGTGTTCAACCTCGGGTTCGTCCCGTGCAAAGACGAAAACGTGGTGGTTCTCGTGACGAGAGAAGCAGCGCAGAGTAATCCGGCAACTCTTAAGGAATTGAATTTAGACTTAGCGCTCTGGGAGCCGCTGATTCAGGACAAGGTGTTCTTGCCTTGGTTGTTGCAGATGCCGGACAAGAAGGAGATTGATCGCGCTCGGCCGGTGAACCCAGGAAAAGTCATCAAATTGGAGGAACTATGGAAAACAAATCCCGAGGCTACGCTAGACGACGTAGAGAACGATGACGGTGACGGCGAGGTACGTCCTGTAGCGCTGACGTACGAGGACGCGCATTTATACCAAGGCGTCTTTGGACCGTTGATACAGCTCGAGGCAGATTACGACAAGGCGCAGCGAGAGAGCCAAACGAAGGACGACGTCACAGTCCGCTGGGACATTGGCTTGAATAAGCGTAGGATTGCGTATTTCAGTTTTGGTGCCGATGAAAATGCGGTGTCAGTGACGTTGGGAGATTCTTTGCAGTTGCGACTGCTGATACAGACAAAGAACGAACAGCGAAGTTGGCAAGGACAAGGCGTCGTGATCAAGTTCACCGCACAAGAGGAAGTCGGGGTGGAAATGTACGGCATGGATGCCCCCGTGGAATACACCAATGGCTACAGTGTCGACTTTTTGTGGAAAGGGACGAGTTATGAGCGCGCGCAACAGGCGTTGGAATCTTTCGCTGAAGATGAAACTTCGGTTTCGGGGTACATTTACCTCAAGCTCATGGGCAAAGACCCGGAAGATATGTTCTTATCCGGAGATTTTCCGAAGAAGTTAACCGCCCCGGGGCTGCCTGAGCTCAACCAAAGCCAACACGATGCGGTTAAAACGGTCCTCCAGCGACCACTGAGTCTAGTTCAAGGTCCACCGGGGACTGGGAAGACGGTGACGTCGGCGACGCTCGTGTACCATTTAGCCAAGCGCGGCAACGGTCAAGTCATCGTGTGCGCGCCATCAAACGTCGCAGTAGATCATTTGGCCGAGAAGATCGAAAAGACGGGCCTAAAAGTCGTTAGAATCAGTAGTAGAAGTAGAGAGCATTTGGTGTCTTCGGTTGAGCACCTGACGCTGCACTATCAAGTAGCCAACATTGGTGGGTCGACGCACAAAGCGTTTCAGAAGTTGCAGCAGCTGAAGAACGAGCTCGGCGAATTGAGCGCTGGAGACGAGAAGAAGTATCGCAACGCTCAAAAGAAACTTGAGCGCGAAATCCTCGAGAACGCGGATGTCATTTGCACCACAGCAGTCGGTGCCGGTGATCCGCGACTCGCAAACTTCCGCTTCCGCATGGTGCTCATCGATGAGTCGACGCAAGCCACCGAACCGGAGTGTTTGATCCCAATCGTCATGGGTGCGAAACAAGTCGTCATGGTTGGCGATCACAAACAGCTCGGCCCGGTTGTGACGTGCAAGCAAGCGTACGCCGCGGGTCTGGCGCAGTCGTTGTTTGAACGCCTCATTGCGCTCGGTATACAGCCCATCCGCTTACAGATTCAGTATCGTATGCATCCATGCCTGTCCGAGTTTCCGAGCAATACATTCTACGATGGAACGCTGCAAAACGGTGTGTCTGCGATCGAACGAACGCTTTCACACATCGACTTTCCTTGGCCCGTACCATCCAAACCGATGATGTTTTGGAGTCAAACCGGACAAGAAGAAATGAGCGCGAGCGGGACGTCATTCCTCAATCGCGCGGAGGCGTCGGCGGTCGAAAAGTGCGTCACGCATCTGCTGAACGCCGGGGTGAGTCCTGAACAGATCGGGGTGGTGACGCCGTACGAAGGACAGCGCGCGTACGTGGTACAACACATGACGCGTGTTGGTGTGCTGCATCCGCAACTGTACAAGGACATTCAAGTCGCAAGTGTCGACTCGTTCCAAGGAAAAGAAAAAGACTTCATTATTATGACCTGCGTGCGCTCGAATGAAAAGTCTGGAATTGGGTTCTTGAGCGATCCAAGACGTTTGAACGTCGCCATAACACGCGCGCGAAGTGGGCTTATCGTCATCGGCAATCCAAAGGTTTTGAACAAACAACACCTATTCCACGAGATGTTAACGCACTTCAGAGAGAACGGGTGCCTCGTTGAAGGGACGTTAGGCTCATTAAAGGAGTGCATGGTGGCCCTTCCTGCCGAACACCCGGACAAGGACCCTTGGAAGCGATTCGAATCGCGCCAAAATGGTGGTCGCGACCGTCGAGCCGCGGCGGAGCAGCGCGCACAGCACGAATTTCCAGACCTCGCCGCCGCCTACGGGCGCTTTGGAAACTATCGCGACATCGATTCCGAGTCCGAGGCTTCCTACGGGAGCGAGTACTCCTACCAACCGCCGAGCGAAATCGATCACGGTTCGTCCCGAAACGCGTACGAGTTTTAATGCAGTTCTGACGCTGATACAAAGCCGACACATCGCGGCATGCCCCCGATCCCGCGATGTCTCCTCACGACCACCGACCCGAGCGCGCTGAACCAGGCCGACTTACCGCGCCCCTCTGTGTCGTCCGTGTCGTCCGAGTCGGAAACGGCGTCGGAATCGCCGTCGACGTCTCGCCGAGACGAAAAGTTGAGCGGGACGGTGCCGAACCTGTTTTGGCGCGCCGTCGCCATGGATGACCTTCGCGCGGCGCGAAACTTCGTAGGATTACCGGAAGAGTCGCAGGTGACGTTAGCAGGGGCGAAATCATTCGCGTACGTGCGTCAGGGCACGGAGGTCTGGGACGCGTTGCACGATGGCCGCCTGACGACGGGAGTCCTTAAAGCGGCGCTCGGCTTCGTTGAAGATGGTGTCGATAAACGCGCGCTAGGACTCGGCAAGCGGCACGGTGGACACAACGCGATATTGAGTGCATGCCGTCGATTGCAACGAGAAAAGTGGTGCGATGACGACGAAGTGGGGGACGTAGCAGACGACGCGAGACGTCGAAACGAAGCGGCGACGGCGGCGTTTAATCGACAGATAGACGGGGACGATGACGACGAGACTGAAGATGAATGTGACGATGTCGGACTATGCGATGATAGTGCCGGCGAACTGTTGAGCGGCGTTGGATCGAACGCGTCGGCGATGGATATCTTGGCGGCGTCTCTGGCGTCGGCAGCCAAGAAGAAGACATCGAAGAAAGGGAAGAAGAAGAAGAAACGTGGGAGCGGGAAGAAGAACAGAGTCGCGGGCGATAGCTCCATGCTCACGAACGCGCAGTACTCTCGAGCGCTCGCGCGAGGTGGAGAGCACGCCATACGCTTAGCGTGGGGATCAGCGCAGGAAGCGTCGACGCTTTGTTCCATGATGGTTCATTTCAAAGGATCCACTGTGTACGAAGCCGGGCTGTGCATGCTCGATGCTGCATCAGACGTTCCAAAAGCGTGGGGCGTTGGTCCACTCCCACCCGTCGGCGCCAGCCCGGACGGATTGATAACCATGGCGAGCGGTGAACGTTTTGTGGTCGAGGTGAAGAATTCATCGCCGTTTCGCCAAATGCCAGGTCGATACGTTGTCGCCGACCGCGAGCCGTATGCCAAACCACCCGCGTATCACATGCCTCAAGTTCAATTAGAGATGCTCTGCACGGGGACGCGCTCAGCGTTATTGGCGATGCAAAGTATGACGTACGGAATAAAAATATTTCGCGTCGAGCGAGACGACGACTTCATAGCGAGTATGCTCCGGAGAATTTCGCGTCTGTACACCACGTACGCGCGTAAGGGTAAAGACCCACCCATGAACTGGGAGGTTCGATCGATAGAACACAAGAAAATGGTGGGCGCTGCCGTTCGACTCGCTGGCGCAGCAACGGTGTACGATCACATTCCTACGTCTTTAGTTCCTAACGATGGATCGATTCATGTCGAAGAGAACGCCTTCGTCGCGTAAGGGCGGTATTGTTTTTTTTCTAGCTTACAGTTAGAATTGCAGAGTGTAAAATTTGTTACGCGCGGCTATCTAGATTGTACAGACTCCATATTAATGAGTTCATTAAGCGATTGATTCGCTGCACGTCGGCAGTGTGTAACATTTGTCGTTTACGCATAAGCGACCTCCCCCTCGTCTGTCGATTTACGCTCGTCATCGTCCGTGTCAGCGTCCAAATACTTGGGGTTCGTCGATGCGAGCATGGTGACGATTGAAAGCGCGCTGAGAACAGCGAGCGTGACGAAAAGTGCGCCCCATCCGTACTTTTCAGCGATCACCGCGGTAAGCGCGCCTTGCAGCACGGCGCCGACTGATCCCATACCGTTCACCACACCCGCTGCGGTTCCGAGAACTTCTTGGCCGTAACCCGCTTGTTCGCAGCAGTCAGAGACTGCGGTCGAACCCAGCATAGCGTCGGGACCGGCGACTAAGAAACCGATGAGACCCATGACGATGGCGTTGGTGAGCATTCCCATGCTGCATGCCGTTTGGTAGCCCCCGATCGCAAAAGTGAGCAAGGCGCACGACAACGCGCCGAGCACCGTGCGCTTGCCTTCGAAATACTTGTCACCAATAATGCCGCACGCGAGTCCTCCCAGTACGCCGCCCAAATCGTATATGCACGACATGTAGCCAGCAACGGCGACGGACATCTTGTACTCTTGCGATAAATAAAATGGCAACCAGAAAAGCAAACAATAACGAACGATCTTCACGAAGAAGTAGGACAGCATGAGCATCTTTAACCTAGGGATGGCCAAAATTTCCATGAAGGAAACATTTTTGGACGCCGGCTCGATGTCCGCGCGCTTCTTCGTCGACGTCAAAGCTTCTTGCTTATACGTCGTCGTTTGCAACCACGGCGGATCGAGCTGCATCGCGGCGACGAGCGCCGCAGTACACAAAGCGAATGTCGCCGGCAAACTAATCGACAGTCTCCATCCAACCTTACCCAATAAAAATGCGGTGGCAACGGTAGCCAGCGTCGCGCCGACTTGTTGGCTCGTCGCCCAAATCCCCATCGCCGTTCCTCGCTCCTTCGAACTGAACCACGGATTGAGGAGCTTCACGTGTAACGGATACGATGCGGCTTGCGCGAGACCATTCAACGCCCACAGCCCCATGAGAATGTACGGCACCGAGATATATCCAAAAGCGAGACAACAGGCAAACGACACCACGCCGCCGACGACGATGACCGCCTTCGCGCCAATCTTATCCCCAATCGAAGGCATCACAAACTGCCCCAGCGCATACGTGAGCAAAAACGCACTGTCGATTAACCCCATCGTCCCCGTGGTGAGCCCGAGCGCTTCCTTGACCGGCGCCTTCACCACGCTCAACGGCTTGCGCACAAAGTACGCCGACGAGTACGAAATAAACATCCCAGCAAGCGTCAACCGCTGCAACCGCGTCACCTCCGAACGAGGAAACTCTTCCTCGATCACCGTTCCCGGTTTACATTCCTCTCCGGCGCTTTCCCACAGGCATTCATCGTCTTCGGGCGGGAAAGTATACGTGACCGCCTCCTCCAGCGCCGTCGCCGCAGTCGCCTCGGGTTCTCCCGCGTCCCTCACCACCTCGTCCGCCGCCGCGCGCGTCCCCGCGTCGCGTCGTCGACGCGCGCGTACGATTTCGTGCGTTCCGCGCGTCTGTGCACTCGACGGCGTCCTTCGCGGCGCGTCCAGCGCGCCGCGAACGCTTCGAGCGCGCGGGATCGCGGCGACCCGTTTCTCCGCTCGACGCGCTCGCGACGCGCGCGCGGGCGCGGCGCGCGATCGATCGACCGCGCGCGGCGCGGACGCGAGTGCGAGCATCGCGCTCGGCGTCCGCGTGAGCGCGCGAGTGGTGGGCGCGCGCGCGAGCGTGTGCGGGAGGCGAGTGATGGCGATAACCTCGAACGACGCGCTTTTTGATCTTTACCTCTTCGCGTCTCGCGGCGCGAGGGCGGATTCGCGGATGATTACAACGCGTACAAGACGAAAAGATCGCGCGAGGGCGCGAAGAGAGGACTAACGCGCGTTGCGCGGTTTGGGGATGGCGACGCCGCTGCGAGTGCGAGGAAGCTCGGACTGAGGGACGACGCGCGACGCCGGCGGCGAACCGCCGGCGGCGAGATCGGGCGGCGAGCGGACGCCGAGATCGGGTGGAGGTGCGTGGACGTTTGAGCCGAACATGGACATGCCGGTGGCAAAATGCTGGGAGATTTCGTCGACGGCGTGCGCGGTCGGCGGCGGCGGATTGGATTGGCGCGCCGGGGCGTCGAAAAATAAGCCGCCGCCGCCGGAGGCGATGCTCGAGAAGACGCCGCCGCCGAGGCCGCCGTTCGAAAAGCCACCGTTGGCCGGAGGGGGTGCGCCAAACGAAGGTAGCGGCGTTGCCATCGGCATCTGTGGCTGCGGTGGTGGCATCTGCAGCTGCGAAGTCGGACCGAAACCGGGCGGTAGGCCGCGCTGTTGCTGCGGCTGTTGCTGCGGCTGCCCAAACAAACTCGCCACCGGGATCTGCGTCGTGCGACCTGGCTGCGGTGGCGGCTGTCCCTGTTGCATGTGCTGCTGGATTTTTGCTTGTTCCATGCGCAAAAGCTCTTGCTGCCGTCGCAGCAACAACATCTGCTGCTCGCTCGGTTGCGACTGGTCTCGCTGCGCCTCCGCTTGCACCTGTCGTTGACGCGTCAACATCGCCAAAATCTCCTCCGCCGACGCTCCTGGCGCGACTTGTCTGCCGAGCATATCCAACGTGTGTTCATTGAGCGACTTTGCTGGCTGTTGAAGCATCACAGGTGGGCCTTGAGGAGGTCGCGGTGCTCCCGGCAACCCCGGCGGCTGCGGCGCGCCGCCCATGCCGGGGAGCGTCGGTCTGAGACGCGCCAAGACTTCGGATGGTACGCTCTTATCACCGAGCAAGCACAGTAACGAGCGCATGAACTGTACGTTGTCCGTGGCGTGCAGCATCTTGGATATATCTGCACACGCCGCAGGAAAAGCGTTCAACACGTAATCTCTCGTGCGCATTTGAACCGCTCGAGCGACGTTGTCGCCGGCGGCAAACGGATCTTCCACACCGAGTGGATATTTGAACGCTTGCCAAGAGCTACCGACGATGAACGTACCATGATACGTGGACGCGTTCACCGCGTTCCGAAACAAATCTTTGATGGCGCACAAGTGCGCGAAGAAGCTCACAAAGAGTTCCGCGAGCGTCTCGGTGTTTTCCTTTCCGAAACCCGCGAACTTATCGGCGCGGTACTTTACCGCCGCGATGTCCCTCGATGCATCACTCACGACGCGAGCTTTACTAACTTTCCAAGTATCGAACTGGTCGTCCTCACTTTTCAAATGCTCCTCGAGTTCGCGCTTTTCCGATTCCACCAAATCGGGACGAGGAAGCGTGAGCAGCATCGTCGGCGGCAGAATTGGCACTGGTCGGCGCTGCAAATGATGCATACAAAGCAAACACAACGAGTACGAGTTGAACGATCCCTCCATGGCGTTGTTCACATCGTAATGCTTGGCCCAAAGCTTTATCAAGAACACCAAGTCGCGATAACGTTGATCGATATCCGCGACGACGCCGAGCACGGCGCTCTTGTACACCCCGTCGTTCTCGATGCACACATCGCACGCGACGCCCGTCTGCGGGTCTTTGAACTTGATCAAAGGCACCCGAGCCTTGGAGATGAGTTGGACGTCGCGGTAATTGCGATACCGCAACTCCGAGGCGACTTTGCGCAACAATTGCGCGCGTTTCGTTCGACCCTGGCGCTGTTGTCGACGCGCGCGCACCCCGCCCCGCTGCGATCGGCGCGCCTGCGCTTCTTCCTTTTCATCGTACCACGGTCCATTCTTGTCTATCTGCAGCGAAATATCTATATCGCTCCCCGCCGAGTGAAACGCGCTCACGTACGACCCAAACGGCGCCACCCGCACGCCCTCGAACCGCGTGCTGATCATCGTTTTAAACTTATTCATCAGCGCCTGTCGCTTCGCATCGTCCTGCGGCGTCGTCTTCAACGAATTCACTATCCTACGCAACTCCGAGTCTAACTTTTCCATCGCCTCTCGCGTCGGCGTCCCCGCGCTCGTCCCCGCGCTCGCCTCCTCGCGCGCCTCCTCGCCCCATCGCCCGTCCCCGTCCGTCGTCACGCGCGCGTCCGCCATCGCGATCCTCGCCCGCACGCGTCCCAGCACCGTCGCCGGCGACACCCACTCCCGCGGATCCCGCGCGTCGTCCTCCTCCTCCTCGCGCGCGTCCGCCTCCTCGTCCGAGCGCCCGTCGCTCGACGACCGCGCGTCCTCCTCGCGCGTCGACATCGCGCCGTCGCCGGCGCCCGCGCCGTCGACGGCCGTCCGTCGCCGCGCGCGTCGTGTGCGGCGCGTCGCGCGCGCGCGCGGTCGCGCGACCGAATCGTCGATCGGGCGACGGTCGTCGACGAGTCGGGACTCGAGCGCGACCCCCTCGCGCGCCGCCCTCGTATTCGCGCGCGAAAACGTCCGTGCTCGCGAAAACGTCCGTGCTCGCGAAAACGTCGATCGCGCGGACCCGCGCGATCGATCGATCGTCGATCGCGCGAAATCGAAAAACCTCGCGCGATCGATCGATCGTCGATCGCGCGATCGATCGCGCGACGTCGTCCGACGGCGTGACGTCGACGTCACGCGCGACGCGCGCGTCGGCACACACGCGCGCGAGTTTCGACGACGCACGATGCACGCCGCGAGCGCGCGAACGATCGCGACGACCGCGCCGCGGGCGAATAAAAATGTTTCCGAGCGCCGCGCGCGACGGGGGGCGCACGCGCGACGCGCGGCGGCGAGAGAGGTGCGCGAACGATGCGACGCGACGCGCGATGCGGGCGCGTGGGGTCGGGGGGGGACGCGACGCGCGATGCAGGCGCGCGCGAACGCGCGCGGGGGACGAAGGCGCGCGAATGCGATGGGGGACGTTTGCGCGACGCGAACGGCGGCGCGCGCGGCGGTGGATCGCGCGGGCGTCGTCGGGAAGGGGTGGATAAGCGAGATGACGATGGATGACGACGTGGCCCTGGACCGGGGCGACGACGCGCGGGCGGGCGGCGACGCTCGCGACGATTGGCGAACGCGGGTGACTGACGGTGATGATTGGGTTTGTGAACGCGTAGGATACGACGAACGATGTCGCTAAAGTGGCGGCGACGCTCGCGGCGGTGGCGGCGATGACGAACGGCGCGTTCGCCGGGGCGGCGCGCGCGGCCGCGTTCGACGCGGCGCCGACGGAACAAGTGCAACAACAGCGCGGTGAGGCGGTGTCCGCGTTCGCGGATGCGTCCAAGGAAGCACCGGCGGTGAACGCCGATGGGTTGCCGGAAGGGAACAACTGGCGTTACAGCGAATTCATCAAGGCGGTGATGAGCGGCAAGGTTGAGCGCGTGCGCTTCTCCAAGGATGGCTCCGCGTTGCAGTTGACCGCGGTCAACGGTGCGCGCGCGACCGTCATCTTGCCCAACGATCCGGAACTCGTCGACATCCTGGCCAAGAATGGTGTCGACATCTCCGTCAGCGAAGGCGAGCAACAGGGCAACGCCGCCTCTTTGGTCGGCAACTTGTTGTTCCCGCTCGTGGCGTTCGGAGGTTTGTTCTTCTTGTTCCGCCGCGCGCAAGGTGGCGATGGCGGCATGGGTGGCATGGGCGGTATGGGCGGTGGACCCATGGACTTCGGTAAGTCCAAGTCCAAGTTCCAAGAAGTTCCGGAAACCGGTGTGACGTTCGCGGACGTCGCCGGCGTCGAAGGCGCCAAGTTGGAATTGCAAGAAGTCGTCGACTTTTTGAAGAACCCAGACAAGTACACCGCGCTCGGTGCCAAGATCCCGAAGGGTTGCCTTTTGGTCGGTCCGCCGGGTACTGGTAAGACCCTGATCGCCAAGGCGGTCGCCGGTGAAGCCGGTGTGCCGTTCTTCTCTTGCGCCGCGTCCGAGTTCGTCGAACTCTTCGTCGGCGTTGGCGCGTCTCGCGTTCGCGACTTGTTCGAAAAGGCCAAGGCCAAGGCTCCGTGCATCATCTTCATCGATGAAATCGACGCCGTCGGTCGCCAACGTGGCTCCGGTATGGGTGGTGGCAACGACGAGCGCGAACAGACCATCAACCAGCTTCTCACCGAGATGGATGGTTTCGAAGGCAACACGGGCGTCATCGTCCTTGCGGCGACGAACAGACCGGACGTGCTCGATAGCGCGCTCCTTCGCCCGGGACGTTTCGATCGTCAAGTTACCGTCGATCGTCCGGACGTCGCTGGTCGCATCCGCATCCTCAAGGTGCACGCCCGTGGCAAGACTTTGGCCAAGGACGTCGACTTCGACAAGATCGCTCGCCGTACGCCGGGTTTCACGGGTGCCGATTTGGAAAACCTCATGAACGAGTCCGCGATTCTCGCCGCGCGCCGTGAACTCACGGAAATCTCCAAGGAAGAAATCGCCGATGCTCTCGAGCGCATCATCGCCGGTGCCGCCAGAGAAGGTGCCGTCATGTCTGAGAAGAAGAAGAAGCTCGTGGCGTACCACGAAGCTGGCCACGCGCTCGTCGGGGCCCTCATGCCGGATTACGACGCCGTGACGAAGATTTCCATCGTCCCGCGCGGTAACGCCGGTGGTTTGACTTTCTTCGCCCCGAGCGAAGAGCGTCTCGAATCTGGCTTGTACTCTCGCACGTACCTTGAGAACCAAATGGCTGTCGCCATGGGTGGTCGCGTCGCCGAAGAACTCATCTTCGGCGCTGAAGACGTCACCACGGGCGCGTCCGGTGATTTCCAGCAAGTCACCCGCACCGCGCGTATGATGATCGAGCAAATGGGTTTCTCCAAGCGAATTGGTCAAATCGCCATCAAGTCTGGCGGCGGTAACTCTTTCCTTGGCAACGACATGGGTCGCGCCGCTGATTACTCCGCCGCCACCGCCGCCATCGTCGATGAAGAAGTCAAGATCTTGGTCACTGCGGCCTACCGCCGCGCCAAGGACTTGGTTCAATTGAACATGGACGTCTTGCACGCCGTCGCGGACGTGTTGATGGAGAAGGAGAACATCGACGGCGACGAATTCGAGCGCATCATGCTCGGCGCCAAGTCGGAGCTCTACCTCAAGGCGGACGAGCCTTCGGTCGCAGTGCCGTACCAAAACTGATTCGCGCGCCAAAAACAACACATTCGAAACGATAGATGTATCTAATAGCAATTACAACTGACATGTAGTCGAACCATTCACCGTTGAACCGAACCGAACCGAACCGCGCTCGACGTTCGTCGTCGCGCGTCTCGTCTACTTCTTCCCCACGCGTCGCCCCGTCCCTCGGAACTTCCCTTTCCCGCGCGTCCGCCCGCGCCCGCCGAACGCCTCTCGCAGATCATCCCTCACCCTTCGCACGCATCTCGACGCGAACGCGAACGCGTCGACGCCGTATCGCGCTTTAAAGTGCTCGTTCGCCGTCTTCGCGAGCATCGCCATCAGACCAAACTTCACGACGGCGTCGCTCGACACCGCGGTGCGCCTCTTCGGGACGAGCGCCCCCGTCGCGCGGTCGAACGCGTCGCCGACGGCGCCCGCGCGACGGGGCGCGCGTCGAGGCATGACGCGGCGAAGTGCGGCACCGCACATGGCGACTCGCAAGGTGACCATCGCGACGCTCACGCGCGACGCGCGGTGCGAGACGCGCGACGACGGCGCGGTGACGTTCACGCTCGATCGGGCGCGATCGGGCGCGCGCGCGACGGCGCTGCGCGCGGTGTGGACGCAGGGCGAGGCGATGGAGGACGACGGGGCGCGCCTCATCGTGCGCGACGGTGACGCGCGCGTGCGCGTGCGACGACGCGCGACGGCGACGGCGGTGCGCGAGGGGACGTACGTGTGCGTGCGGGGCGAGCCGGCGCGCGCGAGCGACGGAGAGGTGGAACTGGCGAACGCGGTGGTGGCGGCGGCGGAGGACGCGGGACGACGCGAGGCGTGGAGCGACGAGTGCGCGGAGGCGTGGCGCGCGATCGAGCGGCTCGAGGGATGATCGCGTGTGTATCAAAACCATTCCAGCACATGCACCTGTTGGAGACAATGTCTAATAGACCGCCTCGGGAACGCGGACGTCTCGCAGGAAAAAGCCAGACTTTTGATTCGGCGCGTAGCGTAGCGTATCGCGTAAGAATGATGATGTACATGTAACAACAGATGTAAAACTAAGGTGAATGTTTCAAAAGAATCGATCGTTCGTGGCGTTGAACTCGATTCGCAGGCGCGGCCGACCGCGCGGTCCCGTTCGACGACTCGGTTCGCTTTGCGCTTCTCGAGAGACGGGCAAGGACAGCACGGGATATTGCGTGATGAATCGCACGACTTGGTGTAATGGGTGCGTAAGCGAGACGAGCGCGCTGAGCGGGCCGCTGCACAACCCCAGAAGCGCGCGTCCGACGCCCGCGATGGGCTCGGCGATTCGCGGCGCCATTTCGGGCTCCGCCGTCACCGCCGCGGACGCCATGAGATCGATCCCAATCTCGCTCAATCCCGCACCGAGGTACAAAAACACAAACAAACTGTGCGTCCACTCGCACGCGTGGCTAAAAGTCGCGAGCGAGCGGAAGAACCGATTCCCCTTTCTGATCTCTCGGTTGGCCCAAATCCGCGCCTCGTTCGCCGACACCACGGGCACCAACTGCCTCGGCCTCGTCAGCGTCTCCGCGTCGTCCCCCCCGAGCACCGTATTCAACACCGTTCGCAGCGCGAACTTCGCGTACTGCTCCACGCGATCGTGCGCGCACGGCGAGAACCACTGCGCCAGCCTCGCCGCCGCCGGCGCCTTGGCCAACGCGAACGTCTCCCCGCACACCCGACACGCGTTCTCCTCCACGCCGTGCGTGCGCAGCGACACGCGCTGCCACCGCCTGAGACAGTGCACGTGTACGAACGCCGCCGTTCCCGCGCACGCGCACGGGCTCACGAGATCGCCGCGCGGCTCGAAGCAAAATCGACAACTCGGCCGCGCGGCTTCGTCGCCGTCCTCGTCGCCGTCGTCCTCCTCGTCCTCCATCGCCGTCGTCGCCGCCGTCTTCGCGCTCGCGCGCGCGCTCGACGTTCGTCGACGTCCCTCCGCGCTCGCGAACCACCGTCTCGCGCGCGCGTCGTCGTCGCCGTCGTCGTCGTCGTCGCCGTCGCGAATTCTGTCGAGCGCGCGCTCGTCAACCTCGAGCGCGAGCGCGAGCGCGTCCCGCGCGCGCCGCGACGCCGCGGCGCGCTCGCGATCGGCGCGCGCCTTGACCGCGCACGCCGCGCACGCGACGAGCGCGAGCGGGAGCATGGCGCGCGCGAGTCGGTGCCGTCACACGTCGACGTGTGACGGCACGCGCGCGCGCGGCGCTCGCCGCGCGATGCGGCGACGACGGCGCTCGCGCGCGCGCGCGCGCGCGGTGGTCATCGCGTGCGTCGTCGCCGCGCTGTGCGCGGGGTGCGAGGTGCGCGCGCGACGCCGCGGGCGCGCGAAGGCGACGTCGCGAACATCGTTGACGCGACGACGAACGACTGACGACGACGACGCGACGACGGGGGCTCGCGACGCGCGCAGGGCGCGAGCGGGAATAAAAAACGACGGCAGCGCGCGCACCGCGCGAATTCGCTCGATCGAGAGCTGTCGGTGAAGCGGGAGGCGTGCGCGGCGAGCGCGCGCGCGGAGCGGCCCGAGTGCGACGACGGGGACGACGCGTCGGTGATGGAGAATTGCGTGTTGAGGTGCGCGAGCGCGAGTTGTTACGACGAAGTGTACGGACGCGATGCGCTGGAGGAGGGAGAGGTGGACACGGAGCGTGGACGGGCGTTTCGGTCGTGCGCGAGGGAGGAGTTGAGGCGGTTGCGCGGGTATCAGACGTTCGGGACGGAGTGACGCGACGACGGCCGTTTCGCGACGCGCGCGTTCGCGCCGTCGCGCGCGCGAACGCGCGCGTAGTCGTAGACGTAGTGTAGTGAATTAAAATTAGACAGCGGCGCGTGAACAAATCTACTTTTCCTCAACCGCCGACGACGACTCGTCGCCGACGACGTCCGCCTCACCCGCGAACACCCCCTTCTGCGCGTACACCACCGCCATGAGCAGCACATCCGCCGAAAACACCCCCGCAAACGATTTCCACACGAACGGAATCAACACGTTCACCAACGGCATCGCCACAAACAACAAATTCAACGCGTCCTTTTCCTTGGCGTCGCAGTCCCGCGCCCGCAGGCTCGGCACCGTAAACATCCACAAGCTCCACATCCCCATCAACCGCGCGATCGACGGTTCATCCGACGGATATATCACATTAAACGCCAACAATCCACCGACGATGACGGCCAGATACGCCTGCACCTCGAACACCGTGTACAAAACGCTTCCCTTGTACGCCGGGTTCTTCTTCTTCTTCGCCTCCCCCGACGAGCTCGGCGCGAACGTCGTCGCCGTCTTCTTGACGAACTTGCTCAGATTGCGCTCGAGTTCGGCGTCGGTGATGCTCTTCGTTTTATCGTCGTCCGTGTCCGTCGTCGCGCGCGTCGTCGTCGTCGTCGCGCGTTCGACGCGCGCGAGGTGCGTCGTCGTCGTCGTCGTCATCGCGCGTCTGCTTCGCGCGCGCGCGCTCGCGGGCGCACCGCGCGCGACGCCGAGGCGCGCACCGATCGTCATCATCGCGCGCGACGTTCGCGCGCCGTTCGCGCGGCGTCGTGTGCGGCGCGGCGCGCGTCGATCGCGTCGGTGGATAACATTGGCGCCGCGCGCGAGTGTCAAATCTCTCGACGTCGCGACGACGCGCGGCACACGCGCGCGCGGCGACGCCGAGCGCGCGCGCGAACGGCGAGGATGGTGCGCGCGAACGATGCGCGTCGAACGGCGCGCGCGATGCGCGCTCGCGACGCGCGCGCGCGCGCGGCGGGAGATGATTGCGTCGAACGAACGAATGCGCGACGACGCGTTCGACGCGCTGACGACGACGCGATGAGGGACTGACGACGGCGCGAACGCGCGAACGCGCGCAGAGTTCGTTCGTGAAAGCGGGGTCGTACGACCCGACGCTCGTGGACGTGGAGCTGACGGCGGAGGAGGCGAAGACGCGGGCCAACCGCCGGGACGCGTTTCGGGAGCACCTGCGCGCGACGCTCGCGGAGAAGGAGCTCGTGGGGGCGTTCGCGAAGATGTATAGGATGAATGAGAAACCGAAGGATCCGTTACAGTGGTTGCTGGATTACTTTGAACGCGATCAGAGGGAGCATATACGACGCGCGGAGGAGACGGCGGAGACGTATCGCTCAGAGTTGCTGAGAGCGGAACAAGAGCGGGATTCGTTGATCGCGAAGATGGAAGTGATGCGGCAAAAGGTGAGCAATTTGGAGCGCACGGTGCAGGAGCTTCGCGACGGAGGGCGCAAGCACGTCGTGGGAGTGTACGGTGGGGAGGAGATGCCCACGGGGGCCGACGCACCCGCGCCCGCCGAAAAGGAGAACGACAAAAAGGAGAAGAAGGAGAAGAAAGAGAAGAAGGAGAAGAAGGAGAAGAAAGAGAAGAAAGAGAAGAAAGAGAAGGAGAGCGCGGCGAGGCCTCCATCCGATGATGAGTTTTTCGGCAACTCGAAGGAAACCTTCGGGTCGATGAAAATGAAGACGACTCCCGATATGTTCGACGACAGCGACAGCGCAAGCCTACCGAAACAACGATCTCTTCGCGATCAAGTGTAATCGTGTATGTATTCTCAATCTAAACGATCCATGCGTCTGCGTCGCTAACGCTCGGTCGTTTTTTGTGCGGGCGCGCGAGTGCCGCCACGACAGGCGCAGGAAAAAGAAGGTAAGAGTGTGTATGGGCAAGCGGTACGCGAACGGCACCCGTTTGAACGGCACCGATGTGAAAATGTCTGTTCGCGAAATGTCTGTTCGCGGCGGGACGCGGCGAAGGGAAACTAATGTAAAACGACAAGAGGCTAGGTGTACAGTGAATCGGCGAAGACGATGCCGTGGCGCAGACTCTCCGCGCCTTGCTCGAACTTTTTCGCCAAGCCGTCGTCGCCGACGGCGACGCACGAGCGATGTAATTCCATCATGAGTTCGTCCAGGCGACGCATGGCGCGAATGATGGTGCCCTCGAATAGATCTGTCTTTTTGACGATTTCGGAAAACGGTTCGCCTTTGGCCCAGCAGTACACGATTTCGACCATGGTTGGCTTGAATGATTCGACGAAGTCGTCGACTTCGATGTCGATTTTACACTCTTTTTGTACGTTGCCAATTTCTCGAGCGGCGTCCTGAAGGGCTTTGAGCGGCTTCGCGAGCGCCTTTGCGGATTTATCCATGTTCGATGTGTTGCTTTTCTCTACGGGCATGAAGCACGACGCCAAGGCAACGAGCTCGTGAGGGCTTAGACCGGCGAATACGCCATTGAACATGAGCTCGGTGACTAGGAGTTCGTCAGCGGTGTCGATTTCGCACGCGGCGCGACCTTTCGTCAAAACGACGCCATCATTGTCGATGTGCCCGAGTTTCTTCAAAACTCGACTTCGCGCGCTCAAATCGTCGCGGAACTTTGTCAACTCGCTCGATTGAATCTGTGTCTCCAGTCTCGACGCTTCAGCGAGGAGCTCTGATTTCTGCTCGATGACGTCGATTTTTGCCGTCATTTCGCTGCGCTCGAGCGCATCCGCTTCGCTGTACAACGCGTGCGAGTGGAACTTGTCGCGTAACGCGCCAAGTGAACGGTATGTGCGCACAAATGCGACGTCATTAATCCCCATATCATCGACAGGATCTATTTGCGGAATCACCTGGCCTTTTTCGGTGAGTTTCTTCGTAACAGTTTCGACGGCAATCCAAACGCTTTCGCGCGCTTCTTTCGTGCGCAAATCACCTGGAAGCGTGAAGCGCATCGCGCTAATAGCATCAACGAGATGTGTGCCCACAGGTACGATTTCCGTTGTGTTCATCTTCAGATTCTTTGCGTCCGCAGGCGCAAGTCTACCCTCTGCCGCGCCTGGACCGCAACGAAGCAAACAGTCGAGCACGTGTACGTCGCCACCCTTCGCATCTTTAACTGTGGAAACTTGGATGACAACACCCCACCCCCAATTCGTGTCGCCATCTCTTATGCGAACTAGTCTACCCGAAGTGAAGAATCGCAAGCAGTTTGCCGGTTGGAGCATCGTGCGCAAGACCACTTTCTCGGCTTCGCGATAATCGCGTCTGAGTTTGATATACTCTTGAATCTCTTCGCTACCCACCGACTTTATCTTCGCCGCCTCCTGTTGTACTTCAGTGAGCCGAGCCTTTAATTCTGGTAACTGTTTGGCGTGCTGAAACTGATGAAACGAGCGAGCGATGACGTACTCTGCGTCAATCGTCCCCGTCGCGCGTTTTAAGAGGTTCAAAATACTGTAATAACTCAGCTTAAACTCTGAGTTCAACGGCTGCGGCTTCCCAAGAATCATCTCCTTCATCGCGTGTTCTTCCATGCGCTCATCGCACATGACGATGCAGATACCACGGTCGTCTTTACCACGTCGACCAGCTCGGCCGGACATTTGCGTATACTCTCCGGGCGCGAGAACGCGCATATCGGTGCCATCAAACTTTTTAACAGCGGTGAAAATGACGGTTCTCGCCGGCATATTCAGTCCCATGGCGAACGTCTCAGTTGCAAATAAGCACTTAATCAGCGACTCGCCGAACAGAATTTCTATGAGCTCCTTCAAAACCGGAAGTAAACCACTGTGATGAATGCCGATGCCCGCCTCGAGCAATGGCAAAATCGCTTGCACCGCCGTCAACTGACGGTCTTCTTCGGACAAATTCAGCAGTGCGGCGTTGTACACCTCACGAACCTGCTCAGCCTCCTCGGGAGTGTTGAAATTCAATTTTGACACGAATTTGGCGTACTCTTCGCACTCGCGTCGGCTAAAACTAAACACGATGACGGGGAAGAAGGTTTTCTCCTTCACCATACGCACGATGCGCAAAATATCGGCGTCCGCCATCGACCCGCCGCCGCGACCGCCACCGCCACCGCCACGACCGCCGCCGCCGCCGCGTGCGCGTCCACCGCCACGACCGCGACCGCGACCGCCGCCTCCTGAACCACCGCTCTTCTCAGCCCCATCCGCGATCGCCTGCTGCAACCTCGCAAAATTGTCCGATCGAAACTGACTCTGCTCGTTGACGACTAAATGTAAACCGCTCCCGCCCTTGGGAAACGCGTAATGCTGCAGCGGCGTCGGTCGATGATCCGTGTACACCACGTGACACGGATGATTATGTAAGCTCGTCACCCACTGCGCGAACTCGAGCGCATTCGGCAGCGTGGCGCTCAAAAACACCAACCGCGCGTCCTTCGGCGCAAAGATGATCGACTCTTCCCACACCACCCCGCGTTCTCTGTCCCGCATGTAATGCACCTCGTCGAACACGATCCACTTCACCTCGCGAATTACGTCCCCGCCTCGATATAACATCGACCGCAGCACCTCCGTCGTCATCACGATGCACGTACTATTCGGATTAATCGACGCGTCCCCCGTCATCAACCCGACGTCGCCGAATTCCTCGCTCAACTCCCGATACTTTTGATTACTCAGCGCCTTCAACGGCGACGTATATATCACCCGCTGTTTATCCCGAAACGCCATCGCGATCGCGTATTCCGCCACCACCGTCTTCCCCGCCGACGTGTGCGCGGCGACGAGCACGCTTTCGTTTCGTTCCAGCACCGCCGTCGCCGCGCGCTGAAACGCGTCCAGCTCGAACGGGTACTCCTTCGCCCTCGCGCCGTCGTACCGCGGGTCCCGCAGCGCTTTCACGTCGCCGACCCAGTCTCGCGGCACCGCGACTTCGTGCACGCAGCTCGTCCTCGCGCGCGCGCGCGCGTCGCCGTCGTCGTCGCCGCCGCCGTCCGCGATTCCATCCGCCGCCGCCTCCGTCGCCTTGCGTCGCTTCGCCGCGTCGCGCGCGCGCGCCGAGTGTTCGGACGCGCGCGCGTTCGCGCACTCGAGCTCGGCCGTCGCGGACATCGCGCGCGGCGCGCGCGCGCGTGCCGCGCGCGCGCGTCGACGAATGTCGCCGACACTCGCCGACGCGACGTTCGGCGTCGCGCGCGCGCGCGCGCGCCGCGGCGACGCCGACGCGCTCGCGGCGACGCGCGACCGTCGCGCGCGATGTCGGACGACGACGCGTCGTCGGACGGCGAGGTGTACGCGAACGGCGTCGCGTTCGCGCGCGCGGCGTCCTGGCTCGGCGCGGCGTCGACGCTCACGCACGACGCGTTCGCGGCGGTGGAGACGCGCGAGAGCGCGCGCGAGGGCGCGGCGCGCGCGCCGCGGTTAGGGCTGGGGGCGACGCGGTCGAGGGCGAAGGCGACGTGGGAGGAGACGGCGAATCAGGGGGCGACGGCGACGGCGCTGCGCAAGGCGTTGGCGCGAGGACGGCGAGAGGGCGACGGCGATGGGAAGCGCGAAAGGGATCGGGCCGCGCGCGAAGAGAGCGAAAGCGAGAGTGAGGACGATCGGTCGAGGGCGGTGGCGCGGGAGAAGAAGCGGAAGGGTAAGATTGGCGTGTACGGCGGAGGGAAACGCGCGAAGTGACGGCGAGAACGAAGAACGCCGTGTAATGCTACTGTTGTGTAATGTGATTTGAATGGTCCTACTTCACACGTCGATTGGTTTGTGCACGACGTACTCGACGTCACCGGCGTCGTTGGCGACGGACTCGACTCCGACGCGCTCGAGCAACCGCTCGCTCGCCGGAACGCGAAGGGCGAGTAGACTCCACGCGAGCACCTCGCAGTCTGCCTCGGAGTACTCGTCCAAATATCGTTCGATGACGTCATCTAATATGTTCTTCACGCGCGCGTCGTCTTCGTCGAAGACGAAGTGCAGACGCGCCAGAGATTGAAGGATGGTTTTCGTCTCGAGCGCGGAAGCGATCGGCGCGACGTCGAGGTACGCGTACGCGGCCATGCGCGAGGTGTCTTCACCGATATCGTACTCCGCCGCCGCGAACGACCAAAGCATTAACGTGAGGTTTTGAGGCTTCTCCGCGTAACCCGAAACGTCGGCGCGAAACCTGTCTCGCGCGAGTTCCAAGAGCTTTGGATTCGTCACGCGAAGCGACGTGAGCGCGTGCATCGTCGGCGCCAACTCGAAAGGCGCGAACGCGTGCACAGACCGCTGAACCGCACCGCCCAGCGCGTCAAGAAACGTTGAATGAATGTATACGTTATCCTCGCTCGGTCGCATGGTGTTCAACGACCACGCAATCATTAGAAGAGCGCGTTGGTTGAGGGTGTCGATTTCTTTCGCCAGCGTCTTGCACGCCACGTCGTGGTAATCGCCATCGGCAAAACCGACGTGTTCGGCACCGAGCCTGGCGACGGCGTACATATTCATCGCGATATCGCGCGAAGCCACTTTTTCGCCACGATCGAGTTTTGCGCGAGTGACAAAGTGCAACTCGTCCGTGTGCTTCGTCGACACCAAACCGCTCTTCAACGCGTCCATCTTCGCGTAGCTCCACAACAGCGCTGAAACAGCCGCAAAGGGCGTCGATTCGTCGACTTGCATGATGTGTGAGAATGATGCGATGACTCGCTCCGTTAAAATATCCGTCGCCTTCGCCGAGACAACGTCGTGCAAGATGAACGACACTTGCATCGGCGAAAATGCCACCGCGTTATGCGACGCCACGTTCACGAGCGAGGCGATGAAATCCATCGGCACGGGCTCGCGCGTGATTTTATGAATCGCGATCACGTGCTTCAGCGCCCGACACAGCGTCGCCGCCCCTCGCTTGTCCTTGGCCGAATCCCACTCGACGAAGACGCTCGCCGCCGCGGCGCTCGCGACGCGCGCAAACTCTCGAAGCGCCCGCATATCCTCCGAGTCCTCGCGCACGTCCCGCCGCCGCCAATAGTTCTCCACGCCCCAAATCGCGCTCGTCACGTCCCTCGCCGCCGTCGAAGCTTCCCGCTCGCGTTCGATCCGCGCCGCCGCCGCGCGCAGCAACGTAGTCGCCGGCGCGTCGAATCGCGCGCGAGCGGAATCGTGAAACGCCCGCGCCAACGCCCTCAAACTCATCGTCCCAGACGCGCTTTCGAACGCGTCGCGCAGCTTCGCCGCCAGCGCCTTCCCTCCTTCGCCTTCGAACGCGTCGCGAGCGTCCGCCGCGTCGACGCCTCGCAGCGCCGCGAGCGCCGCCGCCGCGCTCACCGCGCTCGTCTCCAACGCCGCGCGGTGCAGCGCGTCCACCGTGCGCGCGGTCGCGAACGCCTCGAGGCCTCCGTCGCGATCGATCGCGCGCGCGCGTCGTCGGCGCTCGCGCTTTCGCGCGAGGAGTTCGTCCAAGTTTAACGACTTTTCGTCGCCGTCTTCGAGCGACGCGCGCGCGACGTCCGCGCTCGAACCGACGGACGCGCGCGCGACGCCGACGCGCGGCGACGCCGCGACGCCGCGCGAGGCGGCGGCGCGACGGGCGATTCGAGCGAACATGACGAGGTGTGCGGCGGCGAGGCGACGAACGCGGCTTCGCGAGCGAAAACGTAATCACTTCTATCCCTTACAAAGCGTGGTCGATCAATCCGAAATCTATCGCTTCGTCCACGCCCATATACGTGTCGCGCGCCATCATCGCCTCCAACTCGTCCGCGTCGCGCCCGGTGTACTTGGCGATGAAACCGACTTGCGCCTTCGCGTTTCTGTTCAACTCCGTGGCTTGAATCTTCACCTCGATGGACGTCCCCGCCAACCCCCCGAGCGGTTGACTGAGCACGATTCTCGCGCTCGACATCCCATATCTCTTCCCCTTATCCCCCGCCGCGACGAGCATCACCGGCGGTCCCGCCACGCACCCGAGCGCGACGGTGCTCACCGGGCACGACACGTACTCCATCGTGTCCAAGATGGCCGTCACGCAATACTGCGTCCCCGCCACGCAGTTCACCCACACGCGAATCTCCCCCTCGGGATCCTCCGATTCGAGCTGCAACAATCGCGCGCACGTCTCCGCGGCGACTTGCTCGTCGATCCGCGTCCCCAGGAACACGATGCGGTCTCGCGCGAGCGCGCCGAAGACGTCCTCGCCGCCGCCGCGCCCGTCCGGCACCATCACCGGCACCGTCTCCGGCCCGCTCGTGATCGCGCCCGGTGGCGCGTGCGGTCGACGCGCGCGCGTCGTTCGCGTCGTTCGTATCCCTCGCGTCCCTCGCGTCGTCGTCGTCGTCGTCGTCGTCGTCGTCGTCGTCGTCGTCGCGCGCATGATGGATGCGAAACCCTACGCCCGTTCGCCGCGTCTTCGCGCGTCTTCGCGCGTCTTCGTCACCGCGTTCGCGCGTCTTCGTCACCGCGGTCGCGCGTTCGCGTCGCGCGTCTTCGTCTCGCGCGCGCTCGACCGTCGCGCGCGCGCGCGTCGCGGTGTGCGCGCCGGACGCGCGCGCGCGGGGGTCGCGGCGAGACCGACGACACGAAGCGACAACACGGACCATCCGAGCGCCCGATGGTGTTGGCGCGCGCGCGACCGCGACGGCGCGCCGGACGCGCGCGCGCGACGGCGACGCGACCGCGGCATGGACGCGCCGCACGCGCCGCGCGAACGGCGACCGCGACGCGACCTCGCGTGGTCGGCGGCGTTCCTGACGACGATCGGACTCGCGCTCGCGCTCGGCATCGCGGCGACGACGACGACGACGACGACGCGCGACGCGAGGGACGCGCGCGCGCGGTGGACGGACGTGCGCGACGGAGGCGCGTGCTTGGTCGGGGACGAAAGCGCGTGGCGCGAGACGCTGGCGACGAACGCGGCGAGGATCGAGACGACGACGGGACGCGCGGCGAGCGCGCTGGGCCTGGGCGCGGCGAAAGGGCTGGGACGACGGTCGTCGGTGTTCTTGGGACGGCTGGGCGCGAACGAGAGCGCGGTGGAGGGAGATGACGACGGCGAGACGCTCGCGGACGGCGCGGCGGTGATGCGAAGGTTCGCGCCGTGGGCGGCGAGCGCGTTCGCGGCGTCGTTCGCGCTCGGCGCGGGGCTGATGTACGCGCTGAAGAATCACGCGCGCAGGGTGGTTTGGGGGGTGATGATCGCCGAGGTGGGGTTGATGGCGGCGTACACGCTGTACGCGATGATGACGCTCGATGGGAATTGGGTGCTGTTGTTGGTTTTCACGCTGCTCTCGGCGCTCGTGGCGTACACGTGGAGGGACGAGTTGAACTTGGTGGCGTCGATGATTTCTGTGTCGACGATTAGCTTGTCGGATAACCCGCACCTGGTGACGGTGACGATCGGTTTGCAGTGTCTCGTGATGGCGTTCGTGGCGCCGATGGCGTGGTTCGCCGTCCAGGCGTCGCAGCACGGCTCGGCGATTATCAACCAATACGCCACCGAATTCAGTAACGACGCGTGCACTGGGTATTACGGTCAATCCGTCGATTGTTGCAAGTGGAACATCGACAGTTGGGTGGGGCCTTATTACGCGCTCGTCGTCATAGCGTGCGTGTGGTTCACGTCGTGCGCGCTCGAAGCGCGCATGTACGTCATCGGAGGCGTCGTCTCGCAGTGGTACTTTGCCCCGGCCGGGACAAAGAGTTTCAAGGGCACGACGAGAACGTCCGTGAGTAACGCGTACGGACCGTCGTTTGGGACGATTGCGTACGGCGGCTTCGTGATCACCGTCGTCGAAATAATTCGAAGCATGGCGAACAAGTCTCGCCGGGAACGCAACAATTACGGCAACCCGCTTTGTTGCCTCTTTTACGCGATGCTGGACTGCATCTTTGCCGTTATCGAGTACCTCAGTCGATTTGCCATGATTCAGGCTTCGATCACCGGCGAAGCGTTTTGCGATGCCGCGAGGAGCATCAACGATCTCCTCAAAAGAAACTTTCTCTTGGCGTACGGCGCGTACGCCTTTCCGAAACATATTTTGGGCTTCCTCGTCTTCGTCTTGGCCGCCCTTCTCGGCTACTGCGTCAACATTTTGAGCAAGCACGTCTTCGCCGCGAACTCCCTCGGCGCGATCGTCAACGGAATCGGCTCCTTCTTCATCGCTTACATCGTCCTCAGCTTCTTCGTCATGATTTTGCTCAACTGCGTCGACGCCGTCTTCGTCTGTTACGCCTTGGACAAGGATCGCGCCGCGGTGCACCATCCAGACTTGCACAAAGTCTTCGACGAGGTCACGCGCAAGCAGCGCGCGATCGAAGAGTCCGATGCGGAGGGTATGGAAGAGCCATTGATCTCGGGCAAGCCCAAGTACGCGTCCATGTAGAGCGCCCGCCGCGTGTAAAACAACTCAGTAACAGTGTGGAATCAGTTCCACGCCTCTCTCCCCGCCGCACTTCCCGTCGCGCGTCCCGGCATGTGGCGCCGGCGCGCGGGCACCGCCCTGAAGGCCACGCTCGCGGCGTACACCGCCGCCGAGCTCACCGCCTTCGTCGGGCACCAGCGACGCATCGCGAGCGTCGAAAACGCCCCCACGCGCAAGCTCGACCCAAACTTTGACGTCAAGGCGCACGCCGCGTGGTTCGCCCGCGAGCTGCGACGGGAGCCGAACCCGCGGCGATTGTTCGAAGAAGTCTTCAACGATCGCGCGATCGAGACGATACCGCGGAACCGCGCGCACGCGATGCTGTGCTTTTACCTGAGCGCGAAGGAGGCGAACGAGTTCGCGAGCGGGACGTACCCGAGCGTCATCACGCGACGCGCGGATTCGTTGCTGCGAGAGCTCGAACGCGCGCATGGATTGAAATTTGCGCGCGATTGCCCGGTGTGGCCGGCGAAACTCGGGGATGAGCGATTGGCGGATGTGGTGGAGGACGAGCGGAAGGCGGCGGAGAGCACGGTGGCGGCGGGCGCCAAGGCGGTGGGGGATTGGAATCACGGCGTGTGGCGGTGGGTGATGCGATCTTTCGGGTACAGAGAATCGAGAATATCGAGTCCGGTTGAGGGCACGCCGGATTTCATACGGACAAATACGCATAACATTACGGCGTGGTACAAGCCTTTGGCGTTGCGGTTTATGATTTGGCGGTACAGAGAGCGAAGCGAGAGGACGCTCAGGGCGAATGGGTTTAAGATGTACAGGGACGTAGACACCGACGTGAAACTGTGGGTGCGCATTCCTGAGGAGTGCTCGACGGATACGGTGCTTTACTTTCTACACGGCTTTGGCATGGGCGTGCCGCCTTACACGTCGTTCATAGAAAAGTTACCAAAGGACAGAATAGTGGTTTGTCCCGAGTGGCCGAACATTTCGTACGGACTGGATCGGTCGCACGAGTACCCAACGCCGCGAGAACTATCGAATGTGCTCGCGCGCACCGTTGAGCGCGTGCAAGACGAGAAGTTGCTGCTGTATCCGCAAATCGAAGAAGTCGACGACGCGCGTTGGTATCGCGAACGCTTTGGCGGTTGGTTTCGTAAGAAGCCATCAAAGCGCGAGATCACGAAGTGCGACGTCATCGCACACTCATACGGCACAGTAGTGCTCACTGGTTTCAAGCGGCACTTCCCCGAAATGTTGCGACGTTGTGTGTACATCGATCCGGTGTGCTTTCTGCCGGCATTTGGGAGCTATCTCAAGTACGCGTACGACGACCATTTGCTTGAGTGGCAAAACCTCATGCATTACGTGTCCAATAAACTCGCCAATCCAGACGAACCTATGGATCTTTTTAACATCCTTTTGAGTTCGTGGTTTGTCAAGGGCGATGTTGGCACGCAGCAGTTGATGAAGCGCTTGTTGTTCCCGCACGAGGCTTGGGAACGCGGACCGATGACGAGCGAAGATATGATCGTGCTCTCGGGTTTGGATGAAATAGTCGCGTCGAAAGAAGTGTCCACGCGTTTACGTATCGCTTGGCCTAGCGTGCGTATGATTTACGAGAAACAGTGGCAGCACGGCGGGTTTTTACTAGAGCCTGACCCCCACGACGTAGTTCCTCGCATTATTCGTTTTGTGAGCAAAGTTTAGATATTAGACACCGTTTAGAACAATAGAGATTCTTTGAATAGGAAACAAATGGTCTAGGTTAAAACGCCCATTCTCTTCAAGAATGGGTCCAGTGACGCGCCTCTTCCGAGGAAATTTTGCAACATGCTGTCGCCGTCCACCGTAGCGCACGGGGACAAAATCGTCTCTCTGTATTTGCGGCCGAGCGCCGGATCACACACGTTCGGTTTCTTCGCCTCGAATTCACTGAATAAATCCGCAGCGAACGCTTCACTCCACAAGTATCCGTAGTAACCAGCGGCATATCCCATCATCGGGTGATACCAACTCGCCGCAGGGAACGCCCCCTCGACGCTCGGAATTTTGCTCAACGACTCGGTTATGACGTTGTAGAAGTCAATTGTGTCGTGTTTTTCACCTTCGAACTCGTACGGGCCCGGGCCACCGTGCACCGCTAAGTCAAAGAGCGCCATCGAGATAAAACGCGAGCGAGCGTAGCCTTCGAGCGCTCCGCGGCTCGCGCTCAACGCGTCGATGTCATCTTCGGGTAAACTGTCTCCCGTTTCGTAGTGCTTCGACAAACGCCGAAGGACCTCGGGTTGCCAGACAAAGTTTTCGAGCATCATCGACGGCACTTCCAGGAAATCCTGCTCTACGCCCCCCGGCCATGGCACCGCGCTCCATGCCCACGCGTGCACGCTGTATTTGCTCTTGCTCAATACGCAGTGCATGACGTGACCGAATTCGTGAAAGAACGTCTCAACTTCGCGAAAGCGCAACAGCGCGGGTTTGCCATCCGCCCCCGGCTTGCTCAGATTACCTATGTTCACGCATGCGGCGGTAACAACATCATCGCCGTCTTCGAAAGCGGGGCGCAATGGATACACACACTGATGCGCGTATTTCCCAGGCCGAGGGAACAAATCGAGATAAAAGAATCCCAACACCTGTTGTTCACCCCCCGCCTCGCGAACCGAATAGCACTCCACCTCCTCGTGCCACACCTCGGCGTCGACGCGCGCGAACGTTAGGCCGAGCAAGTTTTGATACGTGCTCAAAATTTCGTGTTTCACGTGCTCGAGAGGAAAATACTCGCGAATCTTCGCCTCGTTGACGCCGAGCGTCGCCTTATACTTGGTCGAGTAGTACGACACGTCCCAGCTCTGCAGCGGGCCGGCGTTCGGGCCTTCTTCCTCGTCCTTCAGCTTTTGTAAGTCCGTAAGATCTTCGTGAAGCTTGCCTTGCGCTTTATCGAGCAAGTCTCTCAAGAAAGCTTCCGCACGCGCCGGTGTGCTCGCCATCTTTGGCTTCAACATGTACTCGGCGTGCGACGCGTACCCGAGCATTTGCGCGCATTCGTTTCGCAACTCGATGACGCGAAGGAATCGATCGGTGTTCACGTCTTGGCACTGCTTTGCCTTGGCTTCCGCCATGCGTTTACGCGTCGAAGCTCGCCTCGCAAACTGCAGCACGGGCATGATGTCCGGTGCGATGAGACCAACGCGACGCGTGCCCTCCATCTCGCCCTGCGCGTAGGCGCTTACGTCGACACCGTCCAATTCGGCCTCGGCAAACTCTACGCATGTCGCGTCCTCATTCAACGCAGCGCAAAAGCTCGAGCATAGCGCCTCGATTTCTCCGAGCTTACTCATGAGCACCTCTTGTTTCTCGGCGCTCAACGCCGCACCGTTCCTCTCAAACTCTCGCATCAAATACTCGCTCGCGCGTCTCGCCTCGCTCGTCGGCGCCGCGTCCGCGCCGACCGCTTTCATCGCCTCGTACACCTCCCTTCGCGCGAATGTCCCGTCAAACATCGCTTTCAACTTATCCTTCGCCTTCGTGCTCGCCTCTCGCACGTCGCGTTCGCGATGCGTCATCGCCGGAAGCGTCGCCGCGGCGCTCGCCTCGCTCGCGCGTCCAAGCGCGCGCAGCGTCGTTGAAAACGTCGATTCCCACGTCGTCCCGCGCGCGGCGTCGCGCAGCGCGCGCTCGTACTCGGAGACGATCGTCGTTACCAACGCATCGACGCCATCGGCGGTGATGTCAGAGGTGAAGCGCGGCGTCGAGGGCGGTGCGGGCGCGACGGTGACTGGCGAAGCCTGGACGCGCATTCGTCTCGCGCGCGGCGGCGGTGCGCGCGCGCCGGGCGCGACGACGCGCGGAGTCGACGCGTGACCAACGACGCGTCTCGCACCGTTCTCGACGAGCGTTTTGGCGAGCGCGCTCGCGCGCATGTCACGGAGTGGCGCGGCGAGTCGGGACGGGACGCGCTACGCGGCGACGCGGCGACGCGCTCGCGGACGGCTTGAGTCGCTAGAGAATCTACTGATATTGACGATGACTAAATGGTTGAGCACTCGACGCGCGCGCGCCGAACGAGGGAAATCTAGAGGTATCGCACCAACGACGTGAAGAAGTGCTTGTCCGTGCACGCGCGATGCCACACGAAGGACGTCTTCGCCTTGAAACCGCCCTCGGTGGGGATATTTTGCACCCAATCCTCCACGTCTGATTCGGATTTCGTGGGCGATCCCGTGCGCGCGGCGGATTCGGCTGACTCTAACATCGCAGCCTTGCGCTTCGCGTGGGCGTCCGTCTCCATGTCGTCGCGGCTGTCTTCGTAGTCGTCGTCCGAATCGCGCATTAATCCTAAAGCCTCTTTCCTCATGTCCGTGCGCTCGCGACGGCGCGTCATGTCGTTGAATAGGTTCACGCAGAAGATAGCCATCTCCAATCCGTGCCCGATGAGCGGAGGCCCCCACGTGGACCAAGACTCGTGCATCACCGCCTTTTGAATCGTCGCCCCGAGCCCGCCCGCGACGGACAGCGCTAATCGCATGTAACTCATCGCCCCCGAACCTTTGGAGTGTACGGACTCCCACAACTGCGGCACGTATCGCGTGGTTTCTAAAACTGCGTTCGTCAACCCTAAGAAAATCGCATAACGTTCAAACTCAAAACACGTCGATCCGAACAACATCCTCGCGACGGGCGCCGCGAGCAACGCGCACGGCACCGCCCACAACGCTAACCCGTACCACGCCGCCTTACGCTTAGACATGACGTACCCAAAGTATTCCGTCTTGCGATCGCTCGTGAAGTGCGCCGCGAGCGGGTAGAGCGGTATCCACAGCAACGTGTAAATCAACGTGTAATACAGCGTCAACAGCGACGCCTGACACCGCTCGTACTCGTACCCCGCCGCTCCCGCGACGCACCGTCGGATCTGCTCGTAATGCAGAATGAACACATTCATCGTCGCGCACACGTTCGACACGTTCATCAGCGCCAACGAGCTCAGCGACAGCCCCTCCGAAGTCCCCAACACCACCACCTTCAGGTACTGCGGCACCGCCCCGAGCACGCACCCGCTGATGAAGACGAACATCACCGCCGTCGCCGCGTCGCTCGAGCGATACGCGTCGACGAAGCACGACGTGTCCGTCACCGGCCGGAAATCGACGCCGTCGGTGATGATTTTCGCGTGTTCGTTCAAGTCATCGAGCGACGACGTCCCGCGCGTCTTCGCCGCGCCGAGTCGCCGCAGCGTCGCCGCGCCGGCGTCCGCGACGCCGCTCGCGGACGTCGACGCGCTCGAGGCCGTGCGTCCGAGCGCGGCGACGCGTCCGAGCGTCGCCTCGACGACCGACGCGAGCACCATGCGCGCCGTTCTGGCGTGCGCGCCGTTCTGGGTGTTGCGGGGCGGTCGCAGACGCCGACGCGCGGCGACGCGCGGCGACGCGCGCGCGCTCGAGCGCGCGAATCGCGCGAATCGCGCGCGGGCGTTCGAGCGCGCATGCGCGGACTCGCGCGCGCGCTCGCGCTCGCGGACGCGCGCGCGTGGACGCGCGGACGCGCGCGCGCGGGACGGATGGCGTCGAGCGCGCGCGACGGCGACGGCGATGGCGACGCGAAGCGGTCGATGCGCCGCGCGGCGCGGGACGCGCTGAGACTGATGACGACGGAGGCGATGCGCGCCGCGGACGCGGCGATCGCGGGACGGTTGAGGGAGATGAAGGCGTCGGCGAACGCGCGGCGCGTCGGCGCGTACTTGGCGAGCGAACGCCTGCGAGAGTGCTCGATGGCGACGTACATCGACGACGCCGCGGTGCGAGGGGCGACGGACGACGTCATGGTTTTCGTGCCGATCGTTGACGACGCCGGGTCGTCGTCGATGCGCATGCTTCACGTGCGAGACGTCGAGGCGGACGCGACTCGCGGCGCGTACGATTTGGCCGAGCCGCGCGAGACGTACGCGGACGGGTCGCGGCGCTTAGACGCGGTGAGGGACATCGCGAAGGTTGGCGCGTTGGACGTCGTCGTCGTTCCTGGCGTGGCGTTCGGCGAGGATGGGCGCAGACTCGGTCGCGGAGGCGGGTATTACGACGCGTTTTTGACGCGGTACGCCGACGAGGCGGCGCGCGTCGGCGCGACGCCGCCACTCGTCGTCGCCCTCGCGTACGGGTGTCAAGTCTACCCCCCAGGTGCCGTTCCCGTGGACGCGCACGATAAGTTAGTCGATATCATCGTCACCGAAACCCGCACGATCGCGTGCACCGACCGAGGCGTCGCCGCGGCGTCGTAACCGCCGCACTGCGGGACGCGCCGTGGCGACGGCTCGCGCGTCATGTCCGACACCGTGAGCGATTTTTGGCGCCAAAAATACGAAACAGACGCGCGAAAAAACTGGGACGTCTTTTACAAGACGCACGCGACGAATTTCTTCAAGGATCGGCACTGGTTGGCGCGCGAATGGCCGGACGTGTTCGCCAAACCTCCCGAGGAAACCGCGCTCGAGGACGTCGACGAGGACATGGGCGCGCGCGTGGACCGCGCGCGAGGTCCCGCGCCGTCGTACGCGCCTCGTGAAGACGCGCCGCGCGCGTTTCTAGAGCTCGGGTGCGGGGTCGGGAACACGGTGTTTCCGCTGCTCGAGCTCGACGCCGAAGCGACGGTGTACTGCTGCGATTTTAGTAAGCGCGCGATAGATATGGTGCTCGAACGCGCGGCGACGCTGCCGCCACGCGATCGCGATCGCGTCAAGGCGTTCGTGTGCGACGCGACGTGTGAGAGCTTGTTGGAGAACGTACCCGCCGGATGCGTCGACGTCGCCACGATGGTGTTCGCGCTGAGCGCGATGTCGCGAGAGAAGATGAAGTACTGCGTACGAAATCTATCGACCGTCATGCGAGACGGTCAACGAGGCGCAATATGCGTTCGTGACTACGCCGCGGGGGATTTAGCGCAGGAAAGGTTCGAAGGGAAGGTGGCGGCGAATCAAAAGTTGTCGGAAAACTTTTATGTGCGACACGACGGCACGCGCGCGTACTACTTCACAATAGAAGATTTGGTGGCTTTATTCGCCGAGGAGGGAATGGAGATGCGCGAGGTGTTCATTCATCAGCGCACGATCACCAATAGAGCGGATTCTTTGGACATGAATAGACGATGGATCCAAGCGAATTTCGCCAGCGCAAAAATCTGTCCAATGACGTTTGCGCCTCCCGAGCGTCTCAAACCGACGACGCCGTGGGGAAAGTGAACATCTGCGCATGGATGTGGTGGTGGTTGTTGAAAGTAGTACGCGTGGAACGCGTGGGGTGTTAGTGCGTTGGAACCTCTTCGGCGCGTCTTCGCGAAACCGTCTGGAAACGACACGAATGGACGAAGAACGATGCGCGCGCGTAAGCAATACGATGGTATTATTAATGTGCAACGATCGAGGCGATACGACGAGATCAATCAGCCTTCAAGAATCCCTTGGCGTCCAAATACTCGATGATTTTGTGCGCCATGTCTCGCGGCGGCGCCAAGACGCCGTCCTCCTTGGCGACTTCCATTTCAATCTCCGCGTTCACCGGTTCTTCGTACGGATCGTCGATGCCGGTGAATCCCTTAATCTTACCCGCCCGAGCAGCCTTGTAAAGCCCCTTCGGGTCGCGTTCCTCGCACACGCTCAACGGAATCTTCATGTACACCTCGACGAAGCGGTCGCCGACGCGTTCCCGCACCGCCAACCGATCCTTCTTATACGGCGAAATGAAGCTCACGAGCGTGATCATCCCGCTATCCGCGTACAGTTTCGAAACCTCACCGATCCTGCGAATGTTCTCCTCTCGATCGGCCGCGGTGAACCCCAAATTCGAGTTCAACCCGTGTCGAATGTTGTCGCCGTCGAGCACCTGCGCGATCTTCCCTCGCTTGAACAGTTCGTGCTCGAGCGTGTACGCCACCGTGGACTTCCCCGATCCCGACAGGCCGGTGAACCAAAGCACGCACCCTCGCTGCCCGAGCGCCCTCTCGCGCGTCTCGCGATCGACCGCGCCCTCGTGCCACTTGATGTTCGTCGACTCGCCCACCTTGTACGCGTCGACCGCGCGCGCGCGCGCGTGCGTCATCGTCGCCGGCGTCGCGAGCGCGCGCGCGTCGACCGCGCGCCGCGCGAGTTCCCTCGCTCCGCGGCGAAGCATGCGTCGCGCGTCGTGCGCGCGCGCGCGTGTGCGCGCGCGCGCGGGTCGACCGCGAAACCCTCGCGCGCGGGTCGATCGACGCGCGATCGATCGCGCGTCGATCGCGATCGACCCTCGCGCGAGTTTCGATCGCCGAAATTCGAACCTCGCCCGCGCGGGTCGAAAAAGCGCGGGAAAGGGGAACCGTCGCTGAGTCAGTGCCTTTTCACGAAGTCGAATGCGATTGCGCGCATCGCGACGCGCGACGCGACACACGGCGACGCGCGCGCTCGTAAACGACGCGCACCGACGCGAAATGACGTACTTTGAAGCGCTCGGCGAAGCGCTGCGCGATTTGCTCGAACCCGCGGCGGTGGGGGCGACGAAGGTGACGACGAAGGGACCGAAGAATTCGGCGCTCGCGGACGCGGACGTGACCGTGGACGTGAACGGCGCGGCGAGAGCGATCGCGGTGGACGCGAAGCAAACGTTTGAACTGCCGATCGATGGGGTGAAGTTGGTGGCGAAGGCGAATCATCACGGGGATCTGAGCGCGGACGTGGTGGCGAGCGGATTGGCGCTGAGCGGACTCGACGTGGCGGTGGAGGGATTGGCGCGGGATACCGCGAACGCGACGATCGGGGCGAAGCTCGCGATCGATTCCGTCGGGATCACGGCTGATTCGGCGTTGGCGGGCGGTGATATCGTCGCGAGCGCGTGCTACGCGTTCGATGATAACACCGCGCTCGGGGCCAAGGCGACGGTGTCGCCCTCGAGCGGGGGTCTGGCGGACTGGACGCTCGCGGCCCAGCGACGAGATGGACCGACGACTTTGAGCGCGGCGTTGAGTGATGGTGGGAATACCGTCGCTTTGGGCGTCACGAGCGAGCTCGACGCGAAGACGACCGCGGGTTTGGAAGCCAAGCTCGCGATGGGCGGAGAACGCAATTCGTTGAGCTACGCGCTCGGCGTGAGCAAGACGCTCCAATCCGGCGACACCATGCGTGTCGTGCACTCGAATCACGGTGACACGGACGTGACATACACCACGACGCTCTGCGAAGGCGCCACCGCCACGGGGTGCTTGCGTATGGCGTCCAAGGGGCATCACTACAAGACTGGCTTCTCCGTCGCGATGGGGCAATAATCCCCCGCCGTTCGTCGTCGCACCAGACTCATCGAACAAATTTTGTTTTACAAAACCAACGTGTACGTTGACCGACATGAATAAATATGTCCTACCGGTCTCTTTTCTACAGATCTACTCGTATACCCACGCCAAAGTAGGTGGCGAATAATACAATCTTGTCAATAACATGCGTATTCGTATTCAAACTTTTTGCGGTCTCTCTTCACTTTTGCAGCGGATTATACGCCATGGCGCTTCGGGATACATTCCGCGTGAGCGTCTGCACGTCTCTCGAGTGCTCCAGCTCGTGCGCCTTTTCCATGATGCTCTCCATCGTGGCGTCGGCGTCGGGGAACGATGTGGAAAATCCGAGCATGGAGACGCGATGTTGCTCGTCGGAATTTCTCGGCGAATCCGAGCCAGCTTGAAGCGAGAGTTGCTTGAGACTCGCGAAAGTATCACTGTCGCCTCGCGCCGATTTATCACGCACCATTGTACTGAATCGATTTATGACTTCGAACACGTTTCGCACGCTTTGCCGTCGCGCGCTCTTTTGATTCGACTCGTCAGGCGCCGAAGTCGACAAGACGTCCTTCTCTGCGGCTTCAACTTCGACCAGCGCTGCGTCGACGACTTTTGCGGCTTCGAGATGCCGCTCCTCGGCGATCGCGTAGTCTTTGTTCAGCTGTGCGATTTCGTCGTCGAGTGAGCTCGCCCAAGTGTGAGCCTCGTCGGACATGTTCTTCGTGGCGTTGTATTGCTCTTCGTACACCTTGACCGCAGCGTGCGCCATCTTGCACGCAATCGTCGCTCGTTGCGCCTCCATATAGCACACGCGCTCGTCGTCCGCGGCGGCATAATACTCCTCTATGCCGTTTTTGATTTCCTCATCGACGTCATCCAGCAAAGTACGCGTCGACGCCTCGAGCGCGCGCATCTCAGCCATGCACTGACTCGTGGCGTCATTTAACGAGGCTTCGGCGCGATCGCGTGCGGTGAGCGCGGCGGCGGCCTCGATGTCGAACACTTTATCGATCTTCTTCGGTGACTTCCGCCCCACCGCGTCGATAGCGTTCATGAGCGCCTCTTCGAGCCTTGACGTCATCTCGTCGTACGCGGTGAACATAGTCTTCGTGACGTTGGACGCCCGCAGGGCAAACTCCTTCTGCCTAAACTCCAACAAATCAACGCTCGAGTCCATGGACGTTCGCACGGCTTGACGAAACGTCGTTAAAATACCCTTTTTGCGGTCGCGCGCGTTCTGCAACGCCGTCCGCGCGGCGTGGATTCGCGCCGAAGCCTCCGCCATGTTCACGTCGGCGGCGAGACGCTTGTCTTCCAACACTCGCGTGTTCTCAAACTCGCGATCGCGCGTCTCTTCGGCGGCTATAAACGTAGCCCGAGCGCGCGTCGCAGACGCCAGTCGTCTACCCTTCTTTTCTTTAATCTTCGTCAAGTGTTCACCGATATCCGAATGCGCCCGCTTCGTCGACTTGAGCTCCCAGAGCGCCACCGTGTGCGCGAGCTTCTTCACCACGAGCGTCGCTTTGTGCGCCGCAGCGCGCGCATCGCCTTCTCTAGCTCGCGCGACGGTCACCATTACATCCCATGGCATCAATGTCGCCGTCTTCACGCGTGGCGGCGTCGATACAACCGCACCGTCGTCCTCGCCGCCGTCTCCGCCGCTCGACCCCGCGCGCGGCTCGTCGTGTTCGCCTTCGCTCTTCGCGCGCGCCTCCGCTTCCGCCTCTCGCGTCGCCGCTTCCGCCTCGATCACGAGCTCACGCAGCCGCTCTTCCTCCACGCGCGCCGCCGCGAGTCTGCTCTCCATCACGCGCGCCGCGGCCAACCGCGTATCGACGCCAATCGACAGAAACCAGTGCGCCTCCTCCTCGTGCTCCACCACCGGCACCGAGCTCGTGAAGCTTCCCCGTCGTTCGTGCGTCGGCATCCCGTAAATCGTCCCTCCGCCGACCTCGCGCCCGGACGAATCGCTCTCGAATCCATTCCCGTGCGTCGTCGTCGCGCCGTCGTCGTCCCGTTCGCCGCCGCCGCCGCCGCCGCCGCTCGCCACCGCGCGTCCGCCGAACAGCCGTCCCCGCCATCCCTCCCCGTGTTCCTCCCCCTCGTCGTCGCTCAGTCCCGCGAACTTCACCAGCGACACCTTTCGCGTCATTCCTCGCTCCCGTCCCTCCAGATCGCGCTCGCTCCCGCACGGCGTCGTCGCCGCGCTCGACGCCGCCGTCCCGGTCGAGTGCGAATCGCGCGCGCTCGCCAATTCGCCCGCGATCGACGACGATTTCAGGATCGATCGCGCCGGCAGCGCGTGCGGGCCCGGCGGCGCGCGCTTCGTCGACGGCGCGCCCGCGCGCGCGCCGTCGCGGTCGATCGCGCGCGCGCACGCCGCGCCCATGATCGCGATCGGCGCGACGCGATGTGCCGCCGCGCGAACGCATCGACCGCACACCGATGCGCGCCGTCGGCGCGACGAGCGAGCGCGGCGTCGAGCGCGCGACGACCGCGACGCGCGCGACGACGCGCGCGACGACGCGCGCGGGCATGCGTCGAGCGCGGGCGCTCGCGCGCGCGCTCGAACGGATTCGGTTGACGACGAGACGACGAGACGTGTGGACGCGCGGCGTCGCGGACGGCGATGGCGCGGGCGCGCGGGACGGCGCGAGCGTCGCGACGAGCGATTCGCTCGACGCGCGCGCGGTCGTGGTGCGTGCGAGCGCGCGAGGGCGTCGAGGGCGAGGGATCTCTGGTGAACGCGCGCGCGGTTTGATTTTTAAAAGATTGGACGGAGGAAAGACGGGCGACGGGCGAGCGATGGCGGACTGACGACGACGACGCGCGCGCGAATGATGACGCAGGATCGATTGCGCGCGGGGCTGGCGTACGAGATGAGCAATGGGTGCGCGAACGCGAAGGGGAAGGCGTTCGACGATTTTCAGAGCTTTCTCACGGCGTCGCTTCGGGAGTTGGAGCGATCGCACGCGTCGCCGATGCTCGCGCACATGGTGCGGGATTCGACGGTGTATGGGAATTTGGACGTCGATCGACGACAGCGGTTGCTGCAGAATATGTCGACGGCGCTGCCTGGGGTGATTCAGCGCGGCGAAACGGCGCCGCCGGCGAGGTCGACGCAGACGCCGCGAGCGTGGTCGCCGCCGAGCGCTGCGCCGGTGGTCGAGCGCGCGGGGGCGACGTCGGTAGTTTCATCGAACATGGGTGGTGTCGCGAGCGGGTCGAAGCGGACTCCGGCGGTGGCGGCTGCGAAGACGAAGGAGGACGCGCCGAAGACGAAGGCGCCGACGGTGTCGCGAGATTCGTCCGAGTTCCCCACCATTATTGTTTTCGATTTAGAGACCACCGGGTTGAGCAAGGAGAAGAGTCGAATCATCGAGCTCGCGGCGCAGTCGCTCTCGGATCCGTCCGCGGCGTTCAGCACGCTCGTGAATCCCGGTCGGTTTACGATTCCAGCCGCCATCACCTCGCTCACGGGCATCACCAACAGCATGGTGAGCGCTTCGAACGTGCCGTCGTTCGCGATGGCGGCCGAGCAGTTGGAAACATTTATTGAAAGCGCCCGCCAGTCGCGCCCGGGGGCGCCGATCTTGCTTGTCGCGCACAACGCGCGTCAGTTTGACGCGGCTTTTATGCAGCACGAATACCGTCGTCTTGGGCGTGAGTTGCCGTCGAGTTGGAGATTCTGTGATACCTTGCCGCTCGCGCGCGCGCTGCTGCGTCCGGAAGGATTGGCAAAGTTCAACATGGATGTCCTACGGGAATACTACGGCGTGTCGATCGATGGTGAAGACACACAAATGCACCGCGCAGGGACGGACGCTCGAGTGTTGGCTGAAATCCTCAACAAACTACTCGAGCATCCCAATGCGAAGGACGACGAGCTTGGGTGCTTGGAGAAGTACTCATTTTCGCTCGGCGATCCGGGCGCGGGGAGTTTGAAGCGAGCGACCGCGGATGCCAAGTCTGAGAGCGAACGCTCGTCCTACGCGGGCGGCGCGCCGGGCTGGGGCGGCGGCGGTACAGTGAACTTGAGCGACGGCGAAGAAGCCGACGTCGGTGGTGGATGGGCCGCGGTCGATGAATTCGCAAACGAAGAAAATATGGAATTTGAGAGTGACTCGAGCTCGATGTCGTCAAACGATGTGCCTCTTCGAGGTATGCAGAAGCCGTTTTGGGCCGCCGAGGATCCCATCAACGGTATTCTCCCCGAAACTGTCGACTTTCAGAAACTCGCCGAAATCGCCGCTAAGACGGACACCTCCGAGCTTCGTCTCGACCTAGAGCGATGGAAAGAAACATCGATCGAAGCGCTCAAGGATAAAGTCCCGAAGTCGACTATGAAGGCGCTGAAAGCCGAAGGCATCAACACCATCGAAGCCGTATTGCGCAACTGCCCGCGCAAGTATCAAGAGTACAGCGTTTGGAACAAGTCTCTCGCACAAGGCACACAAGTGACCCTCACTGGGACAGTTCGTTCGATGCAAGTGCGCGATTACATGCGTGGGCGTGCGATCCCGAACACGGTGTTGGTCGAAGTCGACGTACGCGAGGACGAACTCACGCCGACAGAGGACGATCCGTGGGGCGCAAATAAGCCTCGGTGCAAAGTTAAAGTGTGGGACTACATTTCGAAGGATGCTCGCGAAGAAATGCCGATCGGTGCTCGGGTGAGTGTCCGCGGCACTTTGGGTACGGGCGATAGGAACTGCCAGTTCAGCGTGGACGGCGGTCGTGTCGTTCCGATTGCCGCAGATGCGCCGGTATTTGCGTCCGACTCGTCGGAAATTGTCGCCACGTACGCCAAGCGTGGAGCGATGAGCAATGTTGAGTGGCATCGCGCGGTGAACGCATCGATGGACATTTTCCTAGCGAAGCTTCCCGCCGATCCCATGGAGGTATCGATGGGCCGCGATAATCCATTGCTCGCCGAACTCGGATTGCTTTCGCATTCGGAGGCGGTGAAGAATATTCACAGGCCACGAAACGTCGAGGCTGTGGCGCAAGCGCGAGAGCGATTGGCGTTTGAAGAATTGGTTTTATTACAAGTGGCGCTTCTACAAGAACGCAGTCGTTTACAGGCGCTTCCCGTGTCCGAGTCGACCGAAGGCGTGTGCATTGTCGGCACTGCTCTCACGGACGAGTTGCGCAGCGAGTTACCGTTTGCGCTTACGCGATCTCAAGAGTCTTCACTCGAAGAAATTTTGAGCGATATGGCCGGGCCGGCACCGATGTTGCGCCTACTCCAAGGTGATGTGGGGTGCGGTAAGACTGTCGTTGCCGCCATGGCGCTCCTCGCGGCGGTCGGTGCAGGACATCAAGGCGCGTTCATGGCGCCGACTGAAGTACTCGCCACGCAGCACCACCGCGTGCTCACGGATTTGCTTTCACAAATGCGAGATCCACCGAAAGTGGCGTTACTCACTGGTTCAACGAAAACTGCTGAACGTGCGCAAATTCTCGAGGATTTGAATGACGGAAAGATTGGAATTATTGTTGGCACGCACGCTTTGATTCACGAAAAAGTTGTATTCAGCTCACTCGGCATCGCCGTCGTCGATGAACAGCATCGTTTTGGCGTGGAGCAACGCGCTGGATTATTGGCAAAAGGTAAGCTCCCACCGCACATGCTTACCATGAGCGCAACGCCGATTCCGCGCACACTCGCGATGACAAAGTTTGGCGAGATGGCTTTGAGCGTCATCGACGAGAAACCCGCTGGCCGTTTGCCAATCATCACAACGGTGTGCGGTGTCGACGAGCACTCGCAAGCCTACGATTCGATGTGCGAAGAAGTGAGCCGCGGCGGGCAGGCTTACGTCATCTTGCGTCTCGTGAACGAATCCGGATCGTCTCGCATGTCTGAAGTGAAGGGCGCGGAGGAGGAATACGCTCGTCTCGTGAGCAAGTATCCAAATGTACGATTCGGACTCTTGCACGGGCAGTTGGGCGCGGACGAAAAAGCCGCGGCGCTAGAAAAGTTTAGTTCTGGAGAAACTCAAGCCCTGGTCGCTACGTCAGTCGTTGAAGTTGGTGTGGACGTGCCGAATGCGAGCGTCATCATCATCGAAGACGCAGACGGTTTCGGTCTCGCCGCGCTTCACCAGCTTCGAGGTCGTGTCGGACGCGGCGCACGTCAGTCGAAGTGCTTCTTGTTACACTCTCCTGGCGCAGGGGAGAACGCGGAGTTGAAGGGAGATCGCGCGCGCGACCGTCTTCGCGTGCTCGAGCAATCAAACAACGGCTTCCGAATTGCCGAGAGCGATTTACAGCTCCGCGGCGCTGGCGAGCTCTTCGGCACGAAACAAAGCGGCCAGCAGGTGAACCTGTTCCACGCATCGATGTCAACAGATCTCTATTTACTCGAAGCCGCTCGCAAGGCGGCGGCAGAGATGATTTCACGCGCCTCCTTGCAACAGGAACCACTCCCGGCGCCGGTGACGGTCGCTTTAGAAACGCGGCCCGCGTTGATCCTCGACAACGCCATCATCTCTGGCGGTGCTCAAGCAGCGGCGACGAATTGATGAAACCCTAGTATTAACAATCGAACACATAGGCTCGCGCATGTTGACCATTTAGCGCTCACGTACACGCTAAACAAATCATTCGACGATGCGCGCATTTAACCCTGCTTTCGGGTATCCGAACAACCACTCGACGCATCGACCGCATACTCGCACTCAACCATGTCCACCATGTCCGCTTCCCTCCGCACCACGTCAACCGTCAACTTGCGCGCCTGCACGTACGTTTTCGGTCGCGTTAGCGCGTCGCGTCGCGCGTCACGACGTCGCGCACGTCGAGTAATCCGCCTTATCCGCCGAGGGCCGACAAACAGGGCGCTTACGACAGTGTCGCGGTGTCTTCTCGGTGCAGTGACGGCGCGATCACGAAGCGATAAAGTATACTGACGATGAACCGCGTTTTCGTGTGATGCGCAGGACCCGACGCGCTAGCGTTCGAGCGTCCCGCTCGGTCACCGTGCGCGCCGCCGCCGACTACTCGCCGAAGAAGGCCTTCTTCTTCCCGGGACAAGGCGCGCAAACGGTCGGCATGGCGAAGGAGCTGTGCGAAGAGTGCCCCGCGGCGAAGGCGATGTTTGACACCGCGTCCGGCGTGCTCGGGTACGACTTGCTCGATGTGTGCGTCAACGGCCCGGCGGAGCGCTTGAACTCGACGGCGGTTTCCCAGCCGGCGATTTACGTGTCTTCTTTGGCGGCGCTCGAAAAGATGAAGATGTCGGACGAAGGTAAGGCGATGATCGACTCCATCGACGTCGCCGCGGGCTTGTCTCTCGGCGAGTACACGGCTTTGACCTTTGCCGAGGCGTTGTCTTTCGAAGACGGCTTGAAGCTCGTGAAGATTCGCGGTGAGTCCATGCAAGAGGCTGCCGATGCCACGCCCTCCGGTATGGCGTCCGTCATCGGCCTCTCCGCGGATAAGGCCGAAGAACTCGCCGCACGCGCCGCCGCCGAGTCCGGGGCGCCGTGCTCGGTTGCCAACTACTTGTGCAACGGTAACTACGCCGTGTCCGGCGCCATCCCGGCTATCGACAAGGTTGAAGAAATCGCCAAGCCGGAATTCAAGGCGCGCATGGTCGTGCGTCTCGCCGTCGCCGGTGCGTTCCACACCGACTTCATGGCCCCGGCCGCGGACAAGCTCAAGGCTGCGCTCGAAGCGACACCGATTAAGGAGCCGCGCATCCCGGTCATTTCCAACGTCGACGTCAACCCGCACACGGACGCCGCGAGCATTCGCGCCACGTTGGCGAAGCAGCTCACCAACCCGGTGCAATGGGAAACCACGATGACCACGCTCCTCGGTAAGGGCTTGGAGTCTGCGACGGAAGTTGGTCCGGGCAAGGTGATCAGCGGTATCATGAAGCGCGTGGATAAGGCGTTTGCGTGCGACAACTTCACCGTTTAAACTCGAACGCGTGTAATAAATTATTAGCTACAACATCCAATGGGTGCGTCATTAAATAATAGGGAAACGGATGCTACGGTTACTTGACTTGTCTGATTTTGCACTCGCGCACGAGCGGAAATTTTGTTTTGATGGCTTGCGCGATGGAGAAGGCGAGCGCTTTCGGTCCTCTAAACTTCAACACGCACACGCCCCTTTCGAGCGACTCCACGCTCGCCTCGCCCCCGTAGCTCGCGATAGACTTTCGAAGCTTTTCCAAATGCCCCTCGATCGTCTCGATCGTCATCTCTTCCAATTCACCGCTCACGTCGACGACTTCTTCCACGGCGTCGCCGAATTTTTGCTTTAAAAGTTTTTCGATCCCCCCCTTCATCGTCGCCGACGACGACGCGCACGTCCCGCACGCCCCATTCAACCGCACGACGATGATCTTACCTTCAATCTTCACGAGCTCGACGTTACCACCGTCGGCGACCAAATACGGTCGCACCTCGTCGAGCGCTTCGTCCACGTTTTCCATCGTCGGCGGCAACTTCGGCGACTCGTCCACCGCGTCCGCGTTCTCCTCTTTCGCCGCCTCCGCGAACGGACTCACCACGCTCGCGCTCGCATCCGCGCCCTCGATTCCCGTCGCGCTCACCTCCGCCTCCGCCGTCCCGCTCGCCGCCCCGTCCTCCGCGTCCCGCGCCCCGTTCGCCCCCCCCGTCTCCCCCTCTCCCAGCGCCTCCCGCCACCGTCGCGCCTCCGCGCGCAGCGTCGCTCGCGTCGCCATCGCCGCGTTCCGAAACGCCATCACGCGCGCCGTGCGCGCGCCCTCGCCGTCCCGCGCTCGCGCCGCCCGCAGCGCCGTCGCCACGTTCGTCGCGTAGTCCACCCCCGTGCACGTCCCTCGCGCGTCGAACGTCGCGAACACCCCCGCCGGCGCGTCGCGCGCGTACAGTTCCAGCCACGCGTCGACGCTCGCGCGCGCCGTGCCGTCCTCGGCGAGCGCTCGCGGCGCGCGCGTCCGCGCCGTCGCGCGCCGACGGTCCGCGCGCGCGCGCACGCGCCGCGCCGCGACGCGCGCGTCGAGCGCGCGCGTCGGCGCGCGCGCGGGACCGCGCGACGCGACGCGCGCGTCGGCGCCTCGCGTCGCGCGCATCGTCGGCGCGTCGCGCGGCGTCGCGCGGCGTCGGCGTGTGCGGCGCCATCGCGCGACGCGAGTCTTCGACGCGCGAGCGCGCGCGAGCGAGCGCGAGCGCGCGAGCGACGCGCGAGCGACGCGCGAGCGAACGCGCGAGCGAGCGCGCGAGCGTACGCGCGAGACGCCGCGACGCGCGCGCGCGAGAGGGCGACGACGCGAGAGGCGCGAAAACAAGATCGATCGCGAACGTTCGATCGACGACGCGCGCGCGGCGAGGGCTCGACGCTGAATACGAGGCGAAACGCCGAAAGCGTCGTGAAACGCGCGCGCGCGACGCGAGATGTCGGCGATGGATCTGCAGGGCGTCGGGCGAGAGACGCGGAAGGCGGCGGCGGAGGACGATCGCGCGGAGGACGCGCCGGCGACGAACGCGGAGGACGAGAGCGAGCTCGATATTTGGCGCGCGGCGGCGTATGGGAACGTCGACGCGATGAAACGGATGATCGATGCGGACGAAGGGTGCGTGAACGCGCCGGATGGGTCGGGATTCCGCGCGCTGCAGTGGGCGGCGCTGAATAATAGAGTCGCGGCGGCGACGTTGTTGCTCGAACGCGGGAGTTCGATAAACGCGGGGGATAACGATGGACAGACGGCGCTGCATTGGGCGTGCGTGCGAGGGTCGCTGCCGTGCGCGGAGTTGCTGCTGCGGAAAGGAGCGGAGTTGAACGCGGCGGATTCGCGGGGATACGTGCCGCTGCACGTCGCGGCGCAGTACGGTCACACCGGGATGATTTATCACTTTAAAATGCGATGGAACATCGATGTTGACGTCACCGATCACGACGGTCGAACGGCGCTGCACTGGGCGGCGTACAAAGGGTTTCCCGATCCCGTCAAGTTGTTGGTGTGCATGGACGCGGACGTGTACCGGGCGGATAAGGAAGGCTGCACCGCGCTGCACTGGGCCGCCATCAAGGGCAAGAGCGAAGCCGCGCATTTAATAGTCCGCGCCGGCGGTTTGAACGCCATGACGGCGGTCGACGTCGACGGAAACACGGCGGAGGCGCTCGCGCTCGAGAAAGGCCATCACCTCCTGGCGAATTTCCTCGCCAAGGAGCAGCGCGCGCTTTTGAGGCGCGATAATTTTTGGACGCAAAAAGGCTTGGCTGTCGCGTGCCTCGGCCTCATCGTCGGATTGATGCTGATGTTCTCGCATTACGTCATCTTCGCCGAAGGCGTCGCCACGATGGACGTGACGTTGTCGTTTTGGTCGCTCGTCAGCCTCGCCTCGGCGAGCTGCGGATTGTACTACATGAAGCGCGTCTCGCAAGCCGACCCGGGGGTCGTCACCGCCTCTATTTTATCCTCCATTCGCCGAGGCGCGCGACCGAGCTCGGCGGCGCATGACGTGGACGAGCGATTAAATCACGCCGAGCTTTGGGCCGGAAACTGGAACCAGCTCTGCGTGACGTGCAAATTCGTCAAGCCGTTCGGCACGAAGCACTGCGCGGTGCGCGACAAGTGCGTGGCGCGTTTCGATCACTACTGTCCGTGGATGGGGAACACGATCGGGAAGAGAAATCACAGAGACTTCGTCATCTTTCTCATTCTCGAGTCTCTCGCCATGGCGATCGCCTTTTGCGTCGCCATCGCGCGTTTCAACGAAGAGTCTCCGACGGAGCGCTTTCGCTCCACCGGGGGCATCGCCTGCTTCGCCGTCTTCGACGCCCTCACTCTCCTCCCCGTCGCCTTGCTCACCGTCGCCCAGCTCAGTCAAGCCGCCCGGAACATCACCACCAACGAGCTCTCCAACGTCCATCGCTACGCCTACCTCAAATCCGCCGAGGGCAGGTTCGCCAATCCGTTCGACCGCGGCTCGTTCGCGCGCAACCTTCGCGCGTTTTTCCTCGTCGGCAAGAAGGAGCCTCTGATCGACGACGTCGCCGCGCGCGGCGTCGCCGTCGGGTTCGACGAGCGCCACCCCTTAGATCGCATCGCTTGATTCGTAATCAACGTTTCACAGTCGTCCCGCGCGTCCTCGTCGATCCGCCTCGTCGATCCGTCGTCGCCTCGCGCGCTCGGCTGGGTGCCCACGCCAACGGTCGTGGCATTTTCCACATCGATCGTCATCGCGCGACGCACCGTCGCGTCGACGCCGCGCCGATCGCGCACCGCGCGCGACGCGAACGATCGACTCGAGCGCGACGCGCGACGCGCGCGCGCGACGCCGAACGAACGACGAACGACGAACGACGAACGATCGAACGATCGAACGATCGCTCGCGGTTTGAACAGATTTGAAACCGAAACGACTCGACGACGGCGATGCCCAACGCGACGACGCGCGGGACGACGCGGACGATCGCGGGACGCGCGATGACGCGCGCGACGACGCGGTGCGTGACGCGCGCGCCGCCGAAACCGCGGACGCGGACGGGGAGCGACCGCGCGGTGCGAAGCGCGCCGGCGCCGGTGAGCGCGGCGCAGCGAAGAAAACCGCGAGGACGGCGATCGCGCGATGCGACGGACGACGATCGCGCGGACGATGGGAACGGTGGCGATGGTGGCGATTGGTTCGGCGGCGGCGGCGGCGGCGGCGACGGGGGCGACGGCGACGACGGCGAGGACGAGGACGCGTTTCGAATGGACGCCGACGAGTTGACGGCGTTCGAGCGCGCGTTGTTCTCGGAGATTGAGGTCATGGACGCGCACGCGTTGTACGCGTGGCAGAGCGCGTGCGCGGTGACGCTCGTCGGGTGCGTGCAGCACGTGATCGACGTCGCCGCGGCGAGAGCGCGCGGGTTCGGCGACGCCGTCGCCTTCGCGTGAGCGATCCGAGACGACGAACCGGTCGTCCGCGCCGACGCGCGCTGTACGCTACGAAGCCATCACGTGGAGTGTTGTGCATTATCTTTTTCCGATCCACGGTGTTGTATATCAGTTGTAAACGATGCGAAGCGAACGCGTTCGTCCGCACTTCGCCGCGCGCGCGATGGCGTCGCGCCCTCGAGTCCTCGTCCTCGCCCGCGCGTCGTCCGCGTCGTCCGCGACGACGCGCGCTCCCGAGTACCGCGCCGCGGGCTATCGCACGTTCGTCGATCCATCGCCGAGCGCGAGCGCGACGCGCGTAAAGATTGACTGCGGACCCGTGCGCGCCTACACCGGCGGACGTTACGACGGCGACACGCTCCGCGCGCCGTGGGATTCGGCGCAGACGACGCCCAAGGGCGACGGAGCGTCGAACTCGACGACGCAGCGCACGTACGTGTTCGACGCGACGCTCGCCGGGGCGAGCGAAGTGCTGAGCGTGACGGCGGCGAGGCCGCTGGGAATAATCTTCGAAGACGACGCCGACGGACGCGCGCGCGTCGCTGATTTCGTGAAAGGGAGCGATGCGGCGCGAGCGAACGACGTCGCGGCGCTGGCGCCGTTCGGAAGGCAGTGCGCGCGACGAGGGGACGTGCTGCGGGCGTTCACGGCGACGCAGGTGGTGTATCGGACGACGGCGGCGCTGACGGGGGATTTGAGCGGTACGAAACGCGTGCGGACGCTGTTCGGCGCGGACGAGGTGCCGTGGGGGGAGGTGAGCGCGGCGTTGGCGAACGGGAGGGTGGCCGATGGGCCGATCACGTTGGTATTGGAACGCGACGGCGATCGCGAACGCGCCGAAAATTGGCCGAGAAGAGAAGAGGAGCTCGAGTTTAGGGGGTTGGGCGACGAGAGCACGCAGGCGAAGAGGCAGCGAGAACGCTTCGAATCGGATGAAGACACCGAACGGGCGAATATCGCCTTCGCGGGCGCGATCGCGGCGTTTGTTCTGTTGATCCTCGCCGGGTTCTCGTAGAGCTGTAGAGGAGAAATCGAAATCGCGCGCGCATTGTTTGTATATTGATTTACACATTCATTTAAAGTTTCCTTCGCTCGGCTTCGACTTTTCCTTTCAGTCTTTCGTGCGTGCGGTTTCGAGACGGCGTCGGCTCCGGCGTCGTGTCGGTGTCGATGCCCACGACCGTGCCGCCGGCTATCTCCTCCGCCAGCGACGCGTCGACGCTCAGTTTGTTCGACGTGTCCAGGAACAACATCAAGTCGCGATTTTCTTCCTCGAGTTCTTTGATTCTCGCGTCTTTTATCGCCAATTCGATCGTTTTACGCTTTTCAGCGCGCGTCGCTTCCGCCCTGAGCGTCTCGACGTTTTCAGCCAACGTATCGCTGAGCGCGTGCGCGTGCTCGAGCTCGTCGCGGAGCTGTTCAATCGACGCCACGTGCGACGCGTTCGCCTTTTGAAGCATTTTCAATTCACGTTTGGCGTCCTTCGCTTCGCTCATCGCTCGCGCCACCACGGCGGCGTTCCTACTGTCCTCGTCTTCTCGCGAGATCGTCCCCGCGCACCTCGCGTTGGCCGTCTGGAGCAAGCCTTCGAAATACTTGCGTTGCGATTCGAGCTGTGACGTCAAGAGTAAGTCGTACTCGCTCGCGATGGCGTCGAGTTTGGACGCCACCAGCGCTTCCTCGAGTTGTGCGTCCAAATCGCCGACGTCTGGCGCGCGAATCGGCGAGCACGCCGCGCCGCTCGCGTCCGAAGACGACGCCCTTCGCGTCGACGGCGGCGGCGTCAGTTCGACGAGTCCGCTCTTGCTCTGAATCAACCGGTGCACGAAGCCATCTGAGACGTAATCCCACACGCGTTGCGTTCCGAGCTCGAGCGCGTACGTGTGATTCGTCTCCGTCCAGTGATTCACCGCGCACGCCCCCGCGTAGCGTCCGCACCGCACTTCGCCGCAAATCAAGCACACCCACAAATCGTGATCCTTACCGCACGTCGCGCACCGCGCCTTGCTCTCCGGCTCGTGCGCGTACCGACACACCGGACACGACGCGTCCGCCCACCCGCTCAGGCACTCCGCGTGAAACGCGTGTTCGCAAATCGTCGTCACTATTCCCGACGCCTCCGCGTCCAGCCTATCCAGGCACACCGGACACGTCGGCACCTCCGTTCCCAGCGTCCCGCTCGCCTCCTCCCCCTCCTCCACGCGCACCACGCGCACCGCCACGCACGTCTCCTCCCGTCCCATCGCGTACCTCCGCCCGTGATAATTCTCCACGAACGCGTCCGCCGCGTCGCCGTCGTCGAACTCCAGCACCGCGTCGTACGTCGACCGCGCGCCGTCGCCGCGTCCCGCCACCGCGCGCACCGACCGCGTCGTCGCCATCGCGCCCGCGACGAATCGACAGAAATCCGCGATCGCGATCGCGCTCGGCACGCCGACGACGCACGCCGCGTTCGCGTTCCGTCGCGTCGTCGTCGCGCATCCATCGTCGGTCGGCGTCTTGAACAATCGCACGCGTCCGCGCGTCGCGCCGACCGTCGGCGCGCCGTCGACGTCACGCGCGTCGTCGTCGTCGTCGTCGTCGTCGTCGCGCTCGACGCGCGCGGCGTGCGCCATCGCGTCGCGCCGACGGTCGTCTT